>JGI2171J19970_10002569_pt1 | contig 9936 bp, 7 predicted proteins | sample DeeMarSWOR324_28_FD_19970 | JGI IMG/M metagenome (IMG submission 19970) | reverse complement strand
TTGGTGCAAAAGCTGTTGGTGAAGCGCATGCCTTCGTTGGCGATTCGGTCGAGGTTCGGTGTTTGATTGATCTTGCTGCGGTAACAGCTCAGGGCATGCGAGGCGTGGTCGTCGGTCATAATATAGATGATATTCGGTCGTTCTTTTTTTCCGATTTGACCAATGCTGCTGCAGCTCGGCAGGATCGACAGGGCGGCTGCCGAGCCGGCCATATGACCCAATCGTTTCAAGAATTCTCTTCTGCTTTGTCTAATCATTTTGATTCCTTTCTTACATCTCAATCACGCGTTTGATTCTCACATGCTATATCTTGTGCCGCCACACCTCGGCATTGGGTATGCTCGACGGCACGTCGAGTCGAGCCTCCCACTCTTTGAGCAGCTTTCGGTGTTCGGCCAACGGTGAGGCGTAGCGCGAGCTTGCTGCGAGGTTCCAGGTCTCGCCCGGATCGTTTGTCATATCGAAAAGTTGCTCGACGAGATTGTCCTTGTATGTGATGTATTTGTAGTTTGCCGTCCGAAGCATCCGGCCGGTATTGGTGCTGACCTCCGAAACAATGAAGTCTCGGGATAGAGTTCCATTTGCCTCAAGAATTGCCCGCAAACTCACGCCGCGCATATGTGCTGGCGGCTGAATTCCCGCGTAGTCACACAGTGTCGGTGTGATGTCCAGCCCGGAAGCTAAGTGAACCGTGTCCGTCTTATTCTCAGCAACGTGTCCCGGCCATGAAAAGAGCAGCGGCACCCTCGCCGCCTCGTTGTAAAAACTGCTCTTTCGTACCATCTGATGATGCCCCATCCCCTCTCCGTGATCGGCGGTCATCACGATGAGCGTATCGTTGACGTGCCCGTGCTCGTCAAGCGCCTGAAGAACGCGTCCAATCTCGGCGTCCACGTATTCGATATTGCGATAATAGCTCCATCGGTAATACCGCCAATGCTCTTTGTCCCACTTGCCCTTGAAGGGCTCATTGCCCCGCCTCATCCGCCGGATGGTGTCCGGCTCATTTTCGTCGTACTCGAAATTGCCCGGCAGCTCCGGCAGCTCGGAAGCCAGTTCGGGATATCGAAGTTGCCCGGGATTGTCCATGTTCAGCCGGAGCCATTCACAGATGTCGTGGGGCTGCATGAACGAGGCGACCAGAAAAAACGGCTTCGATTTTGAACGGTTTCTTAGAAAACCTTCACACGCCCGCGACATGACCGTATCGCAGAGGTAGCCGAAGCCGCCGATCCCCGTATTAATGACCTTGAAGCCGGGAATGTGGCTCATGTAGGTTCCTGGCAGATGCCACTTGCCCGCGTAGAACGTCTCGTAGTCGGTCTGTTCCGAAAGCCACTGGCCCAGGTTCGGAATGTCCGACCGAATCGGCCGGCCGTTGATGTGTACGGCGCACTCGCTGCTCGTCCGCCCGGTAAAGACCGCGCTCCGGGCCGGGCTGCATAAGGGGTTGGCCGAGTAGGATTGCGTAAAGCTGACGCCGCTGGTCTTGAGCCGGTCGAGCGCGGGCGTCCGAACGTGCCGACAGCCCCCGGCGGCGATCGTGTCAATATGCTGCTGGTCGGTGATAATCAAAACGATGTTCTTCGGCTTTGGCGTGCGGCCTCGGCGCCCGCCAAACGCGTTTCTCATCAATGGAGCACTGGCCAGTAACGCCACCGCGCTGCTGCCAAGCTTGATGAACTCCCGTCGGTTTATTTCTCGGCTTGATCGCCATTCTTTTATGTTCTTATCCATTACTTCCATTACCGTTATTTCCTTCGCGATGCTTTATTTCGATACGATTTCCGCGCTCGCTCGACATCTTGCGCAAAGATTTTCTCCGCCTGTTCATCCAGGATGTAGGCCTTGTTCATCGAAGTGACGATCATCAGGCGGTGGCGCGCATCGAGCCAATATTCGTGGGGTAGAATGCCACGTCCCAATTGAACGAAGCAGTGCAAAGCGGTATCTGTAGCAGTGATACTCGCCGAATGGACGCCGCGGTACGACAACCGGTGTTTCGCTTTCAGGAGACTCATTCCTTCGAGCAAGTCGAAGCTTAACGTGGACTGCTTGTCGAATGCCAGACGTTGTACGGCTTCAAACAAACACCAATCGCCTGTGATTCCTTCCACGTTCTCGCTTGGAGCGCTATTGTTGTTGCTGTGCAGCTCTGAAATGTGTTCACCATCGGCGCTGATAAACCGGCTCGACAGGTTCCATCGGGTTGGAGACGCCTGTGGGTTGTTCCGGCACGTAATGGTGCCGTCGATGAGACCCACCATAGCGTCTGTTTGGAGAACCTCCTCGTGCATCTTCAGCGTGAATGCCTCATCCGAATCGCGGACACGCTCTATCCGAAGAAATCCGACGTTCTTATTACCGCTCTCGCGATAGCCGTGACACGTCCAGATACGGTATGTGTTGACCCATTCTTCGGTGGGTTTGAAGTCTTCCGGCGTCAATGGAAACGAATCCACGGCTCGGAGCTCTTTCAACAGCATCGGCGTCAAGGGCGAGCCGACAATCGTTCTTTGCTTGGCCATAGTACTTTCTTTCAAAGGATTTGGGCAGCTATGGATAACCGCTTCCGGCAAACTGCAAGCTCAAATTCCAGATTATGATACGGTATTGGACGAGGCTCGTCCAGTGAATTGAGAGACGGGGCCTTTATCGAATTGGTCGATACAGGCCCCGCATTCATGCTTATTGTGATGTTGTTCCTACCACAAGCGGCATTTATTCGGCCTGAGTATTCCTCGGTCGATACAGCCGGATGTCGTCGAAGTACATCTCCCCTGAGCCGCCAAGTGTTGTCATATCACCTTTGCTGCCCAGGCCGATTGCGACCCGGTCAATGTCGCTCAGGTCCACGCCCAGATCGGTAAAGGTCTGCAAAGGAATCACCCACTCCGTCCACGTGTCGATTACGGCTGCGTTGGGATCATCGTGGTAGACGACGCCAGATTGGCCGGAGGCGTCAACCACGGCGACGTACATCGGTTCGGGAATGTTAGCCGACATGCCGACATCTTGATCGGTCCACGCCGGATCAACGTCGGTATCGGGGAAGCTGACGTTGGAGAACCTGGCCTCGCACGTCGCATCGGGATTGTGGCTGGTCAGCGCCAGGCCGAGGTATATCGGCGCGCTCATGACCACCGCCTCGGGCGAACCCAGCGCAGTCCATGTGCTGCCGTCCGCCGAATAATAGGCTCTGACGAGACCGCCCACGCTCCGCTCCAGTTTCACCCACTGAGGGGCCGTAATGTCCGGCGCCTTGACGCTGTTGCTCATTTGCCCGGCGGCCGTGCGGAAGCCAAACCAGACGCCGTTAGCAGGTGTCACGGCCACCATGGCGTGCGCAGAATTTGCATCGAGCGTGTCGCGAATCATCACGCCGGCCTTCGCCCAGTCGTCCGTATGGCCGACACTGCGCACCTGAGCCTGAATCGAACCGGCTCCGGAGATCTGCTTAGAAGCAAAGTGGAACTGGTCGGATGCATCCCAGATATCGGTGCCGGCACCCGTCATGGTAAAGGTNCCGGGCGGATCCTCCGTGAAGCTGCCCACATACGTCGGGTAACCTCTGAACCATAGCGACAGTTCCTCGACGCCCTGCTCGGTCCAGTCACGCGGATAACTCAGCGTCTTGACCGCCTCGGAGTGCGTCACGCCTTCGGTCCCATTGTCGTAAGACAGCGGCATCGACTGGGCGCCTTCGTGGACGATCGTCTGCTCGGCGTAGGGCGGCATCAGGTAACCCGCCTGCGAGCCGTTCTCAGGAACGCCGAACCCATCGATCCACGTCTGCCAGATCGCCTCGCCGGCGGCATCGTCATTGGTGTAGTCCTCAAAGCCGTCTATGAGAAGATAATCGGCCACGGTAAAGCTCCAGACNGGACCTTTGTGAACCGTGTCGTCGGCTTCAATCGCGTCGATCCGCCAGAAGTAGCTGGCGCCCCACTCGAGAATCTCGGGCAGAATATAAGCATTCGCCGCCTGGCGGCCGCGGTAGATACCCGTTGTATCAGATGTGTCGGCGTGGGCGACAGCGGTTTCGTCCGCACCAAAATACACATCGTTCGACGTGGCGAATTCACCTGGTATCCAGCTAACGGCTTTCGCATCGACCAGTTGCACGGTCGCCCCATCGGCGGGCTGTGGGTTTCGAGCCTGGACGGGATTCGTTGCCGTCGCCCATACGGTTGTCATGCCGGGATTTGTGACGTCGTAGTCCATCTGGACCAGGGCCAGACGGCCGTCTTCGAGAAGCTCGCCGCTCTTGACGCCGTAGGCCGTGATCCAGCCGTTCTGCACGTAATACTTGATCTTCTCTGTTTGATCTTCCCCGCTCGTGAGGACCATGATGCCTTGGGTGATGTCCATGCTCCCGTTCGTTCCTGACAATGGATCATCCGGATCATTCATGACGAGACCGTTCGTATAGAGGATTCCACCATTAAGGTGCAATTCACTCCCTTCCGATCCACCGCGGGGGACCCTCGTGTTTGTTCCAACGGTAACCGTGCCGCCGTTAATATGGACCACCCCCTTGCTGGGATCTTTTCGACCGAGCTGGAAAGCGCTGCACGTGACGGTGCCGTCGTCTATGGTCAACACGCCCATTTCCTCTCTCCCTATTCTGATCAGATTTCCGGCCAGCAGGCTACCCCCCGTCATATGCACGTGGACATAGTCTTGGCCGCCCACGCTGTCGTTACTTACAGTGATGCTGTTACACTTGGCGTCGGTATCTGCATCAATAACGACCTCCGTGGGGTCGCGCAGCCAGTCGACGTATATCGCGTCTGCGTCGGCGGGAAGGCGATCGAGGTCCCAGTTCTCCGGGGTGCGCCACAGGGAATCTCCGCTGCTATTGTCCCATGTGATATCATCCGCCACTATGTTACTGACAAGGCAAAATGTCAAAAATAGGGAAAACAGGTAGGGGAATCCTCTGAACATCATAATCCTCCTTCAAAAGTGTCAGTGTGAACGATCCATGAGGTCTAATCTCTTACGTATTTATCAAAATGGCATGGTTCTGTCAAGATAAATCTGTGAAACAGCCCGAACCCCTGACCTGTGTTTCGAGACTATGTGGGTGAAATATGGTGCTCCTGTTTGACTGGGACGTTCTTGCCGGCGTTTGAAGGACCGGAAATCGGAAAAACAAGAGAAAAAAAGCTTGATGTATTCAAACGAATGTTTTAATCTATTGTATAAAACGTTCGTTTTAGGGCTTCGCCATGGCGATTTCNGACGGGAAAAACGCGATTAACAGTACTACAAAGAGCGTTCAGGATCGGCTGCTCGATGCGGCGGAAGAGCTTTTCTGCGAGGGGGGCTTTGAGGGCACAAGTGTCCGCGATATTGCCGCCTCTGCCGGCTGCAACGTTGCCGCGGTCAACTACTACTTTGGTGGTAAGGAGAAATTGTATGAAGAGGTCTGGCGCCGCCATCTCATCCCGATGCGAGATGCCCGGATTGCGGGTATCGAAAAGGTTTTGGCACAGAACGAGGGTCAATACACCCTTGAGGACCTGCTGAGATCATTCGCAGAGACATTTGTGGGTCCGTTGGTCGAGGCGAGTACGGCGTCACGGCTCAGCAAACTCATGGCCAGAGAATGGATGGAAAGGCATTTGCCTATCAGCATGTTTGTCGATGAGGTTATTCGACCGACGCTGACAGCGATGCGCGCGGCGTTGATGCAAACCTATCCTGATCTCGATGAGTCGACGGTTCCACTTGTTGCGTTTTCTCTTATTGGGCAGCTCGTTCACGTCGTCCACGTACGAGCGATGTTTGAACAAGAGGGCGATGATTTGGATTTACCCGTATTCGATTTGGCTGAAGTAATCGACCATATTGTCAAATTTTCCGCAGCCGGAATTCGGGCTTATGCCGAAGGGAAGGTAAAATGAAGAAACGATTAGCTACATATTTTGGGTTATCTCTTGTCGGAATGGGTGTCATTTCAACGGGTTGTATGGTCGGGCCGGACTATTCCAGGCCTGAAACCGCAGCCGAGACTTCCGGTAGTTTTGTTCATGCCGGACCGCACAGGCAGGATGTCAACGACGTGAACGATATTGACCGGTGGTGGGAGCAATTCGGGGATCCGATAACGGCATTGTTGGTCCGTGAGGCGCTTGAGAATAACTATGATCTCAAAGCGGCGGCGGCGCGAGTTATGCAAGCCGAGGCGGCGCTGGCTGAAGCACACGGGCGGCGGTGGCCGGATGTTTCGTATGCTCTTGGACGTGACAGGAGCAAAGTGTCCTTCGACTTGGGCGATTTCGCCGGCGGCGGACGATTGTCTTTTATTAGCGAGACCTGGTCGCAGAATCTTTCCGTCGCCTATATTCTTGATGTTTTCGGCAAGCTCAAACGTGCCGAGCGCGCCGCCTGGGCGGATGTGCTTGGAAGCCGGGCGAGTAAACAGGTCCTGACGAATGCCATGATTGCCAGTGTCATCAGCGCCAGAACCAATATTGCGACGATTCAACGTCAATTGGCTCTCGCCAAGGCCAATACGGAAAGTCTTCAAAAGACCCTGGAGATCGTCGAGCGACGGTACGAGCTGGGACTCGTTGGGCCGGTCGATACCCGGTTGGCGCGCGAGCAGTTAGCCGCATCGAAGGCGGGTGAACCGGCGATTGAGCTGTCGTTGATACAAGCTCGTCACGCGCTTGACGTTCTTTTGGCGCGCCCGCCAGGATCATCGAAGGATCTACCTGAGACGTTGAACGATTTACCGAATTTGGAGCCGGTTCCGATTGGCATCCCTGCGTCCCTTCTGGATCGGCGGCCGGACGTCAAGGCGGCCGAGCTGGCCTTACGCTCGGCGAATGAGATGATTGGTGTGAGTATCGCCCAGTTGTATCCGGACTTGACTCTCACGGGCAGTTACGGCGCCAGCGCCAACCGATGGCGTGACATATGGGAGCATTTTTCTGAAACATACTCACTGACGATGGGTTTGGCTCAACCGATCTTCAGGGGGGGACAGATTCGCGCTCAAATCATAGCCGCGAAGGCACGTTACGCGGAATTGGCGGCGAACTATAACAGTACCGTTTTGACGGCCATGAAAGAGGTCGAAGACGCGCTGGCCGGTGAGCAGGCGCTGCAAACTCAATTGCGGCACGTCCAACAAAGATTGACGGAGGCTAAAGCCGCCGAGGAACTTTCAAGGCAGCGCTATCAGCAGGGCATTACAGGTATCCTGACGGTTCTTGTTTCTGAGCGAAGCAGACGAGCCGCCGAAGAGCAGTTGGCTCTGCTCAAAGGTCAGATTTGGACCACCCGCGTCAATCTATACCTGGCTCTCGGGGGTGATTGGAACAGTCAGGAGAAGACAGAAGACGGAAGGCAGATGACAGATGACAGAGGACAGAGAACAGACGTCAGAGGACGGACGGCAGACGTTGGACCGTTGCCGACAAGCTGACGTGTCCTGCGACGGCCGCAGGCCAGCCCGTGGATCCGTGCAAACGTTCATCGCGCTGGCNATTCTTATCCTGGGTGTGGCGGGTGCCATTGTATTGATTGTTTTGCGAAAGCCTCCGCAGCGTACCCAGCAGGATGTGCAGGCGCCGCTGGTCAAAGTCGAGCCGCTTCGGGTCAGAGACATCCCAATGGTCATTCGGGCGCACGGAACGGTCAGTCCCAAGGTCGAGGTTGACATGATCCCCGAAGTGCCCGGAAAGGTCGTCTTTGTCCACCCGGAACTCAAGGTCGGTGGACTCATTCGCCGCAATGAACGGATCCTGCAAATCGATCCCAGGGATTATGAGCTGGCCGTCCGGCAAGCCGACGCGGCGGTCGCCGATGCCAGAGTGCGATTGGAGACGGAACAGGCGGAGGCGGATGTGGCTCGTAAGGAGTGGAACGAACTGAATCCGGATACGGAGCCGACCTCCCCCCTTGTTTTGCGTGAGCCCCAGATTCGCCAGGCGCAGGCGACGCTGGAGTCGGCCCAGGCTCAACTGGAGACGGCCAAGCTGCGCCTCGAACGAACGAGTTTATCTTTGCCGTTCGATGCCCTGATCACAAGTGAGCGGGTCGATCTCGGCCAATACGTCGTGACCGGGCAATCGTTGGGGACGGCGTATGGAACGGATGCCGTGGAGATCGAAGTGCCGCTCGAAGATGATGAGCTGGCCTGGTTTGATGTCTTTGCCCATTCGATCTTTGCCAACGGCGATCCGAATCCACAGAATGGAACATTGGCCGAAGTCCGGGCCGACTTCGCCGGGGCCATCCACACCTGGCAGGGTCGTGTGGTCCGCACGACAGGGCAGGTCGATAAGATGTCCCGAATGGTGTCTGTCGTCGTCGAGGTCCCGGAGCCATTCAAGATGCTTGATAACCGGCCTCCCTTGCTGCCGGGCGTGTTTGCTGAAATCCTCGTACAAGGCAAGACCCTTCGCCATGCGGTCGCCGTGCCTCGAGATGCGGTACGCGAGGGCAATAACGTCTGGCTGGTCAATGAGGGCCGTTTGCATATTCAGCCGCTGGATATCGTTCGGGCCGACAAGGATTTCGCCTATGTGGTTTCGGGCCTGCAGGACGGGGCGAATGTCGTCGTAAGCTCCCTGGATGCCGCGGTCGGTGGCATGGAGGTGCGGACCCAGGCTGAGATCGAAAGTCAGACCGAACCGGCGCCGCACGATAGTAACGAGCCACGAGCCAGGCAGACCGGAGGAAAGTTGAGTGGAAGACTCGAAGGAAAGAAAGGGCGTTCTCGGCTGGTTCGCATCGAACCATGTGGCTGCGAATTTGCTGATGCTTTTGATTGTGGTGGCGGGACTGCTGGCGATCTTCGGGGCAAAACTGGAAGTGTTCCCCGAGATGAGCCTCGACATGATAAGCATTGTCGTGCCGTACCTTGGCGCTTCGCCGGAAGATGTGGAAGAGGGCGTCTGTCTTCGCGTCGAGGAGAAGATTGCGCCCGTGGATGGCGTGAAGCGGATCACCTCGACGGCCAGCGAAGGGGCTGGATTGACCATTGTTGAGGTCGACGAATATGCCGATACCACCGAGGTGCTCGACGAGGTCAAGGCGGAGATTGATACCATCATCACATTTCCCGAAGAAACCGAAAAGCCGACCATCGCCGAGATTAAGACCGTCTATAAGGTCATGACGGTTGTCGTCTACGGCGACGCTTCGGAGAAAACCTTGCGAACGTTGGCCGAGCAGATTCGTGACGATCTGACGGCCAAGCCCAATATCAGCCAGGTGGCCATCGCGGGCGTGCGACCCTATGAAATATCGGTCGAAGTTTCGGAGGAGAGCCTACGCCGTTATAATCTCAGTTTCGATCAGGTCACGCGGGCGGTTCGCAATTCCTCGCTCGATATTCCCGCCGGGTCGGTGAAGACCTCCGGCGGAGAAATCCTGGTGCGCACCAAGGGCCAGATGTACTACGGCCCGGAATTCGAGCAGATTATTGTCTTCACGAGAAATGACGGCACTCAAATAGAACTGGGTGACATCGCCGCCGTCAAGGATGAGTTTGCAGATGTCGATCTCTATGCCCGATTCGACGGCCAGAGGGCCGCTCTGATCCAGGTCACGCGAACCGGCGAGCAGGACGCACTGGACCTCGCCAGGACGGTCAAGGAGTATGTCGACTGGAAGAGGCCTTATTTGCCCGAAGGGGTTTCCCTTGACCTGTGGGAGGATGATACCCAATATCTCAAGGCCAGAATCAGCCTCCTGACACGGAACGCCTATCTTGGTCTTATTCTCGTGTTCCTATGCTTGACCTTGTTTCTCAATATGCGTCTGGCCTTTTGGACCACGATGGGCATACCTATCTCTTTTCTCGGAGCCTTCTGGTTGATTCCTCACTTCGACGTCTCTATTAACATGATCAGCCTTTTTGCCTTCATCATGTCACTGGGTCTTGTCGTGGACGATGCGATTGTCATCGGCGAG
>JGI2171J19970_10002565_pt1 | contig 9950 bp, 9 predicted proteins | sample DeeMarSWOR324_28_FD_19970 | JGI IMG/M metagenome (IMG submission 19970) | reverse complement strand
TTTTTTTACCATATAATTCAAAATTGCTTTTATTAGAGTTCTGAACAAAAGAATTTGAAAGAACAAACTCTCTCCATTTTGTAACACTATCTGATACTTGGTCAAAACAGGTATTGCATAAAAGATGCTTTTTTCCCAATGTTGGATGTTGGTAACCTCCCAGAATGCCCAATTTTTTACCGCATTCCTCACATCTTTTCATTTTAATCACAAAATATGTAACCAATTATCTAAACAAAAAATTTTTTACAAAAAAATCCTACATAAAAATAATATAATACCATACATATATTGTTTTGTAGGATTTTCATGGTAAAGATAGATTTGAGAGATAGGAAAATTTTACATCAATTAGACGTTAATGCAAGACAATCCGCTTCACAGATTGGCAAAAAAATAGGATTAAATAGAGATGTAGTAACATATCGTATTAAAAAATTACAAAATGAAGGAATCATCCTTAATTATTATACAGTTATAGATGCATCAAAGTTAGGTTACATAAGTTTCAGATTCTATTTTGTTTTTCAGTATGCATCTCAAGAAATCCAAAATGAGATTATTGAATACTTTATAAAAAATAAATACACATATTTTGTTGGACCAATTGAGGGTATATATAATTTACTCGTAATAATGTGGGTGAGAAATGTAACAGATTTTTATTCATTCTATGAAGAAACAAAGAAAAAATATGGGTATTATTTCAAGGAATCTAATTTTTGTTTATATGTACAATTACTACATTATAGAGCTTCATTCCTAATAGATACACCTGATGTTAGAACAGATCCAATGATTACTGGAGGGCAAAAACAAATTGAGCTTGATGATATTGATATTCAACTGTTAAAAATAATTGCAGGAAATGCCCGTCTTCCTACAATAGAAATTGCTAAAGAATTGAATACTACAACAATGGTTGTTAGTCATAGAATAAGGAAAATGATTAAAAAAGGTGTAATTCAAGGTTTCAAAACAAATCTAGATTATATTAAATTAGGATACCAAAATTTTAAGGTTGATATACATCTTAAAGATTATAAGGATATCAAAGATATCATTAAATATATAACACAAAATCCACATTTATATTATATAAATAAAACCGCAGGTCATGCTGATTTAGAAATTGAGTTCTATGTAAAAACCATTAATGATTTGCATCAAATTATGATGGATTTAGTTACAAAATATCCAGGGGAAATAAAATATTATAATACATTTAATATCTTAAATTTTATTAAACGACAATTTATGCCCAGGGATTAATTATAAAATTAAGAAGATATAACATGCACTTTTGAAGTCGGATCTAAGAGTTCCAGCAAAAAAGTTCGTTTAACAATAGCTAACTTTTTTATAAAATAATAGATTTTAATATTATAAGTAGTAGTGGATTAATCAAATTTCATTGTTATCCATTGCTAAACTTTAATCATTAAAATGTGATGTATGTTGCGATGATTCTTTTTTCAGACTTTATCTCTTTTATTCCTCTGGATTGTCAAATGCTAAACCCAGAATTACTAAGAGAACAAATAAATATATCATTGCAAAGGTTATCCCAGGCATCCAACCGTTTTCAACAATGTAACCTATATATAGCTCAACAACTTTAAAAAAAATCTGAAGAATAAGCCCTGGTGACCATTCCAAGGGAGAACCACCGCTTATCCCATTAAAAATTATCGCCAACTGTTCTTTTATCTCAGGTGATATTTCTAGAGGTTGATATGTTTGACTGGCAAAAACAGATGGTAACGAAGATAATAGAATTAGAACCGAAACGGAAATGCTTCCAATAAGTATTGTTTTTTTCATGTCCTCCCCCTTATAGATAATCTAATTACACAGTAGTATTTAAACCCTTCCAAGAATATCTATAAAAACTACCGAGTTTATATGTAATTATATATACTANCCTATAAATGATGGTGGTATGTTTTTCTAAAAGTTAATCAATTGGTTATCTGTTGATTATATAATTAAAGTATTTATTGAAAAAAACAATTAGATCTAAAGTAAGTATAAAGTCGCTGACGGGAATATAACTTTTAATTAAATTCCCATACAAAACTATAATTTTAGCTAAAAATTGGAATAAAGAGAATCATACTATTATTCAAAATTTTTACATTATTTTTGATACATCATGATCTGGTTTTTGGGGACCGAATCAAAATAATAAAAAAAGAAAAAAAATAGGCTATCTATACATCTAAAATAAACCGTCCACAAATAAAATTATTACCGATAAAACCATTTTTAGAGGCCCATTCTATCCTATATGGTCCAGATTCCTTTGTCAAAATATCAAGTTCAATCCCATTAACACCCATGTTCATAAAAAATAAAACTAGTATTGGATCAAATTCACACATATTTTCAGAAATTTCCGGATTTTTGATTAGCCCAATCAATATTATTCGAACAGTATCTGACATCATTGGATTAATTATATCATTATCAAAAGTGGTATCATCATTTTTTATCTTTGCAGTTCCTTGTTCATCTATTGATCTATTCTTGGTAACCTTGGTAATATGAATGGTTATATGGAAATCACTTGGATTAGGTTCACTGGACGAACCACTTATGGTGAAGCCAAATGAATCATCCCATGACGACAGAACAAGAGCAGTGGTAGGTAAAGCATCACTAGAGAAAGCAGTGCCACTCTCATTAAATAATATCCAATAGATTCCATCTATGCTAACTGTATCTGAAAGTGGCAGATTGTGAATACTTGTCAATGAATACCAATCGGAATCATCTGGACCATTGTTTATAATTTCAATATTAAATTCAACAAAATTTGGGTCTGTTTTAAAGATAAGCCCGCTAGCATTGACCTCAATTCCATAAGGTGATGAAGTATATTGATATAGTCCACGTTCTGTACTTGAATCTGAGTCCTTAGTCCAAGTATTATATATATATTTACCCGTAATTATTTCATCAACTTTAATTTTCCCTCCAAGAGTATTACCTGGATCATTAACATTGGTGACTTTGCCTTCGAATTTAATAGTGATTAGACTTAGAGGATTAGCTGGAGTATTTTGATAAAGTTTAGAATAGTTATTCAAATTTACATACGATTTAGTTTTAACATTTTCAGCACCNGTTAATGGAAGAATAACAGAGACAATCATTAGCGTACAAATAAAAATTCCAATTAGTTTTTTCAACATATTTTTCCTCCCCTAATTATAATTTTAAAATAACTATTTATTTATAAAATTTTTGTTTAGCAATATTGAAGCCGCTGACGGGAATTGAACCCGCGACCTATTCCTTACCAAGGAATCGCTATACCTCTAAGCCACAGCGGCATATAAACATCTGAAATAAATAAATTTATCTCTGGATAAGTCCGGGTAATATTATTATACTATTAATTGTTTTGCGGTATTCCACTTATGGGGAGTAACAATGAAAAAATTATTATTATATATATTTGTAATTGGATTAGTTTTTAATATATTCATTTCTAATATAAGTTCAACAAATATTGAAAAAATTGCAGAGGATAATATTATCCTTGAAGATTTTGATCCACTTATTGATATAAATTTAACAATTGATATACTTGAAATAAGGGCTCTTGATAGGATTGATCTATTTTCAGAACCAGACTTCTTTTTAAAAATTACCATCAATGATGAAGATTTTAAAAGTCAAATATGGACTAACACTAGATATATATATGATTGCTACAAGGTAACAACAGATGTTCCTGATGAAATTGAAAATGTAGTAATCAAAATAGAGTTATTTGACTCAAATCTCCTAAAAAATAGAATATGTGATATCTCTTCAGAGAAAAATCACGATGATGAGGGTTATAGTATAGATTTAATATATAATATAAAAACAGGGATTTGGTCTGGTGATGACTATAACATAGGTGATTCTAGTGGTTATGGTAGAGGTTGTGGATCAGGTGATGGTAGCATATACAAGGCTGAAAATGACTGTGAGATAAAATTCAATATTTACCAAAACGATTTTGATAATGATGGACTACCTTACTGGGTTGAAACATATGTTTATGGAACAGATCCAACACAAAATAATCTTGGAGAAGATGCTGATCTAGACGGTATTCCAATAGAATGGGAACATAGATGGGGATTTAATCCATTAATCTGGGAGAACCATCAAATTTTTGATCCTGATTGCGATAGCCTCAACAATTCTGAGGAATTTATAACAGCCCAATTTGGAACAGATCCATATAGAAAGGACATTCTTTTAGAAATTGACTACATGGAATACGAAAACAATAGTGAACAAATTGAAATCTTTAATAGACTTAAAGAAGTTATAAAAAAACCATATCACAATAGAAACATTATTATTCACTTAGATTTTGGAGAAATTGATGGTGGGGATATAATTCCATCTGATAATGAAACATCCTTTGAGGAAATCCAGGAGATTTATAATAAATATTTTATCCATAACGGTTCGCAAAGATGGAAAAGGGGAATTTTTCATTATGCATTGATAGTGGACAACTGTAAACCTGGTGGTTATGGTTTCAGTGGTGATGTTTGGCCGTATTGGGGATATATTCCTGGGACGAATAGTTTTGTTTTAAGTAAAGATTTGATAAAAATAAAGATTGATTTTTTTAAAAAATCAGAAGAAATGATTTTTGCACATTTGTTTATGCATGAGATGGGGCATAATTTTGGAATCAGGTTCGGCCATCCATTTGGCTGTGATAATCCCAACTCTGATAATCCTTTTAGACCAAGCTTTTGGTTGTTTAGAAATTATAAGAGTGTTATGAATTATAGGTATACCTATCTTATTTTAGATTATTCAGATGGATCACATGGAAGAGAGATTTTGATGATTGGGAAAATATAGATCTAACTTGGTTTGAGTATGTAGATTCTGAACCATTGATAAAATAATTTATGTTATAATTAAAATTGTAAAATTCTATTCTTTTTTTGCAAGCGTTCTTGCAACAATTGATAGAACCAAACCTATAGTACCAATCGAGAAAAAACTTCCAAGTGTTAAACTATCTTCTGTAAAGGCTACAATAATTGAAAATATCATACCGATTAATCCTAGACCTGCCCCTAGTGCAATAATAAATTTTCCAAGACCTACCTTTTTTTTACCAATTAAAGCTCCTCCAGAAATAACAGCAATTCCACCTAGGGATGCAATGAATATTAATATTGAAAAAACTATTTGAACTATACTATTGTCTACAATATGTCTTGTAACAAAATCCTTTATTGATTCCCATGTGGCAAGTCCACTGATCCCTCCTATAATCAAGAGTATACCTGCCACAAAGGCAACATACATTGCTTTTGTGTTTCTTGATGACATAATAATTACCAATACCCTGATGAAATTTAATATATGTTTAATTTACTTTTTAATTTTAAAAAACAAATAGTCTACTAGAAAATTTGATACAAGAACATGGTAATTTCTGCATTTATCTACCCAAAAATAAAATTAAACCCAACAAATATATAACACTACCTATTTTTGGGTTGGGGCAGTTATTTATGAAACCAATAGATTTACCAGATGTTCAATCAAGGCCTTCCCTATCCAATTTTAAGTTAACTCGTGTTGGAGTAACAGGTGTTAAAAAACTTGTAAACATAAAAAGACCTGGAAAAAAGAGTGCTGTATCTTTGGTTGTAAAAATGGATTTATTTGTAGACCTGCCTGCTTCTCAAAAGGGAAGCCATATGTCAAGAAATCTAGAACTTGTTTCAGATATAATAGATGTGAATCTTAAAAAACCAGTATCAGATCTTGAAACCTTTTGTGCTAAAACAGCAAAGTTACTTCTTGAAAAACATGATTATGCAACATTTTCAGAAGTAAAAGCAGAAGCAGATTATTTTTTAGATAGAATTTACCCCTCTGGAAAAAAAGGACTTGAACCCTACAAACTTGTAGCCGAAGCGCGAGCAAAATCAACAGGTGAAATATCAAAACTCATAGGGGTAAGAGTAATCGGGATGACAGCTTGTCCATGCGCTTATGAAGTAATAAAAACCCTTGGTAAGTATGATGACTCTTTTATTCCNCCAACTCACAATCAGAGAAATATTACAACACTTATGATAGAGGTTCCCGGTGATTTTAAATCAGTTGATGCCAATGATTTAATAGATATTGCAGAAAAATCATTTAGCAGCCCAACATATAGTATTTTAAAACGTAGAGAGGAAGGGGAGGTAGTGTTTTCTGCACATAAAAACCCTAAGTTTGTAGAAGATGTGGTAAGAGACATTTTAAGCTCAATTTTAACAAAATACAAAAATCTTCCAGATGATGTTATGGTTGTGGTAAGAAGTGAAAGTGAGGAATCAATTCATAAACATAATGCTTTTGCAGAAAGAGTAACGACCCTGGGTGAACTTAGAAAATAGTAAAATATAGTAACTATGATGTAACTTCATCTGGTAAGGATGGTTCAATATCTGGTACATTCCAAGAATAAAGATTTTTTGCATTTACCAAAAGAAACATAAAAACAGGAACAGTTGTTTTCATCCAATAAACTAGATTATCATGTCTTCCACCGCCTGCACCTGGTTCATAATCCATAGAAAGTATCTCAAAAGTAACAGATGGAACGCGAAATTCCTTAAAGCACCAATCTGATGCTGTTCCACTTGCCTTATACCAAAGCGGCCGGTCTTCGTATTCTGTGTTTTCAGAAACCCATTTTCTAATTGCATTATATACATTTGATTCTTGAGAAGTCATTTCAAAAGGTGGTTTAAAGGCACTCCACGGGGTATTTATTGAATGGGTTGCAGTATGACAGTTTACATAGAATGAAAAACGAGTTCTATCAAGAAACCTCATAATATCCCTTATAGCTTGGGTTTCTGGTTGGGAAAAGGGTCGGCGGCCGGAATTAGTAAACCATAGATTTAACCTGGGAAATGAAATATATGGAATTTTCAAACCAAGAACCTTTCCAATTGGCATGCAATGTCCTCTTAGTCTACCGAAGTCTACATCAAAATTACGATTAAGATCAATTCCGTTTTCATTGTACCTATTATCATCTTCTCTTCCATCTGGGTTTAATAAAGGAACAATATATATTATTGTGTTATTTAGAATGTCATTGATGGTATCATTTCTGCCGAAATTTATCAGAAGATATTCAGCAATGTAAAGGCATGCTTCCCCTGCTTCCCATTCACTTCCATGAATGCAACCATCTATAAGACATGTGTATTTTACATCTCTATTTTTTTCATTTGTGATACTAATGCATTCAATATCTTTCCCTAGAACACTTCTACCTATTGTAAAAACATCAACAGTATCTGGAAATTTTGAATTGAAATTATTTATCATTTCCATTGTCTCATAATAACCGTGATAATCTCCATCTTCCCAGTCCGGAAGAATGCATGGCATATCTAAATAAAACTTTTTGTTTGATTGCTCATTAGATTCATCTAAATCTTTTTGTTGCTCTATACAACCTGTAAAAACAAACAGGATTAGAATAAAAGTTAAAAAAATAACTTTCAAATGAATTTTTTTATTACGAATTGTTTTTAACATTTCATATTAATATGTATTTAAAGTATATAATTATATTTTTTTTACAATTTAAGTAAGAGCTTGTTTTTTTCAAAAAATGTATTTGTAGATAATATATTTCAAAAATTCCAAATGACTATAGTAAAGGAAATCAAAGAAACCCTAAAAGATGCAGGTTCAACAACACTTACTCTTTTAAAAATTTTGATACCAGTAAGTATAATTGTAAAAATATTAAGTGAATTTGGAGCAATAGAAATCATCGGTAATTATCTATCCCATGCTATGGGTGTTGTTGGCCTTCCTGGAGAATTTGGCCTTGTTTGGGCTACAGCAATGCTTACAAATATTTATGGAGCAATAGTTGTTTTATTCACCCTATCATTACAAAGTACCTATACTGTTGCACAGGTAACAGTTCTTGGTGGAATGCTTCTTTTTGCCCATGCCCTTCCAATTGAAGCAAGAATTGCTCAAAAAGCAGGAGTAAAACTATGGTTTACACTTTCTTTAAGAATACTTGGAGCAGTTGCTTTTGGATTTGTACTAAACATTATTTTTACATCATTTAATCTATTTCAAGATAGAAGTTATATGATATGGCAACCAGATATTGCTGATCCTACAATATTTCAATGGNTTCTNGACCAGATAAAGTACTACCTAATAATTTTCTTAATAATATTAGGCCTGGTTACTCTTATGANAATACTTCAAAAAACGGGTGTAATAAACAGGCTTAATAACCTACTAAAACCTGGACTTGAAATTTTAGGGATGAGCAAAAATGCAGCACCTATAACAATTATTGGAATGACTCTTGGTCTTGCATATGGTGGTGGACTTATTATTAGAGAAGTAAAATCAAAAGCACTTAGTAAAAAAGATACATTTCTTTCCTTATCATTAATGGGGCTTTCACATAGCTTAATTGAAGATACTCTTTTAATCCTTTCAATTGGGGCAACGTTATTTGGTATTTTACTTGGAAGAATATTATTTACTATCCTTGTAATTGTAATATTAATAAGAATTATTAATCATCTTTCTAAAAAAACATTTGAAAAATATTTTGTAAACTAGAGTTTCTTTCTCAAAAAGCTTTAAAATTAAATTATGATTACAGCCCCCTATGTCTAAATATAAGATTGCTTGGTTACCTGGTGATGGAGTCGGAAATGACGTAATGGATGCAGCAAGAATAGTTCTTGACATTATAGGTCTTGATGCAGAATACATTCGTGGAGATGTAGGCTGGCAGTTTTGGAAGAAAGAAGGAAATCCTCTTCCAGATAGAACAATTAAGATTTTAAAGGAAACCGATTGTTGCTTATTTGGTGCAATCACATCAAAACCTAAGGATGAGGCAGAAAAGGAACTCTCATCCGAACTTAAAGGTAAAGGATTTGTTTATTCTAGTCCCATTGTTGGGCTGAGGCAACTATTAAACCTACATACTAATATGAGGCCGTGTAAGGCTTTTCAAGGAAATCCCTTGAACTATCGCGATGATATCGATCTTGTTGTTTTTAGAGAAAATACGGAGGGTTTGTATGCTGGTGTTGAATTTCACCCTGTTCCAACTGATGTATTTAATGCACTTATGATTCATAAAAAAATGAAGAAATTTGAAAATGTTCCACTGGACGACCTTGCAATTTCTACTCGAATTTTTACACGTAACGGCTGTAGAAATATTATCCGCCAGGCATTTGAATATGCAAAGAAGCATAACAGAAAAAGTGTAACTGTTGTTGAAAAACCAAATGTTATAAGAGAAACAAGTGGAATGATGATAAGGGAGGCAAGAAAGATTGCAGAGGATTATCCAAATATTGAGCTGTGGGAGACAAATGTTGATGCAATGTGTATGTGGCTTGTAAAAAATCCCCAGGATTATGACGTTTTGGTTTCATCTAATATGTTTGGTGATATAATTTCTGATCTTGCCGCTCAGCTTGTTGGCGGTCTTGGCTTTGCAGCAAGTGGAAATATTGGTGATAATTACGCAGTATTTGAGCCAACCCATGGCTCTGCTCCAAAATATGCTGGACAGTTCAAGGTAAATCCAATAGCTATGATTCAATCTGTAAGGCTGATGCTTGACTGGTTAGGTGAAAATGAAGACGCAAAAAAACTTGAAAATGCAATAGCAACAGTAATCAAAGAAGGAAAAGTTAAAACATATGACCTTGGTGGAAACAATACTACTCTTCAGGTAGCAGAAGAGATTGCAAAGAAATTCAGAAATCATAAATAAAATATCAAATAATATATAAAAGTTAAGGATTAGTTAAATATATTTAACTATTTTAAAAATTTAGTAACATATATTTTTGTATATTTGATAAAATATATATATTAAATAATATTACTTAAATGTT
>JGI2171J19970_10002563_pt1 | contig 9955 bp, 5 predicted proteins | sample DeeMarSWOR324_28_FD_19970 | JGI IMG/M metagenome (IMG submission 19970) | reverse complement strand
AGCTATGTGCGTCATATCCTGGAAGGTGAAGAATTTATAGAAGTGAACCCTTATTTTGAGGAGGCGGCCAAGAGCGGGGGATTTTATTCCTCAAATCTAATGAAACAGCTGGCTGGAGGGAAGAGCTTAAAAGATATAGAAGAAATCCCTGATGAGATAAAAAGGCTCTTCATCACCGCCCATGACATATCTCCCGAGTGGCATGTTAGGATGCAATCGGCATTCCAAAAGTTCACCGATAGCGCTGTATCCAAGACAGTAAATTTCCCTCATGATGCGACGCCCGAGGATGTAGCCAAAGTGTACATGCTGGCCTACCAGGAAGGTTTAAAGGGGATAACCATTTACCGGGATAGGAGCCGAGAAAGCCAGGTCCTCACTATAGGCGAGGGGGTAAGAAAAGCTGAAGGTAAGCTAGCTCCCAGGAAAAGACCTAAGGTTACCAGAGGTGTGACCGAGAGAGTAAACACCGGGTGCGGCTACATCTATGTAACAGTAAATTTTGATAGTCAGGGAATATCCGAAGTTTTCTCCACCCTGGGAAAGTCTGGAGGTTGTGCCGCAGCACAGCTTGAGGCCATTAGCCGCCTAACATCCCTGGCTTTACGGTCTGGAATAGATGTAGATTCTATTGTAAAGCATCTGCGCGGCATTAGATGCCCCTCTATTGCCTGGGAGCAGGGACACGCTGTTTTGTCTTGTGCCGATGCCATTGCCAGCGTGTTAGAAAAGTATATTAGAGAAAAGCCCACCACCAATCCAAACGTGCCTTCTAAAAATCCTGAGATGATTAAGAGTTTGGCCGGGCAATGTCCCGATTGTGGTGGTCCTTTGATTCACCAGGAAGGCTGCAATATTTGCCTTGCCTGTGGCTTTACTAAATGCGGATAGGATACAAGACGAGTGGGTAAGACGAGAGGCAGTTATTATTCATCCCTTAAGCGGATCACTAGAGTTGTCAATTCATCTTTTGGCTTAAGAAAGATTTGTAATTATATAGCTAAAAACACCGCCAGGGCAATGCATGTAAATGGTTGTCGCATCTTGTCCCTCAATGCTCGAAAGGAATATCTAATCACTGTAGGCACGTATGGTTTGAGCGACCTTTACCTTAAAAAGGGCCCCCTCGATGCCCGCAAAAGCCTTCCGGACATCCTTGATGGAAAAGTAGTATTTATTGCCGATGCTACCAAAGATGAAAGAATTCAACATCCCCAAATAGCACAAACACAAGGAATAGCATCCATACTCGGGGTCCCTGTGCTTGGAAAAGGAGAGGCTATCGGGGAAATTCGAATTTACACTCGCGAGCCTCGCCAATTCTCCGAAGCTGATAAAAGTTTCCTCCTCAGTGTTGCTGATATATGTGCTGTCATCTTTGAGAGAGCGGAGCTTCATCAATTACTAGAGCAAGACTATAAGACAAGGGAGAAGCAAAGGGAATTGCCACAAGTATCTGCGTTACCAACTACTCCGCTAAAGCCAACGACTTTCGCCCATCCCAGCGAGGAAGATTTTGCCAAACTCCTGGACTTTTACTGTATTGAATGGCTTTATGAGCCTCGTTCCTTCCCTCTTAAGTGGGATGGCGACAAGATAGTGGAAATGTTCACTCCCGATTTTTATTTGCCCGAGTTGGACGTATATATCGAACTCACTACATTAAAACAAAATCTACTAACCGAGAAGAATCGCAAGTTGCGCCAGATCAGGCAACTTTACCCTGAAGTCAAGGTCAAGCTCATAACCAAAAACGATTTTGCCAAGCTGCTAGCCAAATATGGGTATGGCCCTCTGGGTGAGGTTAAAGTAGAGGGGGTCGACAGAGTTTTGTATAGCCATGCTCAGATTCAACGAAGGATTAGAACCCTGTCCAGACACATTTCGCGCGATTACGCTGGTCAACGTCTGGTGTTAGTAGGCATCTTAAAAGGCGTTGTCTGCTTCATGGCTGACCTGATGCAGAATCTCTCCATACCAGTTACCATAGACCTCATGGCTATCTCTTATTATGGTGGTGACGGCCAGGTGGTCAAAATAACCAGAGACCTCGATAGCATTATTACAGGGCAACATGTACTAATGGTTGAAGACATCGTGGATACAGGTATGACACTGAATTACATTCTCGGTCACCTTTCCGCTCACAATCCTGCTAGTCTTCGCGTTTGTACCCTGCTTGATAAAAAAGCACGCCGTCTGGTAAATGTGCCTCTCGATTACGTGGGCTTTGAAGTACCCGATGAGTTCGTAGTAGGCTATGGACTAGATTACAAGGGAGAATATCGCAATTTGCCCTTTATCGGTATCCTCCACCCCGAGCTAATCAAAGACGACAAGCTACAATAAATAACTAAACTCAGCCCCTTTTTTCCAAGGCAATATTCACAGCACGTATAGCAAAAAAATAGGGAATAAAAATTGCCCCAAGCAACCTCCCTTTGCTTGGCTCTCCACCCACCTTCCTTTCTGCTTTCACCTACCTTGCGCCGGGCCTTTTATCTCCCAGCACTTTTCGGCTTCCACCTACTCAGCGGTCGGCTCCACACACGCCAAGTTATTGTTCGATTACTTGGAGCATTTTAATGTTAACACGCCCCCAAAATTTTGTCAAGAGGGTGTGCTGGCTTCCCACATAGGTGACACCTAGTTACGGATTTTAATAAATTCTTTTCAATATACTCTACCGGAGTAACATAGGCAAGAGACTGGTGCGGACGGTTGAAGTTATATTCTATAACCCATTCATACTCTAAGGTCTAGTGGAATCTCTCTATTTCCGGGTTATCCATAAGGGTTTTGCCTCTTGAGAACTACCTTTGAATACCTGGTTTGGCGGTAGCTCTTTAAACTCACGAACAAACTCACTTCCGCTGTCTGTCTGTAATTTTTTGATAGATGGGGAGCTTTGAATCGGTTGGCCAGATTCCTGACACTGTATTTAAAATACCCAAAGCGCTTGAACCACTTGTGAAAGGTCTTCCTTGAGATGCCAAAGTGTTTGGCAGGGAGAGCAGCATTCTTCCTACACACAGTATGGTAGAAGACCATTAACTCCACCATCAATCGTTCTCGGGTTGTAAAACCCAAAAGGTTTTTCACTTCCGCTGATTATTGGCAGAGGGCTTAGACTTTATCTTTCTGGCATAGTATGTTAATCTAGGCCGCACTTGTCCCCTGAGCGTCAAAGAAGAGGGAGTGAGGCCACAAAGGAAATCGGGGTGTTGTCTGGGAATGTTAATGTAATATCTTTGACCGTGGTGCCGTGGAATTAGNCTAAGCGTATGAAAACCTTAATTCAATGTGATTTTGACGGTACAATTACCGAAAAAGATGCTAGCTTCCTTCTCTTAGATGCTTTTGCCCGAGGAGATTGGCGGCGTTTACTGCGAGAGTATAAGGAGCACAAGATATCTGTAGGGGAGTTCAATACCAGGGCTTTTGCTATGGTTAAAGCCGATAAAGTCACGCTACTTGAGGCCCTGAAAGATAAGATAAAGGTACGAGCAGGATTTAAGGAACTGGCAAATTACTGCTTGAGAAAAGGCTTCAGATTGGTCATTGTAAGTAACGGTCTAGACTTTTATATAAATGCCATTCTGAAAGACCTGGGCTTGGAAAACATCGAATGGCACGCTGCGAAAACTGCTTGTCACCCCGAAGGGATGAAAGTTCAATATATAGGACCTGATGGCAAGCGATTAGAGGATGGCTTTAAAGAGGCGTATATAGAATCATTTCTGCAGCTAGGGTACAGGGTGATATACACAGGAAACGGCGACTCCGATATTGCCCCTGCGAGATATGCTCATCATGTTTTTGCCACCGGCGACCTCCTGGCATATTTTAGGGGGAACAACCTTGACTATAAAACCTTTGAAAGCTTTATTGATGTCGTCAGAGGCCTGAAACAGTTGTCATAATTCCAACTCTAAAGCGATTTCCTTTATAGCTTCAAGCCCCAAACTGATGAACTCTTCCAGTTCTAGTCCGATTTCCTGGCACTGAGCCACTTGTTCCCTATTAACGCCAGAAGCAAAATTGTTTTCGCGAAAGTATTTCATTACCGATTTAGTGGTCAATCCGCTTAGTTTATCAGGATGAACTAGCGCAGCAGCAGCGATGAACTCACTCAGAGGGTTGGCATAAAAAAGGGCCTTATCTAATTTCGTTTCACGGGGAATGCCATGAGCTTCGTTATGGCACAAAATAGCATGAGCCATAGTCTCACTGGCTCCGAGCTCCTGGGCGATGTCGGCGCCCAATTTGCTATGGCTACTCATATCACCCTCAACCAGCTCCATATCTATATCGTGGATAAGCCCGGTAATACCCCACTCCTCTTCATTCTCACCCAACCTCTCAGCTAAAGCTCGCATAATAGCCTCGGTGGCTAACATATGCTTAATCAAATTCTTGTCTTGGATATTGTTATGGATGGAATCAAGAATGACGTCCCTCTTAAGCTTTGATTTCATGCTAGTATCTCTCTACTCGCCGCTTAGTAATCCCTCTTATCATTCTGAGCGTTCAGACTCTTCTCCTTCGTTTCACTCAGAGTTAAGGTGACAAATTAGATACCTTATCCCGCTGTGGTAATAATATACCACGTAGATATTGTCCTGTGAAAGAGGCATCGTTTTGGGTCAATGCCTCAGGCGTGCCGGCGCCCACAAGACAGCCGCCATCATCCCCAGCTCCAGGACCCAGATCAATAATCCAATCGGCGTTTTTAATGACATCCAGTTGATGTTCAATGACAACTACTGTATTCCCATAATCCACCAGCTGTTGCAGCACCTTCAGGAGATAAGCAATATCTGAGAAAGAAAGTCCGGTAGTTGGCTCATCCAGTATATAAAGCGTTTTGCCTGTGGAGCGCCGAGACAGCTCAGTAGCTAATTTTACCCGCTGTGCTTCGCCCCCAGAAAGAGTCGGTGCCGGCTGCCCCAAGCAAATATAGCCCAAACCTACGTCGCGGAGGGTTTCCAACTTTTTCTTGACTTTTGGAAAGTGGTCAAAAAAAAGCAAAGCTTCGTCCACCGTCATATCTAGAATTTCGGCGATGTTTTTCCCTTTAAAGTGGATTTCCAGCGCTTCACGGTTGTATCTTTTCCCTTTGCATTCCTCGCAGAGAACGGTGACATTGGGTAAAAATTGCATCTCAATCTGGACGTAGCCCGCCCCCTGACAGGCTTCGCATCTCCCTCCTTTTACATTGAATGAAAAACGCCCTTGGAGATAACCACGCACCCTAGCTTCAGGAACGGTAGCGAAAAGTGCTCGAATAGGGGTGAATGTTCCGGTATAGGTAGCAGGATTGCTTCGGGGGGTACGACCAATCGGTGATTGGTCAATATTAACCACCTTATCAATGTGCTCAGTACCAACGACACCATCACATTCGCCCGGTCTCTCTTTGGCTCGATAAAGAAGCCGAGCCAGCCTTTTATACAGGACTTCATTAATGAGGGAGCTCTTGCCGCTTCCGGAAACACCAGTTACACAAACAAACTTCCCCAGGGGGATATGGACATCAATATTTTTCAGGTTGTTCTCCCTGGCACCTTTGATTACCAGTTCTTTTCCCAAGCCGGAGCGACGTTCAGCTGGCAGGGGAATTCGCTTTGCCCTGCTGAGGTACTGACCCGTGATTGATTGGGGGCAATCCATTATGTCTTGAAGTATCCCTGTGGCAACGATTTCTCCACCATGTTTACCAGCCCCCGGCCCCATATCAATAATGTGGTCAGCAGCTCTCATCATAGCTTCATCGTGCTCTACGATGATTATAGTATTATCCAGGTCTCTAAGGCGATTCAGCGTGGCTATAAGACGAGAACCATCAGCAGGATGCAAGCCCACTGTGGGCTCGTCACAAATATAAAGGACACCGCTAAGCCCGCTGCCAATCTGGGTAGCCAGGCGAATTCTTTGTGCCTCACCACCGCTCAATGTCGCCGAAGGGCGGTCCAAGGTTAAATAGCTCAGTCCTATATCTCTAAGAAAGCCCAACCGAGAATGAATCTCCTTGATAATTTGACTGGCTATGGTGAGTTCCCGAGGACTGATTTTGTCACCAAGTTGCTCCACCCAATTTAAAGCCTCCATAACAGGCAAGGTAGTAACATCCATAATATTTTTACCCACGATAGTAACAGCTAAAGACTCTGGCTTTAACCTCCTCCCATAACAGGCAGGGCAGGGGTTGGATGCCATATAGCGCTCAATATCCGCTCTGACACTATCAGAATCCGTCTCTTTGTAGCGACGCTCCAGGTAGGGTATGATGCCTTCAAAATTCGTATAGTACTGACGCATTCTGCCATAGCGGTCCTCATATGTGGCGAGAACCGTTTCGCCTCCGTTACCATAGAGGACAAAGCGTAACTGTTCGTCGGTCAAATCCTTTACTGCGGTGGACAGGGAAAAACCGTGGCGGCGACTCAGCGACTGTAGTATGCTGCTATACCAGGTACTGAGCTGTCCATTTCTTGTCCAGGGCTGAATAGCCCCTTCAGCCAGGCTCAGTCTATTGTCAGGGATGACTAGATTAGGGTCAATTTCCAATTTACAGCCCAGTCCCGTGCAGGCAGGGCAAGCTCCGTAAGGGCTGTTAAAGCTAAATGTTCTGGGAGCAATTTCCCCCAGGTTTATACCACAATAGACGCAGGCAAAATGCTCTGAGAAAAGCGATTCCCCACCGTCAAGGACTTTGACAAGCACCACTCCCAACCCTAGTTTTAGTGCTGTTTCAACGGAGTCAGCAAGCCGAGCAGCATTTTCATTCCCCTCTATTCGTAGTCTATCAACTACGACCTCTATAGTATGCTTCTTATTCTTATCTAACTGGATTGCCTCGGATAGGTCATAAACTTGTCCATCAACCCGAACTCGGACGAACCCTGCCTTTTGTAAATCCTTCAATATTGTTTGATGCTCACCTTTGCGGTCCCTGACCAGCGGTGCTAGAATCATGATGCGGTTACCCTCGGGTATCTCCTGAACGGCATCAACAATTTGCTGCACTGTTTGACGCGAGATTGCCCTTCCGCATTCAGGGCAATGGGGATGCCCGATGCGAGCAAAAAGAAGCCGCAAATAGTCATAAATTTCGGTCATTGTGCCTACAATAGACCTTGGGTTATGAGGCGGCCCTTTCTGGTCAATGGATATAGCCGGGCTAAGCCCTTCAATATAATCAACATCCGGTTTCTCCATCCGCCCCAGGAATTGACGGGCATAGGCAGAAAGGGACTCTACGTAGCGGCGCTGCCCCTCGGCATATATGGTATCGAAAGCTAAAGAACTTTTCCCAGAGCCAGAAACACCAGTGATAACAACTAGTTTGTTCCGAGGGATAACGACGTCTATGTCCTTAAGGTTATGTTCTCTAGCACCCTTAACAAATATGGCATCCGGCATGATGCTCTATTGTAACATCAATGTTGGCTGCTCTCAAAAAGGAATCTCCCCAGGCCGTTTGGCAACTCGAAACGTTATTGTAAGTTCCTTGCCCGCTGGACAAACAAGCTTATCTTCGGAGACAACCACAATTGGGGCAGATTCATAAGGAAGAATAAAACCGTTTGCTAGCATTCGCGCACTATATCTGCGGCGGTCACTGGCTGAGACTATTTCCCTATATTGCCGGTCCTCATCTGTGCGCCATACACCTTTTGACTTGTGAAAGTTTGGCTGATAGACTTGTGGAAAGAGAGACAAATTTCTAGATTTCCGAAATCAATTGGAGAACGATGCCTGCATTAACTAACGTAATAACTCCCTCTGTTGTTGCGTGGGACATACGCTAAAGCACGCGTGGTAAGCTATTAAGCTCACCTTGACACAAGTGAGAAGGGAACACGAGTAAGGAGGCAATAAGATGCAGAAACACATACCGACATATGATGAAGCACTATCACTTTTCAAGGAATTTAACCAAGACGAGAGCTTACTGAAGCACGCCTATAGCGTCGAGGGAGTGATGCGCTATATGGCACGCAAGGCAGATGAGGACGAAGAAAAATGGGGCATCGTTGGACTGGTACATGACCTGGACTATGAACGTTTCCCAGAGCAGCATTGTAGCAAAACGAAGGAGATACTGGAGGAACGGGGTTGGCCAGAGGAATACGTAAGAGCGATTGTATCTCATGGCTGGGGTATATGTAGTAACGTTGAGCCACAAAGCAAGATGGAGAAGACATTATATACCATTGACGAGCTAACCGGGCTTATCTCAGCAGTAGCCCTGGTCCGGCCGTCAAAGAGCGTAGCAGACCTCGAAGCCAGGTCGGTGATGAAAAAATGGAAGGACAAAGCATTTGCTGCTGGTGTTAACCGCTCCGTGATTGAGAAGGGAACAGTAATGCTTGAGATGGAACTTCCAGAGCTGGTCACAGACGTCATTATGGGGATGCGTCAGGTGGCTGATAAAATAGGGCTGTAGTCTGCGAGATTGTTGCGGCTAAATCAGTCCATCAAAATGCATTAATACAGGCGCTAGCATAAGTGATATCACCGACATCAGCTTGAGCATTATGTTCAGAGAGGGCCCGGCGGTATCTTTCATGGGGTCCCCGACTGTATCTCCGACGACACCTGCTTTGTGAGCATCCGAGCCCTTGCCTCCGAACTTTCCCGCTTCAATCCATTTCTTGGCATTATCCCAGGCGCCGCCAGCGTTGTTCAGGGTGACAGCAAGAATAAAACCGGTGACCAGGGCACCGATAAGAAAGCCAGCCAGGGCATGCTTGCCCAGAACGATTCCCACTATCACAGGCACAACTACGGTCATTATTGAAGGAAGCATCATTTGCCTCAATGATATCCTCGTCGCAATGTCCACGCACTTGCCATATTCGGGCTTGGCTGTCCCTTCCATCAAGCCCTTTATCTCGCGCCACTGCCGACGAACCTCCTCTATAATCGCTGAGGTAGTCACTCCCACCGATTGCATCGTCATAGCGCAAAAGATAGGGGGCATAAGAGCACCTATTAATATACCAACAATAACTGGTACGCTTAGCAAGCTTAATGTTTCAGGTAATATCAGTTTGCCTTCGGAGACTGTTACTATGCCTACCGCCATAGCGAAGGCCAGGATCAAGCCTAACGAATTCATGGCAGCAGCGCCGATGGCAAATCCTTTACCCGTGGCAGCTGTGGTATTGCCCAAAGAATCCAGAGCATCAGTCCTCTCGCGCACCTTGTCCGGTAACCCCGCCTGAGTGGTGATGCCTCCAGCATTGTCAGCTATAGGTCCATAAGCATCGGTAGCCAGTGTCACGCCCAGTGTGGACAACATACCGACACAGGCTAGAGCTACGCCGTAGAAACTGCCGAACTGGAAGGCTACAGCAATCGCTACGGCTATCAGGACTATTGGTGGCCAGGTGCTCATCAGGCCATTGGCAAAGCCCCGGATTATGGTGGCACCAGCCCCGGTAGTGGAGGCTTCAGAGATTCCTTGCGTCGGCTTGAAGGCATAAGAAGTAAAGTAGTTCGTACTTTCCCCTATCAAGGCGCCGGCTACCAGGCCGGCAAGCATCGCCCAGAATAGACCTAAGCTGGCACCGAGAAAATAAATCACCAGAAAACCGAATACCGCTGTCAATATCGTGGCACCAAGTGTGCCGCGGCGCAAAGCTCCCAAGAGAGCGGACATGTCTACCTTCTCGCCAACTCTGACCAGGAAGCAACCGATTATGGAGGCCACAACTCCGCCGGCCATGATTAGAAGAGGCAGCTGCCAGGCGGCCTCGGCTGGGAGTCCAGGGAATAGGTTTGTCACCCACGGTGCTACTGCTACACCGACAGTGGTGAGAGTCATGGTAGCGATGACAGTCTCCACATAAGACTCTAGAAGATCGGCACCCATGCCGCAGACATCGCCGACATTATCCCCGACATTATCAGCTATGACCGCAGCATTCCTGGGGTCATCCTCCGG
>JGI2171J19970_10002561_pt1 | contig 9960 bp, 10 predicted proteins | sample DeeMarSWOR324_28_FD_19970 | JGI IMG/M metagenome (IMG submission 19970) | reverse complement strand
TCTATACTCTTTTAACAGATTTTCTCCCAGCTTAGTTAGTTTCGCCCCACCACGTGTTCTTCCGCCTCGGTGTGTTTGCATGATCGGGTCTTGTAACGTTTTCTCCATCTTTGCCAGATAATTCCACACATACCGATACGACATTCCAACTTTCTTTGCAGCTTTAGAAATGGACTCTTCTCCTCGGATAGCCTCTAGAATTTTAGCCCCACCCTTTCCTAGGATGGGTTCTCCTTTGTATTCCAGCCAGACCTTGCACATAGGCTTATGTTTTTCTCGGGTGAGCATGGTCTTGATTTACATTATCTGTTATGCATATAAAACCATCACTGCAGATTTAAGTGATTCTCGCTTTCTATGTCTGCCCTTCATTTTTTGAAATGTGTGTATTTGCTCTGGAATAGCTTCTGATAAGGCGAACAACTTAGAGTTTCTAGCGTTATGCACGCATACGTGCATTTGAAGCAATGCTAAATTTATGCTCCAAACATCATTCCAGAGTGTAAATCAGGGTATAGGCTTGCTTTTTGCTGATTTCATAAAAAGACAATTATGCGTGTGCGCACATACTATGTATGTCTTTCTCAGCTTGAGTGAGGGCGCCATCCTCTGAACACCTGATATCCGGGGTGACACCAGTTCCTTCCCAGTCTTCATTCGTTTTGGGGTTGTAGGTACGGCCAATCGGCACCTTGAATAATATACCTGTATCTAAACCTATCAAGGCTACTGGATGAGCTAAACCAGCAGTGTTCGTTCCGACCAGCGTTGCCTTTTTATGAATTTTCAGGGCAAAGACAAAATGTTCACCGCAGGAGCCTGTGAAGCCACTCGTGAGTGCATAAATCGGTTTCTTGTACTTGAAAGGCGTTTTCGTTGTCTGACATTGAAATGTTTGATTATGGGGTCTGAAATACGTTTCCAAAAGCGTTAGCGGAGCCTTAGAGTCAAAGAAGTAGCTTAATAGGAAGTTCGCCGAGTCACCACTACCGCCGCGGCACTTTCGAAGGTCAATGATCAAGGCGTCGGTGTTCTTGATGTATTGCATGGCTCCTTCTAGTTCATGTACTGAATCACTCAGCGGTTTGAACATGGTGATGTTGATGTAACCGATGTTGCCTGGTAAGATGTCCACATTGGTCGAATCGGGGTGCGTCCTTTTGTTTCCTTTGTGAGGCTCTTTCATTGCTTGAGAGAAAATGTCAGGCATGTCTCCAGGTAACATGACCTGTAGGTGCTTATCATTGACAACATTCCGCAAATGCCGGGTCAACTGCTCACAGAAAGCTCTAGGATCAGTTTCTCGATCATAATCACCTTTCGCGTGATGAGTTTCCAAAGATCGACAAAGGTCTTCTACCTGTTCAGGGAAGACATAGTTTTCTCTTATGGCCTTTTGGATTCCTGCTACAGTTACGCTGATTATTCCAGGGGTTAGTTCTTTCAGTTCAGAAAATTTTCTTGGCAGTGCTTTTTGTTTTATCACACGTTTTCCGATTTCCGGCATTCGCGCTATTTTCTTTGTCTTTTCCGCTTCCACGCTTGCACGACCTTTTGCGAGTCTATGGATTTATGATGTTTCTTCTTGGCTCAATGACTTTTTGACTTGCCCTTTTAGCTCTCTTATCTTGTCTACTGTTGGCATGACTCTCTTAAAAAGGTCCTTTCGCGCCTGGACTCCTTCTTTGATGAAGAAGGCGGCTGCTTCAGATCGGCTCTTGAACACTTCTACTTCGACAAGGGCGTCGATCTTTTTCAAGTCATCATCGCTTAATCTTGTCATAACCACGTTGCTTCGACCGCCCAACTCTTTGTCCAGCCTCATTAGAACTTCCTCTTTAATTTTCTCTGCGTCTTCACCTTCGGGGCAACGCATCTTTATCAGATATTTCCTTTTCTTCTTTTCACTTTCATGTTCCTCGAGGTCAGAGCGACGTGGTTCCATCTCTTCATCTATTTCCACATTTTTACCCATCCATCTCACCTCGCAATAGGTAATACGTAATTGGTAAGATGTATCATGTAACTGAGCTACTTAAAGCTTTCGGCGTGCCCGCAGTAACTTCGATCGCTGGTTCTAGCATCTATCAGTTTTTACNATCGATTGAAAATATCAGGGATCTGAATCTTGCGCATACAAGCTATTCTTTTGGTCAACAAAATCTTAAAAATTGTCGGCATCTATAATCAGGTATCATTATGATGCGGAAGGCTTCTATAACCAAGAAAGGCGCAGTTCTTTTAGGGAAATACATTGCTTGTGACGGATTCGACAAGGACAGACCTTTGAGAGTAGTTACTCATGTTCATTCTGATCACTTGCTTGGATTGAGGCAAAGCTTGAGGGAATGTGAAGCCGTGGTGATGACTCCTGCCACAAAGGATTTGATTGATGTCATGCGGAGCCCTTTGTTTCTTATGCGAGGAGACGTGAAGACTCTTGATTATGGGGAGGCTTTTGTGTATGATGACGAGCGACTGACACTACATCTTGCAGATCATATTCTGGGTGCTGCCCAAGTTCTTGTGGAAGATGGTGGGGGTGTAAGGATTTTATATACAGGTGATTTCAGAATCTCTAGGACTCCTGTTGTTGACGCAGATGTTTTAGTTATTGAAGCTACTTATGGGAATTCTTCTCGTGTGAGATCTTTTCGAGAGGATGTTGAGGAGAGTCTTGTTTCTTTGGTTGAGGAGAGTTTGATGCGTGGTCCTGTTTCTGTGTTTGGGTACCATGGGAAGCTTCAGGAGGTCATAGAGGTTTTGCACGAGGCGAAAGTTGGAGTGCCTTTTGTCATGCCGGAGAAAGTTTTTCATATTTGTAAGGTCTGCGAACGTTACGGTATGCGGTTTGGACGCAGGCTACTATTGTCTCAGGACGAGCGTGCTCAGACTATGCTGAGTCGTGGCGAGCCTTGTGTGGCTTTTTATCATATGAATTCTAGGCGATGTGTGGGCAAGAACGGTGTTCGCATTTTTGTTAGTGGTTGGGAGTTTAGGGAGGTTTGTCGTAGAATGGCTGAGAACGAGTTTACGGTTGCTTTGAGTGATCATAGTGATTTTTATGGTTTACTAAGGTATGTTGAGGAAAGTAGGCCAAAGATTGTTTATACGGATAATTACAGGTCTGGCGATGCAGTTGCGTTGGCGAAGGAGATTCAGAGGCGACTGGGTATTCCTGCTGAGCCCCTTCCACCATAAGAGAGTTTGAGCGATTGGTGAACACAGAATGAGATAGTGGCGCCCAGCCAACGCAGAGTCAGGGCTCCCGATCAAATTTAACACTCCTACGATCCCTTTAACTCTGTTATCTGCCCGAACAAGGGCCAAACCTCAAGGGCTTACATTTCGAGTTAGGCGCCTTCTTTGCGTCGGAAGCAATCCCTTTGAAAATCTCCCGAGGTGATTCTGTCAAACCATCAAATCTCACGTTTCCCAACGATAAAATCTTCAACCCACTGTCTTGCTATATCATCAGGAACCTGAATCGGCGGGTGCTTGAATGCATAAGAAGAAATGCTGATAAGCGGTCCACCTATTCCTCGGTCTAACGCCAATTTCGCTGCTCTAACGACATCGATAACAACTCCAGCGCTGTTCGGGGAGTCCTCAACCTCTAGCTTCCCTGTAATCGTAACTGGAAGATTCCCAAATTTCCGACCTTTAATGAAAACGTAGCAGATTTTTTTGTCGCCGAGAAAAGGAACATAATCCGACGGGCCTATCCTGGTTGGCACATTGTAGGGAACCATGCTTGTGACTGCCTCAGTTTTGCTGATTCGCTTCGTCTTCAACCGCTTCTCAACTGTCATGTTCTGAAAATCTGTGTTCCCACCCAAATTCAACTGATAGGTCTCTTCTATCTTTACTCCACGATCAACGCATAGTCTAACAAGGTTCCGGTGCAAAATAGTGGCACCCAACTGACTTTTCACATCATCCCCAGCAGCCGGCAAACTTTTCGCCTTGAACCGTTCACCCCACACGCGATCGGAAACTACAAACTCAGGCATACAGTTCACAAATGCACATCCAGCATCTAAAGCAGCTTGCGCGTGGTGCCGTGTTGCTTCATAGCTTCCCACAGGAAGAAAGTTGACCAACACATCTGCTTCAGCCTCTCTGAGAATGTCCACTACGTCAATAGGCTTACAATTCTTCTCATCATACGTTTTGAACGTCTCTTTGGTGTGAGTTGCAACACCGTCAAGAACTGGCCCTCGGGAAACCTTAACACCCAATTTAGGCACACTGGCAAAATTTGCACAAGAGTTCGGCTCTAGAAAAATGGCTTCACTCAAGTCTCTACCAATCTTAAGCTTATTCACGTCGAAGGCAGCCACAAACCTTATGTCTCGAATGCGGTAGCCTCCGAAATTTACGTGCATCAGCCCAGGAACTTTCACCTCTTCTGTCACGTTCTTGTAGTATTCTACTCCTTGAATAAGAGCCGAAGCACAGTTACCCACACCTGTAATCGCAACTCGAATTTCCGACAAACCAGATCCTCCGTAAACATCATTCAGTTTACAAACGCTTATTATTCAGTTTCTTATTTAAGTTAACGACAGATCCAGACAGCCAATGTCTTGAGTAAAATGTAAAAGCAAGTTTCATTCATCAATAGCAGTTGATTGGAGGTTTATCAATGGGGAGCGCAGTTATTCGACACGAGCCATTCAAAGAAGTCGTGATCATGGAGTGCACCCGATTCCCAACGCCAGATGACCTAGCCCGCTTTGCTAACATCAGCGTTGGAGGAAGACCTACAGGCATCTACTGGGCAGATGGAGTAGCGTTCATTTATTATCCTATACCGATAACGACTAGAACTGCTGCAAAACATCTCATCGAAGAGAAGAGAGTCTACTGGGCCTTCGTAAGTTATTCGTTAATGCCAAAATACCAGTCAATAGTCGAGACAAAAGAGAGACTCATTGTGCCGGTCATCGACATGTCCACGAGTCCTCTATTTCAAACGGTTGCCCAATGGCTAAAACAACACGGAACCAAAACTACTTCTTAGCCCACTCCCAAAAACGTTCCAAATACTGCCCAAAACAACCTTTTTTCTTCAAATACAAACCATACTTGACAAGAGCAGCCATCGCCCGCGCGGCATCCTCAGGCGAAAAATACGCGGGAATTCCAAACTTGTCAAACCTTGACCGAATGTACATGGCCATCTCAGTCTCACCTATGTCACAGGCCACCACAGGTTTCGCATAGTCCTTAGACACGCCCGCCACCCTGTCGACAAAATCCTCCAGCAGACCAGGAGTATGATGCAGCCCGAGCACGATGATGCCGTGAATTTCAGGATCTTCCAGCAGAATCTTGGCGCCAGCTTCATACATTTCTGAGGTCACGGAGCCTGTAAGGTCTAGAGGGTTCAAATTGGTTGCAAATGTGGGAATTTTGCCCTCTCTTTTGAGTCCCTCAAACTTTTTGATAGTCTCACCCGAAAACTTTCCTACGTTCAGCCCCATCAACTCACACTCGTCAGCCGCCATTATACCTGGCCCGCCAGCGTCAGTGATTATGGCAACGTTTTTCCCTGATGCTGGTAGCTGAAAGGCGAAGGCTTTGCCTACGTCGAAGAATTCTTCCATGTTTCTAACTCTTATGATGCCGACTTGTGTGAAAACGCTGTCGTAGATCTTGTCAGAACCTGCAATGGCTCCAGTGTGGGACATCGCTGCTCTCACGCCTGCTTTTGTTCTTCCTAATTTCAGGGCGACTATGGGCTTTTTGGTCGTGATCCCCTTCGCAACCTCCATGAACTCTCTTCCTGACTCTATGCTTTCGATGTACAGAAGAATAACTCGGGTTTCCTTGTCATGCAAGAGGTAACTAAGCATTTCTGGTTCAGCCACGTCGTATTTGTTTCCGAAACTCACAAACTTGCTTATGCCTAACTGCTTGCCAGCGAGATAGTCCAAGGCTGACACTCCGAAGGCCCCGCTTTGGGTAACGACGGCAACGCGTCCAGACATTGGACGTGGAGTGGTGATCACCTCNTCTCCGGTGGTAAGAATCTTCGTCTCAGGGAGAAAAAGCATGTCCACGCCAGTGCGAGGATCGAAAACGCCGAGGCAGTTTGGCCCCAGCACTCGAATTCCTGCATCTTTGGCAATTGCTTTCACCTCTTCTTCAAGGTCATGTCTGCCGATTTCGCCGAAGCCACCGCTGATGATCACGGCTGCCTTCACGCCTTTGACGGCGGCTTCTTTCATAATCTTTGGAACAATTTCGGCAGGAACCACGATAACGGCTAATTCAACTTCTCCGACAATTTCTGCAATGGATGGGTAACATTTGAACCCGAGTACGAATTGTTCGTTCGGATTAACAGGATATAACTCTCCTCTAAAGAGACCTCTGCGCTTGTTTTCAGCAAAGTTTCTGAAAATTGTGTGTCCTGCCTTCATAACTTTGCGGGAGGCGCCTACAACGGCAACCGAACGTGGATCGAAAAACAGGTTCATCTGTTTGACATCAGACATTTTTTCGCTTCCGCCTTCACGAGTGAATAATTATGCACAATATTTNCTTGTCCATGTATTCAAGGATTATCGTTCTCTATTTATGAGCTTTTACAATGACAATTGGCTTGTGCTCTATTGCGTCGAGCATGTCCCACGTAACATTGGTTATGGAGACCCTGAACGTTTCAGCCATGTCCCAGACTGTTCTTCCCGCGCCAAAGCCTCGCGCTCTGTTCGCAATTTTTGCAATTTCAAGAGCGTTTTCCACATGCATCTTTGAGCCTGCAACCGCGACTGGAGTTGCTCTACGTTTGACCTTGAATAATCTTCCTATGACGTATGCAAGAAACCCACCGGACGAATGTATTCCGTTGATAGGTTTTAGGCGAGGAGTGAAATGGAATCCTCTTATAGAATACGTCTTGTCCGTGTCCACTATCATTACTATGACGCTTTTGCCTAGCTTAGATTCTACGTAGCTACGAATTTTCTGTGCGATCTGAGAAGCGTTTGTTAGTGGAAGGCTGACGTAGGAACACGGTAGATTGCTCCCGTCGATTCCGCCTTCTGACCCAAACATTAACGCTTGCAAAAGCCCTGCATGTTCCAAGGCTACTTGCTTGTGAGCACTACCCTCTTTTATAGGATATTTTCGTATGTGCTGGATAGTCGTCTTTCTCAGATGGCAGAGTTGTCCAAGGAAGTAACCCCAAATGTAACGCATCCAATATTTTGCCAGAAGACGCGCCGTCCAACTAGACTTAGTGACACTTTCATCCGCAATGTTGCATAAAGCGGTGGAAATAGCCTTTTCAGAGATTGTTACAGTATCTCCATTCTCTATCTTGCTCTCGACGGCGTCAACTATCTGGTGGAAGTAGTCTTCTCCAGGTCTCCAGTATCGCGTTGTCACTGCCACTGTCCTGTATTTTTTAGTCACGTTGCATCACGCTTTGTAGGTTAAAGCTCTAATGTTTGTGCAGAATAAATACGTGGTATCTACCCAAAAAAGACTGTGCGAAAGCCAGTCTATCCTATTTCTCTGCTTTCGGTCTCGTAAACACTACAATTGTACTGTGCATGCTTGCTCACTTTTTTGAGCGTGCAAGCCGATTTAGAAGCTGCATTCAGTTTTTGTTGACCAGCAACCTTCCGTCTTAGCCACTATTATAAATCCCTAAACTTCTTTTTTATCTCTTCAATTTTGCAAGTAGGGTCCTTCAAAACTCCTTCTGGGCAGTAGCCAAGTTCAAGGCAAGAAGGCCCAGCGTTCTCAAAAATTACTGGAGCAGCTCGCTTTGCGAGCCTCAACATTTCTATCGCCATCCCCTTTATCTCCCACTGAGATCTTGCACAACATCGTAGGTTGAAGAAATGACGAAGTTCCCTTGCGTTCATCGTTATCAAAATGTTCGTTTTCGCGGCGTTTGGCAGAATAAACCTTGCGTCCTCTTTGGGGATCTCATATTTCAACAGTTTTTGATACGTGTCTGATATCTTCATCAACGTTTCATCATAGATGTTCTTTGCTTCCTTGTCTTCTAGAACGCTTGGAGGCGTAACATAGCGTTCTAGGGTGTCATAAGTAACGTAACGTTGGCTCTGTTGCGTGTATGAGGCGATTCTATGTCTAACTAGCTGATGGGTTAACGCCCGCGATACTCCTTCAACGCTGAAAGTGAACGAAGCATGTTCAATTATGGAATGATGCCCAGAACTCATCACTCTACGTATAGTTTTTCTCGCCTTCTCCAAATTGAGTCTTTCAAGCAGTTTGGATGTTCCTTCACTCTTATAGGAGGTCATCGCAGCAGCAGCACACAGAAGTTCAGGATTCGGCGTATATTTGAGAAGCTTGACTTTCAGTTCGGCAATCCTCCAAGCCTTTTCTATTAAAAGGATACATGTGATAATCTTTTCTATTCTCCGTCAATAAGGTTGCTGAACAGATTTTAGACATGGGCGTAGATCCGATCGCCACTATATCGCCCAGTTGCCATCTCTTCTCCAATTTCACGCAGTAAAAGAATTCGCTGATACGTCGCTGGATGCGTAGCGAACCAAGTGTTCACGGTGGTCCACCGAGATTTTGCCTCTCTTTCCATAGCAAGCTCAAGCTCTCTTCCATCGAGGACACCATCCTGATCCAAATCATACTCGGCTTTTCGTTGCAGCAANCCCTGACATTCCTTTTTTGCCAACGCTGGGTCGCCTATGTAGAAGGTTCTGGCACCGTGTGGAGGGTCTGGCGACAACGACAATCCGTAGGCAATTTTAGTTAATGCACTTCCCAACTGTCGAGGCTCTCCCGTCACATAGGCCGAGTAAGCGTCAGCATAGTGTTCTCTAAGGCGGCTTAACCGCATGACGCATAAGAGCGTGACAATATAGACTATGTATGAGACGGCAGCGGCCACAAGGATTAAGACTCGGATGGGTATACCGCCCTCTTTTCTACGTCCACCATCAGTAAACCGCACCGTAGCAAAGCCTAGCCGTGCAATCAGATAGGCTATGAGTGGTAATGCGGATAGCACAGTCATGACTATGAAATCTTTATGTCTTATATGTCCCAACTCGTGTCCAATCACTCCACGAATTTCCGCTTGATTCAATTGTCTAAGTAGCCCTTCATGAACTGCTAGAGTGGCTCCTTTAGCGGTTCTTCCGAAGACGAAGGCGTTAGGTGTCTGATCAGGGACAATGGCCAGTTTTGGCATGGGTAACTCACTTTTCTGAGCCAACTCCTTGACGGTTGACTCCAGCCACGGGTGCTCGCCTGGGCGAAGATATCTCAGTCTCGTTGACCATTTGACCATTTCTGGTCCTATAAAATACTCGATTAGTATGAAGAGTATCACGCCGATGAGAGTGAAAGCGAGAGCGTAGGTGAGAGGAAGCTGAAAAATGAGAAGTATTGCAATTAAGAAGACGGCAAATATAGTGGTTACTAACAGAATGGAAGTAGTCATGGACAGTCTCAGTCTAGATAACCTAGCCAAAGAAACGATTCCGCCTTCTTCGCGTTATCAGATTAATAATTGTGGAAGTAAGTTAAGCTTTACGTTATATCAAGACTTTTTCTACCGTGAGAAGAGGAGTCCACGAATTAACAAAATTTATGTTCAGCTTGTCTAACTAATTGCTAGGGTTCCTCCATGTCGATAGTTCAAGAAATTAGATGTTCCAAGTGTGGCGCACCCATCGCGTTCAACCCGGGCGAAATCATCGCAACATGCCCATACTGCGGTTATACAAGCGTCATAGAAACAGGCAAGGCGTTCACCCTTGAACACTCTATGATTCTCAACAAATACGACCCCACCCAAGCGGAGGAACTCGTGCACAACTGGATGCGATCAGGCTTCATGAAACCCGGAAACCTCGCCAAGTCATCCAAAATTCTAGAGAAAAGCTTAGTATACCTGCCGTTTTGGATCGTTTCCGTCACTGCCACCAGCGAGTATAAAGG
>JGI2171J19970_10002558_pt1 | contig 9965 bp, 10 predicted proteins | sample DeeMarSWOR324_28_FD_19970 | JGI IMG/M metagenome (IMG submission 19970) | reverse complement strand
GCCGGTCAGTATGAGACCGACCGCGATCTCCGGCGGCAATCNGAACAGCTTCGCAAGGAAAAATGCNCCGAGCGGCATGATACTGAACTGCGCCGCCGAGCCAATTACAACGCCGATGGGTTTGGCGACGATCCGTTTGAAATCTTCGACTTGAAGCACCGCCCCGATGCCGAACATCGTTAGTGCAAAGAACCAATCCATATAGCCCTTCAAAGCCACAAACGGCCCCGGCCAAACATACGCCACCACCCCAAACAGAATCACCCACACCGCAAAGTATTTCGTATAGAAGGACAGTATTCTCTTCAGCATGATCCAAAGTATAAAGCCCTATTGACGGCGGGACAATCTCAAAAGTGTTCAACTACGACGGGTCGCAAGGATCATCGGAACATAAATCAATTGACTTTTTGCTTCTGAGTATTATCCTTGTAGAAAAGATGTATTCTCTGTGGAGGTCACATGGCGCAGAATTCTAAGATCGAATGGACTGAATCCACCTGGAATCCCGTTACCGGCTGTACGAAGATCAGTGCGGGCTGTAAGAACTGTTATGCCGAACGCATGGCCTTGCGCTTGAAGGCTGCCGGAAGCCCCAACTATGCCAACGGCTTTAATGTAACGCTTCATCCCCATGCTCTCGAAATACCCTTACGCTGGAAGCAGCCCCGTACAATCTTTGTCAATTCGATGAGCGACCTTTTTCATAAAGACGTTCCTTTTGACTTCATCTCGAAAATCTTTGATGTTATGAGCCGCGCCTCCCACCACCGGTTTCAGATTCTAACAAAGCGATCGGACCGGTTGCTAAAGCTAAGCTCTAAACTGATCTGGCCCAAAAACATCTGGATGGGCGTCACTGTCGAAAATGATGAATGTGCCTTTCGTATTGACAACTTACGAGAAATCGGAGCAGCCATCAAATTCATCTCTTTGGAGCCACTCTTAGGTCCAATTCCAAACATTGATCTTAAGGGCATCGACTGGGTCATCGTCGGCGGCGAATCCGGCCCCAGAGCAAGACCCATGGAACCACAGTGGGTCATAAATATACGAGATCAATGTCTTTCAAAAGAAGTCCCCTTCTTCTTCAAACAGTGGGGTGGCGTAAACAAAAATAAAACCGGGCGAATACTGGACGGTCGCACATGGGATGACATGCCTTTGTTAATTCAAGAAGAATTGTTGGTGAACACGAATGAGTGACACATTACCTACCATTTGGGAAAGTTCTGCTCACACCTTAGCTAAGCACCGGATCTTGGAGAATTATCTCAGTGCGTGGATGCCAATTATGTCAAGTCAATCGCATAAATTAGGCATCTCTAAAGCAGAGTTGTTATTCGTCGACGGTTTCGCTGGTCCAGGGCGTTACATCGGAGAAGAACCTGGAAGTCCGATTCTTGCAGTAGAATCCGTCTTAGGGCACTCTCATGACTTCGCCATCCCCATTAGCTTCTTATTCATTGAGGAGGACAAAGAACGACACGCTGTTCTACAGAATATCCTTGAACAATATAAGAAAAGGATAGAGGAATCTAGTCGAATCAATTCCGTTAGAGTGGAGAAGGGCGACTGCGAAACACTGTTGAACGAGGTTCTGGATAGCTACGAGAAAACCAAGCGCAAAATCGGACCGGCCTTTTTCTTCCTCGATCAATCTGGATTTTCCGACGTATCAATGCAGCTAATCCAGAGAATAATGTCTCAACCTCAATGCGAACTATTCTCATATCTAAACTGGGATCACATGAACCGATTTCTAGGAGATAAAACCAAGTGGCCATCTTTAGACAGAACTTTTGGTGGCCCTGAATGGCGCTTGGCCCTTGGGCTAGAATCTAATGAACGTTCAGTCTTCATATTGGGAACCTACAGAACTGCACTCGAAGAAAAGAGTGGCAGCAAGTACATTTGGCACTTTGCTATGTGCGATGCCAGCGAAAAGTTGCTTTATTGGCTTTTCTTCTGCACGAACAACCTGAGAGGACTGGAGATAATGAAAAGAGCCATGTGGAAGGTTGATCCAATTGGCGGTTTTCGGTTCTCCGACAAAGACAACCCATCACAACTTAATCTCTTCGGAGATTACCAAGACGAGATGCTTGCTGACGACCTGACTGCCTCTCTCGAGGAGAAAGTCCGAACAGTGTCTGAGGTAAAAGAGTTTGTACTAACTCAAACACCTGCCTATAAATACACAAAAACCCTCAAGCTCTTGGAGAAAATCGGTAGACTAATGGTCATCAATCCTCCACCGGACAGACGGAAAGGTACCTTTGCCGTGAACGACATGCAACTAAAGTTCCTTCCCGATCCCCGCCGCAGAACATAGAACGCATCTTGTCAGCATATTCAAATGTGCCTCCTATTCCGACCTCCCGGTCCAATCCGAGCGTATTCTATCAGGCTAAGATGTCTTTGTAGTCGGCGCAGAATTTTTTTCGTTGGCATGGGGGGCAGTGGGCGCCGCTCCAGATTTTGTCGAACTGCTCCATGATTTTGCCGACGAGGACTTTCTCGTCGGTGATGATGCCGGACTCGAAGTTCCTTCTGTGCTCGCTCTTGGCCCCCATTCCGGCGCCGGTCAGATTGGCGCTGCCGGTGTAAGCGAACGTGCCGTCAATCACCACGGCCTTGAGATGAACGCGCGGACACAAGATTCTCTCCATGCCGTCGATCAGATTCGGGTACCGGTCGAAATCCTTTCGAAAGGCCGGGCCCGGCTCTTTGGCGTGCAGCAATCTGATCTCCACATGGCGCTTCGCCAGATCCGATAAGACCTCAAGAAACGGCACCATTCCGCCGCCCTTGTTCACATGGAGGTCCTTCAGGTCGGATGTAGCAAGCCAGAGGAATTTACGGGCCTTTCCGATGCGCCTGCAAATCACCTTCTCGTAGATGTCCCTATCTGTAATGAACTCAAGCATCTCAATTGAATTCTACGATCAGCCGCCCAAGCGATCCCATTCTACTGAGGAAAGCTGCGGAACGCAACAGGGAGCAGGATCGACTTATAGGACGCTGGATGGTTGTTTGTGCAAATCCGGGCTGTGGAAAGGTCGGTGGAAGATTCCTGGGGGTGTTTTTGGCTTGACGTGTCGGGCTCGTCAGGGCTTTTTCGAGGGCTCCGTCGGAGACTCTTGCTCCGCGTCCGCCTTGGGTTCGCTCTCCGACGGCTCGTGACTCTCTTTCTTTTCGGCTTTCTCGATTTGCTCCTTCTCGGCCTTCTCGCGTTGGATCGCATCGTATATCTCTCTGCGATGAACCGGTATTTCCTTCGGAGCCGTTATACCCAGACGAACCTTATCCCCACGAACATCTACGATGATAATCTCGACATCATCGCCGATCATGATCGACTCATCTCTTTGTCTGCTCAGAACCAACATTAGTAACTCCTTTTTTCAGCCGGTCTTATCCTATTCCTATCTTACGAAAGATTACGGCCAACTGTTCGTCCTTTTGCTCCTCAAATTGCTCTGTATATTCTTGTCCTATAACCACTTAGATCACAAACAGCATCCTGCTGAAAACCATTAACACAACTATATTTCGGCTAATTCCAAGACCGAAACCAACCAATTCTGTTTTTTCGCTGGGCAATTAGGTGCGATCTCAAGGTGTGTGGACTATAAATATAGTGAATATAATGACTTGCAGGAAATAACAGACGGGAAAAAAGATGCGCCAATTTTGCTCATTACGCCCGGTGCCGGGATCAAACCTCGTGTTTTCGCCAGAATTCGTAGCGGATAGCCATCCAGTAGCCGGCGACGGAGCCCAGCGTGCCGAAAGCCACCATTTCGACCGGCAGCACGCAAACAACCGCGTTCGAGAAGAATGCTGCCGGCCAGTGTGCGGCAAGATACGGCATATTCTTAGCATAAACACTTAGAGCAAATACAGTTACAAGAGACGTCGAGATTATCGGCCATGCGTAGCCGGCGTCGAGCAACTTTTTGACGACAAAAGCACCAAGGCCGAACGAGGCCAGCACGGCAAAAACGATTTGTCCGGTAGCCGGCTGCGCCACGACGGAGCCCAAGCGATCATCGACTATACTCACATCCTGAGCAAATACCCGGAGGAAGAATTGTGCTATCACACCTGAACCGGCCAGAGCCGTTATCGCATTCAAATACTGGATCGGATTGGATTTGGGCTTACCTTCTTTCTCGTCGGCTTTCCTGCTTGACAAGGCTTTGTCGCACACGAGCGGTCCGACACAGCCAGCGGCAACCACCAGCAGCCAGACAACCGGCTCCCACCTGAGCGATGCGATAAGTTCCTGACGCTGGGCAACAGTCGGGTTGAGCTGCATCAGACCTGCCATGCTTCCAGATCGCACGGCCCAGACGGCCAAGCCAAATGGAACTGCCAGAATGCCGATTTCCCGCCCATAGGGCCACGAAACAAAATAGGCAACGAAGCCAGCTAACAGCGCCAGGATCACTAAAGTTCCGGCACCACCAAGGCTCACCGAGCCGGTCGCCACGGTCGGCTCTGCCAGCCGCCAACCCAAGAAGCCTATCACGATCACACCGATGGCTGCGGCAACGGCGATTCTCAGCTTCATCGCCCAGGATAGTTCCATAGTCCAGCTTCCTCAATAAGACCACCGACAGAATACCATCAGAACGAGAGCTCGTCAATGGCACATTCCCCCCTCCTCCATTTCCCGTGCGAGCCGCAGTTTTTCTCTTCTCTCGATCCGCCCGGTGTGCTACACTGCCCGTGATTTTGCAAAGGAGCACGGGGCATAGAAAGGACGCTATGAATCATCCGAGCACACAAACCTACAATACGGACTCGCGCCCACACGGGAAGAATAGCTGGGCCGCTGTCAGCACTATCAGCAAGCTGGAATTAGCCAGCAAGAGGTTTCACTTCATCGGCGCCGGGGGTGTGGGGATGAGCGGGCTGGCGCAACTCTTGATGAAAAACCATGCCGTCGTAGCCGGATCGGACCAAACGCCGACCGAGGTTACGGACAATCTTCGCCGGATGGGAGCGGATATACGGATCGGCCATAACGCCGAGAACCTCAGCCACCGGACGGATGCGGTCGTCGTCTCGGCGGCGATCAAGGACGACAACCCGGAGTTGACGAAAGCACGCGAACGAGGATACAAAGTCTACAAATATGCCGAGATGTTGGGCGAGCTGATGACCCGCTACGAGGGCGTTGCCATCAGCGGCACGCACGGCAAGAGCACAACAAGCGGATGGCTCACCTACCTGCTCAAAGAAGCCGGCATCGACACGAATTTCATTATCGGAGCCAGCATAAGCCAGTTGGACAGCTCTTCCGGCATCGCCGACAGCGGGTACTTCGTCGCGGAGGCCTGCGAATACGACCGGAGCTTCCTCAACCTCAAGCCCACAATCGCCTGCATACTCAACGTCGAGCAGGATCATCTGGACTACTACAAGGATGAGGATGAGATCGTCGGAGCTTTCCGCGACTTCGCGCTCGGCACCAAATCGGGGGGCGTCGTCATCGCCAACGGGCAGGACACAAACGTGGCCAGGATCGTGGCGGATCTTTGCGGGCGGGACAGTGCGGTGCGGTGCGAGACCTTCGGGCTTGATGAGAGTTGCAATTTCTACGCCAAGAACGTTGCCCTGATAGACGGACTTTATGCTTTCGACGTCTATCACGATGGCAAGCCGTTGGGATCGACAAGGATCTCCCTGCCGGGCCGGCACAACATCCTCAACGCCCTGGCGGTCGCGGCCATGGCGGTTCATATCGGGCTGGACGCCGAACGCGTACTCCAGTTGTTGCCGGACTTTACCGGTATCGAGCGCCGGCTGATGTTGAAGGGTCAAGCCGGAGAGATTACCGTTCTCGATGACTACGCGCACCATCCGACGGAGATCCGGGCGTCGCTCGCGGCGATACGCCAGAGGTATCAACCGAAGCGAATTTGGTGTGTTTTTCAACCACATCAATACAGCAGAACGAGATTTTTGCTTGATGATTTTGCGGAAAGCTTTAAGCTTGCCGATATAACCATTGTGCCGGAGATTTATTTCGTCCGCGATTCGCAATCGGCCAAGAAAGAGGTCAACGCGCAGATCCTGGTCGAGAGAATACGAGGGCATGGCACACAGGCCCTATTTATCGAGAGTTTTGAGGCCATTGGTGATTATCTAAAGGGCCATGTAAGCTCCGGCGAGTTGGTTGTAACGATGGGCGCAGGCGATATTTGGAAGGTGGCAGATGAGTACTTTCAGTGGCTTGGAGGAGATCGTTGAAACCGACTATCCGCTGGCCAAGCATACATGGTATGGCCTCGGCGGACCGGCCGACTATTTTATCAGACCGAAAACGACCGAGCAGCTCCAAAAGGTTGTCGAACGATGCCGCGAGAACGGAATCCGGGTTCAGGTCCTGGGCTTTGGCTCTAACCTGCTCGTCAGCGATGAGGGTGTGCGAGCGGCGGTGATAAAGCTCGACGCCGAGCAGTTCACACAAATCCACTTCGACGGCCAGGAGGTCACCGCCTGGGCTGGCGCGGAGTTGAGCAGGCTGGTCCTGACCTGTGTGGAAAAAGGGCTCTCAGGCATCGAGGCCCTTACCGGCATACCCGGCTCGGTGGGCGGAGCCGTGAAGATGAATGCGGGTGGCAACTTCGGGGACTTCGGCGCCGCGGTTGAAACGGTGACGCTCATGGACAGTACCGGCAACATTTTCGAGAAGAGCAAGCCGGAGCTGGTGTTCGACTACCGCCAGACAAACATTACGGCGAAGTTCATCCTCAACGCCCGGCTGAAGCTGAACACCGCTGAGCCCGAACAAATCATGCAGACGGTCAAGGAAATCTGGATTTACAAGAAGAATAGCCAGCCGCTCAGTACGAAGAATTCCGGCTGCATCTTCAAAAATCCCAGAGGTGTTTCAGCCGGCGCATTGATCGACAGGGCCGGTTTGAAGGGCTTGCAGATCGGCGGAGCCGTCGTCAGCGACAAACACGCGAATTTCATCCTCGCCCAAAACGGGTGTACGAGCCGCGATGTGTTAAGACTGATAGAGGCNATAAGACAGAGGGTGAAGGAACAGTTCGATCTCGATCTGGAACTCGAAATCGAGATTTGGTAGTGACACGGTTAGGCGCTCCCGGTCGTAGAGCGCCCACGAAGGATGTGATCTTCTACAGCAAAATAACGCGGCGCAGGGCCAAGGCGAAAGAAGCTTCCCTCTCGACTCCGCTTAGAGCCAACGGCGCGCTTCGCCGATAATGACAGACAATCCTGCATGGACATGACAAAGAAGAAACCGAAAGTGGCTGTCCTGGCCGGCGGGATCGGCGCCGAGCGGGACGTCAGCATTCAGAGCGGCCGATGTGTTTTGGAAGCCCTGGACGAGGCTGGCTTTGACGTGGCGACAGCCGACATTCGACCGGACAGCCTGGAGATACTCCAGGACAATAGCGTTGACGTGTTCTTTCCCGCACTGCACGGCAAGTTCGGCGAAGACGGCCGGCTCCAGCAAATTCTTGAAGACAGATCACTTCTTTACGCAGGCAGCGGGCCAACCGCAAGCACCTTGGCATTTGACAAAATGGCAAGCAAAGAACTCTTTGATGATGTGGGCGTGACGACCCCTGCGGCGATTGAGTTTCGCCCGGAAAGCGATGTCCGGCAGCTCCAAGAACAACTGCGCCACTTTGCCGACAAGTATGTCGTGAAACCTGTGAGGGAAGGAAGCAGCGTGGGTGTTCATATTGTCTCGACGCCGGACGAAGCTCTCAGCTTCGCGCGGGAAGTATTCGACGAGTTTGGCGATTGCATGATCGAAGAATTTATCCCGGGCAGAGAAGTCACGGTCGGCATCCTCTGTGAGAAGACCCTGCCGATCCTTGAGGTCCGAACGCGCAGTGACTTTTACGACTATCATGCAAAATATGTCGATGAGCAGACAGAATTTCTCTTCGACACAATCACAGACCCTGCTACGGTCGCAAACATCAGCCGGGCTGCGATGGATTGCTTCACGGCACTCGGCTGCCGGCACTTTGCACGGGTCGATTTCATCCTGAGGGAGGATGGAATCGCCTACGTTCTGGAGCTCAATACGATCCCGGGCTTTACAAGCCACTCGCTTCTGCCCAAAGCGGCGGCAAAGGCCGGGCTTCCTATGAGCGATTTGTGCGCACACATCGTCGAGGCGGCGTGCTCGTCGCTTGCGAGCCGCGAAACATAGAGCTATATGCGACATGATGGTGAACAGGAAGAATAGACAAGACAAACGAATGAGCGGCACATCATTCAAGCGCGGCACTGGCAAGAAAAGGAAGGGGCAACAAGCCAGCGTTTTAGGACCGAGGTTGAGGGGTATGTTGAAAGTTCTGGCAGCGGTCTGCGTGCTTTGCGGGATTGCCATCGGGCTTGTGCTGCTGGAGAAATACGTCGGAGAGACTACCCCCGCCTCAGCAGATGAAGCGGGCCCAGTACTGGTAGATATCCCGACCTGGGTCAACGAGCAGCTCAAAGAAAGAGTCTATGCCGCCGCAAGAGGTCACGGCGAGAATCCAAGACTGGACGAAGATGCAGCCTTATCGGTACAACGCAACATCACCGAACAGATCGCATGGCTGGATGATGTGAAGGTACGAATCACCAGCGGCCGCCTGTGTATCGAAGGGCGCTGGCGAAAACCCGTGGCGCTGATCAAATCAGGTCTGTACAAATTCTATGTCGATGCCGAACAAGTTGCCCTCAACTATGTGCCGATGCCGAGTCTGACGATCGTGCAGGTCACGGGGCTGCCGCTGGTGACGGCGGTGCCGCCGCTGGGTAAGGTCTGGCATCGCAACGACCTTGCCGCAGCGATCAAAATACTGGACCGGCTCGACCGGATGGATAAATCCCTCACGCCGGACAGGCCGTTGTTGCGCGAGATTGATCGCATCGACGTCAGTAATTTCAAAGGTCGTCAGAACAGCGACGATTCACACATTATCCTCTACTCGAAAGACAATACCGAGATCATGTGGGGAGCTGAGATGGGTGCATGGCAGCGGCATCTGGAATCGACGGACGAGGAGAAGCTGGCCAAGCTCTACCACTATTATGAAACGTACGGCACGTTATCAGGCGGCGTGAAATACATCAATCTGCGCGACCCACGCGACAAGATCCCCCTGCCGATTGACAGATATTAGACACCCGCAAGATCATTGAGCGCCTCCGCAACGGCGGTATAGCGATAGGAGACCTGGAATTCCGTGCAGATTGATTTGAGCTTCTCCAGGCTCGTCTCGCTCAATGTGCTCTGAAAATCCGGATCGGCACGACAGCAGAAGATTCTGCACGCGGCAAAACGATGTTCGTAAACCTCGCACTTGCCGTCCCTGTTGTAAGGACACCGGCTCCCCAGCATCGGCTTGACGTTCCGGGGACACAGATGTGCAGCGAGATACATCAACTCCGGCGGCGTGATAAACAAACGGTGGCCGAATTCATCGAAGTCACAGCAATCGCCGCAGGCCGTGCACGCTCCGGCCAGATCGCCGCAGCGGCGAACCTGCTCATCGAGCCACGCATAGACCTCAGCCACTCGTTTGAGCAGTTGGCCGTTCACTCCGAATCCTGCCACCACTTCTTGTTCCTCTTGATCTGCTCGATTTCCTCGAAGCTGTAGAACCTGCCGCGATTGATGCCGGGACACTTCTGTGCCGCCTCGCTCCACGTGTTGGCGCTGCTCAGATTACTCGGCCAGAAAGGCCAGCTCCGGCACTGGCTCGGCCGGACGGAATAGATCGCACACCGCCTCTGGCCGGCACAGTTTTGCAGGAAGATGCAGTCTTTGGTCGTTTGATGTTCGATGATCGTCGTCCGCAGCCCCACGCGCCGCAGGTATTCCTGCCGCAACCGCCCCACCGTTAGCTTCAGGAAATCGGCAATGATTTCTATCTCCGGATTGGTCACCCAGATATACCCCTCCCCCGGCCCCG
>JGI2171J19970_10002555_pt1 | contig 9971 bp, 9 predicted proteins | sample DeeMarSWOR324_28_FD_19970 | JGI IMG/M metagenome (IMG submission 19970) | reverse complement strand
TATAGGATCAAGAGGCAGCATACCTTCGAGAACAGCAAGCAGTTTTGTATCACCTGCACATAGCTCTTTCAACAAATCTTCTTCTTTCTCTTCTTTTTTCTGCATAAGCCCATCGCTCCACTTTATTATTTGAACTACTCTAACTTAAAGTCTTGCGCTCTTAACCTTTTCAAACAACATTATTTCACTTCTCATTTCTAATGTAGAACAGGAAATGGGGTATTGACAACTTGAACATAAAGCTCAAAGTGATTCCAAAACCTGAAACCTACACAAGAGTCGTTCTTGAACTAAAGCTAGTATGCATGCATTGCCTAGACCGTCTGTTTCTGAGTTTAAGGAGAATCCGCTAGATGTTGGAATAAGTGTTTAGGTGATTAACGCGTGAATTCCCGGAAAAAGTCAGGTCATTTTCGGCTTTTCCACTAAATGCTCTGCCAAATATTTGAAGCCAAGGTGTCTACCGACAACACCAACCTCTGTACTGATGAGGAATGAGTCGCTCTTATCCAGATAGCGACCCCATTCCCTATTGACAGCGTTCACAAGCCTCATGTGGTCGGAATATGACTCGTGAACTGAGATCATCACTCTCTCCATCCCCAAGCCTTTCCCATTGGACGTGAAGATGATATTCTTATGTTTTGAGAGAAATGCAGATAACTTTTTCCTGATTTCTTCTCGGTTTTCACTAAGCTCGCTAGTGGCTTCAGGTGTCCAAGAGTAGAAGCTGATTGCAATGATTTCAAAGCCTAACTTGGCGAAATTTGGGATTGCGGTGTATTCGAGCATCCCTTCCTTCTCCAATTTGGCTCTTTTTCTCGTGACAGTGGGTTGAGAGACTCCAATGATTTCAGCCAGTTTCCTATCACTTATCTTGGAATTTTTCATCAACCAAGAGAGAATCTTCAAATCAATATCTTTCAATTTCATCATATCACATCATGTATGCATTATTGATCAAAACTTCTCTTTAGCGCCTTTTATGACTTGTGGAAAGCATGCATGGTTATGATTGTTTGGTGTGTAAAGCCGCCCCCCGATTGCAAAATCTTCGAGGTTGAGGAGAATCCGTTAGATGTAGAATGCGCGTTTGGGTGATTGCACGCATGCTTTTTTGCGAAAAGGTAATTTGGTTATTAATGTTTCCAGCTTGAGTACAACGGCTATACTAGCTATGTTGATCTATGGTGTTAGGGCCAAAGAAGTTTTAATACTGTTTTCGTAAAGTTAAGATGGCGAAAAGAGAAATGTTGGTCAGAGTTGTTCGAAGGTTGACACTCGAAGAAGTGCGTGGAAAAATCAAGAATTTCGAAATGAGACATAACATGACATTCGACGAGTTTGAAGAACTTTTTTTAGAAAAGGCTGACAGACGTTTGGTTGACACGTATTTTGAGTGGGTTGGACTTATCGATGCCTATCACGGCTATATGGAGGATGGCAACCTTGATTACGTGCTTGAGGAACTACGAGAATTAAGCCCAGCTGAGATGACGCTTCTAACCCCTAAACGACTGGAGTTACTCTACGGTTTGGCCAGTCTTCAAACAAAGTCTATTAACGATTTGGCACGGAAGACTCGCAGAAACGTCAAGAACGTCTATCAAGACTTGCAAGTGTTGAAAACTCTCGGATTTGTCACATTTAAGAGGATGGGCAAAAGAAACATCCTTCCAGAAACGCTTTTGGAAGAAATCACATTTTTGATCCGCTAGAAATTTCAAATGTCTAAAATGAATTTTACGATTACTGATTTCGGTTTTTTCAGGATTTCCATTAAATGGTAAGTTACAGCCTTTACTCCAACCTTTCGTGGATGCTTTGCAAGGTTAAGAGGTTCGCCCCAGATTTTTGCCTTCAGCTTCAGACCGCTAGATGTTTCTTCTATTCTGAAAACTTTGAAGCGGGAGTATAGGTTGTCGGTCAAGTCAAACTTGACTAGGAGTCTCTCTAACCAGTTGTAGAGGAGGGCGTGCTCATCGTGTGCCTCTACTTCCACGTCGTCTTCGACTTTTGGTTCAACCTTCTCGACATCCGTCATAACTTCAAAAGTGGCCAACGCTGCATTTTCAAAAGCTTCTTCGAGGGTTCTGCCGTAAGCGGCTACGTAAGCGTCAGCAGTGTGTTCCAGAAAGTCGAACCGTTTTCTCGTTGGCATATCAATCACACGATCTTTAACACATCATAAACGACAGTCATTTCATCATCAAAGGTTAATAGAGTTTCTCTGAACAACATCAAGTCTTCTACGTTGGGGGGGAAAATGACATTCAGACGTTTTTCTAGTGAGATATCAGGGGGGAGCGGTTATCTTCCACGTTGTTGTGTTGCAGTATGAATAATACCAAATGATAGATTCGCTGGCACTTACGACGTATTTATCACATGCGGAACCTCCATGTGACCACCCGTATTCCGTCCATGTCCACCAGCTCCAATATTTTGAACCCTCCGTCGATTCTTCTACGCCGTTGATTGAGGTTACATACAAGCCCATAACGCCGAAGGGAGTAGCCTCAACATTCCATCCTGCCTGTGTCATAGCATCGTATAGAGTTGCCCCAATTGTCCCATTAAACCAATGCCGCGTCCCATTAGCATAGTCAACACTAAGATTGATAGAGCCAGGTGCCCCGCCAATTCTGTCCACCAGATCTGTATACTGAAAATAGTAATATCCAAACGCGGAAAAAGCAACTATTGCCAAGCAAAGAACGACCATCGTAGCCAATATCCATTTATTTTTCAACAATGCCGTCAACTTCTCACCTCTTCACAATTTTTCCAACTGCTTTGATGATTGGAAATGAACCGACAGCAAAGATTGCAGCATTACTGAGTTCATGCAAAATTGCAAATGGAGCACCAAGAGCCACCGTGACTATGATCGACAAGTCGAGTGTCAATGCGTAGACCACGTTTGTGATTAAGTCATAAATTAAGGTTAGGATCAATCCTGTGGTCCCGAGGAAAATACTTAGTCTAAGGCGTTGGTTATCATAGTTACTTGAGGCAAGATTCTTTCCTAGAAGGCCACCGATTAGTCCATAAATTGCTTCCGAAAACATGGTTGCAAGCCAAATCTGCGGGATAAAGCCGTAGGGATTTATTGCCCCGTAAACTGTCCATGTGAAGATGCCTATTAAAGCTCCAGCAAGGGGTCCGAGACAAAATCCTCCTATAAAGACTATGAAATCCATGATCTTCACGTTGGGCACGCCGATCAAAGCATAGTTTGTTGCTACGCTGAGAGATACAAGGATTGCGACGAGGGAAATTCTATGAACGTTCATTTGTGACATGGTTGGATTATCTATCCACGTATTTAACTGTTGCTATAATATTTAAGACGAAAATGGACATAATTGAGAACGATTAAAATGGAATCGCTGAAAGCTATAGAAAAGGTTGCAGAAAAGTTGGCACCTGGACGGACGCCCATTTTTACGGAAGTTCATATAGTCAAGGCGCTGGAGACTGTAAGCGCCGAGGAAGCTGTTGGTCGAATAAAGCTTTCAAAAACGTTGGGGTTAGGTGAAGGTGCAACACGTACCTTGGTTAAACATCTTAGAAACGAGGGGATAATTGAGATTTTAAAGTCTGGCATAATTCTATCAGCATCTGGCAGAGAACTGTTTTCTGTTCTGAAGTCTAAGATTGGCGGAGAAACGGAGGTTCCTGAAAGCTCTCTGACAGTTGGATCGTTTAACGTGGCAGTTCTAGTCAGAGATGAGGCTGATGTGGTAACGTATGGCTTGGAACAACGTGACGCGGCGATTAAGGCTGGAGCTTCTGGAGCTACAACGCTAGTGTTCAGCCACAACAGGTTAGCCATGCCTGGTATAAGCGAGGATGTTTTCCGAAATATAGAGTCGATTCACGATATGCTCATATCAAATCTGAAACCAAAAGAAAACGATGTGATCATAATAGGAAGCGCCGATGACAGACTCACAGCAGAGTTTGGAGCGAAAGCTGCAGTCCTTGAACTGTTAAAATCGAAGAAGACATGACGTCTTCTTATTGAGGCTAACTGCCCGAAAGCACCTTGGTTATGTTGAAAACCCTTTTATCAACCTACGACCGATTTTTTGAAGATCACTTGATAAAGGAGCGTACGAAATGAAACCGAAGTTTGATTTAGAAGAACTATCTAAAGTTTGGCGTGTTGGCCCATTCGAGGTCTCTGCTGACGGAAAGAAAATCGCTTGTATGTGGGACAGAGAAGGATTTTGGGAAATCTTCACCTTAGAACTCACTCATGACGGCGCTAGTGAACCAAAGAAAGTTTCCCCTGGTCTGGGAACCAAGTTGTATCCAGAGTGGAACCCCATCGAAGACAAGGTCACCTACATGAAGGACAATAACGGAGACGAAAAATACGAAATCTATCAGGTGCCTGCAAAGGGAGGAGAGGTAGTCAACCTCACAAATAGGCCAGATGTCTTGAAACAGGCGATGAGCTGGAGCCCTGATGGGAAAAAAATTGCAGTTGAAGGAAACTTTGATGGAAAATTCGCTCTTTGGATGTTAATGCTTCAAACGGGAGAATACGAGAAGCTCGCGTATCACCCGCTTGGACGCTGGATGAGACCTAGGTTCTCTCCAGACGGAAAGTGGATTGCATTCGCTGGAAATCGCACCAAAAACCCAAGAAACCAAGACCTATACGTTATTCCTAGCACAGGCGGCGCAGACCACAAACTGGTCTCGCTCTCAGACGATTCAGAAGATGCCATTACGTTCCGATGGTCTCCAAACTCGAAAGGAATAGCTTTCGTCACCAACTTCTTCGGGTCCGAAGACATTGGAATTGCATCGTTGGAGGACAAGTCCGTAACCTGGATAGCGAAAAACAGATGGGAAAAGAGCAACCCGGTATTTTCTCCTGATGGAAAACGTCTATCCTATACTATCAATGTCAAAGGAAACTTTGACATGTGCATCACTGAAATCTCAAGTATGAAAACAGAAAAACTGGACTTGCCAAAAGGCGTAAATTATAATCAGAGATTCTCTCGGAATGGTGAAAACATGGTTTTTCTGCACTCCGGACCCAGATCACCAGGTGATCTCTGGGAGATTTCGTTGGAAACAGGTGAGAAAAGACAGATAACTCAATCTCTGAGAGACATTGTTGATCCAGACTACTTGGTGGAACCAGAAGTTGTGACGTACCGCTCTTTTGATGGAGTTGAAATCTCTGCTTTTCTATATCTTCCAAAACGAATGAAGGGGCTCTTGCCTGCAATATTATGGATTCACGGAGGACCCACGGCGCAATGGGTGAACAGTTGGAGGCCGGGAGTCCAGTTCTTTGTCAGCTCGGGTTTCGCTGTTCTTGCACCCAACTACAGAGGAAGCACAGGATACGGCAAGAAATTCAGAGACCTTAACTTGAAAGATTGGGGTGGAGGCGACCTAAAAGACGTAGTTGCAGGAGTAGAGTATCTGGAGAAACATGGAATCTCTCATAGGTCAAAGATTGGAATAACAGGAACCAGTTATGGCGGATACACAACTTGGATGGCCCTAACAAAGGCTTCAGAATTCTTCAGTGCTGGAGTTCCTATATGTGGAATGACTAATCTCGTAACAGACTTCAATACGACCCGAGAAGACCTCCGTCTCTATTCGATCCAACAACTTGGCTACCCCGACGAGAATCCTCAATTATACTACGACAGATCACCGGTCAATTTCGCACAGAAGATTCGTGCACCCGTATTCATCATTCACGGTGCACGCGACCCTAACGTCACGATGGGAAACACTGACGAAATAGAACCGCTTCTGAAAAAATACAACAAACCCTACGAAAAGAAGGTCTATCCAGACGAAGGACATGGACTTTTGAAGCTCAAAAATCGAATTGACGCGCTAAAATTGACGCTAGACTTCTTCCAACGACACCTCCAACAATAGTGAGAAAACCCTCGGGAAGTTGACGAAAGAACAAAAGGGAAAACAGATGCGCATATTCTAAGCTGTTAGGCTAAGGTCTTTTGTTCTTTGCGTGAAACCAGAGTTGAGGCTCTCAAGCCGATTAATCTCACTTTTCTATCTTGACGAAAATATGTTTGAACAAGCTCTTGAGCTGTCTTCTGAAGGTCTTGAAGACGATCCGTGAAAAAAGGTAACGTCTTCCCGTGAGTATGAGTCTCAAAATTCTCAAATCGAATCTTGATGGTAACCGTTTTGAACAGCATTTCGAGTTTCATAATATCCTTGTGGACTTCCTTACTTATTTTGTCCAAGGTTTCAAGGACAAGATTATAGTCAGATGTGTCTGCTTCAAAGGTTCTTTCTCGGCTCACAGATTGTACTTCTCCTCTTTCAGCAACCTCACTTTCGTCTACCCCACGTGCTAGAAGGCTATACTGAAATCCCATTCTTCCGAATTTTTCAGTCAACATCGACACATCGTAAGCCGCAAGATCACCTATGGTTCTTATTCCTATCGCATTCAGCCTCTGCTCAGTCTTTTCCCCTACCCATAGAAGTTTTCTCACGGAAAGGGGAGCCAAGAAACTTTCAATATCGTTCTCTTCTACAACGGTTAATCCATCAGGTTTCTCAAAGTCGCTGGCAATTTTTGCTACAAGTTTGTTAGGTCCAACTCCTATGGAACACGTGAGTCCTTCTCTGCGGTGGATCTCCTGTTTTATTCTTTCTGCAAGTTTTTTAGCCTCTCCGAAGTCTCGAACTTTTGAACTCACGTCAAGAAATGCCTCATCTAGCCCCCAACGCTCAAACTTGTCCGCATATTTTCTGAGAATTGCCATGATTCGAGAGGACGCTCTAGTATAGAGTTTGAAGTTCACAGGCAAATAGATTGCTTCTGGGCATCGTTTCCAAGCCCTTGAAATTGGCATCCCAGAGTGTATGCCGAATTTTCGGGCTTCATAGTTACACGTGCTCACTACTCCTCTTCCTTTTCCTTTCTTAGGATCAGCTCCCACAACTACTGGTTTGCCTTTATACTCAGGATGCTCTCGTTCTTCTACAGCAGCAAAAAACTGATCCATGTCGACGTGAAAAATTACCCTGCGTACGCTTTTGTTCAGCTTTCGTGGCCTCCGCACTTTCGGATACAAATCAGAGTTTAATGGTGAAACTAAAATACTTTACAGATAATCCGCTGAAGAAAGGGATATAAACAAACAGCTGTGTTGTTGGCGCCGGGAATGGGATTCGAACCCATGCGGACCAACAGGTCCACGGGCTCTCAAGGCCCGCGCGTTATCCACTCTGCCCACGGGATGCAAGACTACATGTCTACCGTTATCCCGGCACAGGAGTCCCGGCCCATCAAACGAGCTTAACTAATCCGCACCATCTTAAAACGTTTGCTTGCGGCGCTAATCCAAATAGTGCATTGAAGAATCGTTTCATGAGCACGCGAAGATTTGAGTTGGCACCAAACTGGCTAGAAAATATTAATATTCTTAGGACACATTTGTTACCAGGTGATCTCCTTTGTCAGAGGAAAAATTTCCCATCTCTGAAACCCTAAAGGTAATTGAAGGCCTAAACTTGTATAAGACAGAGAAATGGTGGTGTGCGGCAATTCTCATGGAATCTTTTGGAAAAAAACAAATAGGAGTGTATTTGTGGAATAAAAAGGCCGATCAATGGAAAAGAAGACAGAAATTCGTCATCCACAATAAGGATGAATGGGTGCGCATTAAGGAGAAAGTGGAGAAACTAATTCCGAATTTACAATAGGCTTATGCCGAATTTTGCATTTTTCCCCGCGCGCGAGAGTTTCACGTGTCAATGATCAAGGCTATATTTGCGTAGCTAATCCGTGTGCATTTAAAACTATTTTGTGAAGAAAAACGAGAAATAAGCTGATTTTGACAGCCAGCACTATATCTGCATGTTAATAAAAGTTATTTCGTTCTTTTATGCTAGCATTCGGCAGGGTGTATAAATTTGATTTCATGGGAGTATTCCTTTGAGAAAATAAGCAAAGATTTGGAATTAGCGAAGAAAAAGAAACAGGCTCTCGACGATCTGTTTAATACAAGCAAAATCTCGCAGTCTACATACGACTCCTTTAACAAGGGACTCACGGACACCATCACAGAGATTGAAACTCATCGAAAAGCCTTGGCTGAAAAGATGACCTCCAAAATCACTGAACTTGAACAACAAGTGAACACATTAGAGATGTTTCTCGCAAATGCAGAGATACTTTACGCCGCTGGGGAAATCGATGAGGAACTACACACGCGTGAGAGCAATGCCTTCACTCAAGGACTCGAAGCCACTAAGCAAGAATTAGAGGTCATAAAAGAGGTTGTCGCTAATCTCATGCCGGAAAAAACGGCACCTACACTTCCACTCGCACCAGGAGAAATCGCGGAAGCACCACCGACAGAAGAGGCTCTTGAAGAAGCACCTGAAATACCTACAGAAGTTTCGATCGAAGCACCAGTTGAAGCGCAGGTAGAAGTGGAAACCGAAAACATTTCCGAAGAAACGGAAATTGAGCAACCAATGGAAGTGCAAGCAGAAGAAGCCGCTACAGAAGAAACACCTTCTGAAGAAGCACTTGTGGAGGAAGCACCTACAGAAGAGGAATTGACGGAAGAGACACCTAATGAAGGATTCGAAGGGTTCGAAAAGAACGCGCCTGAAACGTCAACAGAAGAGCAGTTCTCACCGTCCGAGGAAGTTGTTGAAGAACCTGCAGTCCCCCCAGAAGTTGATACCGAAGAGGTTGTGGAAGAAGAGCCAACAGAGCAAGAGATTGAGATTAAAGCCAAAACAGAGGCAGAGGATACCTCTTTTTTTCGAGACGAAGAAGAGGAAGCGGCAGCCGAGGAACAAGAGGCGGAAGAATAGGCATTAAGAGCCTTCCATGAATTTCTTCCTTTTTTGTTTCGCTCTGCATTAGCGTAGCCTTTTTTGTAGTTCTTTTCGTTTCTATAGTGAGAACGAACGTTTAGGCTTTGAGAATTTATAAGCTTTTACTGAACAAGAATGCTCTATATGAGCATTTTTGATCAAGGAGCTTGGAGAGGAACTGTTTGAAAGTGGGTATAGCCTATCATGAAAAATATCGTCAATACGATTTGGGATCAGGCCATCCTTTTAGAGGCGATCGATTTGTCAACGTCATGCGTCTTTTTGAGGAGCAAGGACTGTTTCGCTTGCCTAATGTAACCTTACTAGAACCCAAGCCAGTCACTAAACAAGACTTGCTTAAGATTCACGATAAAGACTACGTCGACCTGATCTTCCGTTTGGCGGAAAAAAGTAAACCATACGATGTGGAAACGCCTGTCTCTCCACAAATCCTTGAGGCTGCTCGACTGATAATAGGTGGAGCTCTGGAAGCAGGAAAAGCAGTTTATGATGGAAGAGTTGAACGTGCAGTAGCATTGGGTTGTGGCTATCATCACGCAGGCAGAAACTATGGCGGAGGCTTCTGCTTGTTCAACGACATAGCTGTGCTGGTGGAACATCTCCGTGAAAAGTATGGGCTTAACCGCGCGTTGATCATAGATTACGATGTACACTTCGGAAACGGAACCAGTGACATCTACTATTCAGACTCAAGCGTCCTCTATATTTCGTTACATCAGGATCCGAGAACTATCTACCCAGGCACTGGATTCATCGAGCAAATCGGAAAGGACGAAGGTGAAGGATACAACGTCAATGTGCCTCTGCCGCCGGGAACAGGTGACCAAACCTATCTTTACGCNTTGAAAGAGATTTTTGTTCCTCTTGCAGAAGAGTTTAAACCAGACTTTATCGTAGCCAACGGAGGAAGCGACCCTCATTTTGCCGACACGCTTGGAAGCCTCAGACTCACGGTGAACGGTTTCTTCAAACTATCCCAGACCATAGCTCACGTAACAGAAAAGGTGTGCCAAAACAAACTAGTCCTGATGCCTGGCAGCGGATACAACCCAACGGTTCTACCGCCATGTTGGTTCGCTCTCACGGCAGGA
>JGI2171J19970_10002554_pt1 | contig 9972 bp, 10 predicted proteins | sample DeeMarSWOR324_28_FD_19970 | JGI IMG/M metagenome (IMG submission 19970) | reverse complement strand
GTGACAAAACTGGAAATTTCCTGCATATTTTTGCCTTTCACCAGTAGGGCTAGGTCATAGGTACCGGAAACTACATAAGCGGAATAGACTTCAGGAAATTGATAAATGCGCTCGGCAATGGCATCGAAGCCGACATCACGTTGTGGGGTTACTCTGACTTCGATTAAAGCCCAGATATCTTCCTTGCCTAACTTAGGCCAGTTTATTATAGCTTTATATTTCAGAATAGTCCCGTCTTTCTCAGCCTGCTTAATTGTTCTTTCTACCTCCCTGACGGGTTTATCCACCATAGTAGCAATCTGTGCCGGAGTCGCCCGGGCATTCTGCTCCAAAATTTTTAAAATCTCTTTCATGAGTTCTCCTTAAAGCAGCAATTCAACAGCAAACCATCGGTCAGCTGCTTCATTGTAACATAGTTCAAATAGTTTGCCATCTTCAGTAACGACTCTGAATAGCCTTGTGCCAGGTTCTTGCCAGGCTTTTTCTATAGACTTTATTCCCAGTTCCTTATCTTGCCAGACTAAAGACCGAGGTTCTTCAGCGTAGACGTGGCCCGAGTAACATTTCACCTTTATCTCCATATTCTGCCCTTACATACTATGAGAGTTAATTCAATGACAGATGGTTAGTCATCTGGTTCATTATAATATACTTCAAATAGTTTACCATCCACACTAACGAATCTGGAGCTTGTTGTAAAGTAGTGTTCTATTAATTGACAAACGTGATACACTGAAGTAGTATCAAGAGAAACGAAAGATGAAAAAAGATTTGCTCTCAATAGCTGACCTTAGCGGAAAAGAAATTGAACATCTCATGGAGCAAGCTTGGCGTACGAAAAAGGAGGGGGTGTCGCCTCTCCTTTCGGGGAAGACCTTAGCTCTTCTCTTTGAAAAGCCTTCCTTGCGAACCAGAGTCAGTTTCGATTTGGCTATGTATCAGCTAGGCGGACACTGCCTCTACCTGTCTCCAGAAGAGGTAGGCATGGGAAAGCGAGAGCCAGCGGCTGACATAGCTCGAGTACTCAGCCGCTATGTCGACGGCATCGCCGCACGCACATTTTCCCAGGAAACTTTGCACGTTATCGCTGCTCATTCTTCTGTGCCTGTAATTAATGCCCTTTCTGACTTGGAACACCCTTGCGAAGCTCTATCCGACCTTTTCACCATCTATGAAAAGAGAGGAAAGCTGTCTGGCTTGACTTTAGCATTTATTGGCGATGGCAATAATGTGGCCAATAGCTTGCTTCTCTGTGCCTGCCTAGTGGGCATGAATTTCCACTTCGCCTCTCCTCAAGGCTATGAAATTAAGGGAAAGGTATTGAGTCAGGGGAAGGGGTTCGCTATTCAGAGTGGTAGCCGACTTCTGTTAACTACCGACCCTTATGAGGCAGCCAAAGATGCTGATGTAATATATACTGATGTGTGGATTAGCATGGGTCAGGAGGCTGAAGCAGAGAAACGACGTCGTGCTTTTTCAGACTATCAGGTGGATAATAAATTATTAAGCTTGGCCAAAAAAGATGTTTTGTTCATGCATCCATTACCGGCCCACCATGGCGAGGAAATTTCCGCCGGATTGCTAGATGACCCTCGGGCAGTGGTATTTGACCAGTCAGAAAATAGGCTTCACCTGCAAAAGGCATTACTAGTGAAGTTGCTGTCAAATCACAAGATATCAGGCAAATGACCAGGCCTATTGTAGCCATTGTAGGTAGAGCCAATGTGGGCAAGTCCACCTTGCTTAACCGCCTGTCGGGTAGGCGGTTAGCAGTAGTTGCTGATTTGCCGGGAACCACCAGGGACCGCGTTTTTACTTTTGTTACCTGGCAGGGGCGAGAGTTGACTGTGATTGACACTGGTGGCTGGCAAGCAAAGCCGCAAGGGTCTTTAGAGCAAAAAGTAAAGCAGCAGGTCGAAGCAGCTATTACCCAGGCAGATGTCATCATCTTTCTACTAGATGCCAAAGATGGAGCTATTGCTGCCGATGAGGAAATTGCTGATGTGCTGCGCGACGCCAATAAGCCTATTATACTAGCAGTAAACAAGGTGGATTCTGCCAAACAAGCAAATCAGGTAGCCGATTTCTATCACTTGGGCATGGGTGAGCCTATAGCTATCAGTGCTTACCATAATCGAGGAATAGACGAGTTAATGGATGCTATGTTAGCTTCTTTGCCCCCACAACCTATTAGTATTGCCGAGACAGGAGAAGCTAAATTAGCCATCGTTGGGCGACCTAATGTAGGCAAGTCAACTTTGTTGAACACATTGCTAGGTGATGAAAGAGCCATTGTCCATGAGTCTCCAGGGACGACTCGTGACTCGCTTGATGCTAGAGTTCGGTGGAGTGATAAAGAAATCTTACTTGTCGACACCGCCGGGATTAAACGGCGTGGAAGGGTTGATGCTGGAGTGGACTATTATAGTTTGCTTCGTGCCTTTCAAGCTATCAACCGCTGTGATGTTGCCTTGTTGCTAATCGATGCCGCTGAATTTATTACTGCCCAGGATATGCATATCGCTGGCTATATTATTGAGGTTGGAAAGGGTATAATATTATTGGTCAACAAATGGGACCTTGTCTACCAAGAACAAAAGCGGAGATTTAAACAGAGCGTGGAACAAAGACTTAGATTTGCCTCCTACATACCTACCATTTATATCTCTGCCAAACAAGGGCAGGGGATAAAAATGATTCTACCCCAAGCCTGGGAAATATGGCAGGAAAGACAAAAGAGGTTACCTGAATCAGAGGTTAACGAGTTAGTTAAACAGGCAGTAAGTAGCTATTCGCCACCACGCAAAGGTTCTAGACGGTTGCATATCGTCCGAGCCTATCAACATGAATCTCAGCCAGCAACTTTTGTTCTCGCGGTTAACGATCCTAAGCTGGTTCATTTTTCCTATCAACGTTACTTAGAAAATAGGCTTCGTAAGGGCTTTGGTTTTCGCGGAGTTCCTTTGAAGTTAATTTTCAACAAGGCCGCCCGCAAAATCAATAAAAAGATGGATGTGAGAGTATGATGGTAGCTGAGTTCGTTGCTGTGGTAGTCATTGCTTATCTCCTTGGTTCCATTCCCTTCGGCCTGATAATAGGCAAGCTGAAAAGTGGCGTTGATATCAGGGAACAAGGAAGTGGCAAGACTGGCGCCACTAATTTAATGAGAGTCGCAGGGACCAAGCTCGGCGTTTTAGCTCTGGTTCTTGATGTGGTTAAGGCTGCTGGGGCGGTCATGTTGGCCGCAGTGATTATAGGTAGTGACAGCGGGGTCTTGACCATCGGTGGCATGTCCGTTTATTGGCAGCATGTAGCCGAAGTTGCAGCTGGTTTGGCTGCAGTGGCAGGACATAACTGGCCCGTATTTGCTAAATTTAAAGGAGGTAGGGGTGTAACAGCCTATTTTGGCACATTGTTCGCAATTTTCTATCCCGCTGGTATATTCGGTGTCGAAGTTTTGGCTATAGCAGCGCTACGCAGTCGGCACATGTCCCTTGGTTCTCTTCTTGGAGCAGTAGCTGCTTGTTGCTTAATGATACCCTTAACCATCTTGTACAATTTCCCGCTCATTTACTTGGCTTATGGTTTAGTAGTTACTGCATTGATTGTCTACCAGCACCGGGACAACATAAAACGCTTAAGACAAGGCACGGAACGCCGATTATGGTGAAAAAGCACGAGAGGCAATGCCTTAAAGTTACTATCATAGGCAATACCTCTTGGGGCAATACTTTAGGTATTTTACTGAGCGATAAAGGGGTGGAGGTAAGACTGTGGGCGCGAAGCGAGGCTGAGGCCAAAGAATTAAACCAAAGACGGCGTAGCTATTCCTCTACTAGCCACATTGGGGAAGCCTTAAGCGGGGCTGACCTGGCAATCTGGGCGGTCCCCTCCCAAAAGTTGCGACAAAATGTCAGCCAAGCCAAAGATTATCTCACCGATTCGATGATGTTGATGAGCGCCGCCAAGGGATTGGAAGTAAATAGTGGTAAGAGGATGTCGCAAGTGCTGGCAGAGGAGGTTACACCGTCCTTAAGAGGGCGGATTTGTGTTCTCTCTGGTCCTAATCTGGCCGGGGAAATTGCCCAAAATCTCCCTGCTGCTTCAGTCGTTGCCGCTCAGGATATAGCTTTAGCGGAAAGAGCGAGGGAGCTGATGGAGTCGCCCAAATTCGTTCTATCTACCAGCGATGATGTTATCGGAGTCGAATTGGGCGGAGCCTTGAAAAACATTATAGCGCTGGGTGCCGGCATGATAGATGGACTAGGCTTAGGCGACAATGCCAAGGGAGCTTTTATTGCCTGGGGCTGGACTGAAGTTGTTTCATTAGGGGTAACTTTGGGGGCCAGAGCTAGCACTTTTTATGGTCTAGCCGGTTTAGGCGACCTGATAACTACTTGCGCAAGCACTCTGAGCCGAAATCATTATGTTGGCTATGAACTGGCTAAGGGTCGCTCTCTATCTGAAATAGCTGCTTCTATGACACACGTCGCCGAGGGAGTCGCCACCACTGCGGCAGCCCACCAGTTGGCGAAAAATCAAGGGCTTAAATTGCCCATTATCAACCTTATTTATGGGATTCTTTTTGAAGGATTGTCCTCAAGCCGGGCATTGATTGAGTTCAATAAATTAGCAACAAACCATTACTAACCCTGGGCTAGACATCTCGAGGCGGTTCAGTCCGAGGTAGTACCTTAGACAATTCTTCGAAAAGATGACGCTGGTTTCTATCCAGGTGTTGCGGAGTTGTTATGACTACTTTNACGAGCAAGTCTCCTCTGCCCTTGCCATCAATGTAAGGGATTCCCTTGCCTTTACAGCGAAAAGTTTTTCCATTTTGAGTTCCTGGCGGTATTCTCAAATCTACCCTTCCATCTAAAGAGGGTACTCTCACCTCGTCGCCCAAAGCAGCTTGAGCAAAATTGATGGATAGTTCGTAAAGAATGTCGCTGCCATCTCTATGGAAGAAATTGTGTGACTTCACTGAAAAGGTGACATAGAGGTCGCCGGGGTGGCCTCCATATACGCCAGCGCTCCCTTCTCCGTCCAGGCGTAATCGATATCCCTCATCCACACCAGCCGGAATAGGCACCTTTATTCTGCGCTTCGCCTTTATTCTTCCCTTTCCCTGGCATTGAGAACAAGGGTTGCTTATCACAGTGCCTCTGCCTCCGCAGCGAGAGCAGGTGATGGTACTGGTGTATGAGCTAAAAAAGTCTCGCAGGACTCTCTTCACTCGCCCTGTGCCGCGACAATCAGGGCAGGTCTCAGGATTTGTCCCCGGCGCGCTGCCAGTGCCATGGCAGGAAGGGCAGAACTCGATACGTGGTATTTCAATTTCTTTACTACAGCCAAATACCGCCTCCTCAAAGGAAAGAGTGAGGTGGCTTTGTAAGCTGTCCCCCTTCTGGGGGACACGCTGAGCGGTCCGTCCAAAGGGAGTGCCAAAATCACCGAAGAAGTATTCGAAAATATCTCCCAGCCCACCAAAGCCAAAATCGGGAAAACCTCCCTCAACATCTACTCGGCCGTAGCGGTCATACCTGTTCCTTTTCTCAGGGTCGGAGAGAACCTGGAAGGCCTCGTTTATTTCCTTAAATTTCTCCTCGGCTCCTGGCTCTTTATTGCGGTCAGGATGGTACTGGAAAGCTAATTTACGAAACGCCCTCTTTATCTCCGCATCACTGGCGTTTCGAGGCACTCCCAGCACTTCGTAATAATCTTGTTTTATCGCCATAATCTTTAAGTATAACTCTTAAATGCTTATGCAACAACTTTTAGCTACTGAAAAGGCAAATAATTGACGTCTTGAGAAGTGGTATAATCACAGAGCCGTGAAACAGCAGATTGAAGAAATCCTCCGTAATCGTAAGAAAGAGAAAATCACCAGCGAAAACCTTAAAGCTTCGGCAGTGCTTATACCTATTTTTTATGATCAGGGACAATATCACGTCCTGTTTACCGAGAGGAGCGATGAGGTAGTCTTTCACAAAGGACAGGTGTGCTTTCCCGGGGGGACCCAGGAGCTATCTGATTCCAGCTTACTCCAAACTGCCCTCAGGGAGGCTGAGGAAGAGATAGGGTTAGAGGCTAAAGATATTGAAATTCTGGGGGAGCTTGATGATATGCTGACCTTTGTCACTAACTATGTTATTTCGCCTTTTGTTGCCTTCATACCCCATCCTCACTCTTTGAAGACCAACGGCAGAGAGGTCAAGGGAGCCTTTTCTGTTCCCTTGTCATTTTTAATGGATGAAGCCAATTTCAAGCAGGACTCTTACGCCTATGAATATGAAGGGCATATCATCTGGGGGGCTACCGCCAGGATTTTAAGACAGTTCGTCAGTTTATTGAAGTCTGAGAGTGGGGCATGATAATCGTCATTTCTTCTCTTTAGGCTTCTCTTTAGCCTTGACTTTAATTGCTTTGGGCTTTACCTCTTCGGCTTTGGGTATGGTTAGAGTTAGAACGCCATCCTCAATCGTAGCCTCAGCCTTGTCTGGCTTAAGCCCGCTGGGAAGGACTACGCTGCGAGCAAAAGAGCCATAGCGTCTCTCCTGGTATAGGTAGTTCTCTTTCTTGATCTCTTGTTCCGCTTTGGTCTCACCCTTGATGGTCAGGGTTTCGCCGGTGATGTCAATGCTGACGTCCTCCGGCTTCAACCCTGGCAAAGTTGCCTTCACCACTACCTCGTTGGCTGTCTGGTAGACATCCAGGGCTGGGGCAGTTACTTCACCAAGGGCGGCTAAAGCACGAGAGGGACGAACAAAGCTGTCCTCAAACAGTTTGTCCATGGCCTGTCTCAGACTCATAAGTTCGCTAAAAGGTTGCCATCTTTCTATAGCCATTTATCTCACCTCCTTTTTTAATTTTTTTACTGAGCCCCACTCTCAGTTCAGCTAAACATTATAAGAAAGTTAAACAATATTGTCAAATTATCTCGAAAGCTGTTAAAAATATTTGACAAAATTATTAAACAATTTTATAATTAACACAAAATAATTAGAGAAAAGAGATGGCAGGCAAAAACTATTACCAGATTTTAGGCGTAAGTAGGAATGCTTCGGAAAAGGAAATCAAGCAGGCCTACCGCCGTTTGGCTCGAAAACATCATCCTGACCTCAATCCCAACGACAAATCGGCTGAGGCAAGATTTAAGGAGATAAATGCCGCTTACGAAGTCCTTTCCAATCCTGAAAAGCGAAAGAAGTACGACCAATTTGGTGAACAATGGGAATATGCTGACCAGTTTGCTAAAGCCGGAGGACAGGGGAGAGTTCGCTGGGATTTTGGCCAAGGTGGCACGACTTTCGAATATGGTGACCTGAGCGAATTTGGAGACATTTTATCAAGCTTGTTCGGCGATTCTGGTATAGGTTCCAGGATGAGGCGTGGGCCACAACGTGGTCAGGATATAGAGTCTCCCATCGAGGTAAGCCTCGAGGAGGCTTATCATGGGTCTAAGCGTATTATACAGTTTCAGACCGCGGAGCCCTGTACGGCTTGTGGTGGCACAGGCAGAGTGGGCAATCGAGTCTGTACTATTTGCAATGGCACCGGTGGGAAGGTAATTCCCAGGCGCCTGGAGGTTAAGATTCCCGCGGGAGTTAGAGATGGCTCAAGGATTCGCATAGCTGGGGAAGGCGGCCCTGGCCGTGCTGGTGGTAGCAAGGGTAACCTTTATCTTGTGGCGAAAGTTCTGCCTCATAAGCTCTTTGAGCGCAAAGGTGATGACCTTTATGCTGAAGTATCAGTGCCTTTAGCCACTGCTATGCTGGGTGGTGAGGTCGGATTGCCCACTTTGAACGGCAATCTATCTCTTAAAATTCCAGCGGAGACTCAGAACGGCAAGGTCTTCCGCCTAGCCGGGAAGGGCATGCCAAAGTTAGGTAATTCAGATTATGGTAGCATGTTTGCTAAGGTAAAAGTAGTCCTGCCCACCAATTTGACCGAGGAGGAAAGAAAATTATTTGAGAAATTGAGGTCTCTGCGACCCACATAAAGCGAGGTGCCACGATGGTAGACTGGGAATCCAAACCAAGATATGTAATAAGCGTAGCCGCCAGAATGATAGGCATAGAAGCTCACACATTGCGGTATTACGAAAGGCTGGGGCTGGTCCAGCCAGAGCGCTCAAGTGGCAATATCCGTCTATATTCGGAGGAAGACATTGATCGCTTGCGCTATATTAAGGCTCTGATGAGTGATTGTGGCGTTAATTTGGCTGGAGTGGAGGTGGCGTTGAAGTTGATGCAGAGGATGAAAGACATGCAGCGCCAACTCGAGGAAATGGAGAGGAAAGTCAGGATGATTGGCGAAACTGAAATAGAAGACATGATAGAAGACATAATAGAAGACGCAGAATGGAAGGAGGTATAGAAAGTTGAAACCGGAGAGATTTACTGAACAGGCGCAAGAGGTTTTAGCAGCCTCACAGGAGCTAGTTCGTCGCTATCGCCATAACCAGTGGGATGTGGAGCATGTCTTGCTGGCTTTGCTGGAGCAGGAAAAGGGGGTGACCAGGGACATATTACAGATGCTGGGTGTGGATATTGATGTGGTAAAAAAGCGAGTAGGAGCAACGCTTGATGGTTTTCCCAAGATGGCTTATGAAGCGACGCAAATTTATGCTACCCCGCGGATTTCCGCTCTTATCGAAAATGCCAACAAGGAGGCTGACAGGCTCAAAGATGAGTTTGTCAGTACTGAGCATTTGCTCATTGCTATTGCTGGGGAAACCAGAGGCGAAGCCGCAACAATTCTAGCTGAATCTGGCGTTAACCAGGAAAAAGTTTATCAAGCCTTGCAGAAAATCCGTGGTGGTCATCGAGTTACCGACCGTCAGGCGGAAAGCAAGTACCGCTCTCTGGAAAAATACGGGCATGACCTCACGGAGTTAGCTCGTCAGGGCAAGCTCGACCCTGTAATCGGACGGGAAAACGAAATCAAACGTGTGATACAAATACTTTCCCGGCGCACCAAGAACAATCCCGTGATTATCGGCGACGCTGGCGTGGGCAAGACGGCTATCGCCGAAGGATTGGCTCAGAAGATTGCCGCTGAGGATGTCCCCGATTCCCTGAAAGGGAAAAAGGTGGTGGCTTTAGACATGGGAGCACTGGTAGCTGGAAGCAAGTTCCGCGGGGAGTTTGAGGAAAGGTTGAAGGCAGTTTTAGATGAAATCAAGCAAGCAGCCGGTGAAGTTATTATGTTCATTGATGAGCTTCACACCGTGGTGGGGGCTGGGGCTGCCGAAGGAGCAATCGACGCCAGTAATATGCTGAAGCCGGCACTGGCTCGTGGTGAGATTCAATGTATCGGTGCTACTACACTGGATGAGTATCGCAAACGTATTGAAAAAGATAAAGCTCTGGAGAGACGTTTCAGCCCTGTTTATCTCGATGAACCGAGTGTGGAAGCCACCATAGAAATGCTCCGGGGGCTTCGCCCTCGATATGAGGCACACCACAAGATAAAGATCGAAGATTCCGCCCTGGTAGCTGCTGCCAAGCTGAGCCAGAGATATATATCCGATAGATTTTTACCTGACAAGGCAATTGACTTGATCGACGAAGCAGCCAGCAAGCTGCGTCTTGATATGGAAAGCGCTCCCGAGGAAGTTAAAACTTTGGATAGAAAGCTGAAACACCTGCGTGATGAGGAGGAGGCTGTTTCGCAACGGCAAGATTATCAGAAAGCTGCTGAATTGAAAGCGGAAAGGATACGTTTGGAACAAGAGTACGACCAGGCCAAACTAAAGTGGCAGAAGGAGAAGAAAATTGACAGTGTGGTAGATGAGGAGGATATCGCCGGACTGGTTGCCCAGTGGACGGGCATACCCGTTTCCCGGATGATGGAGACGGAAACTGATAAATTGGTCCATATGGAAGAAAGGATTCACCAGAGGATAGTGGACCAGGAAGAGGCAGTGGCTGCCGTTTCTGAGGCTATCAGGCGAGGCCGAGCCGGGCT
>JGI2171J19970_10002549_pt1 | contig 9981 bp, 5 predicted proteins | sample DeeMarSWOR324_28_FD_19970 | JGI IMG/M metagenome (IMG submission 19970) | reverse complement strand
TTATCCTTGGGGAACTGGAAAGACTTATGCGCATTCCCTCCTTGATGAAAAAGGTGCTCACGAGGGAACAGGAGATTGCTCATTCAGCTCATAGGTTTGCGCCTACCAAAAAATACTGGGCGGTTGTTGGTAGCGGATATAACAAGATATCTGCTGATGAAATCAGGATAAAGTTGAGCGAACTTTGCTACAAGACTATCTCCTCGGACGTAGTTGAAGACAAGAAACATATCGATCTCTCTTCGGAGCCTCTCATTTTTATCTGTGCGGCCGGCAACAGTGGTGATGTGATAAATGACATCATCAAGGATACAGCCATATTCAATGCCCATCAGGCCACAACCATTGTTGTAGCCACCGAGGGCGAGGAAAGGTTTAAACCCTACGCAGATTCATTAATTTATGTGCCAGAAATAGAGGAGCGCTTCTCTCCTATTTTAACAACCCTTGCAGGTCATCTCTGGGGTTATCACGCAGCAAAGGCAATAAATAATGAATCTCGTTTCCTTTTCGATTTCCGCAAGGAGATTAATGGATACGTCTCAGAGTCGGTTGAAAAAGGTCTGGATATCTACCACATAATACTCAATCGGGCATTTCAGGAGAAGACTGCCAGATTCTTCTCGCAGTTCAAACAAAGACTGGGGGATAGACGATATAATACTGCCATGGAACTAAAAGCTGCCTCTGATCTGACCCTTCTGTTGAAATACCTCTCTGGGCGTCTGCCAATGGCCGACTTTGAGCTGGATTTCGGTGTGAGCGGGACAGCCCCAAATATGTTTGCCACCTTTTTCAACTGTATTGGAGAGGCCATAAATGACATGGCCAGACCCATAGATGCAATAAGGCATCAGGCCAAGACAGTGACCGTGGGAACAAGCAGGATATGGGAACCGATCAAGGGGTTACTATTTGAGACCCTTAAGAATAATGGGTTTGGTGTGGGCAACCTTACCAACAAGAATGTTCTTGTATTAACCAATCTTCAGGAGATCATTGCAGAAATAAAAGGCGAAACACTTTATAAAATAAGCAACCTTACCTACACCGGTGAACCGCTTGAAGATTCAAAGATTGAGCTGGTAAACAAGAAAGGAAGTTCTGCTAGACTTGTCTCGCGTGTACAAGAAGATAATCGGCTCAAGGGAACAAAGCGGATCATTGTTAAGGCCGGAAATGTTTTTATTGGAAAAGGAAGGATTGATAACAGGGGCATCCTTATTATCCCCGTTACGAAAAAGGGTCCTCACATTGACCATCTTCTGCTTCTTAATGTCGGCTTTAAGAGAGAAATAGATCTGTCAAAGAAGGTAAGAGCACTGGGTGATAAATTTACCCATATCAAGAATATCGTTGAAGAGACAGGCCTATCATGGCAAGATGATCTTCTCAACATGCTCAAGGTTGAAGAGCTTTTTGGCGACTCTGCAGAAAAGATCGCAGAATATATCATATCGTGCTCTTCCACCACGAAATCTTCTGGCAACACTCAATAATGTCTCATGTCTTCAAAAATATCTCGGCAGGCAAGAGACAAATGAAATCTGGAACTCTCCAGCGGGAAGACACAGTCTATGTCTTCTAGTGTAGAAAAAATCTATCAATTTATCCTCTCCCAAATCAAGGCAATTGAAAGCTATTCCCTGGACTTTCTTTTCTCATCGAAAAAATCACCCTACCTGGACATTCAATCAATCTCTGTATGTTTTGAGAAGAAATGGGAAACGGTGAAACCATTTCTGGAGCAGAAAGACCGCACGAAAAGCTTAGCCTCTATCCTTTTTGCAAAGGGGCCTTATGGCCTGGGAATTATTCAAAAAGTACATGATATTTTTCTCGGCTCTTCCCTTCCCCAACCCTATATCTTTCTGGATATTTGTATAGCAAAAATTCTAACGGACATTTCAGGGAGATATAGAAAGCGGGTTTCCCCACAATTGCTCCTAGAATTACTAAACTTGTACAAGCTTAGGACACCGGAATTTCTGATCATTGCCAAACCGGTCATCCAGATCATCGTGGATCAAGAAAAAGGCTTTAATCATGTAACTAAATCCAGTGCCTGTGAGGTTCTGATCAATAACTATGAAAGTGAAGTCCTTTTTATCTTTATCTCGTGCGCCGTGGATCTAAAAGAAGAGGAAAAACAGGTCCTTTTTCAAAGCCTAACTGCCTTTCAAAAGATCTATCGAAAATTTATTGAGCTACACGTGGGAGTCAAGGAAAAAGATCTGATCAGCCTGAGATGGTTTGGGGTTTCCTATGATAAGCTCAGGCAGAAGGGGGAGTTGAGGGACAGCTTTTCAAATTTGGTGAGGTGCTTTATTGAGCATCTCAAAAAAAGAAATAAACGCGAGGCAATCGAGATTGGGCGTTTTCTTGTCCTCCGCTTTAACAACGAAGATATCCTGAGGGTTATTCACTATGAAATCAGTAGAGATCCCGATCTTTCCTTTGAGAAGCCTCTAGCACAGTTCATCTATCGGCAAATCTATAGGATTATGCAAGAATTTCGCGAAAATTACATATCTCAAAAGGTAGATGCAGAGGTCACCCAGGCAATTTCTGAAACCGAAGCTCAAGCCATTGAGGCCATGCGTCTCATGACAATTGGTCATGACCAAGATGGCTTTTTAAAAGGATTGGGCAAGGGCTCTCGGCCGGCAAAAGCTTATGCCATTCTGCCTGAATTCATGGAAACCTTAGATTCATTTAATTTAAAGGCCCTCTTTGAACTGTATCCTACTGCCCAGATCTCGCAGGAGATTCTGATTCACATGGCGAAGATCGCAGATAATATGGAATTGGAGCAGGATGAGTTTTTCCATTTTATAGGGTATATGGAAAAGTTGCTTATTTTTATGCAGGAACTAGAGGAAATGGGCATCAGAATAGAGAAGGGCTCTACCTATGGGCTTATCAGAAATCCTTACCAACTTAGTTCCCTAAACCTCATTAAGGAAGGTGCTTACTTTGCTTCAACTGGGTTATGGTATCAAAATACTGTCCCCCCAAGCATCGTCCGGTGTATTAGCCCAAATGCCATCCCCAACTGTCTGGGGGTAAGGGATCGTCACATCTTTTCTGCCATATCTTTGTTGACCGGAGGCTTTAGGGGAAGCCCTTTTGATTTGGACAGCACCAATAGATACGATTGGGATGAAGAGCCTGAAACCTGTCTATTCCGTCCAGGATACCTTCAAATTACCATTGCCCCGTCCGTCCGAGAACGGTGGGAAGAGACTCAAAACATCCAAAGAGATATGCTTAAAGAGCTGATCCAAAAAAAACAATGGAATTAAGGGGAAATTAAGGCCAATCCCAGAATCGGGCCCTGGCACTAACCTGTACTGTTGACTAGTATTCTCATTTTTTGCTAACATTCAGAAAGTAAAACAGAGAAGGCTCTCTAGCTTGCACCAGGTATTACCTATAGCTTTTTCATTAGATTTCACTAAAAAGATAACATGCCTGCTACCAAATACATCATAGTAACCGGTGGGGTTCTTTCTGGGCTGGGCAAAGGAATTGCTGCTGCCTCTATAGGTCATCTTCTTTCTTCAAGGCTGAAGATTATCCCTATCAAATGTGATGGCTACCTCAATGTTGATCCAGGAACGATGAATCCGTTTGAGCATGGGGAGGTATTTGTCCTGGATGATGGGGGAGAAGTGGACATGGATTTTGGACACTATGAGCGATTCCTCGGCATCAGGTGCAAATCAAAGTGGAATCTCACGATGGGTAAGATATTTCATATGGTAAGGGAGAAAGAGAGGAGAGGGGATTACTTAGGGAAGACCGTTCAGTACATTCCCCATGTTACTGATATCATTAAAGACCATATCTATGAGGTGGCCAAGGAAGAATCTGCTGATCTCCTTATTGTGGAGATAGGCGGAACAGTGGGGGATATTGAAAATGAGCTCTTCCTGGAGGCAATGAGGCAGATGAAGGAGGATGTGGGCAGGCAGAATATCGTGTACATACATCTAACCTATGTCCCCATCCCCCATGGAGTAAATGAGCAGAAGTCAAAGCCAACACAGCAGAGTGTCAATCTTCTCAAGCAGAGGGGAATCTTCCCGGATATTATTATAGGGAGGTGCTCGGAATTCCTAACCAAAGAGATAAGATTGAAGATCTCTAATTTCTGTGACGTAAGCCCCGAGGCAGTGATCACCGGCCTAGATGTGGATGATATCTACGAGATACCCATCGTCTTTGAAAAAGAGGGGATAGCTGAAATCCTCCATAAAAAACTAAATATTTACTCTCCCCCAGACCTCAAAAGATGGAAGGAGCTGATTGAAAATATAAGGAATCCAAAAAGTGAAATAACAGTGGCCATGTGCGGAAAGTACACCAAGTTGGAAGATTCTTACGCCTCTATTATCGAGTCACTGAATCACTGCTCTGCCCACCTGGGGTGCAAGATAAACCTTAAATGGATAGAGACAACAGAGCTCAAAGATACCTCTGTTTTGGATGGCATAGATGGGGTAATTGTTCCTGGTGGCTTTGGTTCCAGGGGAACGGAAGGAAAGATTGAGATTATAAGAAGGGCCAGGGAAGAAAACATTCCATTCCTTGGGCTGTGCCTCGGGCTTCAATTGGCAGTGGTAGAGTATGCACGAAACGTCTGTGACCTAAAAGGGGCTAATAGCACCGAGTCTGATCCGGATACACCCTTCCCTGTGATAGATATACTGCCGGAGCAGAAAAATATTAAAGAAAAGGGCGGCACCATGAGACTCGGGGCATATGAGGCCATTGCAAAGAAAGGAACAATAGTCAGCAAGCTCTATAAATCTCTTGTTATTTCAGAAAGGCACAGGCATCGCTATGAGGTAAACCCCAAGTATCATAACCTCCTCGCTGATAAGGGGCTTGCCTTTTCAGGAACCTCAGGGGATGGAAGACTGGTTGAGTTTATCGAGCTTCCCCAACTTAAATACTTTGTTGCCACCCAGGCACACCCGGAATTAAAATCAAGGATGGAAAAGCCATCTCCCCTCTTTTATGGCTTTGTCCAGGCCTGTTTGCATAGAAAAGACAGAAATTAAGGCCAAATTCAGAACTGGTCCCTTGCAGTAACTTTCACTGTTGACTAGTATCCTCATTTTCTGCTAACACTGTTTTGCGTTTAACTCTGGGTTAACTTATAATTTTATGCTATTTCTAAAACCTTAAAAGCTAAATATCAGCTGATAAAATCCTTTTTACTATTCATTATCAGGGCTATTTGTCCTTGATCATGTAGCTTTTTTGACTCCAGACGCCATGGATAAGATATCAGAAGAAACATATGATAAGTACATAAAGGCCCTTATGGATATCAGCCAGGCCATCACTTCTGATCTGTATCTGGAAGATATTCTCAAATTGATTGTAATGGTTACTGCTCAGGTCACCGGTGTGGAAATCTGTTCCCTGTGGTTGGTAGAGGAAGGCGAAAAGGGCAAACAGGCTAGACTCAAGGCCACCCAGGCCATTGATCCGGATTATGTGAAAGATAGGGTTCTTAATTTGAATGAGGGGGTCGTGGGCTTTATAGCCTCTACAAACATGCCGCTAATAGTAGAGGATGTGTCAAAAGAGCCCAGGTTTAAGGAAAAGGATATGGCAAAAAAGTTGGGCTTGGTATCCATGCTCGGTGTCCCCTTGCATGTAAAGGAAGACAAGGTGATCGGTGTGCTAGATTGTTTTACGGTCGAGCCCCACAAATTTTCAGAAACGGAGGTCAGCCTCATAACGACGGTAGCGAATCAGGCTGCGATTGCCATTGAAAATACACAACTTATGGTCAAAACAAAGATTATAGAAGAGGAACTCCAAAAGAGGAAGACGATTGACAGGGCAAAGGAAATTTTAATGGCAAAGAAGGGATTTTCAGCAGAAAAAGCGTTTCGCTGGATACAGAAAAAGAGCATGGATACCAGAAAATCTATGAAAGAAATAGCGGAGGCAATCATAATTTCTCAAGACATATAAAAAATTGACATAGGTTCGATTCTTTATTATAAATGATATACATTTAGGAAAGAAGTAATACAAGGGCGTATTACAAAAGACAAAGGGGTCCACGGTGTCTCATAGATGAGATCGGTGGACTTTTTTATTCAAGAAAGTAATTAAAATGCCTATGCGCTCGGTGTTGACTGTGTGCCTAAAGCAATGAAACTTCGATAGAAAGGAGTAAAAATGAAAAAGGAATTGAACCCCTTTAGCATTGCTCAGACGCAACTGGATGATGCTGCCGAAAAGCTTGGCTTAGATAAGGCCACCCATGAACTTCTCCGTTGGCCTATGCAAGAATTGAAGATCACAATTCCTGTTAAAATGGATGACGGCTCCACTAAGATCTTCCATGCCTTTCGAATCCAATACAACACTGCCCGTGGCCCTGCTAAAGGAGGCATCCGCTGGCATCCGGACGAAACTGTCGATACGGTACGAGCGCTTGCTGCATGGATGACCTGGAAAACCTCCGTAGTCGACATCCCTTTAGGTGGCGGTAAAGGGGGAATTATTTGTAACCCTAAGGAACTGTCCGAGGCTGAAAAGGAGCGACTGGCTCGTGCTTACATACGGGCTATAGCGAGGTCTCTTGGCGTCACCAAGGATGTCCCTGCCCCTGATGTTTACACCACCCCACAAATTATGGCGTGGATGATGGATGAATATGAAACGATCATGGGCGAAAAACATCCGGGTGTGATTACAGGAAAACCCATAGCCTTGGGTGGATCCCAGGGACGTGGTGATGCTACGGCTAGGGGCGGGATATATGTGACCCAGGAAGCAGCCACAGCTTACGGTATAGATCTAAAGGGACAGACTATGGCTATTCAGGGTTTTGGCAATGCTGGTCAATATGCAGCCCGGCTTGGTGAGAAGATTCTCGGTCTCAAGCTGGTAGCCGCCTCGGATTCCAAAGGAGGCATTTACAACGCCAATGGTATAGATGTGGAGGCACTTATTGAACATAAGCTCAAAAATGGGAGAGTCAATGGGTTTCCCGAGGCAGAAGAGATAAGCAATGAACTGCTGCTCGAGCTCGAGGTTGCAGTCCTTTTTCCTGCTGCATTGGAAAATGTTGTTACAGGAGAAAACGCTCCCAGGCTGCGCTGTAAGATTCTGTGTGAATTGGCCAACGGACCCACAACACCGGATGCCGATGATATCTTATTTGATAAGGGAATAATCGTATTGCCCGATTTTCTGGCCAATGCTGGGGGCGTTACTGTCTCCTACCTGGAACAGGTCCAAAATACCTATAACCTTTACTGGGAAATAGAGGAAATCCATTGGAGACTAAAAGAAAAAATGCGCGGTGCCTTTAAAAGTGTTTATGAAATGAGCAAAAGTCAAAAGGTCAACATGCGCCAGGCCGCCTATCTTGTGTCTGTAGCCAGGGTTGCGGAGGCTTGTAAGCTTCGTGGCTGGGTTTAACATGGGGAAAACAACTTGTCTGGTGAAAACAATACATTAGAAATGGAATCCAAAACAATAAACAGCGGAATAGCAGCCCTGGATGAAGCCCTTAAAGGGCTTCGTTTGGGGGATAATGTTGTATTGCAGGTAGACAACCTAAAGGACTACTCATATTTCGTAGAGCCTTTTGCAGACCAGGCAATACATGATAGCGGTAACTGCGTCTATCTGCGGTTTGCACCTCATCCACCAATTATCGGGTCTCGTCAGGGCCTAATAATCAAAGAAGTAGATCCAAGGGGTGGCTTCGACTTTTTCAGTGCCGAGGTACACAGGGTGATTGAGGAATGGGCGAAGAAGAAGTTTTTTATATTCGACAACTTGTCAGCCCTTGTGGAGGAGTGGGCAACAGATGAGTTGCTGGCTAATTTTTTCCAGGTGACATGCCCGTTCCTGCGCGAGCTCGATACAGTCGCCTACTTCGCCCTGACGCGCGGACAACATGCCCACAATGCTGTTGCCAGGATTCGGGACACCACACAGGTGCTTATCGATGTCTACCGTATAAAGGGCACTATGTACATTCACCCATTAAAGGTTTGGGACCGTTACTCTCCCCAAATGTTTCTGCCCCACATGGTTACTAAAAGAAGCTGGCAGCCGGTTTTCCAAAGCAGTGAGGCAGCAGCAGTATCTGCGACCGCGCGGAAACAACCGCTGAGATCCATGGAAAGCTCAATTGCCCCGTGGGACAGTGTCTACAACAAGCTGGTTCAATATCGAGAAACCCACATAAGACTCTCAACAGATCACTCCGGAGGTCCTGGCGCTTAAAGAAGAGCTTTCACGGATGTTGATTGGTAATCANCCAGAGTTTAACAGATTAGCGGATTCCTATTTTGCCCTGGAAGACCTATACAGCATCAGGGNCCGCATGATCGGATCTGGGAGGATTGGGGGAAAGGCTGCTGGGATGCTGCTGGCCAGACGCATTCTGTTGGAGGAAGAAAGTGAAATAGATTTCTCGCAGGCACTGGAAGACCATGACTCCTTTTATATCGGTTCAGACGTGTTTTTCACCTTCCTTGTGCATAACGACTTGTTCAGGCTCCGCCTGAAGCTATCAAGGGATTCCCAGCTGTCACGGAAAGAATTTGAAGAAGTCGAACAGAGCTTCCTGGCAGGCAGGTTCTCCACCGAAACAATGGAGGAGTTCCGCAGCATGCTAGACTACTTCGGACAGGCTCCCATCATTGTAAGATCCAGTAGCTTGCTTGAAGATAGCTTCGGAAACGCATTTGCCGGTAAATATCGCAGCGAATTTTGCGCCAACCAGGGAAGTCCTGATGAGAGGTTAGAGGTTTTCTTGCGTGCAGTAAAACTCGTATATGCAAGTACATTGAGTCCTGATGCCCTCTCCTATCGCCGCAGACGGGGGCTAGGCGAAAGCGATGAGCAGATGGCCATCCTGGTACAACGCGTCTCTGGAATACCTTACAAGCACTACTTCTTTCCGAGTTTTGCAGGTGTAGCGTTCTCACGCAACCTCTACGCATGGACCAGTCGCATAGATTCCAATAAGGGCCTCATACGTCTGGTATTTGGGTTAGGGACTCGCGCAGTCAATCGGGTAGGTGGAGACTACCCAAGAATGATTGCGGTTAGCCATCCCCAACTCAGGCCTGAGATTGGCATGGAAATAACGAAGTATTCTCAACACGAAATAGACCTTCTTGACCTGAAGACAAACAAATTCGTTACTCTGCCAACAGATGAGGTGCTTTCCAAGGACACATATCCAAATACTCACTTGCTTGTATCCATAATGAAGGATGGATACTTGCATGATCCCTACGGCACGATCCACCGAGATTCGAAAGAAACGTTCGTCCTGACCTTTAACAAACTCATCAGCGGTACAAACTTCGTTAAACTCACGGGACATATGCTGGAGAGGCTGGAAAGAGCTTACGGCCACCCAGTAGACACAGAATTTACTGCGTCTGTGGATCCCAGGGGTAGTGTCAGGGTCAATTTACTGCAATGCAGGCCGTTATGGCTCCCCGGGCTATCGGGCCCTGTAAAGGTGCCTGATACTATTCCCCAGAAGCGCACACTCTTTAAAGCTAAGAGAGTTATAAGTGGCGGAGTGGTCAGTGGGGTCCAGCATATTATTTATATAGATCCTCGACGTTATGCTGAAATCACCTCAATGGAGCTCAAAAGGTCAGTGGGGCGGGTGGTAGGGCGCCTCAATAGGCATCCACGTCTTGTGGCCGGTAAATTTTTGATGATGGGCCCAGGCAGGTGGGGCAGTGGTAACATTGACCTTGGTGTCAATGTGAGCTATGCAGATATTGACAATACAGCGGTTCTTGTTGAAATTGCTCGCGAAGATTCTGGTCACGTTCCCGAAGTATCTTACGGAACGCACTTTTTTCAGGATCTCGTGGAAGGTCAAATCATTTACTTACCCATTTATCCTGATGACCCTGAGACCATGTTTAANGGNTTGTTNTTTGAAGGCTCCAAAAATATTTT
>JGI2171J19970_10002542_pt1 | contig 9997 bp, 8 predicted proteins | sample DeeMarSWOR324_28_FD_19970 | JGI IMG/M metagenome (IMG submission 19970) | reverse complement strand
ATTCCAAAATGATAAGGTATAAACTTGTGATTTGGACAATCAAGAATAATTATATCTGCTTGTTTTCCTTTTTCAAGACTGCCTATCTTATCATTTAAACCAACGGCACATGCAGAATTAAAAGTAGCTGCGGTAAGTGCTTCTGCCGGTGTCATCCTCATATTAAGACAGGCAAGTTGAATTATTAACTGCATATTTTCAGTCCAACAATTTGGATTAAGATCGGTTGCCAAAGCTATTGGAATCCCCAAATCTATCATCTTTCTTGCTTTAGCATAATTTTTCATCATAAGAGAAAATGGTGTACCAGGAAGCATAACACCAATAACTCCTTTTTTTGCCATTTGTTTTAAACCATTATCATTTGACATAAGAAGATGATCTGCACTTATTGCACCAATATCTGCTGCAAGTGCTGCACCACCAGTATCAACAATCTCATCAGCATGAATCTTAGGAATTAAACCGTGTGATTTTCCCGCTTCAAGGATTTTTTTTGATTGAGCAACAGAAAAAACACCTTTTTCACAAAATACATCACAATAAGAGGCAAAATTTTTTACTTTTGGAATCATCTCATTTATTACTAAATCAACATATTCTTTAGTCTGATATTGTTTTAGAACAGCATGTGCACCTAGAAAGGTTGAAATAATATCCATAGGATGTATTTCATGCAGATTTTTTTGAACTTTCAAAATTTTTAATTCAGTATCTGTCTCCAGTCCATATCCACTTTTTCCTTCACATGTTGTAGTACCATAGATAAGCATTTTATCAAGTCGGTTTTTACTTTGTTTTAATAAATCTGTAAATGTAGCTTTTCTAGTCTTACTTACAGTATAAAATATACCCCCTCCTTTTTTTAATATGTCCATATAAGTTAATCCTTTTAGTTTCATATCTAGTTCAAACTCTCTTGAACCTGCAAAAACAAGATGCGTATGAGGGTCAACAAAGCCAGGTGCAACTATCTTTCCTTTTGCATCTATAATATTTTCAGATTTATATTTTAGATTTTTACCTATTTCAAGGATTTTTCCATTTTTAATTGCAATAGAACCTTTATTTATAATTCCTAAATTCTCCATTTGTTTTTTTATTCTAGGTTGATTTTTACCTTTTAATGTAACAATTTCATTTGCATTTTTTATTAGAACATCTACTGTTTCCATATTGTTAATCCCAAACAGTTAAAAGAAAAACTAAGATTAAGGGTTTCGGTGTGAGTATATGGAAAAGATTGTAGAATGCGTTCCTAATTTCAGTGAGGGTAAAGATAAATCTATAATTAATGCAATTTCTGCTGCCATAGAATCAGTTGATGGAATTAAACTGTTAAATGTTGATCCAGGGGAGGATTTCAATAGAACTGTTTATACATTTGTTGGAGAACCAGAACCAATACTTGAAGCAGCAATCAATGCAGCAAAGGTTGGTATTGCCTTAATTGATATGACAAAGCACAAAGGTGAACATGCGAGAATGGGTGCCCTTGACGTATGTCCCTTTATTCCAATCAAAGAGGTTACAGATAGTGATTGTATAAGCATTTCAAAGAAATTTGGAAAACGTTTAGCAAATGAAGTTAGAATTCCAGTGTTTCTTTATGCAAAGTCTGCTACTAAACCTGAAAGGGTGAGACTTCCAGATATTAGAAAAGGCGAGTATGAAGCACTNGAGGAGAAATTTAAAGATCCAAATTTTAAACCTGATTATGGAAAAGCAGAATTTATTCCAAAAAGTGGAGCAACTGCTACAGGTTGCAGAGATATACTTCTTGCTTACAATATAAATTTAGATACAAACGATAAATCTATTGCATCAAAAATCTCTGGAAAGATTAGAACAAGTGGTATTATTAAAAAGGATAAAGATGGAAACAACATACTTGATTCTGAAGGAAAACCAGTAAGAATTCCAGGAAAATTTAAAGGCGTCCAAGCTGGAGGAATGATGTATGATGAAAATATCGCTCAGGTTTCTATGAATCTACTTAATTATCGTGAAGTAAACCTACATGATGTTTATGAAGCAGTACAGAAAGAAGCAAAAAAATTAGGGGCAAATGTTACAGGTAGTGAAATCATAGGATTAGTACCTAAGGAATCCCTTATTTTAGCAGGAAAATTTTATTCTAAAAAAGAAGGTAAAAATGTTACTGATGAAGAAGAACTTGTTTCAATAGCAATAGACAAATTAGGACTTTCTGAACTTTATCCATTTAAACCTGAGGAAAAGGTTATTGAATATATGGTTGAAGAAATCGGACCTCTTGCTTCTATGAAAATAAATATCTTTCTTTCAGAACTTGCCTCTTTATCTCCTACTCCTGGCGGAGGAAGTGTAGCTGCCCTTGCAGGAAGTCTGGGAGCAGCACTTTCGTCAATGGTATGTAATCTAACAGTTGGGAAAGAAAAATACATTGATGTTCAAGATGAAATAAAAGACGCTTTAAAAAAAAGTGAAAGAATAAGAAAAGATCTAACACGACTCATAGATGAGGATACAAATGCTTTCAATGATGTAATGAAGGCATTTAAAATGCCAAAAGAAACAGAACAACAGAAAGAGAAAAGAAGTAAAGCAATTCAAGATGGTTACAAAACTGCAGCAAAGGTACCACTTGAAACAGCAAGAATTTGTGAAAAAATCTTAGATATTGCAAAAATTGTTGCTTATAAAGGTAACCAAAATTCAATAACGGATTCAGCGGTATCAGCTATTATGGCTCAGGCTGGTGTTATATCAGCAATTTTGAATGTGAAAATTAATCTTGCCTCAATTAAAGATGAAAAATTTGTAAAGCAGATTTCTTTAGAACTAAATAAACTACAAAATTCTGCTGATAAAAAAACTAGTGATATTTTGAAAATTGTTAATAGTAAGATATAATTTACAAATATATAAGTACTTGATATTTGCTCTTGGTATCTTATTATGAAATCAGATATAGAAATTGCTAAATCAGCAAAACTTGAGGATATATATTGTATTGCAGAAAAAGCTGGAATCAATGATGATGAAGTAATTCCATGGGGTGCCTATAAGGCAAAGATTTCTCTAAATATTTTAAAAAGAATTAAGGGTAAAAAGGATGGAAAACTTATTCTTGTTACTACTATTAACCCAACTCCTGAAGGAGAAGGTAAGACCACAATTACTATTGGACTTGCACAAGCTTTGGCAAAACTAAACAAACAAACTATTCTATGCATAAGAGAGCCATCTCTCGGACCGATCATGGGCTTAAAAGGAGGTGCTACAGGTGGAGGTTATTCTCAAGTTTTACCAATGGAAGATATAAATCTTCATTTCACTGGTGATATGCATGCTATTACAAGTGCTCATAATCTACTTGCAAGTCTCCTCGATAATCATATTCATCATGGAGATGCATTTCATATTGACCCTAGATATATCGTATGGCCTAGGGTTCTAGATATAAGTGATCGTGCTCTTCGAAAAGTTGTTGTTGGCTTAGGTGGGCCAAAAGATGGAGTGCCTCATGAGGAGGAGTTTGCAATAACTCCAGCATCTGAAATTATGGCTATTCTTTGTTTAGCAAAAGACCTTGAGGATTTAAAGCAGAGACTCGGACGGATAATAGTTGCATATACATATGATAACAAACCAATTAGAGCAAACGATTTAAAAGCTGTTGGAGCAATGGCAGTATTATTAAAAGATGCATTACAGCCTAATCTTGTACAAACAATAGAGGGTGTTCCTGCTTTTATTCATGGAGGACCCTTTGCAAATATAGCTCATGGAACAAACAGCCTCATTTCTACAAAAATTGCATTGAAGCTTGCAGATTATGTAGTAACAGAGGCAGGTTTTGGCTCTGAATTAGGCGCTGAAAAATTCTTCAACATTGTATGTAGAACAGGTGGACTTAAACCAGATGCAGTTGTACTGGTTGTAAGTGTGAAAGCATTAAAAAGAAACGGACATGGTAATATTAAAAAGGGCCTAAAAAATCTTGAAAAACACCTAGAAAATCTATCATTTTATAAAGTCCCTGTAACAGTTGCAATAAATCATTTCTTAGATGATACAGATGAAGAAATTGACATTATTGAAAGGTATTGTAATTCTAAAAAAATCCCAGTTGCGGTAGCTGACATATGGAGTGAAGGTGGTGAGGGAGGAATCGAACTTGCTGGAAAACTAGTAAATCTTATACACAACATCCAACCAAAATTCCGTTTTTTATATGATCCAAATAAACCTGTTAAAGAAAAAATTGAGACTATTGCAAAGAAGATGTATGGTGCAGGAGCAGTTGTATATACTGTTGCTGCCGAACAAGATATAAAACTTTGTGAAAAACTAGGTTTGGATAAACTACTAATTTGTATTGCTAAAACACAATATTCACTATCAGACAACCCTGAGTTGCTAGGCAGAGCAGATGGATGCATAATTACTGTAAGAGAGATTAAATTTTCAATAGGTGCAGGATTTCTAGTTCCTATGACAGGTAAGATTACTACAATGCCTGGTCTTCCAAAAAAACCCACATCTGAAAGCATTGATATAGATAAGAAAGGTAAAATTTCTGGACTATACTAAACTATAAAAATAAGGATACATTGATATATCAAAAAGTCCTTCCATTTTTAGGAGGCTATGCTTGTGGTTAAGGATGATCTTGATTCTCATATAGAGGATATCTTAAATGCTCTGAAAGATGACTCAGAAATAGAGGTAGCAAGAGAGGATATTGAAAAAGAGCTCAATAAATTCGTGGAATATGGGGTTCCAATCGAGCAAGCAAAACAGACATTGATTAAAAAATATGGTGGACAAGCAGTATTTACTTCATCCGGGCAATCAACTGAACGTAAACTTATTTCAGACCTTCAACCCAATGAGCGCAGTGTAAACCTCCTTTGCAGGGTTATTGCAGTTAATCCAAAAGATATAACTGTTAAAGGTGATACCCGCAAGATTTTTTATGGTATTTTGGGAGATGAAAGTGGAACCATTTCTTTTACAGCCTGGAATAGTGAGATTGATTTTGAAAAAGAAGATGTTATAGAAATCTCAAATGCATATACTAGGGAATGGCAAGGAATTGTACAATTAAATCTTGGTGATAGAGTAAACGTAAAAAAGACTGATAAAGAAAGGCTTCCTGAAAGTGCATTTGAACCAAGAACTTTGAAAATAAAAGATTTAAGATCTGGTATTGGAGCAGTAGATGTTACTGCAAGAATTTTAGAGATAAATGAGCGAGAGGCTGAGGTTGACGGAGAGAAGAAGAAAGTGTTTTCAGGAACCCTTGCAGATGAAACTGGTAAAGCCCAATTTACCTCTTGGCATGATTTCAAATTTAAAGAAGAAGATGTTCTGCAAATAACAGGTGGGTATGTAAAATCATGGAAGGGCATTCCACAATTAACATTTGATCAAAATGCAACAGTTAAAAAATTAGACAAAAGTAAAATTCCTAAGAAAGATTTACAGATAAACAAAATGCCTATTTTCATGATTGTAGAAAAGCGAGGAGCACTTGACGTTGAGGTTGAAGGAACAGTTATTGAAATTAGACCAGGTTCTGGTGTTATTTTTAGATGCCCTGAATGTAATCGAGCAATGATTAATGATGAATGCAGCATACATGGAAAGGTGAAAGGTGAGAAAGATTTTAGAATTAAACTAGTAGTAGATGATGGAACCGGTTCTGTAACTAGTACTTTAAATAAAGAGTTAGCAGAAAAAATACTTGGAAAAACCTTTGAAGAATATAAAAAAATGGAAGAAGATGATATAATTGAGGATATCAATAAGAAATTATTTGCACATAGAATTAGTTTGCAGGGAAATGCACTAGGTGACGAGTTTGGTACAAGCTTGATTGCGAAAAATGCGAAACTTGTTGATTACGATATAAAAGATGAAGCAGAAAAACTTTCTAGGGAACTGGAGGAATTACTTTGAAACGACAAACTGCTTGGAGGGTTTTTGCCGGAGAGTTCAACGATTCAACTGTTGAAATAAAGAGCGAAGGGGAAATGACGCCTTCTTTTGTTATTACCCCACTTGGTGCAAAGGTTAATAGATTGTTTGTAATAGGCGTTCTTACAGATGTTGAAAATATATCTCAAGAGGGAGAACTAGTTAGAGCTCACATTTCTGATCCTACTGGAGTTTTTACATTATATTCTGGACAGTACCAAAAAGAAGTAACTGATGCTCTTTCAAAAATTGATGTACCTACATTTGTTGCTGTAATTGGAAAAGCACGGACATATAGTCCTGAAGAGGGAATGTTATATGTATCTATTAGACCTGAAAGAATTTTAGAGGTCAACGCTGATATTAGGGACAAATGGATTTATGAGACATGTAAAAATACAAAGGATAGAATAGAGGCTGTTTTAGAAGCAATGAAGATGGATGAGTCAAATGTTAATGAGCTTACAAAGCTTGGTTTCAGCAGGGAACTTTCTGAAGGAATAGTTGAAGCGCTTAAAAATTATGAGAACATTGATTTGAAGAAATATGTAGCTCTTATAAAAGAATCACTTCAATATCTAAGACCTAGCAAAGAGACTTTACCTGATTTGAAAATAGATAAAAAATTAGAAGAACCTGAAGAAGAGAAATTAAATAATATAGAAGTTGAAAAAGAAATAATAGAAAAAAAAGAAATTAAAACAGAAGAAAAAAAAGAGGAAGAAGATAATTTTGCTGAAATTGAAAACACTGTACTTGAAACAATAAAAAAAATTGAAGGTGAAAATGGAGCACCATGGGATAAAATTACTGATAAATGCAAGAAAGCAGGACTTGATAAAGATTCAATAGAAGAGGTAATTAATTCACTTATGGATAAAGGCCTTATTTATGAACCTGTTCTGGGGACTATTAAAACAACATAAAAATTTGTTTTATTTTAAATGTCTTGTTTTTCTATACCAGGCATAAGCAATAGGAAGGAGAAATATAATTGCTACTATCATACCAATAATAAGCATTTTGTAAAGAGACACATCATCTACATAAAATTCTTTCAATCTTATTTTTCCAATATATGGCATCATAAGTGGATAATCATCCCTATTATCACCACCTAATATTAGATAGGGTTCGTCCCCTATTCCGTCATTGTTTTTATCTAATCCATTATAATCATCATAGTAATTACCCTCAGATATATTAGACCAGTTTGTGTTAATTCCCTCATCATAAACATTTTTGAAATTATTTATAAAATTGTTATGGAAAATTGTATTATCTGTTGACATATGATTATCGATTTGTATACTTCTTATATTTATACCAAAAACAGAATTATTTGAAATTGTATTGTTAAAAAAATTTATACTTCTTGATGAAATAACATTGATTCCAATACCATTATAAACAATATTATTGTTAAAAATTGAACAATTACTCGTATTTTCAATCAATATTCCTGAAGTTATTCCATTTCGTATTGTAAAGCCTGTGATATTTATCCATTGCGCTTTAATTTTTACTAAATTCAACGAATTTTTTCCTTTTATTATTGTACTTTCCTTATCTTCACCAATTATACTTATTGGTTTATTAACCTCAATATCTTCATAATATGTCCCATTGTAAACATAAATTATATCTCCAGCTGAAGAATATTTTATTGCATTCTGAATAATACTGTAGTTACCTTCACCACCTCCTCCAACATATAATATTTCTGCATCAGCCAACTTGCATATTTGAAAATTGGTTACGATATTTAGTATTAGTACAAAAATGGTAAAATAAAGCAAAAATTTTTTTATAATCATAATTTAAGTTGTAAGATTTATCCTAACTTATATTTTTGTAATATTTCCTTTTTGACATTCTTACAAGGCAACTTTATATATAATAGTTTCCAAAAACTAACTTGTAAATAGATGGTAATGGTGAATTCTATGGGCAAAGGAAGATTACAAAAGAAAAATAAGAACTATCCTTCTTTGTATGACATATTCGAATTGGGAGATAGGGTTAAAAGAGTTTATAAGACTAAAAATGGGAGGAATAAAGAGTATAAAGGAATTGTACTAGCAATTGATAAAAAAAGTATAGAAATATATTGGGATACTATAGATGGAAAGTACAGACCAAATGGTATGGATATAGCCTTTTCCAATTGTCAAATTGAGGAAATATTCTCAGGTACAGAAAAATATTCTTCAATAGAAAAGGATAAATATTAAATTTGATATATATCTATAAGTATATCTAAAAGTATCTATTTGCATATATTAGAAGGGATGGGAATTGAATAGAGAATCTCTGCCGCTAATAATCGCACTTTTAGTTCCAGTTGTATTAGTTTTAATTGTTTTGTTATATTATTATGGATATGATATAACAGAATTTTTTAGAAAGTTAAATATCTTATATTATATTGTAATTGTCCCGATCGTACTTGGTTTTGTTGTTGCTGTTATAAAATATATGAGACCAGATTAAATATAACTTTTTAAATATACAAAAGATAATTTTTTTATATATATTTTTGTATATTCAAATTATAATCTTATTATAAAAAAAATTATTTTTATAAATTAACTTAAAATTACATTTTTTCTATGATAACATTTGTACAATAATCATTATATACTTATTAATATAAAAAATATTGTGTAATATGATTGTCATAGGATTATTATCAACAAAACAGGAAGTCGAAGAAATAAAATACATAGTAAAAATCTGTGATGTTGAGGATAGAATTCATCTTGTTGTAAGAATGGAAAAATTAAAAGAAATTTTTAAAAAAGAAATGGAGATAAAAAAGAGGTAAATTTAAAAATATTTTAAATGTTTCACCTAACAAGGTGAAAACTATTACTGTTTTACTTGTATCATCTTCACTTGACCCAGCAAGCATAAACATTAGAGAACATATTTTAGAACAAACAGAATGGGAAAAAATTGATATATTTTATGATAATCCAGTTTATCGTAATATAGATATTAATGATACTGTAATTGTTACAATAAATGATAGAAAAATAACACATGAAAATCTTGATAAGGAGGTTGAAGAAAAATTAAAAATTAAACCTAAACAGGTAATATTTTTATCAAGGCATACAAGTAAATCAGGGGCTCCGACACTAACTACACATCCGATTGGTAATTATGGAGATGCGCAGTTTGGAGGTAAATCAAAAACTTTAATAAAATCATCACCAAGGCTTATGACACACCTTCTTAGAATTCTAAAAAAGAATGCAAAGCAAGCAAATCTTTATCATAAAATTTGTTTTGAAGTTACACATCATGGTCCATATTTAGATACACCAACCCTTTTTGTGGAAGTGGGTAGCAATAAAGAAGAATGGTTTAAAAAAGAACCAGCAAATATTGTTGCAAAGTCTGTACTATCACTACTTTCATTTTGTCATTATGAAGAAGATATAACTGATAAGATTCCAGTACTTATAGGAATTGGAGGAGGACACTATGCACCACGATTCACAGATGTTGCTCTTGAAAAGAAAATTGCATTTGGACATATGATTCCTTCATATCAAATAAATGCTGGAAATATAGATTTTGATATGTTTGAGAAAGCAATAAAAGCAACTCCAAATGTAGAAGGGGTATATTTTCACAGAAAAGCTATGAAAAAATCTCAGTTAACAGAATATAAGCAATGGTTTAAAGATAGAGGAATACCATCGATATCAAGTAAAGAGCTACCAGAATTAGATTAAATATTTTTTGAAGCTAAAATATGTGCTCTTCTTAAAGGTTCAGGGATTTTGTATATGCAAAAATGCTTAACAATTTTAAGTGAGGTCTCAAAAGATACTTTGTGGCCGGGAGATATGTAAATTGGTTTNTTTACTTTTTTTGACGAAAATAAAATATATCCTTTCTTTTTACCATCGATATAAACCTCTTTATTGATAATATTGCCATAAAGCAAACTTTTTGCTACTCCAATACTTGGGACATCAATAACTATACCTACATGAGACGCTAAACCAATAGAATA
>JGI2171J19970_10002541_pt1 | contig 9999 bp, 9 predicted proteins | sample DeeMarSWOR324_28_FD_19970 | JGI IMG/M metagenome (IMG submission 19970) | reverse complement strand
ACCATGGCTTCGTAGACCGGGGCGTCGCCGTGAGGGTGATACTTACCCAACACCTCGCCGACGATACGGGCGCTCTTCTTGTGCGGGCTGTTAGACGCCAGCCCCAGTTCGTCCATGGCGTATAGAATTCGCCGCTGCACCGGTTTGAGGCCGTCGCGCACATCGGGCAGGGCCCGGGCCACGATAACGCTCATGGCGTAATCGAGGTAAGAGCTACTCATTTCTTTTTCGATATCTACTGGTCGGACTTTACCTAAAACCATATCCGGTTAAAACCTCCTAAGCCTAGTTGTCTCCGCTGCTATCCATATCAACCGATTCGTCGGCCATAGTCTCGATATTCTCCAGCTCGCGCCGCAACATCTTATCGCTCAAATAGGGACGCAGGCTGTCCACTCCCTTGGGGGGGAAGGAAAGCTGCCCCACTTGGGAGGGGTCCTGGTATATCTCGCGGATAATAACCGTTACCCGTTCCTCGCTGACGCTGACCAGGGCCGCGCTGTAGCGGTTGCCGCCCGCCATCAGCTTTATCAGCCGCTGCCCGTGCTTGGGCTCGACCTGCCCCACGTACTCCCCGCGCCCGTTCTCCACGTTCAAGCCCGCTCCATCCGCTTTGAGGTACACCCTATCGCCCGCCCCCATCTTGGCCAGTACCGCCAGCGGCGCCAGTTTGTAAAGGCTGACCACCCCGGTTTTGCCCGTCTCCTCGATAAAGTGCTGGGGCTCGACGTGGTCGGAATCATCCTCCTCACCCGCCCCCTCCCCCAGATAGGAAAGGCGCTGCAGGTTCTTCTGAGCAATGATGTTATAGGGGTCGAGCTCCATAGCTCTGGCGTAGGCTTCTTTGGCCAGCGCGTACTCCCCCAGCTCAATATGGGCTCGGCCCAGACGGTTATAGGCATCGACATCACCAGGGAAGCTGGCGATTATATCCTCGTTGGCCGCCACCGCCTCCCGCCACCGCCCCTGCATAGCCAGTGATATAGCCTGCTTGCTGCGCTGCCGTCTNAGCCTTACCTGTTCCTCTTCCTGATAGGCCATACGGATCCCCTGAAATTAGTCCAGAATATAGTATTTTAACCCAGACACAGCGGCAACTCAAGCCAGCTTAAAGGCAAGGAAATGCCTTTTTTAGCTCGTGGTTGATTATTCTTCTTTTTCCAGCTCAAAGGCTCGGTGTAAGGCTTGGACAGCGTCCTTGACCCTGTCTTCGTCAATGATACAGGTGATCCTTATCTCCGAGGTGGAGATAATCTGGATGTTAATCCCCTCCTCGCTCAGGGCGGTAAACATGCGGGAGGCAAAACCGGGGTTATTCTGCATGCCCGTGCCGATAATGCTGACCTTGCCCATCTTGGGATCGCTGACGTACTCTCGAGCGCCGATTTTCTGGCATATCGGCCCCACCACCTTCATCGCCTTATCCAGTTGGCTCTTGGCCACGGTAAAGGTCATGTCGGTGATATTATCGATACTGGCGTTCTGCACGATGGTATCGACGTTGATGTTGGCTTTGGCCAATGGCACGAAGATAGAGGCGGCGATACCGGGTCGGTCGGGCACACCGATCACCGTTATCTTGGCCACATCAAGGTCGTGGGCGATACCCCGCACCTTATTTCGTAGTTCCATAGACCCCCCTCCATGAATTAGTGTCCCCGGATTCTGGCTGAAGCTGGAAGCCACCTGTATGGGGATATGGAAAAGCTCCCCCAGCTCCACCGCCCGGGGGTGCATTATCTTGGCACCGTAGCTGGCCATCTCCAGCATCTCCTCGTAGCTGATTTCGTCCACCTTGTGCGCCTCGGGAACGAGCCTGGGGTCGGCGGTATAGACCCCCTCGACGTCGGTGTAAATCTGGCATACCTTGGCGGCCAGGCTGGCCGCCAGCGCCACGGCGGTGGTGTCGGAACCCCCCCGCCCCAGCGTAGTGATGTCCATCCCCTCGGTAATCCCCTGGAAGCCAGCCACGATGACGATATTACCCTTGTCCAGCTCGTTGACGATTCTTTCCGGGTCGACGCCCACGATGCGCGCCTGACTGTAGACGGCGTCCGTCCTTATCCCTGCCTGCCCGCCGGTGAGGCTGATGGCTTCGTAGCCCATCTCCTCCAGCGCCATGGTCAGCAGCGTGCTGGAAACGACCTCGCCCGTGGAAAGGAGCAGGTCGAGCTCGCGGTCGGCGGGGTGGCTGGTCAGCTGGTAGGCCAGTTTGAGCAGGTTATCGGTGTTTTTCCCCATCGCCGAGACAACGACGACCACCTCGTTGCCCGCGTCCTTAGTGGCAGCGATGCGCCGCGCCACGTTTTTAATCTTAGCGGCGTCGGCTACCGATGTCCCGCCGTATTTCTGCACGATTAAGGCCATTCAACTATCCTTTGATTAGCTTACCCATTATTTTATACCCATCGGCCATAAAAAGACCAGTGCCTTTTGCCGCCGCCTCGCTGAATATCTTAGCCCCATTGGGTTTAAAGCCTTTTCCCCAGAGTAGAAAGGGCACCGGCTCCGGGCTGTGAGTCCTTGTCTTGATGGGGGTGGGGTGGTCGGGCATGGCCAGTATTCTTAAGTCTTCGGCGTACGAACGTAAGCGGCTGATTACCTCTTTATCTATATTTTCGATGGCTTTAATCTTATCATCGATGGAGCCAGCGTGGGCCGCTTCGTCGGGCGCTTCGATGTGCACCACCACCAAATCGTTGTCCTCAAGTGCTTTTAGAGCCCCCGCGGCTTGAGCACTAAAATCGTTATCCAGCCCGTCGCTCACCCCAGGAATACCCAGTATTCTCATCCCCATCATCTTGCCCAAACCTTTGAGCAGGTCGACGCCCGAGGTCAGGGCGGCCCTGAGACCGTAGGCCTCCCGAAACGGGGGCATCTCTGGCACCTGGCCGCTTCCCCAGAAGAGCCATACAGTGGTGGCGGGAATGTCACCGTGAGCGGCACGAGCAACGTTTATGGGATGATTCTGGAGCACCTTTTCTGAGCGCTGCATCAAGTCCCTTAAGAATTCGCTGCCCTTACCCTTGGGCAAAAACTCGGCCACAGGCTTATCGGGTATATCGTGGGGCGGGGTGCATTGAGCCGATAGCGCTTCTTCATGCCCCTTCAGCTTCAGTATATGGCGGTAGCTGACGCCCGGGTAGAATTTAACGTTATCGTCGCCTAGGCTATCATTTANNGCCGAGATAAGCTCTTTAGATTCCTCGCTGCTGATATAGCCGGCGCTATAGCTCTTCATCTTGCCGTCGACAACCCCCACCAGGTTGCAGCGGAAGACGACCTCCCCCTCCCCGATGGGGATATCCAGGCTCTTGGCTTCAATGGCGCTCCGCCCCTTGTAGTAGACCTTGGGGTCATAGCCCAGCACCGACATACAGGCGCAGGCGCTGGAGGGCTCTATACCCGCGGGCACGGTGCGCGCCAGCCCCACCACCCCTTCTACGGCCATAGCGTCGAGGTTGGGGGTCTGGGCTAACTCAAGGCTGGTTTTACCGCCACGTTCGGGCAGGGGCAAACCCGCGGCGCCGTCTATTATGATAACGGAGTATTTCATATCTCCCCCGTTTTGCAATAGAGGTTAAATCCTCCTATAATATGGCGGACGGGGCGTAGCGCAGTCCGGTTAGCGCGCGGCGTTCGGGACGCCGAGGTCGGAGGTTCAAATCCTCTCGCCCCGATTTTTTTGCGGCCTTTTTGCCGCTGATTGCCGTCCATTATAGCACAAACAAAAGATTTAAGGAGGGATTTTAGATGCAAAAAACGGCTAATCCGGGTGCTCTGGGACTGGGGGCTTTTGCCCTGACCACATTTCTCTTGAGTATGGTGAATGCGGAATTCATCGCCCCCGCCTCTATCGGCATGGTTCTGCCCATGGCCTTCTTCTACGGGGGGCTGGCCCAAGTGCTGGCGGGAATGTGGGAATTCAAGACCGGGAATATCTTCGGTGCCACCTGTTTCACCTCTTTTGGCGCCTTCTGGCTGGGTCTGGCGCTGATGATTGTCCTGGAGTCGGCGGGTTTAATCGCNGCGGTTCCGCCGGCGGGATTGGCCGTTTTCTTGGCAGCCTGGGGATTCTTCACCCTCTACGCCACCTTCGCCGCTNTCAAGGCCCCGCGCGGGCTATTAGTCCTCTTCATCGCCTTGACCATAACCTTCTTCCTGCTGGCGGGGGGTGAATATGTTTCCGGCATGAAGCTGGCGGGGGGTTACCTGGGTATTGCGGTGGCGCTCATCGCCTGGTACGACTCGGCGGCGATTTTAATAAACAACACGTGGGACAAGAAGGTCTTACCCTTTTAGTATAGACTAACGCAATCGGAGTTTGGGATAAGCTATTCTACCTTCTTCTTGGCCTCTTCCCACAAGGCATTCTGCTCGTCGAAGGATAGCTCGGAAAATTTAAGCCCGCGCTGGCGGCAGAGCTCTTCCATAGCGGCGAAACGCCCGTAAAAGCGCTTATTGGCTTCTCTGAGCGCCGTCTCGGCGTCTATGCCCATCCTGAGCGCAATGTTGACCAGCGTAAAGAGCAGGTCGCCGAACTCGCTGGCTTTCTCTTCCTTGGTCTCCGCCCGCTGGAACTCGCCGACCTCCTCGGCCAGCTTATCGATGATGCCCTCGATATCCTCCCAGTCGAAGCCAACCCAGGCCGCCCGGCGCTGAATCTCATGAGCGTAGCCCAGGGCTGGCATAGTTTTGGGCACGCTCTCCAGCATGGAAACGTCGGGCTCCCGCTCCGCTTCCTTCAGCTCCTCCCAGTTATGCATAACCTCTTCGGCGTCCTTCGCCTTCTTGGAACCGAAGACATGGGGGTGGCGGTGGATGAGCTTTTTATTGATGCCCTCGATGACCTCCCCCAGCTCGAACTCGCCGGCCTCGCGGGCAATCTGGGCATGGAGCACGATCTGCATTAATAAGTCGCCCAGCTCGTCTCGCAGCTTCTCGGTATCGCCCTCGTCCAGCGCCCCCAGCACCTCGTAGCACTCCGAGAGCAGGTTTTCCCGCAACGAGGCGTGGGTCTGTTTCCGGTCCCAGGGGCAACCGTCGGGCGCCCTCAACCTAGCGATAATCTCAACCAAGGCGTCGAAACGGCTCAAATTCTTGGGTTGGGACAAGGTTTCCTCCTTAACTAACTTGAGGGCAAAACCGCCCCGATAAATTCCCGCTGGCCCCTCAGGAAATCGGCGGCGGACAGCGCCTGCTTCCCCTCTAATTGTACCCTGAGGATTTTTAAGGCACCATCGCCAGTGCCGATGCCGAAGCCCCCCGAGTCCAGCGCTATTACCTCCCCCGCCTTAGCTTTCGCCTCGGCCAAGGTCGTCGCCTCAATAACCTTGAGAGTCTTGCCCCGCCAGTGAGTGTAGCTCCCCGGCCAGGGGTAAAAGGCGCGCACTCGCCGCCATATCTCTATCGCCGATAACTTCCAGTCAATCTCACCCTCGTCTTTAGCGATGGGGGTACAATAAGTCGCCTTTGAATCGTCCTGGGGCTGGGCTTTAAGCTCCCCCCTTGTCCACCCCACCAGAACCTCCCCCAAAAGCCCCGCCCCGACCAGGGATAGCTTTTCGCCCAGCGAGGCGGTGGTATCGCTATCGCCGATGGGAAGCTGCGCCCTCGCTAGCACGGGCCCGCTGTCCATGCCCTCGTCGAGGAGCATAATGCTGACGCCGGTGAACTCGTCGCCAGCCAGAATCGCCGCTGTCACCGGGGAAGCCCCCCGGAATTTGGGCAGGAGCGAGGGGTGGACGTTAAGGCAGCCCAGCTTAGGCAGTTCCAGCACTGGCTTAGGCAGGAGCTGTCCGAAGGCGGCTACCACGATAATATCGGGTTTAAAGCTAGCCAGCTGCTCAAAAACCTCAGGGGCTTTCAGGCTCCGGGGCTGCACCACCGTCAGCCCTAAGGCTCCTGCCACCTTCTTGACCGGGGAAGCCACCAGGCTGCGTCCCCGCCCACCCGCTCTATCGGGCTGGGTATAGACCGCCGCCACCTCATATCCGCTGGACACAAGGTATTCCAGTGAGGGAACGGCGAAGCGGGGACTGCCCATAAAAACAACTCTCAACTTAAGCCTCCACGGCCTAAAATTTTAACACCAAACATTTTTAACAACAAGTTTTCGGTTTATGGCTATCCTTTAAATACTAAGCGAAAAAACAAGCTCTATAGACCTTTTAAGGGAAAACAAGCCCGCCAATCCCCCCCCAACCACCCCTAAAAAGTTTGCCAGCGTCCATCCCCACCCGCTATTCTATATATCACGCCGCCAATTTCTTCCCTCTGCCTCTATCTTAAACCGCATTACTCCCCGACTGCCCGCTGTTGCAGTCTGCGCTAAACAAACCTAGAGCGACTAATCTTAACGAGAGGTAAGTAACCGAATGGGAGCCAGTTCAGCTCAAGAAATCTGGGAAGCCGCTTTGGGTGAACTACAGGTTCAGGTTACGCGCTCATATTACCGCACCTGGCTGGAAAAGACCACCGGACTTAGCTACGAAGACGACCGGTTCGTCGTCGGCGTGCCCAACGCCTTCGTCGCCGAATACCTCAACCAGAACCAGCTCTCCCTTATCGAAAAGACCCTCACCGGGCTTACCCGCCCCGACATCAAGGTCCTCTTCCGGGTGGCCTCAGCGCGGGAGACCACGACCTCCGACCCAACCACCCGAGCCAGGGGCAAAGCCCGCTACACCTTCGATTCCTTCGTCGTCAGCAACAACAACCGCCTGGCCTACGCCGCGGCGCTGAGCGCCGCCGAAAACCCCGGGCAGGGCTATAACCCCTTATTCCTCTACGGCGGGGTGGGGCTGGGCAAGACCCACCTCCTGCACGCCGTCTATCACGCTGCCCGCGCCAACAACTTCCGCGCCCTCTACGTAAGCGCCGAGCAGTTCACCAACGAGTTCGTCAGCGCCGTCATGGAGAAGAGCACCGAGGAGTTCCGCAGTAAGTTTCGCACCGTTGATATATTGTTGATAGATGATATCCAGTTCATCGGCGGTAAGGAGCAGACCGAGGAGAGCTTTTTCCACACCTTCAACGAGTTGCACAACGCCAACCACCAGATTGTCGTGACCAGCGACTGCCCCCCCAAGTCACTACCCCACCTCAGCGCCCGCCTTTCTTCCCGCTTCGAGTGGGGTCTGGTCGCCGACATAAAGCCCCCCGACTTCGACACCCGCCTAGCCATCTTGCAAGCCAAGGCCGAGCAGGAAAAGGCCAAGGTGCCCCGCGAGGTGCTCGAGTTCATCGCCCAGCGCATACAGCAGAACATACGGGAACTGGAGGGCTCCCTGCACCGGGCCATCGCCTATGCCAAGCTCTTTAGGGCGCTGCTCACCCCGGAGCTGGCCGCCCGGGCGCTTGAAGACATTGCCGGCAAGGGGCCAAAGGGCGCCCCCCTCACCCCCGACAGCGTAATCAAGGCCGTGGCCCGGAGTTTCCAAATCACCCCCGACGACCTCAAGGGGCGCAAGAGAGACCGTAACACCGCCCTGGCCCGCCAGCTGGCTATGTACCTGCTCAAAGAGGGCACCAGCTGCTCGCTGGCCCAAATCGGGCTGGAGTTCGGCAACCGCGACCACTCCACGGTCACCCACGCCGTCCAGAAGATAAGCGCCGAGATGGATAACGACCCTTACCTGAGGCGCAAGGTCACTGACATCCGCCACGACCTTTCCCCCAAGAAATAACCGCCTCCCCACCACCCCTCCACCGCCGATAAACAACCCCTCTGCTAGAGAAAATGTCGTTGTTGATAAAATACCCGTTCTGTGGAAATTTCACCCGCCACTCAGCCGTGATTTTACCTCTTCTCCACCCGACTCACTCTCCAAAACTGGTCACCAGCTTGCGGTGGTATTATAATTAGTGTTATTAACCATATATATCTATATTAAACTAATATTATATTAAAAAGCGGGTTAAGAAGTTGATAAGTCTTTACGGGGAAATGCGATGTTTGACCGTGCTGAGATAGTAGTTAAGGCCGGGGACGGTGGTGATGGCATCGTCAGCTTCCGCCACGAGAAGTTTGTCCCCTTCGGCGGCCCCGACGGTGGTGACGGCGGCGCCGGCGGCGATGTTATTATCGTGGCCGACCGTTCGGCGCCGAGCCTGAAGGCGTTTCGGCGCCAGCGGCGATTCAAGGCGACTAACGGCAAGAAGGGCGGGGGTAAGAATAAACACGGCCGGAAGGGGGAAAGCCTGAGCTTAACCGTGCCCGTGGGTACTGTGGTCAGCTATAAGTCGCAGATCGGCGGCGATAGCCTTATCGCCGACCTGGACCAGCCCGGTCAGTCGGTGGTGGTGGCTAAGGGAGGTAAGGGAGGGCGGGGCAACGCTCGCTTCGTCACTTCGACCAACCAGGCGCCCCAGACCGCTGAGGAAGGGACGGAAGGCGAAGAGCACTCACTGATTTTGGAGCTCAAGCTTATTGCCGATGTCGGTGTTATCGGTTATCCTAATGTGGGCAAGTCGACGCTGCTGGCGGCGGTCTCGGCGGCCAAGCCCAAGATAGCTAGCTACCCCTTCACCACGCTGGAGCCGGTGCTGGGGATGGTCGAGCTCGAACGGCAGAGCTTCGTCCTGGCCGAGATTCCCGGGCTGATTACCGGCGCCCACCTGGGTAAGGGGCTGGGGCACGACTTCCTGCGCCATATCGTGCGCACCCGGGTGCTCATCCACCTGCTCGACGGCGGCTCGCCCTCGCCGGCGGAGGATATGGCGCAGGTGAATACCGAGCTCAGCCTTTTCGACTCGGCGCTGGCCAAGAAGCCGCAGCTGGTGGTGGTAAATAAGATAGATTTGCCCCAGGTCGAGGAGCGGCGGGGTGAACTTGAAGAGAGCTTTAAGGCTATCGGCACNCCCGNCTTTTTCGTCTCGGCGNTCAGCGGNGAGGGCATTGGCGAGCTNATGACGGCGGTGGCCAAGNNNCTNNAGTNGGCGCCGAGGCCAGGGCCAGTNAAGAGAAAAAAGGTCTTCAGGCCTCAACCTAAGCGTTAGTCGACATAGAAAGGGATTGACCTAATGAATATCGGAGTACTGGGGGGCACCTTCGACCCTATACATATCGGGCACCTCAAGGTGGCTGAGGAAGCCATCGCCAGATTAGACCTGCCCCGCATTTTGTTTATGCCCGCGGGCCAGCCTTGGCTCAAGCTCAATAACGCCAACGCCATCTCACCCGTCCCGCACCGGCTGGAGATGGTACGCCTGGCTATCTCCAGCAATCCCCGCTTCAAGCTCTCCACCCTGGAGATAGAGCGCAGTGGCCCCACCTATACCGTCGATACCATCGCCCAGCTCCAGTCCCAGATCGGCGCTGGTGATGAGATATTCTTTATCTTGGGCTGGGATAACCTGATGCAGCTGCCCCAGTGGCACCAGCCCCAGAGGCTAATAGAGATGTGCCGCCTGGTGGCGGTCCCCCGCGTTGATTTCCCCCTCCCCGACCTCCCCGCCCTGGAGAAAGAGCTGCCCGGCATAAAGGAAAGGGTCATCCTTTTCGATAAGCCGAGGATAGATATCAACGCCTCGGAAATCAGGCGGCGGGCGGCTCAAGGTAAATCCATCAGCGATTTTGTCCCTAAAGCGGTGGAGAGCTATATCAAAGAGCATAGCCTTTATGTGACAGAGTAGCCGCTTACCCCCTTGACAAATGCGCCAATTGTCGTATTATTGACTTGTCTCATTGCCAGATAAGGGGGTGGTAGCATTCTAAAAGTAAAGGTAAACAAAGGAGCCGCTATGCCCCAGGTCGAGGGGCGATAAGGTAATCTTAGCGGACCAAAATCTAAAGAAGGAGAGACAAGTGAGTAAGAAGATATTGATAATATTGTCGGTGTTAGTATTGCTGGTCGGCGGCTTGTTCGTTGCCTGCGAGGAGGAAGTTGACGACAACGGCGACGGTAACGGTAACGGGCCACCCCCGGTCACCAAAGATAGCATTGTTATCGGTGCTTCCAGGCCCATCTCCGGCCCAGGCGCTCCCATAGGCGACGC
>JGI2171J19970_10002540_pt1 | contig 10000 bp, 10 predicted proteins | sample DeeMarSWOR324_28_FD_19970 | JGI IMG/M metagenome (IMG submission 19970) | reverse complement strand
GGGGGGGGCGGTTTCCTTTTGACCTACCTCAAACTTTTACGACGTAGATTAGGGTGTCGCCCGTGTTAGCGATGTGGGATGTCCTCGAATTGTTTGCGACGCCATCGAAGGGAGCTTTAACGGTCTGCAAAATTTCCCCGAACAGGTTGACGACCTCCCCCAGCACCTCGCCTTTCTTGACCCTCTGCCCGGCTTCCACTTTCTGGCGCCAGATTCCTCCTCGCTCGGCGTAGAGCCTCTTCTGGGCGGGGTCCACATTCAGCTTCTTCAGCGTAGCTTCCCCCTTGAGCATCCCCATGTACCTCATGACATTCATTATACCATCGCGGTGGAACCTGATCTCCTTCTCCCTCACGGGGTATGGGGTTCCCGACTCGGGCGTTATGCAAGGTATCCCGTAGAGGTCGAGAGCCTCCTTGGTGCTCCCCTTTATGTCGGTGACCCTGATGTAGTGAGCGTCGTAGCAGGAGGCCATGTCCACCATCTTCTTGCGGATCTCCTCGTCATCGGTGTTTCCGATTATGACGAACCTGTTGATGTCCTCGGTGAGGTCCCCGCCGTGGGAGTCGATTAAAGCGTCAGCCTTGGAGACGAGTTCCTTGAACAGCGTATTTGCGACCCTCCTGCTCATCGTCCCTGTCTCATCGCCAGGGAAGACCCTGTTCTGGTTAATGTAGTCGATGGGGTTGTTGAAGGCTGCCCTGGCGCTGAAGCCGTCGGTGTTCACCACGGGGACTATCAGGAGGGTCCCCTTCAGGTCCTTCGGCTCGACCTCGTTGGCGACCCTGAGGACGCCCTCGATGCTTGCGTATTCGAGCGGGTGTATCCCGCCTAGCACGCACAGGTTTGGTCCAGACTTTGATCCATTGACTACTATGTAGTGCATCGTTATTTCGTGGGTTGGGGCTTCGCCCATCTTAATGAAGCCCTTAACCTTCTCCCCTCTTTTNANCTCNACTCCTCCAATTGTAATGGACATTTCTTATCCCATCATTTCATCAGGGCATACGCTTAAGGCTTTTAAGGTCTGAAAGTGCTGTAATGCTATTTTTCTACCTACTGAAGAACGGTTTTCCCTCAAGTCTCTGAAATTCACAATTATAGAGAATTGAGTCTTATAGGACGCATCTGAATGGGGGTTAGCCGTAGCCACTGACTAATTCGTGCATTGAGCTTATTACGATGTTGAGTGTCACTCTTAACCGTATCACGTTGGATTTGACGGGCCTCCTCGGCGGAGATATCATACTGCCTCTCATGGTTCTCCTTGCCTTCCTAGTACTGATCATTCTAATGCTCCTGGCAAGGGCTTTATCCCCGAGGAAGGGCAAAGCAGACGACACCGATAAACTTCAAGTCGTAGATGAAGTCGAGCCAGAAGTCCTTCCACTTCAAGAGATCATGGAACCAGAGACAAGCCCAATCGTGAAAGAAGTCGTCACATCTCGAGAGATAACCTCACCGGAGATGCGTCCAATAGTGGAAGAAGAAGTCATCACACCTACAGAGATAATCGAGCCGGAAATACGTCCAATCGTGGAAGAAGGGGAGTCGGTGGCCGATTTTCGACCTCCTCCTGAAGAAGCCGAGATCAAAGAAGATATTCGACCACTCTTACAAAAGGGAGCCTCGGACGGATGCCAGTACTGCTCAATTTTCAGGGACATCGGCACCGCCGTCTGCCCGAACTGCGGGAGACCCCTTAACCTGAGGATAATTCAGAAAGAAAGTTGAGACCATGTAAACGTAGTAAAGGAATATTCATTCCGGATTTCTCGTGTGAAAATGGTGGACCGGGGGGGATTTGAACCCCCGACCTCTGGCTTGCGAAGCCAGCGTTCATACCACTGAACTACCGGCCCGCGCAACCAACCTTAGCCAACAACACCCTTTAATCCTTTGCGAAAGCCCCTCAAGGGAGCGAGCCGACAACCGCGATTTTGAAATACAGAGGAACGCGAACAATGAACAGAAGAGCGATGCCTTCATTCAAGTTCCACTTTAAGGAGATCGATTGGGTCATCTACCTTCCAAGTCATGGGAACGAGGGACGAAAATATGTCAAGTACGGGGTTGCATACCTGAACAGGAAGAAGGGCCGCTCTCAACCTGGAAGGAAGATCGACCTTAAGGAAGTCATGGCGAAGCCGGAGATAAAGGAGGGATATCCCCACACGGTCGGGTTCTTCCTGAAGTCGTCTGGTAAGGGCGCTAACTGGAAACCCGACTACCTGAGGACCAAGACGATAAAGAAACTCAGAGACTTCCACGGTTTCCTGAAGGAATTAGGCCTGTAAGTGGCACAAGTAGACACGGGTCTTCTATCGGGGGGAGAGATGGTCANACCGTCTACAAGTGAAAACCCCGCCATCCAGNAAAATGAACCCGAAAACAACTCCGATAGGATCCGAATATTCACAAANTTGTGCTCATAAGCAATGAAAAACGCGTGATAAGACCCCGAAAAACCTATCCAACCAAAAGCCGTACTTATCGTAAACCCCATCACAAAGAGGGATACGAAACGAAGAGCAAGCTGATAGAGCTGAAAGCCCGGGTCGACACCCTCGACAACGCACGGGAAAAAATGGCCGTCATGGGCGCTCGAAAACAGGGGACCTACCATCAGAGGGACACCTACTTCAACACCCCAAAAGGCCGGCTCAAGCTCCGAGAGGTAGAGGGAGAGAGCATCTCAAAGCTAGTCTACTACGAGAGGGAGGACGCCCAAAAGCCCAAGACGAGCGACGTCATCATACTGGAGACTGAGGACCCTGAAACCCTCAATGCAATTCTCGAAATGATCCTCGGCACCAAGGTCACAGTCAACAAGAGGAGGGAGATCTACCAGCACGAGGGCACCCAGATACACCTGGACGAAGTGGACGGCCTGGGGACATTCATCGAGTTCGAGAGGAAGATCCAGGACCTAAAAAAAGATCGCCGAGTGCTAGAGGGGCTCATGGAAAGGCTGGAGATCAAGAAGGAAAGCCTGATCAGGGGATCCTACAGCGATCTCAAGCTCGGAAATGTATAATCAGACAGAACAAGGAGCCTCCGGAAAAGGACATAGAAGAGGCTGCTATCCCGGACCCGAAAGCAACGATCCAGTTCCGGCAGGCTTACTCCCCACCGGACCATCAGCTATGAAGNAGGCAATCGAAAATGGAGGCCACGCGACAATCCGCATGGGAGCCCTTTTTTAGCAGATGCAAGGAATCCCAATGATGAAATATGGGTGAGGGTGGAAGCCCCGGTAAAATCGGTGGCTATACCCTCCTCTCGCTGCTGTTCATCACCTACCTCGTGGACTCGGTTTTCAGGGCAGGCCCCTCCGCCCTCTCCAACGTCCTGATGGACGAGTTCAGCCTGAGCTACTCGGCCGCGGGGCTGGTGATGTCCATATACATGGTCCCCTACGCCCTGATGCAGATTCCCAGCGGCATCATATCGGACCGATGGGGCCCCAGGCGAACCCTCCTCCTGTTCCTAACCATCACAATCTGCGGCAACCTAGCGTTCTGGGCGGCCAGGGGCTACGTGATGCTCCTGCTCGGCCAGATAATCATAGGGCTCGGCTCGAGCATCATCTACATAAACGCCGTCAAGCTAATCGAGAAGCGCCTGCCCACGGGTAGCCTGGGCAGGGGGCTCGGGGTGCTGAGCGCCGCCAGCCCCATGGGGAGCTTCATCGCGTACTCGGGTTTCCCCCTGCTGTACTCGGCCCTCGGAGCGTGGCGGCCCGTCTACCTGGGCTTCACCATCGTGATGGCCGGCGTGCTGATACTGGACTCCACGCTACTCCACAGCCCATCAAAGGAGGAGGGGGAGACGCCGTCAACGAGCTCGATGGGAATGCTCAAGTCGGTGGCCTCCAACAGGGTCCTCCTGCCGCTCTTCGTCGGCTACCTGATATCCGGATTCAACTGGTGTTTCTGGTCCTGGATGCCCAAGTTCCTGATCGACACGAAGGGGTTCAGCTACCTGCAGGCGGGCCTAATATCCGGCACCCCGATGGTGGCGAGCATAGGCGGGTGCGTCCTAGTGGGTGCCGTCTCAGACAGGCTCAGGAGCAGGAAACTGCCTCTCGCCGTCTTTGCCGCGCTGGACACCCTGATGCTGATGCTCATCATATTCCTGCCGGCCTCTACGCCTATCGGGATATTCCTGGTCAGCGGTACGCTCATTGGGATCACCTCCACGATGTGGGTACTGCCCTACGCGATGGTGGCCGAAGCTCTCCCGTCGGACCTCTCCGGCGTCGGCCTAGGGCTCCTCAACTTCCTGGGCTACGTTGGCTCCATAGTCATGACCCCTTTGTTCGGGGCATTCATAGACAAAACAGAGTCCTACGCGCTCTCAAACCAGATCGTCATAGCAACAGCCCTCGTAGTGATCCTCTTCTACGCGATACCCGTAAAGGAAACCTACCCAAAGAATTAACACAGAAAACAAAAGACGATGACAAAAAGCTTCCGATCAAGCCTTCATCGGGAAGTATCTCTCCTCGATGCCTTCGGCCCTTATCAGGAGCATGTCGACGCCGTCCCCGCTGGCCACGTCCCTCGCCACGGCCGACCTGATGGCGTTCAGGGCAAGCTCACCCCCGGCCTCCAGGTCCATTTCCTCAGAGTACTGCGCCTCCAGGAGGCCCATGGCGATCGGGGCACCAGAGCCGGCCGTTATGAATTTGTCCGGGATCAGGCTGCCGACCGGGTCCATCGAGTACAGGGCCGGGCCCTCACCGTCCACGCCCCCCACAAGAGTCTCCATCAGCAGGGGCATCAACCTCCGCTGAAAAAGCATATTAGAAATGAGCTTCGCCATCGCCTTCACCGCGATCGGCCGATTGTTCTCCAACCTGAACAGGTTCGCATAGGCCGTCGCCTCCCTCGTCATGGCCTGCATGTCCGAGACCAGGCCCGCGAAAGCCAAGCCCATGTTCGGCGTGACCCTAAAAACCTTCTTGCCTGCCCTACTCATAACCATCCGGCCCCAGCTCACCCTCTTCTCCGCGGCCAGAACAACCCCGTCACTGCAGACTAGGCCGACCACAGTGGCCCCCTGAAGACTCTCATAGCCCATTTCAGATCAACTTTTCACAACGAAATATGGAAGGCAGGTTATTAAGTTGTTGCCTAATTGGGAATGTCATCCTAAGTGAAAATGATCTAGTTTTTAATTAGCAAAAGGATGAGACCTCGCTTCCAGTTGTACGATCAGTTCATTCGAATCAGCTGAGAGGATAGTTCCCCGATACTTAGTAATTTCTCGATTCCTCTGATCGTCTTCAGCACCTGATTTATCTTATTCTCGTCGAGGACGAAGCTGGCGCACTCCCGGAACTTGTCTTCGAGCTCGTGCCTCCTAAGCGGCTTCCCCGGCGTACCTCTTGCCTTCTCGGCGAGCCTTCTCACGACGCGACCATCCTGGAGCTCCACCTCCACGACGCTCCTCATCTTCTCAACACCCATCCTCGCCAGCTCAGGGTCTAGAACGGTCTTAACCTTCTTCATCGTCTCCCTAACATCAGGCCTGTTGACGAACTCTGTTGTGTACTCTCTGAGTCCTGCTTTACGCCTCATGAGTATGGATGCCAGCCCAAACTGGAGGCTGAACTTGGCTTGGAGGTCGTTCATCGGCTCGGCGTATCTGAGGGGCTCGAGAATGTTCGGTCCTGCATTGAGCCTGATCTCCCTCACGTCCTTGGTCTCCAGATCGAACTCGGTGACAATCTCGAGGAGCGTGTCCATGGATGGCTGTCCGAGCGACCCGCAGGGGTACAGCTTGAAGGTCGCCCCGGGATGGATCAGGGCATAAGGGTCGCCCAGCTTGCCCATGATCATGTCTGGATCGTACCCATCTCCCAGAATCTTCATGAAGCCCCAAGGCCCGTCCAGGGCGTTCCGATCTGAAGTGAAACCCCTCTTTGCGAGCATGCAGGCTGTGACGCCGTTGGAGGCCGCCATACCGGCGTGGAGGGGTTTCGTCATGGTCCCGAAGTTGACCCTGATGCCCGAGCTCAGGCTCGCTGTGATTCCAAGAGCGTGCCTGTACTCCTCCTCGTCCAATCCGAGCAGCCTGCCAGATGCGGCGAATGCCCCGAAGGCTCCCATGGTTCCAGTGGTATGGAAGCCCCTTCTGTAGTGCTCAGGTTTTATCGCCTCGGCGAGCTTGCACTCCACCTCGAATCCTGCGACGAACGCATCAAGGAACTCATTACCAGAGCAATCCATCTGTTCACCTACGGCCAGGGCTGCAGCCAATACCGGGACCGTCGGATGGGTGAGGAGCCCGTATATCCTGTCCGGCGAAGTCGAGAGCTGGGTGTCATCGTAGTCGTCGGCATGGCCGCTTGTGCCGTTGATCATCGCAGCATCCTGTGGAGTCGTCCTGAAGTCAAATCCTATTATGGCTGAGGAGGGCACCCCGCCTTTATCGTGGACGAAGTCGGCGAGCTTCTTCGAGCACTCGGTCCGTGAACCGGCAAGCATCACGGCGATCCCGTCCAACACGTGTTCGATGGCCTTTTCCCTGACATCTTTCGGTGGAGGAGTTTGATTGAGAAGGAAGTCGACAACCTCATCGGTTAAAGAAGAGTTCATGGCGACTCACATTCCTAGTCTTCGATAGACTAATAATTCCTTCTCTAGATTTTACACGGCTAATTTTCTTCAAAATTGCACGCGTCGGTCCTGGGAATTCTGGTTTGAATGTTAGAGCAGTGGACTGCTATTGTGTTGTCCCTCTTTTGAACCTGTAAACCCTGCTCTCGCCCCTATCCTTGGCCCATTCGACGGCGTATCCAAGCGCCTCCAGAACAGGTATCGGGTTCCTACATCCTAGGTTCTTCAGGACTTGCTGCACGGCTTCTAAACGCATGTCAGCTGCGTTTTCAAGTGCTCTTTTGACCTCGCCAAGCTTCTCTCTCGTGATGAGGATGCCTCCTAGGTCAACAAACTCCTCGTACATCTTCTTTAAATCGGTCTCAGTGATCCCCAGTCTCAGAGCCGTCTCCTGAACGTCGATGATCTCGCCTTTGGGTCTGGCAAGTGGCTCGTGTTTCGGTTGTGCCTTGGCAACTAATCCCTGAACCCTCTTGCCCGGTTTGAGCAGTTTTCCCTCAAGTTTGTAGCTGATCTCGAACCTGTAAGTCTTCCCAGAGCCAATGGGGTAAACAACTTCGGCAGCTAGCTCCCATCCTCCCTTGGACAACTGGCGTGAGAGAAGGTCCTCAAGGAGCGAAGCCTTGTATCCGATCCGACTCGTGGGCTTCCACTCGGCGATTACCTTGGTACTGCCATTCCTTGACACACTGCACTTACCAAGTTTCTTGCAAAGTTCCTCGATTTCTTCGTCCTTCACCCTGTATGTCAACTCTAATCGTTTGGCGTGAGCCAATAGTGAGAGNGTGAGAGCGAAGTTATACTTCTTTAGCAGGTCCGTTGGCTGGATTGCCTTGAACTCTGTGAGCTCTTGCTCGTCGTATAGGTCTGCGTAGAGGCTCTTTTCAAGGTCTCCGGCTGAGACGCCCATGCGGAATGCCACCGTGGTGAGGACCCTTTTCCGGTCCTCATCAGTGGCGACGATGACTCCGGCGGCCTCCTCGAACAGTGAACTCCTGGCATCCATGGGAGAGACAACGGCCCGACTCTGGAAAACGCAGTGCTCCTCTAGGAGCACTGCGGATAGGCCCCTGACGAGCTTGTAGTCGAATCCGAGCTCCTCGCAGCCGCTGAGGGCGTCGATAAGCTCTCCACGTGTCCCACCGATGTTTTCCTCATGGATCAATACGAGGGTCTTGGCCAGGCTCAGGTGCTCGTCCGAGGCGTACGTAGGGCGTATCACCCCCTTCCGTCTTCTGACCCTAATGAGATCGGGGGGGAGCATCAACCCCGGCGCCGCCTCCTGCTGATCTGCGTCTCTGCAGTCCCACGGGAGACGAGCTCAACAAGCCTCGCCTGTTTTCCCTTCATCTTCCTCAGGACCCTGCCCAGGCGCTGGACGAACTGACGACTGCTTCCGGTGCCGCTGAGGATTACTGCCAAGGAGGCGTCTGGTACGTCGACCCCCTCGTCGAGGACCTCACTGGTCACGATCCGCATGTACCTTCCCTGCCTGAACCTTCTGAGGATCTCCTCCCTCTCCTCCTGGGGGGTCTGGTGGGTGATGGCCGGGATGAGCATCTCCCTGCTGATCCGGTATACCAGCTTGTTATGCCTAGTGAATACGAGGGTTTTCTCCTCTGGGTTGGACTGGATCAGATGCTTCAGGTACTCAACCTTGGTGGACGAGTTGAGGGCCACGTCCATCGCCATGTTCCTGGCTAGTAGGGCCCTCCTCGCCTCAGGATCCCTTCCTGTCCGCATTACGAATCTCTGATAGTCCCTTGCGCTCCGGATCTTGATGCCCCTCCTCCTGAGGAAGCCCCGGTACACTGCAAATCCCTTGTCGTACTCCCTTTGTTCCTCGGGAGAGAGGGGGACGTGAATGGTCTGAACAGTGTAATCGGCCAGATGGATTCCCGCGAGGTCGTCCACGGCCATCTCATAGACAACGTCGCCGACGAGCTCCATCAACGAGATGTGAGATCCGTCGTCCCGCGCCAGAGTCGCAGTCAACCCCATCCTGTGGGGGGCGATGTACTTTAGCCCTATCTGCCGGTAGCTCTCGGCTGGGAGGTGGTGGACCTCGTCGAAGATGATGAGCTTGAAGAGATTCCCCATCCGGTCGGCCCTGATGCTCGCCGAGTCGTACGTGGCGACGGTTATCGCCCTCACCTGCCTGCTCCCGCCTCCGACCGCTCCGACCTTGACGCCGAAATCCTCCTCGAGCCTGTGCCTCCACTGGTCGGCGAGGACCAGGGTCGGGACGACGATCAGGGTCGCCTCGCGCATCTCCTCCATGGCTTTCATGGCGACGACAGTCTTCCCCGCGCCAGTCGGCAGAACGATCAACCCGCGGTGCCCAGCCTTCCTCCAGGCGCTCAAGGCCTCCCCCTGGTAATCGCGAAGCTTTATTCTTGAAGACAGTCTCGGGCACTCTAAACCCTCAAACACCTCGTCCTCCCACTCCAATTCATTTGAGGACAGGTGTTCAATTATCTCACCGTATCGGAGTGCAGTTGCCCTGTAAGAATCCGAATTCGCGTCGTACTTCCCATAAGGGATGGGGCCGCCTTTAGCCACGATGCTGCCCCTGTCGAAGCTGAGGATTATCAATACCGACGCCCGAAATATCAATGTGGTTTTGCTATCCTACTGGATAAATCTGTTCATAACTAGGCTACATCGGGAGATCCATCTCAAGTTTTTTTAACTTGAAATATTATGAAAAGATTAAATCAGAATTTTGAGGATATCACCCATGTCTTCAAGCGACGTTGAAATCATGCCTTGTCGGAACGAGTTCTTACCCCAACTGACAGAGCTTTGGAAGGAATACATGGTTGATCAAGGAGAAGATCCTTTGCTCCCCTATCTCGATCTTGAGGCGAGTAAAGAGGGCTTTCGTAAAATACTGGAATCCTACTTGGAAATGGAGCCCGAAGGCTTTCTAGTTGCATTGCTCGGCAGCGTTGTCGTCGGATTCGCTGTTTCGTTCAAGAATGCTCTTGGCCCAAATTACATAACGAATAAAAGGATCGGGCTTCTCCAAGTCGTCTACGTAAAGCGAGGTTATAGACGAAGGGGAATAGCGACACAATTAGTCAACGCAGCATTCAGTTACCTCGTGGCGAACGGCTGCTCGATTGTCTTAGCTGAGACGGGTGAAAAAAACACCAGATCTATACAAATTTTGGAGAAGCTTGGCTTCAGGCAACGTGGAAAACTTGTCACCTTCATGAAAGATATCTAAAATTACAGCACTGAGGTTAACAGGATCCCATAATCTCTCCTTATGTTCTACGAGCTCGTTCGTATTGGTCGCAGAGAAAAATGTATGAGTAGGTGCGAGCTACATGCTTGGGTTGTTCAGGCCCATGCCATTGCATTGGATC
>JGI2171J19970_10002539_pt1 | contig 10002 bp, 10 predicted proteins | sample DeeMarSWOR324_28_FD_19970 | JGI IMG/M metagenome (IMG submission 19970) | reverse complement strand
GATACCTGGGGCGATTGAAAGGGCCGTTGGCTTTCATAAAAAGATATTTTGGGCCATAAAAGAAAAAGATTTGCAGAAAGCTCACACCCTCATGGCTGAACATATCGAGGATGTCAGGTCCCAGAGAATTACGGATCTGATCATCTATTGCGATACCCTCGGGACGGGAAGCATTGGAGGAACATTTTTTTCCGTTGGAAGGGCCCTATCGAGGGTAATCAATCGTTACAGTTGGATTAAATCCAAAACAGAACCCACGGGAGGAGGAGTCGAGAACGTCATCCTGGCTGGAGAAAAGAGAATTGTTTTGGGCATTACCCAATCGGACGTGGCCCTGCATGCTTTCAATGGAACAAGGGAATTCTCGCGACGCTATGACAATATTCGAGCAGTTTGTGGAGCTCACCATTTGGATATGCAAATCTTTGCCCTTAAAAAGAACCGGTTTTCTTCAATTAGGGATCTTAAGGGAAAGAAAGTCGCTCTGGGAGCACCTGGTGGAGCAAGCATATGGGTATCTCATGTGATTTTAGATCGTTATCGGTTTACCGAAGGAGATTTCAAATCCCAATACCTCTCATTCTCCAATGCCATTGATGCGTTGAAGGAGGGCAAAATAGACGCGGTCTTCTATCTTTCAGGGGGCCCCAGCAACGCGTTGGTGGAGCTCTCTGAGCGTGTTGAAATTTCATTTCTCCCTATCGAAGGAGAAATTATAGGGGAAATCATCGCTTCACACCCCTATTGGACTTTCTCGGAGATTGCGGCGAAGACGTACCCCAACCTTAAGAAAAATATTCCAACCATTGGGGTCCCCTGCATTCTGGTAACTCACAAGGATGTATCGGAGGATGCGATCTATTCAATTGTGAAATCAATATTGGAGCATACCGATGAGATTGCGGAGGATCATCCAGCGGGCAGCGAATATTCCCTGGAGAATGCGCTGAGGGGAATTACCATTCCCATTCACCAAGGAGCTCGGAAATACTTTCTGGAACAGAAAATCCTTGAGAACGGGGAATACTTAGAACCGGAGGGGGCGCAAAACACCCAAACTGGGTATCATCGAACTCTGAGGGTGGACTCTTCGAACAAATGAACATAGCGTGTTCCACATTGCCCTTTAGAAATTATCCCCTATCAGAAGCCCTCAGAAAAATTGCATCCTTTGGGATTAAAAGGGTTGAGCTTTGCGTGGATCCACTCCATTCGAAACCAACGAGGTGGAAGGAACAACCAGGGGAAATTAAGCTTTTGGTCGAGCATTCAGGTTTAGTGATTAATTCGATTCATGTCCCGTTGCCGGAAGAAATTCCGAGCAGTTCATACGACGAGGCTAAAGAAACTTGGTTTCTCAATACAAAGGAAAGCATCGATTTGGCAGCCGTGCTCGGGGCCCCATTTGTTGTCCAACACGTCAGGATATTCGAAACGCCAGGAGGACCCCGGAGTGATACAACGCTGGGAAAAGCCGTGCCCGATTTGTTTGAGATTGCTCAGTACGCGGCGACAAGAAAAATCAAGGTGGCAATAGAAAATACGCCGAGTTCAACGGGAAAAATGCTAGGGTCGGATGTCAAAGAGCTTATCAATGTCGTGGATATGCTCCCCGGAGATACGGTAGGAATATGCTTGGATTTATCCCATCTTCTGGCCTGTGGGCGCGACCCGGTGGAGGCATTAGAATCGATCAATTTCCAACGCCTCATCTCCGTTCACGCAAGCGATAATAACTCAAATCAGTTGAAAGATATCCATCTCCCTCTCGGGGCGGGGGATATCCCATGGAGGCGAATTCTTGATATCCTGGAATCATTGGGATTCCGCGGCTCTTTCGTCATTGAGGTGGCCGGCGAAGGGGAAGATGGCGATAGGGCACTGACGGATTCATTGGACTTTCTTCGGGGAATCCACAATTTTGACGACTGGCCTTAAATTCCTAATGAATGCATCCCGAGAGGGGGAAAGGGGGTGGTAAGAGTACCGTTTCCATAATGTTATTAACTCCATTAACTGAAAAAGGAGGGAAAGTGATGAAGCGGATTTACAAGGTATGTTTTGTCGGTTTGATAGTTATCGGTTTCTTTTCATTGCCCTTCAGCGGTCAACCCATGGCGGCGGAAAAGATCACCCTGAAATTCGGCCATGTCCTCCAGATGGATCACCCGTACCACAAAATGGCCCTCACGTTTAAGGAAGAACTGGAGAAGAGAAACAAGAAGGTTGTGGTAAATATCTTTCCCGCCCGGCAGCTGGGTAATGAGAGGGACCTTGTGGAGGGGCTTCAAATTGGGTCGGTCGATATCTCAACGATTACCTCAGCCCTCACTGCGGGTTTTGTGCCCGGCTTCAAGGTGTTCAGCCTCCCGTTTCTCTTCAAAGACGCCGACCATCTTTTCCGAGTAATGGATAGCGATATCGGAAAGAAGCTAGCCAAGGACATGAACAAAGCGGGGCTGGTTAAACTGGGATACGTGTATGGAGGATCAAGGGACCTCTATTCCAGGATGCCGATACGAAACCTGGAAGAGCTTCAAGGCAAGAAAATCAGAACCATGGAAAATAAGATTTTGGTCGCTACATGGAACGCATTGGGTGCCATGGCTACTCCCATCCCCTGGGGTGATGTGTACTTGAGCTTGAAGCAAGGGGTTGTCGACGGAGGAGAGGGAACTGGTGCGAGCTATCGGTCCATGAAGTTTTACGAAAGTGCACCCCACTATACCCGTATCAACTATGTCTTCAGCTGGCACAACTTCATGATGTCCAAGAAGACATGGGATAAAGTGCCCGGTGGTGTTCGTAAGGACGTCATGGCCGCGGCTAAAACCGCCCAGGCATTTGAGAGGAAGCTCTTTGTAGACACCGAGAAGAGCCTCTTCGAGGATCTTCAGAAGAACTACGGGGTGAAACTCTATCACCCCGATCTTGATAAATGGACAGAACGCATCAAGTCAGTGTACGAGGAAAATGCAAAAGCAATGGGAGGTATGGATTACATCAATAAGATCAAGGGCCTCTAGTCACAGGTTCATATGCCTCCATAGGTGCAGAAGAACCGGAATATGGTTTTCCAATTCCGGTTCTTCTGCTGTTTCCATTTGGCAGAGCCTATTAAGCGGTTGAAGCGATGGTGGAGAAATTCAGGAAAGGTCTTCTTTACGTTGAATGGACGTTAGCAGGAGTATTCCTATCCATTATGACCCTCAGCGTTTTCCTTGAGGTTCTTGCTCGGTACGTGCTCCACGTGAGCTTAAGCTGGCCGGAGGAGGTTGCCCGCTTCTCCTTCATTTGGTGTTCCCTGGTTGGGGCCAGCATCGCCATGGAACGGAGGAAACTTCACGATATCGATCTCGTGTTTGAGCACCTGCCCAAGATGATGAAGCCCTTTGTAGCCCTGCTTGTTGACTTCCTTGTCTTGGGGATTTTGAGCGTTCTCCTGCTCTATGGGGCAAAACTGACGGCCCTTGTCCATCTGCAGATTTCCCCCGCCATGGAAATCAGGATGAGTTACGTCTACAGTGCTATTCCCTTTGCCTCAGCTCTCATGCTGATCTCCCAAGCCTTTAATACGGTTGAAACATTCTTTGGGCTTCCCTTTTTCAGGAGTGGAATGAAAACGACATGACGCTAGTTCTCTTCGGATCGTTTCTCTTCTTTCTCATCCTCAGGACACCCGTCGTCTTTGCGCTGGGCTTGAGCTCATTGACCGTGCTCCTCTGGAAGGGAGATATCACCCTCATGCTCTTAGCGCAAAGAACTACCACGGCCCTCGATTCGTTCCCCCTCCTTGCGGTACCCCTATTTATCCTCATGGGTGAAATCCTCAATCGAGGAGGGTGTGGAGAAAAACTGGTTGCATTCTCCGAAAGGTTGGTAGGAGGTATTACCGGGGGTTTGGCCCATGCCAATATTCTGGCGAGCATGTTTTTCGGTGGCATATCCGGGGTGGCAACAGCGGACACGGCGGCCATCGGATCTGTGATGATCCCCACCATGGTTCGGGCTGGCTATCATCCCAGATTTTCAACGGTGGTAACCGTCACTTCATCCATCATCGGGATCATCGTTCCGCCGAGCATCGACATGATCCTCTACGGTTGGATCTCAGGGACGTCCATCGTGGAGCTCTTCGCGGGAGGAATACTCCCAGGAACCTTGTGTGGGCTCTCGTTGATGGCCCTATCGCATTGGATTTCCATAAAAAGGGGTTATCGGAGTCAGGAACAATTTTCATTCCGGAGACTCTTCAAAGCCTTCTTACAGGCACTGCCCGCCCTTGTGATGCCTATCCTTATAGTGGGGGGAATCTTCGGCGGTGCCTTCACAGCCACCGAGGGGGCCGCTGTTGCGGTAGTCTATGGTATCTTCATCGCCCTGTTTTTCTACAAGGGGCTGCGATTGAGGGATATACCGAGCCTAATCCTCCAGGTTTGTACTACTGTGGGAGGTATTATGCTCCTTATAGCTCTCTGCAAGACGTTCGGATGGATACTGACGGCGGAGCGAATTCCCCATGCCATCTCGGATTTCTTCTTGGGCAATCTCCCCTATCGGTCGGTATTTCTCCTTAATGTTATCCTTGTCAGTTTGATCATCGGAACGTTTCTCACACCCGCGGCTGCTACGATCATTTTGACCCCCATCCTCTTCCCCGTTGCGACCTCATTCGGGATAGACCCCGTGCATTTCGGGCTCGTTCTCGTCTGCTCCGTTGCCATAGGTCATGTTACGCCGCCCGTCGCCCTCACCCTTTACATCGGATCCGGCATCAGTGGAGTCCCTGTCTCGCAACTCCTGAGGCCCCTCGTCCCATTTCTCTTGATCTTAATCGCCTGGGCTCTCATTGTTGCCTATGTCCCCTGGTTCACCCTTGCCCTTCCACACATGCTGAGGTGACCCCTCTCCGCGAACAAAGCCGAAAAGAAAGTATTTGACAAACTGGGCCGATTTGATAATATACATCCGCCGCAACTAATTGCCCCAGTGGACGGGTCGTTGCCCATATTCCTGGAGCGAACATTTTCAATAGAGAAAGAAAGCGAGCTCCCTTTCAGACAACTTTACCCTCAGGGCTCCGCTCAAGGAGTTCTATGGTGATCGCAGGGGTATCGAAGTAAGCCCACTTGAGCCCCGTGCGCTCGCCGCTCATAATCGGCTCGATACCCACCTTCCGGTATGCCTCTGTCCACTTGGCGAGGTCTGATATTTCGTAGCCGAGGTGGTGGACGCCTTCCCCGTGCTCATTCATGAAGTCCTCATAGATGGTCCTTCCCTCGAGGACCTGAATCAGCTCATAGACGATATTTCCGACTCTGGTGAAGGCCAGCCGCATCTTAAAGTCCCCCGGCTTGCCACGATATCGTCTGTTGAAGTACTCCGGTACCATTTCCTTGAAGGGCTCGACGCCGAAATACATGCACAGATTCTCCATAGTTTTTTCAATGTCCCGAGTCACGTAACCAATATGCGTGGGTTCCGGGAGGATCAATTTCTCAACCGCCCCTTTTTGCATCACCTACTCCTCCTTACTTCAATGTGGGAGGTCCTCAGCATTTTCATGAGGTCCTACCAACTCTGTTTCAATCACGGAAAACTACGTTCCCTCCCAACGCTTTCTGGGACCACCGCGTTCAATCAACTCAAAGATGACTCCGCCGATCTTTTCGGTATCCAGGTAGGCAAAGGCACGGTTGGATCCCCTTCCACTCTGGAGGACTCCGATACCGAGCTCCGCATAGGCCTCCAGGCGTTGGTCGAAATCACCGTAGACATCGAACCCTAAGTGGTGCAGCCCCTTCCGCCTCGCATCCAGAAAGTCCCGGTAGATGGACCTTCCAGAGGTGGGTTGAATGATCTCTACTTCCATGTCCCCGAGTCTGAAAAAGGCGAAGGCACAGTTAAACCTCTCGGGTTCTCCCTTGTAGTAGGTTTCCTCGTAACCCAGCTTCAGAAAATCCGGGAACCGTAAGAAGGGCCCGATACAGAGCTTTTCCTGGTAGTAGGTAACCGTCTCTTCCAGGTCCGGGACCACAATACCGACTTGCGTGAGGGGAGGAAGTTGGAGGATCTTGCGGAGATCGTTCTCTTCGGTTGGCATGGGGGACCTCCTTTCCCATCGTATCAGAATTTGATTACACCGCCACAGGCGCTCAGGCACTGCCCCGTGACGTAGTCAGCGAGATCGGTAACGAGAAACTCCACTATTTTTGAAATATCATCGGGCTCGGCCATTCTGCCGAGGGCTATCTGATCGAGGAATTTCTCCCTCCATCCTGGAATACTGAACACGGTTTTTTCCAGACGTCCTGTGCTTACGTAAGCAGGAGCAATGCAATTTACGGTTATACCGTAAGGCGCCAGCTCTTGTGCAAGGTATCTCGTATAGGCTATCACCCCAGCTTTTGCCACGCCGTAGGAAGCATATACCCCTCCCTGCTGCGCCTGCAGGGCCGCTTGGGAGGCCGTGTTAACAATCCTTCCCCATCGCTGGGCCTTCATCGGTTCAGCAGCCTCTTGGCAGCAAAAAATGGTACCCATGAGGTTTCGATCTAATGTAGCCCTGAGGTCCGTTTCGGAGACCGAGGAGGCGAAGCTTTGCGACACTTCCCCGACAAGCCCGCCGGCATTGTTGACCAGGATATCGATATGCCCAAATTCATCGAGCACGTTCTTGAACATTGCCTCGACTTGGTTTTTCTTGCCAATATCAGCCTCGATGCCGATACATCTGACGCCTAAGGCACGGACTTCGTCAACCGCGGTAGGGGCAGAAAGCTTTTCCCTGAACTCCTTGTGCGATTGAAGGTCGATATCGTTGATCAGAACATCGGCACCGAGGCGGGCAAGGCGCAGTGCATGGGAACGGCCAATACCTCTTGCGGCTCCAGTGACGAGAGCTAGTTTCCCCTTGAGTTTGTGCTCTCCTCTCATGGCTTCAACGGCTCCTTTGGAAATCCTGGATCCCACGGCGATGCCTCTAAGACTCCCCCATGGATCATTCCCTCTTGGAAACCGAACCTTTCAGGCCCAGGCCCTCAGTTACGCGAGGACTCTTTGGGAGCGGCTAGTGGTGACGTCACATCCCTGTACGAAATCTTACGCGATGTAACGACATCCAGCACAGAAGGCTCGCTTCTGATGAGGGCTTCTGCCAGTTCTTTCCTCAGCTGAGCCGGCTCCTCAACCCGGATTCCCCGGCAACCCATAGCCCGCGCGATTTCGGCAAAATTCATATCCGAGAATTCTGAGGCAATCAGGCGGTCCCGTTGACCGTGCTTCACCCAGCCGAGCATGCTGTTATTAAAGACCACTGTCACAATGGGAATGCCCTCCTCTCGGGCCGTTATCAGTCCGTTCATCGCCATGGCAAACCCGCCGTCCCCACAGATTGCCAAGACCTGGCGCTCAGGATAGACAAGCTTGGCTGCGAGCGCCGCGGGTATGGCATAGCCCATTCCGCCAACTGAGGCCGGCGAAATAAATGTTCCCGCGCGCGTTGTTTGAAAGAAGTGGGCCATGAAGAGCCTGTTTTCGCCAGCATCGCAGGCAAGGAAGGCGTCATCCGATACGGCCTTGCGGATCTCGGCGATGATTCGCTGGGGAAGCATAGGCAGTTCGTCGGAATTGAATTCGGGGGCGTTGAAGAAGCCGTGTTTCCTTCGGGCATCTGCTATCCTCACTTTCCTCGAGGCAAGGGTCTCCTCTGACGGACTGACCAGAGCTCGGACGGCTTCCGCTATCTGGGATAGGACTGCGCGCGCGTCACCAATGAGGGGATGTTCGCAGGGGAATGTCCAGCCCACATTTCTCGGCTCAATGTCAATNTGGACAATCATCTGCCGCTCTGGGTCGAGAAGCTTGGGATTTTCGCTTGCCGTATCCGATGGCGAGAGCTTTGATCCCACCGTGAGTATCACATCCGCATCGGCGACAAGGGCATTTGCCACGGGCAAGCCGAAGGTGCCAAAAAGTCCAAGGGCCAACTCGTGGGTCTCCGGGAAGACTCCTTTACCGGATGCCGTTGTGGCCACCGGTGCCCCGATCAATTCCGCGAGGTTTTGCAGTTCAGCATAAGCCTTGCTGATACGAACGCCATTTCCCGCAATGATGACAGGCCGCTCAGCCTGGGATATTGTCCGTGCAGCAGCATCTACTTGTGCCATATCAGCAGACAGAGGCACACTCGGGAAGTAATACTGAGTCTGATAGAGGCGGGGTATGGAGTCAGGCCCCACGCGGCCTTTAAGGGCGGCGCTGTGATAGAGCAACGCCACGGGACCGCATTCCCCAGCCGTTGCATGTTTAATGGCGAGCTGGGTACTCTGAACGGCCTGCACCGCCTCATGAAGCTCCATGGTCATCTTGGTTATTCCGGCAAAGCTCTGCCGTGCATTCCACGTTCGATACTCGCCGGTTCCTGCCTGATAGGGAGCGTGGTGCGAGAATGGCGCAGCATCCGTAAGGTCGGCCATCAAAAGCATGGGGGAACTGCCAAGGTAGGCCTCGAGCGTCCCAAGCACTGCGTACGAAAGGATGAAGGCGCCCTGCCCTATGGCGACGCCAGGCTTTCCGGTCAGCCGGCCGTATACCTCGGCCATGATGCCAGCGAGCGACTCCTGGCGCACGAGGACAGTCCTGATGGTTGAGCGGTGATCATGAAGGGCATCGAAAAGGAGGAGCATATTGCCACCCGGCATGCCAAACACCATATCAATGCCCGTTTCTTCCAGCACCCGGGCAATTGCCTCAGGCACCGAAACCTCTACTGGTAACAACCTCCCACTCGTCACGGTTCATCCCTCCTGCACAAGATGGCAATCTTTTTAACCTTTTTATTCCAAGACTAGCCAGCTATCCAGCCGCCGTCCACGAAGAGGATTTGGCCGGTAACATAGTCCGAAGCTGAAGACGCAAGAAAAACTGCCGAGCCGGCAAGATCCTCGGGTATTCCTGGCCTCCCCAGCGGAATCCGCGAGAGGACCCAGCGATATCCCTCTTCGTCTCGAAAAAGCGCCTCGGTCAATTGAGTCCGATAGTAACCCGGGGCAATTGCATTGACGTTTATATTGTGGGCCGCCAGTTCCAGGGCCAGCGTTCTCGTTAACGATGCAATACCACCTTTGGTTGCGGTATAGGCCGAGATGTTACGGAGTCCAATTTGACTCCCTAAAGAAGCGATATTGATGATTTTTCCCCTTTTTTGTTTGACCATTTCCCCCACAACCGCCTGAGTCAGGAAGAAAACGGCTCTCAGGTTAAGGCCAACTACGTCGTTGAACTCGTTCTCGGTAATCTCGAGAAACGGTTTTCGGACGGTGGTACCTGCATTGTTCACCAATACGTCTATCCTTCCGAACTCCTTCAGAGCTGTCTTAACAAGCCTTTCTATCTCTCCTTCCCGTGCTAGATCAAGGGGGAGTGGAAGGACTTTCCGCTTGGTCTCCTCCATGATTACCTGCGAAGCCCGCTCGAGTTCATGACGAGATCGCCCCACGATAACCAAATCCGACCCGGCGCCGGCAAGGGCCTGGGCAATACCGTACCCCAATCCTCGGCCGCCGCCCGTAACAATGCTCACCTTCCCATCAAGGGAAAATAAATCCTTTGAGGAATCCATGCTGGAAGGCTCCCGTCAATAGGGTTTCACGTCGTGAAATCGCCATGTTGGGAATCTCATAAAATCTCTAGGGTTTGTTGCCCAAGTCCCATTCCGCTCACTGAAAAGAATTTTTGACCTTTCTAGAGTTCGCTTCACTACAAGTGGAATATTGGAATAATGGAATACTGGAATGATGGGTTGACAGGAAGAAAAACTAAATCTGTTCTTCCCGCTTTTGATACGCACTACTCCAATATTCCAACATTCCATCATTCCATGTGGATAGCACAAATCGATCGTGACAAAAAAACCTATCATCCCAATATAGTGTAGAAACTCCGAGGATTTTAATTCGCGCTCCAGGGAATTGGGCAGCAACCCCCTTAGGCTCAATCTAT
>JGI2171J19970_10002536_pt1 | contig 10005 bp, 7 predicted proteins | sample DeeMarSWOR324_28_FD_19970 | JGI IMG/M metagenome (IMG submission 19970) | reverse complement strand
CGGGAGGTATGGGACCAGCCAAAATTCCAATCCAAGCTGAAACGATTTTTAGAGCAGATCAAAAGCTGAAATCAGGGAAGGAGAATGACGTTGAAGAAAAACCGGGTAAAGGAACTCTGGCGTGAAGGCAAGGCAGCTGTTGGCACATGGGTGGTGCTGGGCAGTCCCATCACTGCCGAAATCATTGCCAATATGGGATTCGACTGGATAGTGATTGACACCGAGCACGGCTCCATTGATATCGGCACCACACAGTCCATCATACAGGCTGTTTTATATACCGGCACAGTGCCGATAGTCAGGGTACCCTGGAATGACCCTGCGCTAATCAAGCGGGCTCTGGATGCCGGTGCTTACGGTCTGGTCATTCCCATGGTGAACAGCCGCGAAGAAGCGATACAGGCAGTACAGGCCGCCCATTATCCGCCGCTGGGCATACGGAGCTTTGGTGGACCGAGGACGCGTCTTTACGGCGGCGTTGACTATTTTGAACATGCCAACGAGGAGATTGCCGTCATCGTACAGATAGAGCATATCGATGCCGTAAACCGTGCTGATGAAATCCTGTCCGTGGAGGGCATCGATGCCTTCTTTATCGGGCCGAGTGACCTCGCCATCTCCCTAGGGCTGAAGCCGGGTCTCGACCAGACTGACCCCCGGCATGTGGCGGCGGTAAGCAAGGTTCTGGAGCTGGGAAAGCGGCATGGTGTTCCCGGTGGCATTCAAGTTGGAAGTGCGGAAGCAGTCAACGAGCGCATTGCCCAGGGGTTTCAGTTCATCGCCTTGAGCAGCGACGAGGGTTTGCTGCGGGGTGCCGCATCATCAGCACTGGGTAAGGTTGTTAAGGATAGAAAAGTCGCCTAAATCTCGCCTTTATTGGATGGAGGGCGTTTTGGTTTTCGTACCGTCCGGAGCAGCGTGAGAACCAGAATGCCGCCGAATAGCACCACAGCAATGCCAAACATCATTTCTGTCTTGTAGTCTTTCTCCGGCGGCGTCAGCGAGATCGGGGCTGGCCTGGCGGAGCTCGTGGCGGGAGCAGGCTTCTCTCCTGGTAGGGTGACGTTTTCGGTGGAGAAGGTCACCACTTTTTCATTGTTCGCCTCATTGCCCTCCGGTACTTGGTTACCTTCATCGATAACCACCCTGATGGTGTGCTGTCCGGTCCGGGGTATCCAGGTGCTGAAGGTCTCCTCAGCGTGAGCGTTGGGTTTTAATGACCTGATCTGCCCCGAGGCCAGGTACTGGCCATCGACGTAGTAATTGATGGGTGCATATCTGGACTTGGTATCACCCTGATTTCTGATGGTCACGGTGAAGGTCACGTTGTCACTGGCAGGCGGTTCTCCCCCGGGCCAGGTGATGGACTCGATGACTAGGTCAGGCGCAGGAATGGAAAAGGCGACCGTTTCCACATTGTTGTTCTCTACTCCCTCGGTGATGGCATTAGCGCCATCGGCGAACAGGCTGAGGACATGCTGGCCAGCGGTGACATCCCATTCAAACGTCTTGATCACGCGTGCGCCCGCGTCGAGCTGGGGAATCTCCTGGTAATTTAACACGTCATCATCGATGCAAAAATATACCTGGGAGCCCCCTGCCTTAAGGCTGCCTTCATTCTTGACGTATACAGTCAGAGTAACTTTATCCCCCATTTCTGGTTCCATCGGGCTCCAAGTCACTGCTTCGATGGCGAGGTCAGGCAGCGGATAGACAATCAGCGACTCGTTATTGGTCTCATTGCTCTCGATGACCAGGTTCGAATCATCGATGACGGCCCGGACGGCGTGTGTCCCAGCTGTCACCTTCCAGTCAAAAGTCTTGGTTACTTTGCTGCCGGGGTCCATTTCCGGGATGTCCTGATAGCCCTTGCGACTGTTATCAATGTAAAGTTGTACCAGTGAAGTGCCGGACCGGCTGCGGCCATTGTTTTCGATGGTTACGGTAAAGGTGACCATTTCTCCTACCGATGGGTCATTACGCGACCAGTCAATTCTATCGATTATGAGGTCGGCGAGGTGAGGTGAGAAGGTGATGGCTTTTTCATTATTGGTCTCATTGGTTTCATCAACTACATCGGTGAAGTCAATAAAACCTTTGATAACATGTTCGCGGGCGGTGATGGTCCAAGTAAAGGTCTGATTATCGGTGGCATTGGACGATAGCGAATCTACACGCTCCGAAGAGATGTGGTTATCATCAACGTAATAAGCAATATAGGCATGATCGGCCCTGACCTCCCCCTGATTTTTAACCGTAAAGATAAATGTCACCTCATCACCGATAGTTGGCTCTGATGGCGTCCAGGTTATCTGCTCGATGATAAGATCAGGTGGCATAGTTGAGAGGGAAATCGTTTTATCGTTATTCAGTTCATTGCTCTCTTCCACTACATCCCGGCGGTCGACGATGGCCTGTATGCTGTGCTTACCTTCCTTGACTCTCCAGGTAAAGTCTATTCCCGCTGTACCGTCGGGATCTAATTGTCCCAATTTCTCATAACCCCTTGTCTCCCAATCAATGCGCAGGTCAACCCGGGATAATTCAGATCTGTGGCTCCCCTGGTTTTTCACGATTACGGTAAAGGTAACGTTATCGCCTACTCCTATATCAGTCGTCGACAAGACGATGTCCTGAACAATGAGGTCGGCGAGCCGGGTGGTGAGGGTGACAGTTTTTTCATTATTGGTCTCATCGCTCTCGGTGAAAACGGGACCTGATGTCACCACCGCTTTTATATCGTGTGTGCCCGGTTTGGCCGTCCACGAGAAGGTCACGTTTTCCGAAGCGCCAGCTTCAAGTTCATCGAGGTATCCCGTATCCAGATTGTCATCATCAATGTAAAGATTAATGGCTGGGGTAGTCGATAAACCGCTACCCTGATTGGTAACGGTCACGGTAAAGGTGACATTATCGCTCAGCGCTGGTTCTTCGGGTGACCAGGTGATGTCATCTATGATGAGGTCGGGGAGGAGAGCGGAGAAAAGGACTGTCAATTCGTTGTTTGTTTCATCGTTCTCCGGCACGGAGTTGTCTTTATCGACGATGGCCCTGACGTCATGCGGGCCTGCCTTGGTAAACCAGGAAAAGGTCATCGTCACCGTTTCTCCCGGGTATATTCTCTCGACACGCTTGTAATCATGCTGAATATCATCGATGTAAAAATGCACCTGACCTGCCAGGGCGACAAATGTGCCCTGGTTTTTAATGATTACCGTGAAGTAAACGATGCTGGCAACAGAAGGGTTTGATGGCGACCAGGTTATGGAATCGATTATCAAATCGGCGCCCAGCGTGGAAAGAGTGAGGGTTTTTTCGTTATTTCCCTCATCGCTTTCATTCACCTGCTTCGTATAATCGGCTACCACGGTGACGACGTGCAGGCCGGTTTCGGCAGTCCAGGTGAAGGTGTATTGGCTGCTGGCGCCGGGGGCAATCGGCGGCACGTTTTCACGGGTAAGATAATCTTCATCAATGTAATAGGCTACATAGCATTGACCCGAAGTGACTGTGCCCTGATTACTGATGGTCACGGTGAAGGTTACCTCGTCCCCGATAGCCGGCTTTTCCGGTGAACTGGTTATTGACTCGATGATCAGATCGGGGCCGGTTTGCGCCTGCGCCACTTTACCCGGGTAATTTACCGGGCAGAACAGATGGCAACCAAAGGCCAATATGGTAACCAGAAATATAGTTGCGGCGAGAATCCTTTTCCGCATCACTGCTCTGTAAAGGGGTATCGCCGGGATGAAACCGGTATCACGGTTAACGAATACCCAACCTCCCGCATTGATTGATATATGCGTTAAAACATAGCCACAATGCTATGTTTACATAATACATATTACATTACAATTGCAAGAAATCAACACAAGAGACATAGTAAATTAGTACTACCTTTGAAACAATTATTTAAAGGGAGACTATGCTTACCAAGGATGTTGATGAGGAAGAAGGGCTTGATTTTAGTGGACGCTACCGCTGAAGTCGATAGGGTATTGACAATCATCTGAGGAAGGCTATAATTACTTTACCTGATACGCAAGAACCATAAATCAGTCAAACAGATTAGGTGTGATAATGTAAAGGGGGTGTCAGTGACCGTTGATTTTCTGACGGTGGCTGGCACCCTTCGCATTTTCAAGGAGGTGTACTATGTCTAATGAATGGCGATGGTGGCTGAGTGAGTTCGGACTGGCCGCTGTTGTGGCCGTGGTTGCTGGGTTCGTAACCAGAGATGTTCCTATTTCTATACTGTACGGTCTCTTCGTGGGTACGGTGTTCTTTATTTTACGAGAACATAGACGCGTTGCTTCCCAGTTACATCAAGACGTTTCTGAAATGGAAGACAAAGCACTTAATTTGCCAGTCACGCTTAGATACCAAGAAGATGTCGATCCCTATTTAAAACGACTAGCTCAATCAACCAGAGATGAAGCCATACGCGTGGCGAAGGAAGCAGCTAAAAACGATGTGGTTTTATACGCACCAAATTTCACGAAAATGGTTTATGATTTCTGGAAGTTAATAAAACCTGGAGATAAAGTAGTCGCGATAAACTATGGGGTGAGGGCGGGAATGCCAGACCAAGATATTATGCGACAACGTTACTTTGAATTAGCAGAAAAGGGCGTAGATATTACTAGGATTTTTATAGAGCGTACTGCGGCTACGCCCCAGCACAAGAAGCTCCTCAGGGAAGAGATGGATAAGCAAAAAGAAGTGCACGTTAAGGTAAGATATATCAAAGAAGACAGGCTTCCACAAGAGGCGAAAGGACATAATATGGCTGTTGTATTTGACAAGTATTTAGGAGATACACTTTGGCACAGTCCATCTTCCAGGGATCCTTTGACGATACAAGATGGGATTAGGATATGTGCGAATCGTGATGAGGTTCAGAAAGCACAAGAGATGATGGAAGCCATTATCAAACTCAGCGAAGAATATAAATAACGAATAGGAGTGTATTGAGATAAAGGAGGTGTAATATGGGTAGAGAATGGCTATGGTGGTTAGGAGAGTTCGGACTAGCGGCAACTGTTGCTATTGTAGCAGGTTTCGTAACTGGAGATGTTCCTATTTCTATACTGTACGGTCTCTTCGTGGGGACTGTTTTCTTTGTTTTGCGAGAACACAGGCGTGTAGTTTCTCAGCATGAACGGCTGGTAAATGAAATGGAAGACAGGGCAATGAGTTTCCCATTAGCTCTTAGTCATAGAGGGGATGTTGACCCATTTCTAAGGAGTATAGTCCAATTTGAGAAGGGCGAGTTACTGCGCTTGGCAAAAGAAGCCGAGGATGGAAAGCTAACAGTGAAAGCCCGTATTCTTGCCCGTTTTCTGCCTGAGTATTTCAAATTAGTAAGGCCGGGAGACAAGGTGGTAGCAACAAACGCCTGGGTAGGCTGGGGAACCCCACAATGGGATGTGATTCGTCAGGTTAACTTCGACTTGGCAGATAAAGGTGTTGATATGACAAGGATTTTTATAGAACCTGCTGGAGCTACGCCTGAGGATAAGAAACATCTTAAACAAGAAATGGACCGACAGAAAGAAAAAATTAAGATAAGGTTCATAAAGGAGTCACGGGTTCCTCCAGATGTAAAAGTAAACTCGATTTTAGTATATGATAGGTATTTCGCTTACGGAACTTATTCAAAGACGCCGGGCACCAGCATCAAACATGTTTTGGAGGATACGACATTTTGTACTCGACGCGATGAACTGGAGAAGGCGCAGGAAATGGCAGAGGCACTCATCAAATTAAGCGAAGAATATAGATAATCGCAGGTGATAATAGTGGAAAGAAAAAGATTTATAGATAAAGTTGCCATCGTTACTGGAGGCGGCTCAGGATTAGGTCGCGCTTTGTGTTATTCCTTCGCAGAGGAAAGCGCTTCTGTTGTCTGCTCGGATATTAACATCGACGCGGCTAAAGAAACAGTGTCTGGAATCACTAATTCCAGAGGAAAGGCTATATCCGTTAAAGTTGATGTTTCCAGTGCCAACGATGTTGAAAACATGGCGAAGGCAGCAATTAAAGAATATGGCAAAATAGATATACTCATAAATAATGCCGGCATCGCAGCGCGACAGGGTTTGCTCGATACGAAAGAGGAAACATGGGACACAATGACGGCTGTCGACCTGAAGGGTCCTTTTCTCGTTGCTAAAGCAGTGATTCCGTATATGATGGAGCGAGATTATGGCAAGATTGTTAACATTGCTTCAGTCGCTGGTGTCGTAGGGTGTGTATCATCTGCCTATACAGCTTCAAAAGCCGGCTTGATTGGCATGACTAGGGTTTGGGCTTTGGAATTTGCTCCATATAGAATATGCGTCAACAGCGTGGCACCAGGATTTTTTGCCACTCCTATAAATGAGGCTCTCAGAAAAAGCCCTTTGGGAGAAAAGCTTGCCAAACAAGTGCCGCTAGGCTTTGGCAAAGTAGAACACATAGTGCCGGTAGTGCTGTTTCTGAGTTCAAGCGAGTCCGACTATGTCACGGGACAATGCCTCGTGGTGGATGGCGGGTTAAGCGGCACCCGCGACTTCGGGCCGGAGTATTGGGGCTTCGATAAAGGAAAGAAGTAAAGAAGGAGAGCGATAATGAGATTAGAAGGGCAGGTAGCCATAGTCACCGGAGCTGGGCAGGGAATCGGGCGGGCGATTGCTAAAACACTGGCCGGAGAAGGCGCGGCAGTTGTCGTAAATGACATCGACCTCGAAAAAGCGTCAAAAGTAGCTGAAGAGATAAAAGCGCAAGGAGGGAAGGCATTACCGATAAAGGCTGACGTGTCCAAAAGAGACGAGGTAAACAATTTAGTTAAAGAGACACTAGCCAGTTTCCAAAAGGTCGACATTCTGGTAAATAACGCCGGCATTGCTAAGTTAACACCATCCCTGGAGTTGGATGAAGAACAGTGGGATAGCACTATCGACACCAACCTTAAAGGTCAATTTTTGTGCAGCCAGGCGGTGGCCAGACATATGGTCGAGCAGAAACGGGGCAAGATTATAAATATCGCCTCCCTGGCGGCGCATATAGGGACACCCGGGCTTCTGGCCTATAGTGCCAGCAAAGGCGGCGTTGTTCAACTCACCAAGGTATTAGCTGTAGAGTGGGGGAAGCACAATATTACCGTTAACGCAGTAAGTCCAGGCTTCACCATAACCGAGTTGGTTAAGTCTGTATTTGAGGAGCGTCCCGACGTTTTCGAAGGTGTGGATAGAATTCCATTAAAAAGGCCGGCAACGCCAGAAGATATCGCAAACACTGTCTTATTCCTTGCTTCTCCGGAATCCGATTATGTAAGCGGACAGGTGATAGCTGTGGATGGTGGGACGCTTTCTATCCATCCCCGCATGGTAAAGCCGCTAGAATAACTAAATCTAACCGCATTCCGCATGCCCAGATAGCCTGAGCCCAATTACCTCCGGCTCAGCAACAGGATTGCAGAGCAGACGATAAGCATGGCCATAATGGCTGCGCTGCTGGCGGCAAAGGTCGTGTGGAAACCGAAATGGTCGATAAGGTAGCCCAGCAATGGGGTCAGTATTCCGGCACCTTCCATATTGCCGAAAAAGTAAATGCCGAGCACAGTGGAGCGATTTCTACCTGAAGTGCGGTCAGCGATGAATGCCTGTGCGGCGGTGGTGTTGAAATACATGGCAATGCCGGTGATAACCAGTATAGCACCGGTACCAAAGCCGTAAGGTGCCAGATTGAGAAGGTAAATTACGATGCTGCCCGTCAAACACATGGTGATGATTATCGTCACCCGGCCAAAGCGGTCAGATAGGTAGCCGCCGACTGGTCCCGCCCAGAGCCCCATGAAATAAACCAGGGATATTGAAGCCGCCGCTGTTTCTTTGCCCGTGTTAAAAGTATCAACCAGGAAAAGCGGGACAAAGGAAACGATGGACATGAGCAGCGCCTGGGTGAAGGAACTGAGTGCAACCACAGTTACCAAATGGCGCTTATGGCCGGGAACAGGCGGGGCTTCAGCGGGGGCGCTGGCCTCCTTGGCTGCCGCTTTCTGAGATGGCACGCGTTTCCTCAGCATGATATGGAGCATAATGCCGATGCCGATGCTGGGAATGGCCAGCCCAAGGAAAGGTCCGCGCCAGCCCCAGGCGGCAGCGATGCCGGCGGCGATGAGGGGTGCCAGGAAGTAGCTGGTGCTGCCGCCGACCATGTGAATGCCGAGCGCCCGGCCCCAGGCTCTCGGCGCCACCACGGCCGATATCATAGTTGTAGAGGCGGGGTGATAACCGCCGCCCAGTATGCCCATCAGCACTAGGGCGATGATCAATACAAGATAGTTCGGAGACATACCAGCTAGCAGTCCGGTGGCGCCCACTCCGGCGATGCCGATGGTGAGCAGAATACGCGGCCCGAAGCGGTCGGCCAGCCATCCCGCCGGCAGCTGGCAGACGCCGTAAACCACGCCGAACGCCGATATGATGAAGCCGGCGCGGGTGTAATCAAGAGCGAATTCGTCGCGGATGTAGGGCAGTAGCGGCACCGGCAGGGCGGTCACCAGATGATGTGATAGATGCGCCAGTACAAACAGAGGCAGCAGTCCACTAAAGAGGGGGCGCAAGCTGAATCTACTAATAATGGCGATTTCCTTTCTGTGGTGAAAAACCGTTTTGCTGACAGGCGGTTACTGTGTATGTATCATACCACGAAAGGGAAATAAAATTCTCATCGGGACTCCTGCCTTGTCAGGAGGTTCTTATTGGGGGAAGAAATTGCGTCCTGTGGTCAGCACCACCATTCCTTCGGCACCGTCGATGGATAAGCTGACCTCATCCATCATCTGGAAACAGTCATCTTCTCTCTGCGAAACTTGCTTTTTCCCAGCTTTGGCGGCAGTGGCTGTGGGGTGATGATGCAGCGAACGGCGCACTGCAGACAGCGCCTCCCCTCTTTCTTGGCTGCCTCATCATTGAGACCAAGCTCAACTTCGGCAAAGTTATTGATTCTCTTCTCCACCGGCAGCGCCGGCATAACCGCTCTGGCCCATGCGAAGAAGCCCTCGTCTTTGCCCACGCAGGGGCTGAACTCGCTCGGTGGCGCCAGGACTTCGCTGATGTCTCCCGTGCCGCCCAAGTATTTATCAATAGCAGATGCGGCCTTCCGGCCGGCGGCGATGGCCTCAATCACCGAGGCCGGACCACTGACGGCGTCACCGCCCGCCCAGACGCCCTGACTGCTGGTGGCCAGCGTGTCAGCGCTGGTCTCAATGGTGTTGCCCCGGCCCAGCTTGAGCTTGAAACCTTCCGGGATATCCGGTGTCTGACCGATGGCCGCGATAACGGAGTCGAAGTCGGTCGTGAACTCGCTGTCCCTGATAGGGACAGGTCTACGGCGGCCGCTGGCATCGGGCTCACCGAGTTGCATGCGGATGCAGATCAGCCTCAATATTTTGCCTGCCCGTTCTATGCGTACCGGCGCGGCGAGGAACATTATCTCTATCCCTTCTTCGAGGGCAGCCTCGACTTCTTCCGGACTAGCGGGCATCTCCGCCCGGGTGCGACGGTAGATGATGGTGACCTTCTTGGCCCCGGTGCGCAGGGAGACCCTTGCCGCATCGATGGCAACGTTCCCGCCGCCGATGACCGCCACCCGATTCCCGGTGTCTAACTTCTGGCCAAGGTTTATCTCCCTCAGAAACGTGGCGCCATCGAAGACGCCCTGAGCATCTTCACCTTCCACGCCCATCTTCATGCCCTGGTGTGCCCCGACCGCGGCGAAGACGGCATCATAGCCCTGGGCAAAGAGGTCATCGAGGGACTCCACTCTGGTATTTAATTTAATCTCAACCCCGGCCTTTTTAATAATGTCAATCTCGGCATTGAGCTTTTCCGGCGGCAGACGGTAATCGGGGATGCCGACGCGCATCATACCTCCGGGCTCAGGGAGAGCCTCGTAAACGGTAACGGCGTGTCCCTGCTTGGCCAGGTAGTAGCTGGCAGTCAGACCCGCCGGCCCCGA
>JGI2171J19970_10002533_pt1 | contig 10010 bp, 7 predicted proteins | sample DeeMarSWOR324_28_FD_19970 | JGI IMG/M metagenome (IMG submission 19970) | reverse complement strand
CGAGATCCCCTTCCAGGAACGGACCGTAGACGGTCGGTGGGTCCGTGTCCAAGTCAATGGCGTGGATGCTGCGCTCGTCATGGTTGGCCACCACCGCCCAAGGATCGGCCCAAGCGACCCTAAAGGCAGCAGAAGCCAGAAACAACGAGAGCACAACGGTTACGGTGGCAAGCTTTTTCATCGCGCTGTATCTCCTTTCGCCAAACGTTACACTGAGACGGAATCGCATGCGGGTTAGAATCCTAAACAGAGCACCAGGAGCAATCTCCTTCGCCCCATCGCAAATACATAAGTGAATCCTGCTTTCACGGATGGTTTGACCGAAGAAGAGCCGATAGTATCACAAACAGAAGCGAAATCAAAGCCTGTTTCGCAACGATTTATCGCCAAATATGTTTATTGCTCTTTATTCCTATTTGTTTCATTTTTTTCGAATGTTCTTAGAGATTCGAAAAACTTAGTAAATCATAGATTTTCTTTGAATATCTTTTATTTTCTCGAATTTTTACAGCATCTGGCTGAGATGGGTTTGAAGGAAGGCCGGGCCATGGCACGTGTAAATTGTAAGCGGGGAAAAGCCTACTATTTTACTTTCCGCCCCATGCCCTTGAGCTTGGGTGTACCACGAAAAGCACAGACGTTCATTCCCCCGTTCCACGGATATTTGTGGGAGAGAGGCCCAAAGGAAAAGAAGTAAACCACGGGCGCGAGTGTCAGCGGTACAAATGAGCACAACACAGGCATAATCCAGGATTTTCCAAAAGAAAAAGCCAGCCGGAATTCCAGCTAGCCCTTTATTATCAATGGCTGACGGGCTAGGATTCGAACCTAGATCTCAGGATCCAAAGTCCCGCGTCCTACCATTGGACGACCCGTCAGGCTTAGTTGATTTTTAACATGCTTTCCTGGTAGTGTCAATACAATGGGTTGTATTCGTTGGGCGTCACAAGGCGTTTTCTATGTGTTGACATCTACGAATATATGGCATATAAGAGACGTGTGAAAAAAGGTGCGTCAGGTTTCATGGGGGAAGTTTACTTCGATGAAAGGGGGTGATAGGGTAGTTTGCCGAGGGAGACGGTAGTACCGTCATTATGTAACTTCATTCTGAAAGGAGGGCAACAATGAAGGGGAGAGTCTTCGTAAGAGTAACCATTTTTATCCTATCGATAGTGCTCTTGCTCGTTCCGGCGCTTCCGGTTGAAGTAAAAGCTGCGCCAGACAAGGTCGGCTGGGTCGGTCCCATTTACAAGGAGTTATCCGACAGCCTGACCAAGGGTTTCAAGGAGTACTATAAGAAGACCTATGGTAAGGACGTGGAGATCACCTTCGTGCGGCCGGGCGGATGGCCGGTCGTCGTGGATAAAATGAGGGCATGGGGCGGCAAACCGGATGCCGATGTATTCCTCGGCGCCGGCGCCCCGGCGCATGAAATCGCGAAGAAGGAGGGGCTGATCGTCCCTTACAAGCCAAAGGATTGGAATAAGGTCCCCGCCGAATGGGGCGGCATGAAGGTAAAGGATAAAGATTATTATTGGACCTGCTTCGCGCCCTGGATCGTGACCAATCTGTACAACGAGAAGGTTTTGAAAAGGCTGAAGCTGCCACCTCCAAAAACGTGGAAGGATCTGCTCAACCCCATTTACAGGGGCAATATCGTGCAAACACTGCCATACGCCTCTGGCACAATGCATGAATGCGTTGAAATTCACTTGCAGGCATTTGGGGAAAAGGAAGCCTGGGCATACAACAGATTATTGGCAGCGCAGTTAGCCCGCTTCTCCACCGGCAGCACGGATACGACCCAATTGGTGGCCCGCGGCGAAATTCCCATCGGGATCGCGCAGCCGCAAATGAACGCGATGGCTGCGCGCAAAGATGGCTATCCCGTGCGTGACTTGCTCCCGGAAAAAACCATCCTGGTTCCAGAGGCAGTGGCGCTGTTGAAAGGCGCGCCCAATGAAGCGACCGGAAAGATCTTTCTGGACTGGCTATTCAGCATGGACGGACAAAAATACGTGCTGGAGGGGAGATACTTCACAGCCAGGACGGACATTAAATTCTCCGCGTGGGAAAAAGAAGGCGTTGAAATGGCCAAGCACGCGAAGGCTGCGATCGGAGTCGATTCGTTCTGGGATCTGAAAGTCGGGTTCATTGAGTACGACCTGGATCTCGCGGCCAAAAGATGGGACGACGTCAATCGCTACTATGAGTACGAGATCTTCAGAAAGTGGGGCGAGTTGAAAAGCAGCCTGTTCCTGATAGAGGAAGTTGAGGGAGAAACTCAGGCCGCGAAAGCCCAGAAGATGGACGTGACGAAGGCTGAGGCGAAAATAAAAGAAGCCAGAAAGCTCTTCGAGGTAGATGGCGCGTATGCGGCAGCCCGCCTGGCCGCATCGAAGGCACGGTCTCTGCTTGTCGCGCCGTAACGGTAACGTAAGGTCGTAATCACGTTGCCGAATTCATTAACTGAATGTTGACAAAACCGTTCGTGCTGCGCTTGATGTACGGGCGAGCCACCGCTCGCTCGTACATCACGTAGGAGATGGTAAAGGATGTAAAATGTCTCGCGGCAATATCTTTCTTGCGACACTCCTATGGTCGGTCATTGCCTTACTCGTGCTCTATCCGATCTCGATTCTGCTGGTTGAAAGCTTCAAAATCGCTGAAACCGACAGCTGGGGCATAAACAATTACCTGGAATTCTTCCAAGAGGCGTTTTATCTTAAAACCTTTGGAAATACCCTGCTCCTGAGCGCGCTGGTGCTCCTGACGACCACCTTGTTCGGGGTGCCCCTGGCGTACATTCTGGCGAGGTATAGGCACTGGGGGAAGACAGTTTTCACAGCCCTCATTCTTTTACCGATTGTCTTGCCGGCTTTCGCCGGCGTATTCGCATTCATCATCTTTTTCGGCAAGTATGGAACTCTGAATCTGCTCCTTCTGGACTCGGGTTTGATCAAGACACCCATAAATTTCATCTACGGGCTGCACGGGCTGGTGTTCATTCAATCCCTGCACATGCTCCCTTTTATTGTCCTTGGTCTTTCGGCGGGTTTCACCAACATAGACCCCTCCTTTGAAGAAGCCGCCGAAGTCGAGGGGGCAAGCGGCTTGTGGAGATTCCTCACGGTCACGTTGCCTCTGTGCACTCCAACGTATCTGGCGGGCGCCGCCATCGTATTCCTCTGGCCCTTTACGGACTGGCTCACGCCATTGATTTTAGGGCAGGTGGACTTTCTCCCCTCGATTGCGTACATCAACATCGCCTATCACTTTACCGATGTACATCGGAAATACATGGGGATCGTGGCGGTGATGGTTTCTTCCATCGTGTGCATTACTCTCTTTCTGCTCGCCAGGTGGTGGGTCGAGAGGAAAAAGTACACGGGCCTCTCGAAAGGGACAACGGCTGAAGGGAGAGTGATCGAGCCAAACCCGTTGGTGAAATTGGGCGGGTATTTGTACATGCTCTTTATCGCCGTGCTCGTCCTGCTCATTCCGATCGTGCTGGGGTTATCCGCCTTTTCCAGGAGATGGGTCTTCGAGCCGTTTCCAACGTATTGGACCCTCGAAAATTTCAGGCTCATCCTCCTAGAAAGCCCGGGCCTGATACAAAACTCCTTCGTCTTCAGCGGGGTGGCCCTGCTTTTCGGGATTGCCTTCGGGCTTCCGGCCGCCTATCTCATCGTCCGCACCCGTGTCCCGGGGAAAGATGCGCTCGACTTTGTGATCACACTGATGCTGGCATTCCCAGGTATCGCGGTCGGGGTGAGTTATCTCCTGGCATTTTGGAAAGACATACCCTTAGCCACACATTGGATCATCATGCCGCTGGCCCTGTTTGCGCGGCGGCTCCCGTACTTCTTGCGGATGGCTCATTCCTCTTACTTGCAATTGGATATTTCGCTCGAAGAGGCCTCCGAAGTATCGGGCGCGGGTAAACTCAGAACGTTTATGAACATCTCTTTACCCTTGCTGGTCAAAGGGGTGCTCGTTGGCGTGGTGATGTTTTTCATCATGGCGTTCCAGGAGATCACTACAGCAATATTCCTCTATCGGGGAGGATGGGAAACCCTGCCCATAGGAATCTTCTTGAACTGGCACCGCGGAATGGAGTTCGGAATCGCCGCCGCCATGGCGTTTCTCATGATTGTGATCACCTTTATCCTTCTGCTAATCATATCGAGAATTGCGGGGGGCATCCTCAAAGCAGCCTGGGGTCCCGGTGGAGGCACGTAAAAAGTCACGGCATGTGCTGCGAGGGACCTCGAAGGTGGGCCGCACATTGTTCGATCAGTAAAGGAGACTAGATTCAATGGCGTTCATAGAGATCCAAAATCTGTTCAAGCGCTTTAAAAACGTGGTGGCAGTTAATCACATACAGCTTGATGTGATCGAGGGAGAGATCTTGACGCTTCTCGGGCCCAGCGGATGCGGCAAGACGACCACCTTGCGTTGCATCGCCGGATTGGAGAAACCAGAGGAGGGGAATATCGTCATTGACGGCAAGCCGATGCTTTCGGACGGATTCGTCCCGCCGTCAAAGAGGGGAATCGGCATGGTTTTCCAAAACTATGCCGTATGGCCGCATATGAAGGTATTCAGTAATATCGCTTACGGCTTGAAACTTCAGGGGATACCCAGGCGGAGTATTCAAGAGCGGGCGCAACAGGTATTGGAATTAGTGGGGTTGAATGGCTTGGAAGAGAGATACCCAGCTCAATTGAGCGGCGGGCAGCAGCAAAGGGTGGCCCTTGCGCGGGCTCTGGTGAGAAATCCCAAAGTGCTACTGTTGGACGAACCGCTGAGCAACCTGGATGCCAAGCTCAGGGAGAAAATGAGATTTGAAATCAAGAGCCTGGTAAGACGTATGGGGATCACCTCGGTCTACGTCACCCACGACCAGGCGGAGGCGATGGTCATCTCCGATCGAATCGCCATCATGGACTCGGGGAACGTGGTGCAAATCGGCACTCCTCATGAGATATACGAAAAGCCCGCCAATAGATTTGTCGCGGATTTCATCGGCACCATGAACTTCATGCCAGGGGAGGTCGTCCGGGTCCTCCAGGACACGGACACAGTTTACGTGCGCACCGAATTCAGCGAGAAGTTGCAGTCTAAGACGCCCGACGTCACGGCAACAACACCAGGAAAAAAAGTGCATGCATCCATACGTCCTGAGGATGTGGAAGTATNTACGGAACCCCCTCAAGCCANGGAGAACCTGTTCAAGGGNACCATTGTCCATAAGGCGTACTTGGGTAACTTTCTGTACTTTTTCGTAGACGTGGGCGGCACTATGATCAGGGTGCAGGTTCCGTATCACCTACCACAAGAAGAAGGACAAGAACTCTACCTGTTTCTCGATCCGCAAAAATGTATGATCTTGTTCTGAACGAAGCTCCCCCGCGAATACGCGAATACAAGGGGACGTAGTTAAATTGTTGAATTACGTGCGTAGTAATAACTTGACAATTTAACTACGTCCCCTTCTCCTTTTTCTTCTCCTTTTTCGGAGTATGGTTTCAACGATTTGGGCGAAGCCCTCCCCTCCTTCTCGGGATGCCACAAAGGACGGCAAGTACTCCATACGGTCGGCGAAGCGGAGGACGTTTTTTACCCCCGCTGTGACCTGGAAGTACTGAAACATGGGCTCGTCGTTGGGGGAATCGCCGCAGAAGAGAAAGCGGTCCGTATTCGTCTCCGCTTGCAGCCCCCACCGCTCCCGGACAAAGGCCTTCGTCATCGCCAACTTGTCGTAATCGCCGAACCATCCGTTCACGTGGATAGAGGAGACCTTGCACCGGGCACCGTGCTTTTTGAAAATCCCGCAAATTCGGTCGACGGCCTTGCGACCGAGGGGTTTCACGTCCTCGCAATAGTCGATGGCGAGATCGGTCTCGCGGTAAAGTTGGTCGCTGGCAACCGCTGAGCCCGGAACCGAGTCCAGGATCTCCTCCTTTATACGGGCCAGGCGCTTCCGCTTCTCGGCCCGCACATCTTCAGAATCGAGGAACCGCTTCTTCACCTTCCGTTCCTTCTCATCGAACCAAAAATAGAGGGCCCCGTTTTCCCCGACAACCCCGTCCACAGGCCACATACGGGCAATGTGGTCACACCACCCGGCGGGCCGTCCGGTAATCGGGACTGCCCACAGGCCGGACTCCTTCAATGCCCACAGGGACCGGTATGCACTGACATGAATCTTCCCTCGGGTCGAAAAGGTGTCGTCAATATCGAAAAAGACGCCCAAGAGATTCCGCGCGACCGCGGCAGATAGTTTCTTGATTGAAGGTATCATGTCGGGATCCTCGGTTGAGATCTCGGGAAAACGGGCTCATTACGCCTCGTACGCATCCCGGAGGACCTGGATGGGGTGCACGACCTTCATGCCTGTTAGATGCCTTATCTGTAATCGACACCCCTCACAGTCCGTTACAACGGCATCGGGTCCCAACTTCAACAAGCGCTCGGCCAGATCCCTTCCTATCTCCATGGAGATCTCATACGTCTCCTTCTTGAAGCCGTACAGTCCCCCCAATCCGCAACATCCCTCATCGACGAGATCGATTTGAAGCCCCGGAATCAGCCTCAAGAGCTCCAGGGCTGGCAGCCCAACCCCCATGGCCCTTACATGGCAGGGGCTGAAGTAGACTAGCCTCCTCCGGATCTCGGAGGGAGGTTTCAACAGCTTCTTCTCTTGGAGACCCATGAGGTATTCGCAAACGTCATAGGTTTTCTTCGATACCTCCACCGCTCCTTGAAGCCCAAACAAGCTTGCGTATTCATGGCGAATCATATAACCACAGGTGCTGGAGCTATAGACGATATCCATGCCCGAATCGATGGCGGCTTTCAGAGAGAGGAGGTTCTTCTGGGCAAACGATCGAGCGGACTCCAGATCCCCACCTCCCAGCATGGGAATGCCGCAGCAATCTTGCTCGGGGACGGTCACCTGGATCCCGTTTCCCTCCAAAACCCCGATCACCGCCTTTCCCACATCCACTTCACCGACATTGGTAAAACACCCGTAGAAATACCCAACCTTTCCGTTGGCTGACGGTTCAAGGGATATCGGGCTGCTACCGGCTCGCCTCCCGAACCACTGCCTGAAGGTGGGGGTTTGGAAATCCGGCAGGGGTCTCCTTTTATCAATTCCAAACAGCCGATCCAAAATCCCTCTCATAAGGGTGATTCGAGACATCCTGTTCATTAACGGGGTGATCCACGGCATTCGGTTCATCCAGCGGTTGAAATTGGCGAGAATTCGGTCCCTTACTGGGATTCCGTGTTCATCGTAGTATTTAGCCTTCGCCATCAAATTGAGCCGATAGATGTCCACCCCGGAGGTACATACCAACTCACACATGCTGCATCCAATGCAGAGATCGACGCACCGATCCACAGGGGGAACCCCTGGACCTCTAAACCGTTGCCCCCCGGGTCCCGCCTGTTTCGGCCCCGGAAATCGATCCGTAACCTTGAGAACCGGGCAGAACTCCATGCAGGTGGCACACCGGATGCAGAGATCCGTTTTGTCCTCAATTCTGACGCTTTCTTTCTTCAATGGAAATCCCCTTTCCCGGCCTTGTACCCCGTGGAAAGGACTATCCCACCCCCGGATTTTTCCCGCAGAGGATCGGCGCCGGAGAGAATTGAACCGGCCACATGAAGGTTGCTCACCACTGCCCTTCCCTCCTCATCGATGGGATTGAGCCGTTCATCGGCCATGATCCCAACATGGGCAATGGGATGTGGATCATCAGAGAAAAATCGATCTCCAAACCACGCATCCCTCGAAGCTGGCTGATGCACTGGAAGGCCGAATATGGGCTCCACGCCCCTCTCCCCCTTCACCTCCAATCCCCCCCCGAAGAAGCTTCCCGTCGCCAAGATGAACATTTCCGCAGAGTAGGTCCTCTGAACGGGTGGACAGGTAACAGTCACCCCCGAACACGTGCCGTTCCGAAGGAAAGCTTCGGTTACGGCAAACCCCATGACCACAGTTACCCCATTCCGCTGCAAATGCCGTTTAAAGGCCTGAAAGAGCCGATATCCCGGGACCGAAGGAGGGAGGGTGGGCATCTCAAATACCGTTGTCCCCAGCTTCTCCTCCAGCTCCCTCTTCACCTCCTGGGATCTCTCCACGCCCAGTACTGCCGGGAATGCCACCCGTTCCTCCCCCCTAAGCTCAGCGCGGACCGCCTCGGCGATTCTATCCCGAAACCCCTCCTCTTCGAAGAAACGCGCCAAGACCAGGGCTGGGGCCGTTTTCCGAGCGGAAAATTCCGACAGCGGGAGGGATATCGGCCTCGCTGTGAAGGGAAGGTGTCCCCCTTTCCCGAGGGAATTGAGGTTATGGGCGATGTAGGCGCTATAAAAATCCTTGAGGCCATCGAAACCCACGATCAAAACGTCCCTTTCATCCTCAATGCCTCCCCAGACCATGGTCGATGGGAGAAGGTATGTCGCCCGTGTGCACCCCGCGGGGGTGAGGGTGATGGTGTTCTTCCCCTCTCGACAGAGATAGTGATAGTCTCCTTCGTCGAAAAGGCCGAGGAATGAGGTGAGGGCCTCCCGAATATCCGGTGCTCCAGCCCGAGCGTAGGGATGATTGGGCCTCTCCTCGATTAACCGCCCGATAAATTCAAAGGGATTTTCCACTGGAACGGATGAACGGGGTGGGTAATACCCCAATAAATCGACACACCCCGTATGGGTGTGGGCCCTTCCCACACCCTTCCCCAAGAGGAGGACTCTCTTTCCCCCTTCCGCAGCAGTCTTGGCCGCCATCAACCCGGCTAGCCCCATGCCAATCACGATGACATCGTAGTGCATCATTTGGCCTTGTCCAGATTGAGGATTCCTAGGTAGATCTCCTCAATGAACTGATGTTCGCGCAGCTGGTCCCCCCAGAGAACCGGCCGGATGCCCTTCCACCTCTCCTCCAAGAATTCCTTGAGCTGGGCATTGGAGTCCATATGCCCCTCCTTCCCCATGCCATGGAGCATTCCCAAGAGGCGATAACTGCAAAAGGCCCCCTGGCAGGTCCCCTTGCCCAATCGAGTGCGGTGGAGGATTTCTCTGAGGCCCTTTAGGGAGAGGCCCGCCACTACCTCCTCCAATTCCCCGCGGGTAACGAGTTCACAATCGCAAATAACCTCGGCATCTCGCCTATCGGCCTCTCGGCCGAGACCCTTCAGGTGCTCACCCCTCCCCCTCCCGCTTCCTTTGAGCTTCTCCAACGGGGTTATATGAGTCTTACAGGGGATCTCTCGTCCCATCTTTCCGCAAAGGAGATCGACGGTTCTTTCCGCCATAAGCCGATACGTTATCAATTTTCCCCCTGTAATGGTGATGAAGTTCTTCACCCCATCGCGAAGCTCATGATCCAGCAAGACGAATCCCCTGCTGAGTTCTCGCGAATCCCCCTCCGAGTCGGATTTGAATAGCGGCCGAACCCCTGCATAGGCCCTAATATATCGGGCCCCTTTCAATGGCGGGAGCATTTTGGATGCCTCGTCGATGAGAAAGGACACCTCCCCTGGCTCAACGGAAAGCCTTTCCAGTTCACTCGTGTCGATAGAGGTGGTTCCCAGGATGGACACCGTGTAATTGGGAACAACGATGTCCCCGTCTGACGGGGTTCGGCAACGGTGAATGACCCGATGGCTTACCCTTCGGTTGCTGACTACCATGCTCCCCTTGGACAATCCCAAAGGCAGTGAGAGGTCAGCAAGGCGAGCGATCTTATCGGCCCACGCCCCTGCGGCATTGACCACGACATCTGCACTAACGGTAAATGGTTCACCTGTCTCCAGATTCAAGGCCTCCACCCCCGTTATGCGATCGCGGCTCCGTATGAGGCGGGTGACCGCTGTGTGGGGCAGGATTTCCTCCCCATATTTTCCCGCCTCCTCGATGTTGGCAAAAACCAAGAGAAAGGGGTCGATGGCTGCATCGGGGACTTCGATAGCACCGGTAATATCAGGGGACAAATTGGG
>JGI2171J19970_10002527_pt1 | contig 10019 bp, 9 predicted proteins | sample DeeMarSWOR324_28_FD_19970 | JGI IMG/M metagenome (IMG submission 19970) | reverse complement strand
GCAAGGCCGAGTTTGGGAACGAAGTAGCGCCTGGGCGCTCAATTCGAACGACCGAGCCTTAGAACGGGTAAGAAATTTCGTTCAGAGAGCGGAAGGGATATTTTTCAGTAGGGCTGAGCATCAATTAGATGGTGGATTATGGGGGAGGCCCGTGTCTCTGGGAAACCCCGTTGTCCCTGGACACGGCCAGTTTTACAGGTGTCCTATCTTCTCCTGATTCGATGACAAGCTGGAAAGAAGAGTAAGGAACTTTCGAGCGGATGGGCCTTTTCCCCAAGGAGTGCTCCAACCTTAAGCCTATATGCCGGGATGATCGTTATGGGGATTGTCATCCCCCCCTGGATTGGTGTATAGTGAAATTGTCCAATGAGTGCATCGTCTAAATTGAGAACCGGCGCCAAAGTGGGCAAAATCGGATTCACAACGACCATCCCCATAGAAATCCTATTCGCAGCTGGAAAGATACCCGTAGATCTCAACAACGTCTTCATCACCCACCCCGAAAAAAAGGCCCTGGTCGAGGAAGCCGAGCTAGAGGGATATCCGAGGAATATTTGCGGTTGGATCAAGGGGATTTACGCGGTGGCCACGAGGTCGGACATGGCTGAGGTCATCGCCGTCACTCAGGGGGATTGCAGTAATACCCAAGCCCTGATGGAGTCCTTGCAGTTGAAGGGAATCAAAATCTTTCCCTTCTCCTATCCCTATGACCGGGATGAGGAACTGCTCCATCTTCAAATGAAAAAGATGATGGACCACTTCGGTGTCACCGAAGCGAGTTCCAACCGTGTTAAGGGGAGGTTGGATAGGATACGGGAAAGGCTGGCATTGATCGATCGGCTAACTTGGCAGACAGGGACCGTAACCGGGTTCGAAAACCATTACTTCTTGGTGAATGCAAGCGACATGAAGGGTGACTTTGAGGGCTTCGGAGAAGAAGTGGAGGCTTTTCTCAAGGAGGTGAAGGGACGGAATAGTTTCGATCCGGAGATTAGATTGGGGTATGTAGGCGTCCCCCCCATATATAGCGATCTCTACGTCTTCACCGAGAAGGTGGGTGCACGGGTAGTGTTCAATGAAACCCAGCGGCAATTCAGCATGCCCTATCGAACGACTACCCTGTTGCAACAATACCTGAGATACACATACCCTTATGATGTCTTTTCCCGGATAAGAGATATTCGTGAGGAGGTTCAACGAAGGCGAATTGATGGTTTGATCCATTACGTTCAATCCTTCTGTTTCAGGCAGATAGAGGATCTGATATTCCGCTACCAAATGGATCTGCCGATATTGACGTTGGAGGGGGATAAGCCTGCCCCATTGGATGCCCGGGCAAAGGTGAGGATCGAGAGTTTCATCGACATGGTGAGGGGGAAAAAGAAGGGACATAATTCGCCATGTATGTCGGAATTGATTTGGGAAGCCGCAGGGTAAAGATCGCCCTGATGAAAGGAAGGGAGATCGTAAGAACGAGGAGCTTCGATACCCTTCCTTTCTATAAGCGATATGGTACAATCCGGAAGGGAAAGCTCTGGGTCCAGTTTGATCGACTTGACCTTCCCATCGATCCTCGTTCAAGGATATCCGTTACGGGTTATGGTAGAAACAATATCAACCTTTCGGGGGGAAATGTCGTTACGGAAATCCAAGCACATACCCAAGGGGCACTTTTCCAGACGGGATTGAAGGATTTTACCCTTGTCGACTTAGGGGGACAGGATACCAAGGTAGCCTATGTGGAGAAGGGGAAGGTCAGGGATTTCCTCATGAATGATAAATGTGCCGCGGGGAGCGGAAGATACCTGGAGAATATGGCAAGGGTTTTAGCCGTGTCCCTGAGGGACTTAGGGGAACAGCATAAGGATCCCATCGACCTGGATACCACCTGCGCCATCTTCGGAGAATCCGAGATGATCGGCAATATCATCGAGGGAATCCCAATCCCCAGGATCTGTGCCGGCGTAAACCTTTCGGTGGTTAAGCGCGTGCTCCCCCTCATCAACCGATTTCCCCGCGAAAACATAGTCGTTTGCGGTGGCGTTGCGAAGAACGAGGCCATCATAAAACTCCTTGAGCGCTTCGTTCATGTCTCCGTCATCGTTCCAAAGCGCCCCGCATTCAACGGGGCCATCGGATGTGCCCTCCTCTCACGGAGCGCCCATCCATTGGGATCTTAGGAAAAAATGGGTTGCTTCTCGAGACGGTCTTTCATAAAGGGATTCCTCTCTGGGACTACCCTCTGCCTTCTCGATTCCCTGTACCGCGAGGTTTCCATCCCCCTTGGCCAGCTCGCCTTGGTTGAGGCGGGAGTCCGAGCAGAGAAGGACATCGCCTCCGAGTTCCGAGGGGAGGAACTTCGTTATCAAATAGGATTTCTCTGGTTTAAACGGGCAGCCGTCGGAAGGCTCTCGTTCGAGAAGGGCGAAGGGAATTGGGGTTACAAGGCTATCCTGGAGGGAAAGACCTTAGGGGTCATTGGATGGCTGACTCGTTATCGCCGAGATATCTATACTTCCTATATGGAGGTCATCGATGGGGGGAAGAGATTTAGGCCCCTCCGGTTTGAAGAGGATGTTGTGATTGGGGACAAGGTTCGAAAGAAGATTACCCTTTTCGATTATGGGGCAGGAAAGTTAATCAAGAGGAGAATGAATAGAAGGGGTGTCTTCGTCAAAAGCGAGGAAAGGATCCCTTCGGGGGTGGTATATGACGACTTCCTAACAGCCTTCTATAACTTCCGACGGGGAGTTTACGGAAAGATCCAACGAGGGAGGCGATATCGAGTGATTACCATTCCCAAGAAAGGGGTTTCCACTATCGATGTGGAGATTGCGACAAGGGAGGAGGAGATGCGGCGTCGCCATGGCGAAGGGGATGAAGAACGGGGGGAATATTACGTCACCATCTTTTTGGATAAGGAGATCACGAGGTCGAGGACGGGAAAGGTGGAAGGTTGGGTCTCCAAGAATTTCGTGCCCATAGAGGGTACCATGGAAGATGTGGTTCTCTTCGGAGATGTCCACGGGGTCTTGATAGGGGAAAGACGGCCAAGTTGAGGGGGAGATGGATACCGTTCAATGGTATTTCAGGATCCCGTCGAGGGATATCGCCTATATGAAATTCATTCTGGAGTCCTATGAGGGACTTGGGGTACTCAGGACCATCGATCCCCGGAATGGGATTGTGGAGCTGATGGTTCCGCCGGGATTGGAAAAGGACCTGGAAATGGTCTTGGATGGACTCGGGGCGGAGATACCCATTGAGCGAATTAAATCCCCATAAGGCGGGTAACCCCCTTCTCTTTATGCGCTACCACTCCGGTTTTTTCACCCGTGGCTGAATATTTTCGTTATGATTGCTAAAAAGAAGATTTCAAGCAGAGGACCGGGTCATCTCCGCGATGGATCTTCGGCGCAGATAAGTTTGTCCTCTGCCAAGAATTGCCGGGTATCGCCATGATTCCAGAGGTCGACTTTTCCAAGGTATTGAGGCGGGCTTTGAAACACGGCGGGGACTTTGCAGAACTCTTCCTCGAAAAGACGAGCACATGCTCCATCATCTGCGAGGATGATCGGATTGAGCGGATTATTGCGGGAACGGATGCTGGGGTGGGCCTCCGGGTGATCTTCGATCACAAGACTTCATATGGATACTGTAATAGATTTTCCGAAAAAGGCCTCCTGGAATTGGCCAGTTCGGTGAGTGGCGCTGTGGGAGCTAAGGCTAAACCCGCAAATATCAAGTTTGAGGTGAAACCCTCTTCATCGGGTCTTGGGGTTCGCTTGCTGCCAGATGGTGTTGCCATGTCTCAGAAGGTCTCCATGGTAGGGAGGGCCAACGAGAGGGCCCGCTCAAGGGATAAACGAGTGAGGCAGGCGAAGGTCGTCTACAGGGACTACAATCAGAAGGTGACGGTGGCCAATTCAAAGGGCGTTCTCGTTGAGGACAATCGGATTGGGACCCTCTTTTTCGTTCAGGTTGTCTCCGTTCAGGATGGAATCACCCAAACGGGCTATGAGCCGGTCGGCGGGACCATTGGATTCGAGCTCTTCGACGCATATTCCCCGGAACACGTGGCTGATATCGCCGCNAATCGATCCCTCCTGATGCTGGAAGCAAGGGAGGCTCCCATGGGGAGAATGCCGGTAGTCCTTTCCAGCGAGGCAGGTGGAACCATGATTCACGAGGCCATCGGCCATGGCTTAGAAGCTGACTTGGTCCAGCAAGGCCTATCGGTCTATGCTCATCGAGCCGGGAAAAAGATAGCCTCCCCCTTGATCACCGTCGTAGACGATTCCACCCTTCCCCAAAAAAGGGGATCCTTCTGTTTCGATGATGAGGGAACGGGTTCCCAGAGGACAACCGTGGTGGATAAAGGAATACTCCAAGGTTATCTCTTTGATCGGCTGACGGCGGGAAAGGAGGATGTACAGTCCACGGGAAACGGACGAAGGGAGTCCTACCGATATAAGCCCATTCCGAGAATGACAAATACCTTCATAGCCCCGGGGTCCTTAAATCCCGGGGAAATCATCCGATCCACTCACAAAGGCCTCTTCGTGAAGAAAATGGGCGGAGGCCAGGTGGACACGGTCAACGGAAACTTCGTCTTCGAGGTGAGCGAAGGATATCTCATTACCAATGGGCAGGTTGGAGATCCGGTGAGGGGGGCCACACTGACGGGAAACGGACCCGAAATCCTCAAGCAGATCGATATGGTAGGAGATGACCTCGGGTTCACCATTGGGACTTGTGGAAAAGACGGGCAGGGCGTCCCCGTAGCCAGCGGGCAACCGACCTTGAGAATTCCCGAGATCGTGGTGGGAGGGAAATCCGAATGACCACTCCCTTTCGCCGTAATTTCATCAATGCCAATGCATGGCGAGCAAGAAACCGTGGCGGGGAAAGTTGGTTGACAAAAAAAGGTTTTGACCCCAGAATCATCTATGTGGAGATAGGAGTACTCCTTCCATGACGATCAAGCTCATCGGCTTAGCCATATTGCTCTGTTTTTCCGCCTTTTTCTCGGGCTCGGAGACGGCCCTGTTCAGTTTAAACAGGCTCAAGGTGAGGCAAATGGCCTCAAGCGGTTCCTCCTCCAAGGGGCTTGTGGCCAAGATGCTCTCCAATCCTCACCGACTTTTCGCCACCATCCTCTTTGGGAATATGCTTGTCAACGTCGCGTCATCCAGCCTTGGTGAAAACATCACCTCATATCTCTTCTCCGGTGGCACGGCACTGTTTGTGGCGGTATTGGCTATGACCCTCCTCATCCTCTTGTTTGGCGAAATCATGCCTAAGATCATTGCTGTGGAATGGCCGGTACAGATCGCCCCATTGGTCGTCGTCCCCTTAAACCTTTTTTCCACGATTATCAGCCCTGCCCGAAGGTCCCTCCGATGGATTACCGATCTCTTTGTGGGTCCCATGCCTCATAAAACTATCCCCACTCAAGGGGCAACGGAGGAGGAACTAAAAACGGCGTTGGACATCGGCTACTCCGAAGGGGAAGTTCACCGGTTGGAAAGGGACCTGATAGAGAAAGTTATTTCTTTCGGGGATAAGCGGGTGGAGCAGGTCATGACTCCCAGGATGAGAATGGTCAGCATAGGGGTAAATACTCCTGTTGATAGAGCTCTCCGATTTCTCAAGCGGAAAGGTTATTCCAGAGTCCCCGTATATGAGGGGAATGAGGATACGATTATCGGGGTCCTGCACATAAAGGACTTTCTCCGGCAACCGAAACGGGAATCGTTGAGGGATTACCTTCGACCCGTCTATTTCATCCCGGAGGCGAAGAAGATCGATGACCTCTTCCGTGAATTCCAATCCAAACGACAACATTTTGCCGTGGTTATCGACGAGTACGGGGTCGTATGCGGGGTGATTACCATGGATGATCTCCTGGAGGAGATCGTGGGGAAGATAGCCGATAAGAAACGAGAGGCCTGGGCGGAGTATAAGAAGGTTTCTCGGGATCGGATTGTGGTCGAGGCGGCCATGGAGCTGGAAGACTTCAACCAACAGATGAGAACGAGCCTGAGGGATGATCAAGCCCAGAGTATTGGGGGATACGTTATCAATCAACTGGGCAGGATACCCACGGTCAAGGAAAGAGCACGAATCGGAGACCTGGAGTTCGAAATCCTGGAAGCGGCGCCGAGGCGAATCGTCAGGATGGAGGTTACCAAAGGGAGATTGGGCATGAGGGGGCGGGCTTAGATGGGCTACATTCTCGTCATTGTTGCATGTATCATCTGTGCCGCCTTCTTTTCCGGTGCCGAGACGGCATTTGTCTCGTGCAACCGGATTCGGATTCGCCACCTCGCAAAAGGCCGTGACAGAAACGCTCAGATCGTCGAGAAGCTCTTGGTCAAGCCGGAGCGGGTCCTCGCGACGACCCTGGTCGGCACCAATATCTTCATCGTCCTAGGCGTGGTAATCGCGGCGGCCTACGCGGGGATCCTCCTTCGAAATCATGAAGGCCTGGATGGAATCGTTGCTACCGTGGTAATGACTCCGGTCGTTTTGGTTTTCAGTGAGGCCATTCCCAAGGCCTACTTCTATCGGCATGCGGATGCCATTACCCTTCGGATCGGGCATCTCCTCAGGTTCTTCTCCTATCTCTTTTATCCCCTGGTGATCCTTTCCATTTACCTCCCCAGGAAGCTGATGGCTTTGATGGGGGATATCACCCCCAAGAACCCCTTCGTCACCCGGGAAGAGCTGCAGTTGTTGATGTCGGAGAGCGGACGGCTGGGTGTTCTGGAAAAACACGAGCAGGATATGATTGATCACATCTTCGAGTTCAGGGAAACGGCGGTCAAATCGGTCATGGTTCCCCTGGTGGATGTTGATGCCATCGAGATGGGCGAGAGAGTGGCCAATGCCCTTAAGGTGATTGGCGACCGAGGCCATTCTCGTCTCCCCATCTATGAGGAGAGGATCGATAATATCATAGCTTATGTCAGCGTAGGGGATCTTCTGGGTAAGAGTCCAACTACCCCGATTAGGGAGCTCATGAAGGCGGCACATGTCGTCCCGGAGACCAAGAGCAGTGCGGATCTCCTGCTGGATTTGAAGGCCAGAGGAGAACACTTGGCGGTGGTAGTTGATGAGTATGGTGGGGTTTCGGGCATCGTCACCTTGGAGGACCTCATCGAGGAAATTGTAGGCGAGATCGAGGACGAACACGATGAACCTGAAATAGAGCTACCCGGAGGTGAGCCGGAAGGTGCCATCATTGAGGGATCAAGGGATCTCGACAAGCTCAATGAGGAGCTTGGGCTGGCGCTGCCCGAAGGGGACTACGATACTATTGCCGGCTTTATCATGAGCCTTACGGGCAGAATTCCTTCCAAGGGTGAGAAAATACGCTGTGAAGCGGTTACCTTTGAAATCCTGGAAAGCACCGATCGGGCTATTCAGCAGATCAGCGTGATACTCGATCGAAAATGAGCCTACCTTGAGGGTTTCCTGGCTTACGGGATGTCTTAAACTTTCAGTTTCTTTAATCGGTCTTCGGCCTCCCGCAAACGATCTTCTCCAACCGTCAATGCAAATCTTATGTAGCCCTCACCGGCATCACCGAAACCGATACCAGGGGTGCCGACAATACCCAGTTGTTCCATGAGAAGGGCCGCAAACTCCGCCGAGGTATACTTGTTCGGGACCGTTACCCAGAGGTAGAAGGTTGCTTTCGGGGATTCGACCTCTAAACCCGCGGCACGAAGCCCTTTCACCAGGAGATTTCTTCTCGCCGAGTAGATCCCGATAATTTCGTCGAGTTCGGTTCCGTATCCATTGAGCGCTTCGATTCCCGCAAGCTGGATTGCTTGGAAGGCACCCGAATCGATATTGGTCTTGATCCTGCCCAAACCGCCGACGATTTCCCGGTTACCTACCGCAAATCCGATTCGCCATCCGGTCATGTTGAAGGTCTTTGAGAGGGAGTGAAACTCAATCCCCACGTCTTTAGCCCCATCGACCTCCATGAGGCTCATGGGTCGGTATCCATTAAAGGCGATTTCCGAATAGGCCGCATCGTGGCAGACGATAATTCCGTGCCTTTTGGCGAATGCCACTACCTCCTCAAAGAAGGGCCTTTCCGCCACGGCGGCCGTTGGGTTATTGGGGTAATTGATAAACATGATTTTAGCCTTTTCCGCAACCTGAGGGGGTATTGCGGAAAGGTCGGGGAGAAATTGATTCTCCTTTTTGAGGTCCATGAAGTGTGGGATTCCGCCTGCGAAAATCGTTGACACCCGGTAGACGGGATACCCAGGGCTGGGAACCAGGACGTAATCGCCCGGATCCACGAATGCCAGGGGAATGTGTGCGATTCCCTCCTTGGAGCCGATGAGGGTGAGGACTTCCGTGCGCGGATCAAGGGAGACGTGAAACCGTCTCTTATACCAATCCGCCACCGCCTGTCGGAAATCGAGCATACCCTCATAGGCCGGATAGCGGTGATTGCTCGCGTCTTGTGCCGCCTCCGTCAATCGGTCAATGATCCTTCTGGGGGTGGGAATATCGGGATCCCCTATTCCCAACTCGATGAGGTCCATTCCCCTTTCCCTCAGTTCCCTCCTTTTCCTATCGATTTCCGCGAATAGGTAGGGGGGAATCTGCTTAACCCGTTCTGCCGGTTGAATCTTCAAGGTCACACCTCCTCTTGAATTGTCCGTTTCATCTTAAGAATTTCGGATGAAAATTTCAAGCGGAATTCCTTAGGTCCCCGAGTTTCTGAATAATTAGGTGAATAATAGTGGTTTTTCTTTTCTATTTATCTAATTTAGAAACAATCTTCTTTTTACCCTAAATTAAAACTTCCTGCTTCCGTGCTTTTCGTTTTTGCGATTATATGTATATTTGTGAAAGAGCTATTCAAACTTGTGCATAATAATGTTATGATTTTTATTGAGTTTATGTAATAATAAATAAACGATTTTAATCAGGATATTATCCCCCTCCTTTGAGCAATGTAATCCAAAACTTGACACCTGGTAAACTAACTGATATTAATTTTTAAAACCCTGTTCAAGAATTAAGTTGTGCGATACAAGAAAAAAGGAGGAAAAACATGCCGACACCAATTGACCAAGAAATTGAGGCGATCCGGACATTGATGACGACATTGGAGCCGCTTGATCCCAAAGTGCGTGAATCGGTCTTGAATTATGTCCTGCGACGCCTCGACATCAAGCTTGGGGCTGCAGGCATGACGCCTCCCCGAGGGGAGACCCCACCGCTACCTCCCGGTGAGCCTCCTACAACGAGCGAGGAAACAACGGAGGAGAAACACATCAAGCATTTTGTTAAGGAAAAGCAGCCCCGATCAGCAATTGAGATGGCAACACTTGTAGCTTACTATCTTTCTCACAAGGCACCGCAGGATGAGCGGAAACAAGCTATTACAACCAAAGACATTGAGACCTATTTCAAGATTGCTGAGTTTAAGCTACCAACAAAACCTCAGTTCACTTTACCTAACACTAAGGGGGCTGGCTACCTCGATGCCATCGGGACCGGAGAATATAAGCTGAACCCGGTGGGCTACAATCTTGTTGTCCACAGTATGCCCAAGTCCAAGAGACAGCCAGCGCGAAAGAGAACTCAACGCAAGAAAACCACCAAAAAGACACCTACCAAGGCGTAGATATGATTCCTGAATTGCTAAATCAGATCAAAGGCCTTGCATCATCCGTCCGCAAGAACAATGCTATAAACGTGAACAGCAGGGCAATCAAAGAGACGGCGATTGCAACTGGAAGTTACTATTTTAAAGAGTGCCGCGATGAGGCAGCGCGCATTCTCGATGATAAAAAGGCACTAGGCTATTTGGACGAGGACTGGCAACAGCTGTTTCGCCTTGCCCACGGAAACAACCCGAAGAGATCCTACGCCTCTCTTCTAAAACGTCTTCAAAAAAAGACGACGCATCTCGCAATCGCAACACATGCATCTCACTCTTCCCTACCAGCATCCGTTCCGACTATAATTAATTATTCAGAAGC
>JGI2171J19970_10002525_pt1 | contig 10027 bp, 11 predicted proteins | sample DeeMarSWOR324_28_FD_19970 | JGI IMG/M metagenome (IMG submission 19970) | reverse complement strand
ATACTGCTTGGACCTTACCTGATGCTTGATAGTGCTGGAGGATTATACAAGGAGATACAGGTGGTAGAGGCAGAAGGAGTTGAAGAGATGTTGACATTCATGCATTACTATACACCTGAGTTGTCAATTGAATTCGTTCCCATAGCTGAAGCTCCTGTTTCTTTAAAGATATGGGAGAAAATCAAGAATTAAACCAAAGTATGTCTTCCACTTTTTCTGGAAACCACTCAGATGCTGATTCTACGGTGATGTGAGGATAAAATCATCGATGCGAGGATATAATCAACAACTCGGTTAAACCCCATAAAATCATCGATTAAAAAAGGAGGGAAGTATTGGGAGATATCTCCACAGGCGGTAGGGTTCGAATCCCACCGAGCCCGCTCTAAAAAAGAACAAGCTGTCTCAGACGGCGGAAACGTAGATACGATGATAAAATAGAGTAATGTGGAGAAGGTGATATTAGCCTACAGAGTTGGACGCGTCTAGGCTCTTTTGAACTGTGTCCTACTCATCTCGGTTACAAAGTATTTTCCCCAGATGTGATTCAGGGGTTTAACCTTTTCAACATCCAATACTTCATCTACCGCAGCATCATCCACTTCCACTTCTAGTATCTCTCCGAAGATCCAGACGGCTCTCTCCGAGAGTTCAACGTGTTTAGTCATCCTACACTCAAACCAGCCGTAGGCTTCCTTTATGCGGGGCGCCTTGACGTGGTTTGATTTACGCTCCGTCAAGCCGCATTCCTGTATCTCGCTGACCTCGTATGGGAAGTCTTTCTCCATGACCTCCATCAATGGGCCGAAGCTTTCATCCACAAGGTTTACTACGAACTCCCCGTTCTCCTTTATGTTTCTCCAAGTGTCGTGGCTCTTCGTTGACTCGAACCCAAACAACGGTGTGGGGCGGGTCGCAGCTGGCGAGTTGAAGCTGAAGGGGGCGGCGTTTGAGATCCCGTTCGGGGAGACGGTGGAGATTATGACTGTGGGTCTCACCAGTAACTTGTAAAACTCCCTTGAATCTAGATTCATCCCTTTTCGAGTTTAAGAGTAATACCTTTAATACAAGTATCTTTGCACAAGGGCGCGCGTGCGAATATGGTTAAGTGAGGATAAAATCATCGATTAGGTGGCTAGTTCGGGGTGTTCTTTTCTATACTTTATTAGTTCTTTGTAAAGATGCTCGAAGCCTACGAAATAACTTGGAATATTCTGCCTCTCTCTCAACTCAAGAATAATATCACTCCACTTTTCCCACTGCATCACAGAAGTAATTCCAGCAAGTCTCCAAGCTTTCTTAATATCAATATCCCCATCCATCAATAAATATCCTATAACATTGTAACTATACCATATCTCTCCTCTTCGACCAAAGCTTTCAGGATTTATACTGTGGTCAAATTTTACTAGAAAATCATCATAATCTTCCACATCAAGATTTATTACCTCAGCCCATTTTGTCCACCAATCTTCTGTGTTTTGATTCTGATACATTTGCATGAAAAGTTGGAGTTCTCTTGTCTTGTTAGCATTGTTGAGTATGTTAGCATAGTATATTATCGAAGCAGCAAGTCCAAGTCCTGTTAATACAATGGCTATTACTTCGAGTGAGACCATGCATAGAATTAAGGTGAAGTGAGGATAAAATCATCGATTCTGCATAATTTTTCTTTATTGTTCTTTTGATATTTCTTGGAGGTTTATATTGACTTTTACTGGTATTAATCCAAGATAGCGACCAGTTGCTGACAAAACACCCTCGAGTCTATATCCTTCTTCATTCTCAGGTTCTCTTATTAGTTGAAGAAGAGTCCCGTTGAGAGAGATCTGCATATCGAGTTCGGTATCGCCCAAAGCGGGAATAACTCGTTCCTCTATTCGAATGGGTGTAATCACAACATCTCCATACAGAATCTCTCCGTCTACCTTGATGCGTAGAGGAATATCACTTGGATTAACCACGGTATATGTTATCGTTAGATCTATTCTAGGAGGAAATAATGATAGACTATCTACTTTAAATGATGAATATTCCATTTCGAGGAGATTTATCGATTCTTTTACTTGGTTTTGTCCAGTAACGTAAAGACCTCCAAATATGATTATGATTCCCATGAGGCCGATTATGATCTTGTTATTGGTTTCTTGCATGTTATGAAATACTCGTTTCCGAATATAAATTCCCAGATAGATTATGCGTGTACAATACTTATCCAGTTATGTCAAATAATAGACTGATACGTGGATAAAATCATCGTCACAGGTATCTCTCAAATCTATAAACCGTTAAATATCCAGTAGAATAAATGTGGTTTCGGTTTTAATGAACTATGATTCATTAAACCATGAGGAATAGCATTGAAATACATTGTTTACTGGTCTCTATCACCAGAAAACAGAGTAAAAGCTAACGATATTGCTAGAAACAAGCTCCCAGAACTCCAAAAAACAGATGATTTCCCCAAACCATTAACCGTTAACTACATTTTCCCAGGTAGAATGGAAGGCTTCAGACTCTATGAAGCAACTAAACCCGAACAGATCTCGAACTACTGTCAACTCTTTGGACCCCTGCTAGACATCGAATGGGTTCCCATCCATGACGCAGACGCACAACAAAAAGCAACCGAGAAATACGGACAAGCTTGGAGATAAAACGTAATCCCATTTTCTTTTCTCCATACTGTTAAATCAAGATCAGCGCATCAATGTTCATGGCTTCTAGTAAACATAAATGGGAATCCCGGTTCGAGATGACGTATGAAAAGGAATACCTCTGGAAGTACACTGAGTGGGTTTGCCTCATCAGGATGATGGAGGAAGAACTTGGAAAAGATAAAGCCCATGACATCTTGCGAAAGGCACGGGACCGCNTCCACGCAGAACGGTATAGGAAAATATTCACCGAGAGGAAGCCTGTGGAATCGTTTCAAGACTACCTTGAGTACAGCAAGGACATAAGAGACGGCCCCTTGTCCAAGGCTAGAACGTTATCAGGGCTTATCGAGGACTCTGAGCAAATATATTACCGTGTTGATGAGTGTCTGTGGGCTAAGACGTTCCATGAGCTAGGCGCAGCGGACATAGGTGAGCTACTATGCGAAGGCGCATATCACCAGGCCTCCTGTATAAGCCCACATCTAAGGTTTCACAGAACCAAGACGTTGATGAGGGGAGATCCTTACTGCGACTACAAGTTCACCTGGGAGGAAGAACAGGATGCCTAAGGTAAAAGTCAACGACATAGAGATGTACTATGAAATTCATGGGGAAGGCGAACCAATAGTCTTCCTCCACGGATTCTCAGCCTCACACCAAATGTGGAACCCTTGGATACCCAGATACGAAAAAGGGTTCAAAATGATACTCATAGACATGCGTGGACACGGAGGCTCCACAAACCCAACGGGAGAGTTCACCCACCGACAATCATCCCAAGATATCTTCGCATTACTCGACAAATTAGGGGTCTATAGGTTCAAGGGGNTCGGATACAGCAGCGGTGGAATGACCCTACTACATGTGGCTACCCAGCAGCCTGAGAGAGTCCAATCAATGGTATTGTTATCCGCTACACATTACTTCCCCGATGAGTGCCGAGACATACAATCAAAGGTCCTTGACGAGGAATTCGACGAGAGATGGATGATGCGAGCCAACTTCCATGAAGGAGGAGCAGAGCAAATAGACCAGCTACGCCACCAATTCTACAACTTTAAGGACAGCTACGACGACATGAACTTCACACCTCCATATCTATCTACAATCAAAGCCAAAACGCTCATTGTACATGGTGACAGAGACCCATATTTCCCCGTGAAGATACCTGTGGAAATATACACATCGATCCGAGACAGCTATCTATGGATAATGCCCAACATTGGGCACGAGGTTGCATATCCAGCTTCAGAACAACTGATTGAGACTACCTTTGACTTCCTTAAGATCAAATGGGAGTCTACATAATATTTGTGAAGAGTGAAAATAGGTGAAGTGAGGATAAAATCCTCTTCTTGCGTTATGATAATGATAAAGCTAAGGATATAATCAGCAACTCGGTTAAACCCTATAAAATCATCGATGAATAAACCTAGAATAATGAAAAAATCTACGACATGAGGATATAATCAGGGATTTGGTTAAACCCTATTAAATCATCGATTAGAGATAGGTTTCTGGCGGTTTTCTTTCTGGGTTGTTTTTACTTAGGCTTTTTGTACCTTGAAGCATACGAGGTCTACGAATCCGAGCAGAGGTAGGGCAGATTCTAACACAAGCACAACACAATAAACAAGTATCTGGATTGGTAGTGACTATTACTGCTCGTAAATCTACTCTTGGCGAAGGAGTACACACAACATTTTTCAACGTAACAGCTCCTGTCGGACAAACCTCTGCACATTTTCCACATCTAGTACAGAGTTCATCATCAGTATATGGACTCATCAGCTCTCCAGGACGCCACATACTAGCACGAAGTGTATAGGGGTTTCTCCCAGGTGTTTCAACAGGTAAGAGATTCTCCTTTTCTATTCGTTCTAGCTTTTCTCTTATCTTATTCCCAAACACTTCTGCTTTAGACAAGTCTTCATCGTCTGGTCTTCCATGCGCTGTAGGTATCTCTGGAATGCTCCATGAATGTTCGCCTATGAATACAGCAGCTGCTATTGGTTTGAATCCTACCTCGGTTACAATATCATTGAGTTCTCTTAACGCATCCTCGTATGCTCTGTTTCCATATGTTACAACTATTACTGTCGGAGTATTGTTAGCCGTTAGTCTACGAATCCTGTATGCCGCCTCGTTTGGAACACGTCCAAGGTAAACTGGTACCGCTATAATTGTTAATTCGTCATGGAACTCTTCATAGTTCTGGGTTTTCGCTGAAGGTAGGGTGATGTTTATATGTTCTGTTTGGGCTTGGATTCCCTTTGCTATTGATTTAGCGACCTTTTCTGAGTTTCCAGTTGGTGAAAAAGTGACGACTTTAACCGAGTTTATATTCAACTAAATCACTGATTTTAGTTCATATTAAATGAAAATAAAGTAGTTTCGATATTTTGCTGAAGTGAGGATAAAATCTTAATCTTGAGAAGTGGTTGTATTACCTTGGGTTTGGCTTGTGATCAAGACCCATCAATATATTATAAGTAATATTTTTACTCTGTGGGTATATACTTGTAACCAACTATAAGGGAAATGCCAACTCTCCGATCCACGATGTCGAACCGCTGGATGTACACTACTCATTCAGTGGCTGAGTCACCACGAACCTGCAGTACGGGTCGTCCTTGGTCAGTATCTCCGGTATCTGCACGTCTATGTCTGGGCGGTAGGTCTGCCAGAAAGCGTGGTGGAAGTACTGGCAATATAGCAGCCCCACGTGTTTGCACCCATGCACTCTCCAGAGCCTCTCGTATGGGCAGAGATACGTGTAGCTTACTAGCTTGTCGTCCGTGAAGTGCGTCCTCTCCTTCCTTGTGTCAGGGTGTCCGGGTAGATCGTAGTGCTCGAAGAGGCTGCGCAGGTTGATGGGAAGCCCTTGCTCCAGGTGTCTCTCCCGCAGACGCTCGCCTCGGGTTGCACCGTACGCCTGTATGGCGCGGATGAGCGCCTTCTCGCCTTCCTCGCCGAAGCTGTCCACCATCTCCTTGGCGAAGGTGCAGTACATCAGCGCCCAGAGGTCCCCAAACTCGGCGATGTCCTTCTCTGAAACCATGACGATTCCCTGATGAATACATTGACCTTGTTTAAAACACCTAGCATAACTGAAATAGAGTAAGCCGGATCTAGGTTCATGGTCAAGCCATTCATAGTTGGTAGTAACAGCGCCGGTAGCTTTCTCCAAGTCGGCGCCAGGATTCTTAGGGAGAAGGGCAGCGCCCTCGACGCAGTCGAGGAGACTTGCAGAGCGGTTGAGTCTAACCCTGACGACCACGGCGTCGGGCTGGGCGGCATACCGAACCTGCAAGGCAGGGTGACCCTCGACGCCTCTATAATGGACGGCAAAACCCTGGCGGCCGGCGCCGTGGCCTACGTAGATGGCTTCCTCCACGTGATATCTCTGGCCCGTAAGGTCATGGAGGCGACGCCCCACGTCCTGCTGGTGGGGAAGGGAGCCGAGCTCTTCGCGGAGAGCATGGGTTTCCAGAGAACGGAGCTGCTCACGGAGTACAGCAAGGCCTTCTACGAGGCATTCAAGACGGATTCCTTAAACGAGCTGGGGCAGAGGTTCGCCGTGGACTTAGGTTACCTTCGGATGGACGAAGGCCAGCACAGGCTGAGGGAATGGTACAGTCGGCTCAAAGACCACATGCTGGGCACCGTCGACGTGATAGCCCTAGACTCGTCCGGAAATATAGCTTCCGGCGTGACCACCAGCGGAACATACCTGAAGCTACCTGGCCGCGTGGGGGACTCCCCCATAATAGGGGCGGGAAACTACTGTGACAACAGGTATGGGGCGGCTGCCTGCACCGGCACGGGGGAGCTGGCTATCCGATACGGGACGGCGAGGGCCGTCGTCGCGTACATGAAGACCGGGATGTCCCCTGAGGAAGCCTGCGTCGAGGCGATGAAGGAGGTCCACGAGATAGAGAAGGTGTCCAGCCTCAACGTAGTAGCCTTTGACCCTGAAGGTAATGTGTCGGCAGCTGCAACTTACAGGGAGCCTCCCTACTTCTACATGGACGTGGAAATGGAGGCGGCTGACCCACGTACGGGCGTGTGGGTAAAGAAGTAGTTTAAGATATCTGGGGCTTGGACCTGACCGTCTTTCCCTCGGCCATCCCTGGTGCCTGAAGCATCTCCAAGTAGCACGTGAAGCATATCTCCCCTATGTCTGGGTCGTATCCCTTGAAGCTCCTGATGGGGGCCCCGCATCTCATGCAAATGCCAGTCATCATCGATACCCGATACAGAAGAATGTGCCATGGATTTATCGCTAAATAGGTATGATGTTGGTACAGACAACCTGCCCTTTAGTTTTTCAGGTAGGGTTAAAAGAGAGACCCTGGTTCATTATCGCCATTGAAAGGAGTTGTCCATACTCGAACCCATCCGCAAGGAGAAGCAGATACTCTACTTGGCCGTGGTGACGGCTCTCCGAGGGATAAGAGATAACCTCAGGTTCGTCGTGTGGCAGCCCTTCGCGTTGAGCCTCGGCGTCCCCATCAGAAGCATCGGGGCGCTTGAGAGCCTCATGGACATGGCCAAGATTGCCATCCAGCCTGTGCTCGGGGCCGCCTCGGACACCTACGGGAGGAAGCCGTTCCTGATCCTAAGGGATCTCCTCATACTATTGTCCAGTCTGTGCTTCCTGTTCGCACGGTCGTGGCTTCTCCTCGCAGTTGGCATGGCCCTGATAGGGTTAGGCATATCTCTGATGCCTGTGTGGCAGGCGGTGGTGGCCGAATCCATTAGAGGCAACGAGATGGGAAGAGTCTACAGCATATTGGGTAGTTGCTACATGGCGACAGGGCTTCTCGGGACCCTCGCCGCGGGGTGGCTGGCGGACAACGTGGGCTATAGGATTGTTTTTTCTCTCGCGGCTTTCTTCACGTTCGCGTCGCTGCTGGTGACTGCGCTCAAGATCGAGGAGACCAGGGAAAGAGCTACCTCGGCGGCGTTCACCTTGGGCCAAGTGTGGGGGTCGTTACTTGACACGTTCAGACCGCCCAAGTACCTCTGGGGTTTCTACATAGCCATGTCTGTCGACCTCTTCGCGTTCAGCGTTGGTTGGAGGCTAATAAACGGGCTGCTGACGGAGGCGTTCAGCTTCACCCCAGGGATGCTTGGGCTCATGATCGCCGTGAACGCAGGCACCATGGCGTTGTTCCAAGTCGTCCTCGGCAGGTATCTAGACAGGGTGGGCTACGTAAAGTACCTGGTAATAAGCCAGACGCTGTCATGCGTACTGCTCGCGGCGCTGCTGCTCAACCAGAGCTTCCCAGTGGCTATGGCGGCGAACATGCTTATGGGCTTCAGCGCCGCGTTCTGGGGTCCAGCCGAGCAGGCGTGGATAGCGCAGAACGTGGACCCGGAGGAGAGGGCGAAGTCCATAGGCGGTTACGCGACGTTTAGGGGCCTAGTGGCGCTACCCGGGCCCTTCATCGGAGGCATACTCTACGACGCATACGGTTACCACATGCCTATGCTCGTTAACCTTGTGCTGGCGGCGATAGACGTTGGTCTACTCGCGTTCCTCGTGAGAAACCAGGTGAGACCGGAGAAAACAGTTTAACCGATCTTCTTGAGCTCGAATATCACCGGGTTGTATCCGTCTGGGCACGCGCCTATGATGATACCAATGTTAACGTAACAGACTAGGCAGTGTTGGGCATCGATCCAACCAGGGGCTTGGTCTTATCCCAGCAGTGGTGGAAGAGGTCAAGGCACCAACCCCGGAACTTTTCATCCTTGCTCACGAATTGAGCGTAGTCCATCTTTCCATTCAAATAAGGGAGCCCGAAGACTGCCTCCTTATCCGTCACTATGAGGTGAAAATCTACTCGGGGTAACAGTCTCCTCACCACACCTTCGGCCAGCCTTAAACCCGGAGGTGGAACCAGGTTCTCTGGCAGAATCGAGCGAGCATCGAACCCAGCCTCGATCTTCTCTGCGACTAAGGGCTGCGCACTGTAGTGAATCTGGTTGGCGATCGCATATGCATACTCCTCGGCTGACCTAACCATCTCCTCGTCGTAGGCAAGAGTCGATATGAAGTCCCCCTGGAACGAGCATCCACGTAGGTCACCCAGCCTGCCAATAAACTCGCTCGGTAGGACTGAGGCGTCATGCTCGAGGAAGTACTCCCTGTTTGCCGATGTGAAGATTAGGCTATCGAGTAGTGAGAGACTTAGTTCGCCGTACTTCGTGATGGTGAAGAACCCCTCGGAGTCCCTTTGAATCAGCTTAGCTTCGCTCAGTCTCTGCAGTTGCCTCGACGCCTCGGTGGCCGTGAACTTCATCCTCTCGGCTATGTTCGAGAGCCTCATCTTCTCGGCCTGAACTGCTAGAAGGATCCCCATTCTCTCCTCACTCGAGAGTTCGAAGAGGAGCCCCCCGAGGTTCTCCATAGAGCTTGACTCGGCAGTTCTATAATTAAGGTTTAGTATAATGCATAATTTTTCAACATTTTTTCTTAATCATACTAATCTGCCTTCTCTGGGATCGACGTAAATGACTAGAAGATGGTTAAGTCAAAACTGCCACTCGATTGCAGAGCCGGAAAAGGGGAGGTTCCAGACAGGGAGCTCATAGAGGACGAGGGGCTGTCGCTCGGGCGGACAGCAAGTAACTGGCCTAGGGAGGAGAGTCGAGATGTCTAAAGGTGATCCGAGGCTCAAGGGAAGGGGAAAACATGCGCGCCCGCTGCTTGCGGTGTTCCTAGCTTTGAGCTTGGCGTTTAATGTATCAAGCCTAGCGGTTCTAGGTAACGTGCTTATACCTGGAGCGTATGCCCAGGGAGCCATCACGGAAACCGTGAGGCGAAGGGATCTGGTGATCGATCTGGGCGACGGCTTGAAGACCGATGCTCAGCTTACCCTTCCCGTCATGGGGGACGGACCTTTCCCAGGGGTTCTCCTCATCCACGGTTCAGGTAACACGGATATGGATGAGTATCTTCCTCCCATTGCCACGGGCACTGACGAGGCTACGAGACTGTTCCTGCAGATCGCTGAATACCTGTCTAACAGGGGGTTCGCGGTACTGAGATACAACAAGAGGGGGGTCGGTCTAAACGGCGCAATCCTGGACATGGATGCCTGGGGGAACATGACGATACAGGATCTGGTTCAGGACGCGGAGAAGGCGCTAGAAGTCCTTCGGCAACAACCCGATGTCGATTCCTCGAAGATATCCATAATCGGGCACAGCGAGGGAACCATGATAGCGCCGAGGATAGCCGTCAAGGACCCCACGATCACGAACATCGTTTTGATGGGGGCCGGCGCCCAAAACCTTCGTGAGATGGTCTACTTCCAGATAGTAGACCGCCCGGTCATATGCGCCGAAGACACGTT
>JGI2171J19970_10002522_pt1 | contig 10032 bp, 8 predicted proteins | sample DeeMarSWOR324_28_FD_19970 | JGI IMG/M metagenome (IMG submission 19970) | reverse complement strand
GACGGATGCAACGTTCGACGGCCCCGGCCGCTGCATGACCAGCCCGAATATCTGGTACTGCTACACGGCCTCGTGCACCGGTGATGTCACCGTCAGCCTCCTCGGCAGTGACTACGATACGATGCTTGCCGTCTACAGCGGGTGCGGCTGCAATCCGACGTCGAGCCGTACGATCGCGTGCAACGATGACTTCCCGCCCGGCCGGCAATCACAGATTACCTTCGAGGCGATCTCCGGTAACAAGTACTTAATCGAGATTGGCGGCTACGGTTCTGATACCGGTGAGGGCCTCCTGAGCATCGACTGTGAGCCGTCCGGTCCACCGTCCTCCAAGGACGACTGCGAGAACGCACAGGCCATCGGCGAGGTGAAGGATCTGGCGTTCGATACCACAGGCAGAACATTCGATGGCCCCGGCCTCTGTATGACCAGCCCGAACATCTGGTACGTCTATACGGCTTCCTGCACGGGCGACGCTACCGTTAGCCTCCTGGGCAGTAGCTATGATACGATGCTCGCCGTCTATGAGGGCGATGACTGCAATCTGACCGCAAACGATATGATCGCATGCAACGACGATGCGGGCGGCAGTTATCAATCCGAGATCACCTTCGCGGCGGTTGCCGGAGGCAGATACCTGATCGAGATTGGCGGCTATGGCTCCAACACCGGTCAGGGCGTTCTGAACATCAGTTGCGAGGGCGTGGCGGCCGACAAGCCGGACCTCGGCGATGCTCCCGACAGTACCAACAATTTCGGTAGGAACATGACGGCGTATCCGGCCCCCGGCTCGGTTCAGGCCAATTATCCGACGGTCTACGACGATGGCAGCGGCACCGGGCCCTTCGGGCCGGCTCACCGGAACCATCAGGTCGTGGCGTATCTGGGCAAGAGCATCACCCGTGAGACCGAAGCCGACACCGGCACGGACGAAGACGGCGTCAACAATATCAATCCGTCGTCCGGCTCGCCGAACGACGACATCGGCGATGACGGTGTTGTATTCCCGCTCAACCTGCCCCATTGTCGCTGGACCACGTTCGACTATACCGTCAACGTGATCGACCCGGACGTCGACCTCCTGGTCAACATCTGGCTCGATTGGAATCGCGACGGCGACTGGGACGACACGCTTGATTGTGCCCAGGGTCCGGCGCCGGAATGGGCCGTCCAGAATCAGTTGCTGTTCAACCTGCCGGTGGGGCTCAACCAGATCACCACACCGGCCATCCTCTCCTGGCATCCCAAAGGCGGCCGCGAGCAGATCTGGATGCGAATCACACTCTCGGAGCAACCCTGGAAGGGCGGCAGCAACCCCGACGCAAAAGGCAACGGCGGCTCCGGACCGCAGGACAAATACCAGTACGGCGAAACCGAAGATTACTACTTCACGCCGGACGTCAGCTACACCGTATGCGAGGACTTCAACGGCGACGGCGTGATCAACACGGACGACCTGGTTGACTTCACCGCCGAATGGCTGGAGAATTGCCCGGATTAAGCAGCAATCCGTGTACAGAATTTCCGATCAGGGCTGTGAGCATATACTCACAGCCCTTTTCTTTTGCAGGGCTTAGTTTGACAACGACTTCGCCACTTCTTTGGCGAAATAGGTGATGAGGATGTCGGCTCCGGCTCGCCTGATCGCGGTCAGGATCTCCATCATCGTCGCCTCTTCATCCGACAGGCCCGCGGCGGCCGAACGCTTGACCATCATATACTCACCGGAGACGTTGTAGGCGGCGATCGGGCAATCGAAACGCTGCCGGGCGCGATAGATGACGTCGAGATAGGCCAGGGCGGGCTTGACCATGACGATATCGGCGCCCTCTTCGATATCCAGCCCAATCTCGGCCATCGCCTGGTCGGCGTTGGCCGGGTCCATTTGATACGTCTTTCGGTCGCCGAAGGCCGGGGCCGACTCGGCGGCGTCTCTGAACGGGCCGTAGAACGCCGAGGCGTACTTGGCCGCATAGGACATAATCGCCACGTTCTCGAAGCCGTTCTCCTCCAGGGCCTCACGAATGGACTTGACCCGACCGTCCATCATATCCGACGGAGCGACGATATCGGCCCCGGCCTGAGCGTGCGAGAGGGCCATCTTTGCCAGCAGCTCACAGGTCGAATCGTTATCGACTTTGCCGTCTTTGATCACGCCGCAGTGGCCGTGGTTGGTGAACTCGCACAGACAGACATCCGTGACAACCAGCAGTTCCGGCGTCGCCTGCTTGATTTCTCGAATCGCGCGCTGAACGACGCCATCCTCGGCCCATGCCTCCGAGCCGACCTCGTCCTTCTTGCCGGGCAACCCGAAAAGCAGTACCGCAGGTATGCCTAACGAGGCCACTTCAGCCGCTTCGGCAGCAATGGTGTCCGGCGAGAAATGAAAGCAGCCCGTCATGGACGTGATCGGTTCCTTGATGCCTTCGCCCTCGCGCACGAACAACGGATAGACCAAATCATCCACGCTGACGCGCGCCTCCCGCACCAACCGTCGCATCGAAGGGCTGCTCCGCAACCTGCGCATCCTATTCTGAGGAAAACTCATCGTAGAACTCCTGTCTCGTCTTCAGTAATTCCAGATTTCAGACCTCTATTTTGATTCCTCGGTCTCTTCTATGGCGTCAAGTAGTCCATCAAGGGTGTGCTCTTTCGCCGTAATATGAACGGTAATGCCAAGCTGTCCCAGTCGTTCGGACGTCACCGGTCCGATCGATGCTACCTTGACATGGGATGTACTGACCCAATCGCTGCCGATCTGCTCGAAGAATCCATCGACCGAAGAAGGGCTGGCAAACGTCAGCCAGTCGATGGTCCCGTCGCTGATCGCTTCCACCAGCCGGGATGGATCGCTTTTTTCCGCCGTCGCGGTATAGACGGCGACGTTGTCAACTGCCGCGCCGGCCTCGGTCAATAGCTCGACAAGCTCATTCGACGCAAGCTGCGAGCGCAAGAGCAGCACCTTCTTACCCTTCACATTTGTGGAGCGGACGAGTCGCCTGCCCAGCTCTCGGCCGGTAAAAACCTCCGGCACGAAATCCGCTTTGATACCGAAGTCGGCTAGCTTGGCTGCGGTTTTGTTGCCGATTGCCGCAACCTTCGCCGCACCCAAGACCCTGGCGTCCCTACCCAAACCTTCCAGAGCCTCGAAAAAGATCGTCACGCCATTGCCGCTGGTGAAGACGATCCAATCGTACTGGCTGAAATTCGCCAGCGTGCGCAGAAATTCGTTTGAGTCCGTCAAAGATTTGACTCGTATCGTCGCAAAGGGCAGCGGATTGCCGCCGCGAGAAATGATCTTGGCCGCAAGATCCGCATTGCCGGCGACGTCCCGCGTTATGACGATGCTCTTGCCGAATAAGGGCTTGTTCGTAAACCAGTCGAAGCTTGTGTCACTATTGGCGGCGTCACCGATCACGACTATCGCCGGCGGTCCGATTTCCTGCCGCTTGCACTCGTCGCTGATTCGCTCGAGCGTCGCCCTGAGCACCCGCTGCGTCGGGAACGTGGCATGGGCAACGACCGCCGCTGGCGTGTCTGCTGCTTTACCATTCTCTATCAATCGCTGGGCAATAGATTCGAGCGTGCCCATCCCCATATAGAAGACGAGTGTGCCGCCAAATTGGGCTAAGACGCGCCAGTCGATATTGCTTTCTTGCTTGCCCGGCGCTTCCCTGCCGGTGATGAACGTCACCTGAGAACTGTATTCTCTGTCGGTCAGCAAGATACCGGTGTGGGATGAGACCGCGACGGCGGCCGTCACGCCGGGTACGATTTCAAAACCGATCTTGGCCTCGATCAGCACGGCAAGCTCCTCGGCGACCCGCCCAAACATGCACGGATCGCCGCCCTTGAGCCGGACGACCGTCTTGCCACTGAGGGCCTTTTCGACCAGCACTTGATTGATCTGGTCCTGCGTGCACGAACCTTTACCGATCCGCTTGGGCACGTGGATGATCTCGGCACCCTTGCGCGCAAATTGCAGCAACGCCGGATTGGCGAGTTTGTCGTAAATCACACAATCCGCGGCCTTGAGCGCTTCGGCGCCGCGAACGGTAATCAAATCCGCCCTCCCTGGCCCGGCGCCCACCAGATAGACAAAACCCTTCTTCATCGTATTTCGTCGTTCGTGAATCGTATTTCGTGTTTTGAATGTAGCGTGGGGCTTGCCCCACCGATTCGACATACCATACCAAAATTACATACACGATGCCATTGATTTTCGCTCCAGCCGGAGGTACAATGCGAACCAAAAAGTCTCAAGCATGAAAGGATGGGTCTTATGTACAAAATGAATTTCTTCTTAATCGCCGTGGCGTTGGCCATCCTGGCTGGCGGGACCGCTTATGCTGAAGATTGGAAAGTGGGCGAAAAATGGACTTACAAGCATGAAGGTCCTCGACCTTTCAGCGATCCTTCGACTAAAATCAAAGGCGACGTGACGGTTGAAGTAACTAAGATCGAAGGTGAAGGAGCGGCCAAGCGATACTTGTTGAAAACCGTGTGGGGAACGGAAGATGCCAATCCGACAACGACCTACATCGATCCGAACAACATGATTCATAAAATGGAAATCCAATACATGGCGGTTCTCGTTTTCAGCCCTCCCGTACCAGGGCTCTGGCGTTTAAAACCCGGCGAACAAAAAACGCTTAAAACGAACATGGACATCGGTGGATTCATAATACCCCTCGAGTACGTGGCGAAGCGTCTCAAGGATGAAACTCTCACCGTCCCGGCTGGAAAATTCGAGAACTGCCAACACATACAGATTATCTGCTCGTTCCAGAACGAAATGGGACAACCCGCGAAAACCAAGGTAGATCAATGGTATCATCCCAAGATCAAGAACTTCGTCAAGGAAGTCGGGATCATGAACGATCAAGGCGACAACAGCCACACCGGAACGAGCGTCCTGAAATCTCACACAATGCCAAAGTAGTCTGCATTCTTCAGCACTTAGTTGAAGCTTATCTGTCACTTCGACCGTAGTGATGCACAAACCATCCCCCCTGTCATTCCGACCGGAGGGCCGCCGTAGGCAGCCCGTAGCGGAGGAATCTGGTTTCAAATGAAAATCAGTTCCCGTCCGTAGCCAGATGTCTCGACTCCGTCCCGACATAATCGGGACTTCGCTCGACATGACCGAAAGCGGTCATTTTTCAAGCGAGGCGAGTATTTGTTGGCCGCCGGCGTTGAGGAGTTCTTTGGCGAGTTGTTCGGCGAGATTTTCGGCTTTGGCGGTGGGGCCGGTGGTTTTGAGGGCGATGAAGTTCTGGCCTTGCAGGTCAGAGATGAAGGCGCGGATGCGGATCTCGTCCCCGTTGATCTGGGCGTAAGCGCCGACGGGGGCGTGGCAGCCGCACTGCAACGTGGTTAGAATCTTTCGCTCGGCCGAGGTTGTTGTCCGTGCGTTTTCGTCGTCGATGGCGGCGATGATCTTGTTGGTTTCGGTGTCGTCGGCCCTGGTCTGGATCGCCAAAGCGCCCTGAGCAGGGGCGGGGATAAATAGCGCCGGGTCGAAGACAAGCGTGATTCTATCGGCCAGGCCAAGCCTTTCCAGGCCGGCACGTGCTAAGAGCACGGCGTCAAATTCAGCAGTATCGAGCTTTCTCAATCTCGTTTGAACGTTGCCGCGAATCGGAGTCGGTTCGAGGTCGGCTCTTAAATGTTTGAGCTGGGCGGCGCGTCGGAGGCTCGAGGTGCCGATTCTCGCTCCCTTCGGCAACTGCTCGATGGACTCTACCGGCGAAGTACAGACGAGGCAATCCTCGACGAAGTTTCTGTCGAACACCGCGGCGATGGTCAGGCCCTCCCGCTCGGCTGTGGGCAGGTCCTTGAAGCTGTGGACGACAAAGTCCGCCTCCCCGGCCGCCAGGACATCCTCAAGCTGCGAGGTGAAAAAGCCGGTGTCCTTGAGGTTCCACAAGGCCGTACGCCGGTCGCGGTCGCCCGTGGTGGTGACCTGCTTGATCCGAATATTGAGGCCGGGATGGATTTTTTTCAGCGTGGCGACCACGTATTCGGTCTGAGCGATGGCCAAGGCCCCGCCGCGTGTTGCTACGGTAAGAACGTCCATAACAATCTTTCAAAAACAGAAGCCGGCCGCCGACGAATCGGGCGTCTCACTATCGTCTATTAGTCCCCCGTGTATGCGCATACTCCGACGCGAGGTGAATTGACCAGAGGCAAAAGCATCTCCTCGCCGCACTCGTGCTCGGCGGCGCACTCATCGCACAGGCATCCTTCATCCGATAGGATACATTCGGTGCATACGTGAGCAGCCGTTTTGCCGCAGGACATACAAGGATACGAAGGAGGATCATTTCTCGCTAAAACGGCAATGTCCTTGCGCTTCATTTGCCTTTGCTCCTGCGAGATCACCTTCAGCATCAGGTATGTCGTTGAGCCAAAGTCATACTCATGGTACAGCTTCATCCCGGGACTGAGAACATCGCTTAGCCTGACGTTCATGCTGGCATCACCAAAATCCGCCATTGGTGCCACGGAGTACCGTCTGCCGTCGATTTCAAAGGCGCTCATATGGCCACAGCACTCCAGCCAAATGCCCCGAAGAAAACTGTCCAGCATTTCAAGCCTTGCATCAGCAGGGATCTCAAGATGCATCCAATAATCGGGCGCATACCGCCCTTCAACCATCAGATGAAAGACCTCTCTTGGCCGCCCACCTCGGCCGGTAGATGATGTCTTGGAATCTTTTTGCTTGCATGATTTGAGGTGTCTGGTCATCGCCGACTTGTCGAACGTACCACCACATAGGTGACATTGACCTTTTGACATGTGCTTAGCCATTTTCTATGCCTCCGTTACCGAATCCAGGACTCTAATACAGTCGAGATCATTGTGAACCAGAAGGACACATCGCACTTATTACGTGCCGATTGGGACGCATTTTATGGCAGCTCATTGAGAATAGCAACGCCAAATTTCATTGAAAACGAACCATCAGGCCCGAGTGGCGTATGGAATTATCCTTGTAAAATGAGCGCTTTGGGGCATAATCAGCCCTGCAAAGCTTTGTCATTGTCGTGAAGGGGATTGAATGAACAAGTTCAGGCGAGAGGTCATGTGGGCGGCCCTGGCGCTCATTATCCTGCTGACCGTGTTCTCCATCTACGGCGCCTTTATCGGCGCCGCGCGGGCGGAACAATTCTTCAATCGCGCTCCTCTGGCGATTTACTGGGTGGCCTTCGCGATATTGCTGGTCGTCGCGATTAATGTATTCCCACGGCTGGTCCGTGTGCCGGGGCTGCTGCTGATGCACGCCGCCTGTATCCTCATTCTGGCCGGAGGGATGTGGGGCTCGCGCGCCGGGCACGCGCTGCAAGAGAAGTTTCTCGGAATCGAGAAAATCCGAACCGGTCGAATAACCATCTACGAAGGACACGCAGAGAACAGCGTAATATTGCAGGATGAGGATCTGAAGTATCTGTTTAGCATTGAGCCAGAGTTCGCCAGTGATCTGCACAATCGCACAGTCTCGGAAGAGCTGCGGCAAGAATTTGAAAAGCACCAGAAGCCCCTTTCGCAGCCTGTCAAAGTCTGGGTCAAACCGGAAGGAAATGGATGGGTGATAGCCGACACCTCGAGTGCGTACATTGCAAGGAAAGAGGACGGTGCACTGAACATTTACGATCCGACAAAGGAGCTACCCTTCGCCCTCAGACTCAAAGACTTCCGAATAGAATATTACGAACCCGCGTATCTGGAAATCGAAATCTCTGCGGGGCAAACTCAAAGAGTTTCCGCGGACGTCGGCCTGGAACATGACTTAGGCGGCGAGCTTGGAAAGGTGAAAATCGTCGGGGAATATAGAAATTTCAAGATGTCACTCGATGATGGAAAGCGGGTCGCTTATGATGATCCAAGTCCGGGCTTTAATCCTGCACTCGAAGTAGAAATTACATCACCGGATGGGAACGTATCAACGCAATACATCTTCCCACACATGCCCGAATTCGGCCACGCTCAGGGCAAGCTGAAAATCACATATAAAGGGCCGATCCCCAGAATGGTTCGTGACTATATCAGCAAGCTTGAAGTTGTTAAGGACGGCCAGGTCGTCGCCGAGAAGGATATCGAAGTAAATCATCCGCTCTACTTCGGCGGATACCATTTTTATCAGTCGGATTACGACCATGTGGCCCACCAATATACCGATCTCTCCGTCTATTCCGACACGGGATTACGGCTGGTTTTTATCGGTTATTGGGCGCTTTGTATCGGCGTTCTCTGGCATTTCTGGCTAAGACATGTGTCCGTCGCTCGTATCTCGTCGCTCGTCACGTGGCGAGGCCGTCCCGGCCTTGTGTCCCGCCGGCATCGTGCCGGCGGCAGGGAACAAGGGCAAGATGCCCTCGCCACATCGAAAATCAGAAATCGAAAATGAGCATATGGCAATCAAATACACCATTCAAGGTTTGCTGATTTACGCCACAATGGCTGCGTATCTGCTGGCGTTTGTCGTGACACTGCTGCGAAAGCCCAAAGCCGGACATGCCATCTATTTGCTCGGCTTCGCCGTCGCTGTCGTCTCCTACGGCTATCGCTGGGTTCACGTGCGTCACGTGCCGCTGCAGAATCTCTTTGAGGTCTTCTTGTGCCTGGGCATGATTTACCCCGTCTCGGTATTCTGCCGGCGCGTGCTGCGCGTCGGAGGATACGCCGCCGACATGTTCATCGGGGCGTTCGTGTTGTTTCCCGCCGGATTCAAATTCAGCGCCGAACCGCAGCACCTACCACCGGCATTGCAGAGCTGGCTCTTCGTGCCGCATGTGGCCGCGTACACGCTCTCATACATCTTTATGTTCAAGGCCACAGTCCAAGCCTTCTGCCAATTGCTGGGCAAGAATCCGAAGCCCGGCGAGAATCTTCTGCCCCCAGAGCAGGCCACGTACAGCATCGTTTGCGTCGGCTTTCCTCTGCTGACACTCGGTCTGATCCTCGGCAGCTATTGGGGCCAGCTCGCCTGGGGCGATTACTGGGGCTGGGACCCGAAGGAGCTCTGGTCGCTTGCCTCGTGGCTGGTCTTCGTCGGATACTTTCATTTCCGCTATATGTTCGGCAAAAGACACCCGCGTGCGAACAGCCTCTGGGTGATCGTCGGCATGGTCACCATCATCATCACGCTACTCTGGGTCAACCTCTCGAGACTCTTCTCCGGCCTCCACAGTTACGCGACGTAATCTTCAGGTTGCGCTTCACACTCTTACTCGGACAAAAAAATAAGGCCGATCTAAACAGGATCGGCCTTAGCATGACATTCGGCAGGTTAGTTTTCTTGAAGTGTATAATCAGCGGGGATATTCGGTACGAACTCGCTCTCATCCAGCTCGACATTCCACTGAAATTCATCCTGGACGTTGTGAAATTCCTTTGTCCCGTTATTACAGATTGTCTTTGACTCAAAGAAAATCGGCAAACCCGTTTCAACAGCAACCCATAACTGTGCAACATGGCTGTCGACCTCGATCGGATCATCCGATGAAATACGCGCTCCTTCCGGATTCGTTATTTCCACGCCTTCCGCTTCAATGCCATCAATGGTCTTGCGACCCAGCTTTCTGTATCCTACGGATAGCATTTCACGGATACCCTCTTTCGGATCCAATCCTTCCAACTCCGCCAATTGGTCGCCGGTAAGCGGCTGGCGGGTGTACATCTTTTCTGAGTGCATGACTCCAATAAGCACCCCTTCTTTCAAGCTGGCGTAGGTCTGAACCAAGGCTTGCGGATCGAGGTAGCCGTCCATCCGCACGCCGTACTCCGCAGATCCATAAACCTTCATATTGTACTCTTTAATCCCTTTTTCCTTATCGTTGTTGATCTGTTTCATTCGGAAAATAAATCCTGGACTTGCTTCAATATTCCGGACCACTTCACCCCAGGCAACGCCCGATGCCGGTCCTCCAAGCTGATTGATGCCGACCAGGACGGCGATAACGATCACCGCCGCCGCGGCAAGTTTTGTTATTCGACTTTGCATAATGTTCCTCCATATCTTCGGCCGGG
>JGI2171J19970_10002520_pt1 | contig 10038 bp, 13 predicted proteins | sample DeeMarSWOR324_28_FD_19970 | JGI IMG/M metagenome (IMG submission 19970) | reverse complement strand
CCCGCTTTTCATTCTTCCATCTCCTCGTGCCGCTCGTAAGTGTAGATCCCGTCAAGGAACACTCGTGGGTCTTTTCTCTTAACTTTGGTTGCTCTTTCGATGTTTGCAGCGGTTTGGCTGACATCCTCGATGTTGATTCCTTGTACAGTTATGTCATCGCCCTTTGGTATAACCTTGGCACCACCTATTATTTTGGCTATGCGTGGGCTTCGTTCCCCTGTGAAGTTTTCTATAGTCACTGTTTTTTCTCTAACTTTAACAGATATTGGGAAGTGCGAGAACACGATTTTGAGTTTGTAAGTGAATCCTTTTGTCACTCCTATCATCATGTTTTTAATATGAGAACAGACCGTCCCCACGAGGGCTGCCTCTCTTTTGCGAGGCCAGTTCGCCCGAATCTTTATCACATTTTCTTCTAATTGAACAGATACTGGGGCGTGAGAAAAATCTCGCGTTAGCGTTCCCTTTTCACCCTTAACCATTACAACTCTTCCCTCTACGTTAACCTCCACCTCTTCAGGAATTTCGATCGATCTAACCGCCTCAACGACGCGCATTCACAGTTCCCCTAATAGATAAAAGCGACGAGTCTTCCTCCGATTTTTTCCTTCTCAACCTCCCGATGAGCCAACACTCCCTTGGAAGTGGAAACCACGAGAACACCGATGTCCCTAGATGGGAGAAAACGTTTCTCCCAAGTTTCAAACTCATTTGATCTCACAGGAAAACGGGGTTTTACGGCGCCACATTTGTTTATACGACCAAGAAGCTGTACCTTGAACTTTCCGGAACGTCCATCCTCCACGAATTCAAATTCACCGATGTAACCATTCAGTTGCATAACCCTCAAAACACGCCCCAAAAGTTTAGAGGCTGGGCTAATTATGCATTCACGCTTATTTCGCATCTCATTGTTCATAATGGTCGTCAACCCATTAGCAAGAGTGTCCACGGGCGTCAAGTTTCCAGCACCTCCTACTCATACTTCTTGAATCCAAGCTTTTCAGCGACCTCTCTAAAACATTGACGACACAAATACAATCCATGCCGACGAATGATTGCTCCATAGGAACCACATCGTCTGCATGGGCGGCTACCCTTACCGTATTTTCGCTCTTTTTTTGGCTTCTGTTTTCCCATATATGTCCCTTCAGCCTATACGATTTCAACCCCAAATTCATCTTTAATAAATAATATTGCATCCTCAGGTGTCAACAGGTGATCTAGTCCAACTCTAGATTTAGCACGATGCCTCCGTTTAACGCGATATCCGGGCCTACCAAGAGCAACTGAAACATCCATGCCATATATGCCAAGTTCTGGCACGTATTTAGTGCCAGGTATCTCTATATGTTCCTTAATGCCAAAAGAAAAGTTTCCGTGACGATCAAAACAATCCTTCGAAAGTTTATTATCAACCGTGTGAAAAGCTTTCTGAAGAAAATTCCTCGCTTTTTCCTTCCGAAGAGTCACAACACAAGCGATCGGTTCTCCTTTGCTGATACCAAAATCCCGTATTGTTTTCTTGGCCTTTCGCTTACAAGGCATTTGTTCAGTCAGTTGTTCAAGAACCTTTGATGCCTTTTCAAGAGGCTCTCCAGACTTTCCGACAGAAATATTGACGGTTACTTTTTCGATTTTGGATTTAAGCATCGGATCTTGACGCCATCTCTTGCGAACTCCTTCTTCTGACAAATCAATCATCCTCCGGCAAAGATATCCACGACCGAGTGTCACCGGTAACGAAAATGAAATTAAGAGTTGTTTGGAAGCGATTTCCGTTTTCGTCTTCGATGGTAACCAGCGAGCCTCCGCGTTTTTGGCTTAGGCGTTTTTCTAAGGTAACAATCTTACCGTACTTACCCACGTTTTTTCCTCCAACAATAATTGCGTGCATGTCTTCACTTAGCTTCAAGTGTGCAGTAATTTCTTGGCTAGGAATACTTGTTTTCAAAACATCTAATGTTTGATAGACCTTTTCTTCAAGTTTTGGGGAGTCTTCCACTTGAACCTGTATGTTTCTTCCATCATGAAGATTAAGCTGTATGCGTCCGCCTTTGATGACATTTTTGTTTTCGATTCGACAGAGTTTGAATAGCGCCTCCTCGGACCCAATTGAATGAAGAAGCAATCCTTTTTCAGAGGGTAGAATCCGATACGTCTTTTTCATCTCAGGTATGGAAATGACGTCCATTAAGCCTGTTGGAAAAAGTTCCTCAAGCTGTAATTTTCCGTTAACTTCTACCTTTCCTTGGGAAATTATTGTTTTTGCTTCTTTTCGTGTTTTTGCGAGTCCAAGAATATCACGGATAATAAGCGCAAGTGGTATGCAACCTGAAGTTGGGTGAGGTCCAGGCTTAGGTCTGGCTGTCCAAACGAATTCTTTTCGATGGATGGGCCAAAATTTTGGAGCTGGTTTTCGTTTTAAGTGTTTTTTTCCGCCTTTTTTCCCCAATTTATGTTCCTCTGGTTTTTGCTGTAGTTTTGCGGGTTTCCATTTTCTTTCTTTTCTGCTGGTTTTTTGCAGGCTTTGGCTCTGTTTCTTCCGCGACCGTCTCTTCTTGCAACTCTATTTTTTCGCCGACACCTTTTCGTTTTAGTGTTTCTTTGCGCCACTTGTCATCAAGATTGAGACGGGTAATTCTTACCTTGGATGGATGAATAGGGATGGGTGTTGAAGTTCCGTCTACTTTCTCCCGTGTTACTCCTTCAACAAAGACTCTATACTTCGTTCGGTTGACTCCGGTGACTTTCCCTTCAAATCCTTTGCGGTCGCCTCGCATGATATTGACAGTGTCGCCAATTCTCACCGGAATCGAGTTGGTGTTGTGGGACGCTTTTAGCTTCGATGAAAGAGCAGCAGAGAATTGTTTGTATCGCTTATGAAGAGGGGCCTGATACAATCTTTTGTGCTGTTTTCTAGGTTTTGTTGTTTTCACTTTTTCCAGCTTCCTATACGATGATGCTTGCAGCGCTTGCTATTCTCGGCCATCGCTCAGCCGCTTCCTTCGCCACTGGGCCTCGGATCTCTGAGCCGCGCATTTCTCCTTCGGGGGTCATTATGACAGCTGCGTTGTCTTCGAATTGAACCCAGACTCCGTCGGCACGTCTGTATGGTTTTTTCTGTCGAACTAAGACTGCATGAAATATTTTCTTTCTCATATCAGGCGTTCCTTTTCTCACTGAGACAACAATCCTGTCTCCAACGGCTGCTGNNGGAANNCGTCTTAATCGACCTTTGTAACCCATTACTTGAATTACTCTGAGTTTTCTGGCTCCGGTGTTATCGGTACATTTGACAATGGAACCGGCTAGCAAGCCTGTTGAAATTTTTGGCCTTTGCCCAATCATTCCTTTGGCTATGAAAGCTCGCGCTTTAGCTCTTGCCGCCATTTCATTTTTCCCCTAGTTTTTCGACCACAACGAATGAAACGGTTTTGCTTATTGGGTGGCATTCAGCTATTTTGACCAGATTTCCTTCTTTCGCGTTTATGCATGGAGGGTTATGGGCTGAAATGTGACCGTGCCTCCGTTCATAACGTCTGAATTTTGGCACGTAATTTAGGTAGTCACGTCGCACGACGATGGTTTTGTCCATCTTGGCGCTGATGACAACGCCTTCCAATGTGTGTCCTCTGATCGAGAGGGTTCCATGAAAGGGACAGTTGGGGTCGTTGCAGGTTTTTTTTGGTTTTTTTGCGGAACGTGTTGTCATTTACCAACGCCTCCTGATTCGCTTCTTGATTCGGTTTTCAGGTCGTCCAATGATGATTTTTCCGTCTATCTCTACAACTGTTCCGTCGGGCATGGTGAAATGAAAGACAGCCACGTTCTTGATGATCGTTGTTTTCTTGTTGTCATGTAGTATTACCAATGTGTTTCGGGTCTCGTTGAGTACTTTGCCTTTTGTGCCCACGTAGCTAGGATTTGGGCTTCCTACAACCTCAGCGTTATGTCCGATAAATTCATGTTGAAGCGTGGTGGGTGTGATTCTCATTTTTTCTTCTTCTCCACATGTATTTCTTCGTTTTCAACTGTGAGAACGCGAGCGATTGTTTTGCGGAGTTCTCGTATTCGAGAAGGGTTGTCAAGAGAACCTCCTGCTTTGACCATTGTTTTCAATCTGACGAGTTCAGTTCGTAGTTCAACGATCTTTTTTTTGCGGTCCTCGGAAGACATTGTTCGGATGTCTTTCATCCTTATGATTGGCATGTTATTCTTCAGCCTCCGTGGTTTCTTTTTCAGTCTTCTGCACTGCCTCTTCTGTGGGTTCTTCAATAATTTGCACTTGGTCTGGAAATTTTGCATCTGGGGGCATGATTTGTACTTTGATTCCAAGAATGCCTGGTTTTAATTGAACAGGTAGTACTGCTTTTCGCATGTATTTTCTTGCAGCGTCTCCGCTTTTGGGCAGGTATCCTAGGCGGAATTTTTCGTATCGAGAGCGGTCTGTTCGTAGTTTTCCGCTTATAATGATCTCTGCGCCTAGTGCTCCTGCTTCCATGATTTGGTTTAATGCCCAGAAGCCTGCTCTTCGAAAGTGTACGCCGCGGCTTAGGGCTGAGGTGACTCGGGATGCCATGATGTGTGCGTTGAGTTCTGGGATTTCGATTTCGGCTACGGAGATCTGTGGGCTGGGCATTTTGAATTTTTCTTCTAGTGTCGTGGCGAGGTTTTTTATGGTTTCTCCGCCTCTTCCAATGACTAGTCCGGGGCGCATTGTGTATATTACTACGTGTGTGCCTAGTGGGGTGTTTGTGATGTCTACTCCGCCGTATCCTGCGCGTTCGAATTCTTGTTGTAGGAATTCGTTGATTTCTGTTTTTTTTATGGTTTCGGTTATGAAGTGTTTGACTGTTGACGTTTTATGTTTCCTCCTTTGTTTGTTCTAGGATTAGTTCAATATGGCAGAGTGTTTCGAAGTGTGGTGTCATTCGTCCGAAGGCTCTTGGTTTGTATCTTTTGATTTTCATTCCTGGGTAGGCTGATGCGTGTATTATTCGTAGGTTTTCTGTGTCTAGTCCTTTGAATTCGGCGTTTGTTTCTGCTTCTTTCAGTTTTTTTAGGATCTTTTGTGCAGCTTTTTGGGGGTATTTGCCTGCGGCTATTTTTTGTAGTCCTCGTCTGTGTGGTTGTTTCTTTTTGTGTTTGCGGAATGGTACTGGTTTTTCGATTTTGATGACTTGTTGTAAGTAGGTTTTTGCTTTGGGTAGTTTCATTCCTTTTATTGTTTTGCATATTTCTGTTGCGTGTTTTGGGGATACTCTGATTTCGCGTGCACTGGCTTTCGCTGTTTTTTCTGGGTCTATGTCTGTTTTTGAGTATCCCCAATGTGGCATTTTTTGTCTGTCTTTCCTTCTTTTTGGTTAATGTGCTGAATCAACTGGGGTTGCGTTCTTTATATGCTTTATTATTTCTGTTGGTGTTTTTGAAGAGCGGTTTTTCTCTACATTGTTTTGGTCTCTCTTTAGGTTCCTCCTATATTTTTCTGCATTCCATCATTCTCTCTCTTTTATAGACCCCCCTATAGCCCCCCCTAATCGCTTTAGTCTCTTATGGTCTCGTTATCTCTCTCTTTGTAGACCCCCCTACCCGGGGGGGTAGTGGTTTTGAATTGTGGTGTTGGTCTGTTTGAGGGAGGTTGGTGGGTTCTGTTTTTAGAGTGGAGGATAGACCGCGTGGAATAAGGTTGCTGTGGAGATGAGAGAGAAAGGTTTTGGTTCTAAGCTGTTTCTTTTCAGATTGTTGGTCTGTTGAATCATGTCAAATGAAGGCGATGTTACGGTGAGCATTCTTTGTTTTCAATGCTGGGCTCCTTTGCAATGGTGAATAAATAATTGTTTCTGAATATTTTGACCACCAGACGAATGGACTAAATGATTGAAATGGGTGCACTGGCGAGTCTTAATCTTAAATAGTGTTATTGGTCTTTTTTTTCTTTCTCGGCGGTTCTTTAACAAAGACAAGTAGGAGCGCTAAAGCTATTAATCCTATTATTCCGCTCAAGAAAAATGGGAGTCCGGTTCCTCTGACTAATAGGCCTCTAAGCCATTCAATCTTGAATTCTTGGAATTGAAACGTGTAGAAGAGCCATGGTCCTATGAGGACTCCTGCAATCATGCCTACGTCGAAGAATGCAGTGAATTTTCCAAATAATTTTCCTCTTATTTTTGCGGGGGCGAGGTCTGCTTGTAATGCTCTTCCAGCGGGCATGCTTACGTTTATCCCTAGAGATCTAAGTGCCATAATTCCTGTCGCTTGCCAAAGATTTGAGGCGAATGGTAATACTATTGATCCGAGTCTGGATGACAGGCTTCCGATAGTTATTATAGGCTTTCTTCCCCATCTGTCAGCTAGTTTTCCTGCAAAGAAATTGCATGCTATCCCCACGAACCCTGATATGGATAGGATTGCCCCGATTTGGAAGGTTATGGCTCCGAAAACCTCGCCTAGGAAGAGGACGCCTACTGGCGCGATGAAGCCTACTGCGAAGCCGTTAGTCAGGTTTGTAATGTATAGGACTCTTATGGAACGCAGAATCCGTCCTGTAAGCTTAGAGTCGTCTTCTTCCATGGTCTCTGTTCTTATGTCAGATTTTTTGCCTCTTGTCTCTTTGACTTTCCACGCTACTAATCCGATGGCGATTACGGACAACAAGGAATCTATAAAATATGGGATTCTGTAACTATTTTCCAAACTTAATCCTAAAGTGGTCTCTGAAAGGAATTGGATAGTTCCGCCGAATATGGGACCTATGAACCATCCCACCATGGTCAGGGTTAAGAAGAATCCTAGGGCTTCCCCTTTTCGTCTTTTTGGAACTTGATCGATTAAGGAAGCTTCTGCTGCAGGGCGAACCGCTGCTGTAGCCACCCCGTTTAGGGCCCTAATGATAAGGAGTGTCTGCCAATTCGGAACTAAACCTGTTATTGTGCCTAGAAAAACGTCTGCTAGTAGTCCAGCTTGAATCAGTTTCTTTCTGCCAGCTCGATCAGAGAGGCTCCCAAATGAGGAAGAGAGGAGTGCGCTCGTAATCATGAAGGCAGCTATGAACACTCCTATGAACCAGACTTCAGCCCCTAAAGAGGTTGCGTAATAGGGGAAGTAGGCCATAGGCAGAGCGCCTGCTATGTTCTCGACCATGGAGGTTATTGATAGTACTATAACGCTCGCTGAGTATAGCTCTGGACGCTGCATGAACCATCCCGTTTCAATCTTTAAAGCTTCCAGTCATAAATGAAATCTGACATATTTATGCACATACACCAGAATACACGTATATTAGAGAAGACATCAGACATGACAAAAGAAGGATTCAAACATGGAGAACGTGAGAATAGTTCTATATGGAGTCGGTGCCATGGGAGCACGCATAGCCAATTTCCTCCTAAAGAAGGGAGGAGTAGAAATCGTCGGCGCCATAGACATTGACAAAGGCAAGGTTGGAAAAGACATAGGAGAAATACTGGGAACTGGCCAGCAGTTGGGAATCAAAGTATCCAATAACCCTGACGCTGTGTTTTCTAAGGTTAACGCAGACGTGGTTGTTCACTCAACGACTTCTTTCCTTAAACAAACATATCCCCAGATAGTAACGGTCATAAAGCATGGAGTAAACGTAGTGTCAACGTGTGAAGAACTTTCGTATCCATACGCTACGGAACCGGAGCTAGCTGAAAAACTTGACAAGCTAGCAAGAGAATACAGCGTAACCGTCTTAGGTACAGGCATAAACCCAGGGTTCCTCATGGACACGCTGGTCATCACTCTGACCAGTGTGTGCCAGGAAATCGAACACATCAAGGCAACTAGAGTAATGAACGCTGCCACGCGGAGAGTCCCATTCCAAAAGAAGATAGGAGCAGGGCTCACTGTCAACGAGTTCAAAGAAAGAATAGAAACGAAAACTATCATAGGGCATGTCGGACTGATACAATCCATAGCCATGATAGCCAACGCCTTAAAATGGAAACTTGACAAGATCGAGGCGGACCCAGTGGAGCCAGTGATAGCTGAGACACATGCAGCGAGTGAGGCAGTTAAAGTGGGACCCGGTCAAGTGGCTGGTCTAAAACAGCGTGCAAGAGGTATAGTGGAAGAAAAAGAAGTGATCTCACTCGATTTTCAAGCGTACGTAGGTGCAAAAGAGGAATACGATGCCATTATCATCAAAGGGGTGCCGAACATCCACGAAAAAATAGCACCATGCATTCATGGTGACTCTGGAACCGTAGCGATAGTCGTAAACTTAATTCCTACGGTGATGAACGCAATGCCAGGCTTGGTGACCATGAAAGATTTGTCTGTTCTATCAGCCGCGCTTGGGGACATGAGAGACCATTTTGGTTAACAAAATCGCAGTCTCCTTGATTAAACAGATCTTTGTTCCAAAACGTATCTAAGATTTATGAGTTGTTGTCGCCAAGGCAATATAGGAGTTACTAAAAGCTTGCCTGAATACAGAGTCAGTGTAGATATTGGGGGCACATTTACAGATTTAGTTGCACTAAACGAACAAACTGGTGAGCTAATCAATCTTAAGGTTTCCTCAACTCCAAAAAAACCTGCAGACGCAGTCATCGAGGTTTTCCAACAATTCCTGAAAGGAGTTGGACCCGAAAAAATCCCTACAATAACGCATGCCACAACTATAGCAGTAAATGCATTGCTTGGGCAACTTGGTCTTGAACTCCCCAAAGCCGCGTTGATCACAACGAAGGGGTTTAGAGACGTTTTAGAAATTGGTCGGCAGAGGAGGCATGAATTATACAACCTTTTTGTTCAAAGACCCCGGATGCTTATTCCCAGAAAACTTAGGTACGAAGTCAGTGAAAGAATCGGGCCAGAAGGTGAAGTTTTAGAGCCGTTAAATACCGAAAATGCGCGGTCTCTTGCAGTCGAGCTGAAACATGAGAATATCAAAGCTGTAGCAATCGCGTTGCTTCACTCATACATGAACCCGAGGCACGAGCAAGAAATCAAGAATATGCTTCAAGAGGCATGCCCACAGACTTTGGTAACCTGCTCCTCTGAAATCGCGCCTGAATATCGCGAATTCGAGAGAACAAGCACAACAGTAGTGAACGCGTGTCTAATGCCAATAGTGTCAGTTTATATGAATGATTTGTCTAATAGAATCCAAAAACTAGGCTTTTCCAGTCCACTTTCTGTGATGCAGTCCAGTGGCGGCATAGCTTCTAAAAATGTGATTGTTGAAAAGCCAGTAAGCATGGTTGAATCTGGCCCAGCAGCCGGCGTCATAGCATCATCCTTCTATGGAAAAATGCTCGGAATCGGGAATATAGTAAGCTTCGACATGGGTGGAACCACAGCTAAGGCAGGAATCGTACAAGGTGGAATCCCAGAAGTTGTGACAGAGTATGAAGTCGCTGGCAGAGTCCACACTGGAAGAATCGTGAAAGGAAGCGGATACCCTGTGAGATTTCCCTTTATAGACCTGGCAGAGTGCAGCGCTGGCGGAGGAACAATCGCTTGGGTTGACACAGGCGGAGCCTTAAGAGTTGGTCCAATAAGCGCAGGAGCTGATCCTGGTCCAGCCTGCTATGGAAAAGGCGGAGAGAAACCCACTGTGACCGACGCTAACCTAATTCTTGGTAGGCTTAACCCCAACTATGTGCTTGGAGGAAGAATGAAAGTATTCCCTGAGTTGTCTCAAAAATCTGTTGATAAAGAAATCTGTGAGAAAACGGGTCTTGGATTGGCTGACGCCGCCGCAGGTATAGTAAGAATAGTAAACTCGACCATGGCTAAGATTCTAAGAATTGTTTCGGTGGAGCGTGGCCACGACCCGAGGCAATTCACATTGAATTCGTTTGGTGGAGCCGGCCCGATGCACGCTTGTGCCCTCGCTGAAGAATTACACATATCCAGCATAGTTGTGCCAACTAATCCAGGTCTGTTTTCAGCACTCGGACTCTTCACAGCTGACTTCACCTACAGCCTTGTAAAAGCCATCATGAAAACAGTGAAAGATGTTCAACTAAACGACATTGAAACGACGTTTAGGAAACTGCAAGC
>JGI2171J19970_10002518_pt1 | contig 10041 bp, 9 predicted proteins | sample DeeMarSWOR324_28_FD_19970 | JGI IMG/M metagenome (IMG submission 19970) | reverse complement strand
ATGGCTATCGGTGCAGCAGTGGGGACTGTAATAGTGGTAGCAGTGGTAGCAGTTGCACTCATGGCCAGACGCAAACCAGAAGCTCCAGAACCAGAAGCTCCAGAACCAGAAGCTCCAGAACCAAAAATAACACGTCCTCTCAAAGCACTCTCAGAGCGATATGCCAAGGGAGAAATCACAAAGGAGGAATACGAAGAGATCAAATTAACTCTGGAAGAAGACTAGCCTCCCAGAATATGGTAAAAAGGAACAGTTGCTACACGTGTAACAAAAAGTACAAAGATTTTAGACTTCAAGGATCGTCCATACCACTAATTTCTATCAGATCCTTAATTGCCTTTTGTTGAATCTCCATGTCTTCACTTTGCAGGTTCCGAATGATTGGCTTAATTTCATCTTCTCTTATCTTTCTAAGAACCATCCTTCCCTCAATTATTGCTATTATATTCGAAAGATTACTATTCCTATCTTTCAAAGCGAAAAGCAGCGATATTTGGTCTTTTCCTACTCTATCCATAGCCAGTGCTCCCAATGTCATTCCTACATTACTTTGAAAATCGCTATCTTCATCTTTCAAAGCTTGAAGAAGTAGGTTTACTGCAGGTTTCCCAACACATACGAGACTTGCTGATGCAGAAATCCTGACTCTAATTTCTTCATCTTTCAGTGCTTCAATAATTGTCACTCCGAATCGTCTCTAGGGTCTTATGAATTGCAGAACAATTGGTCTCCAGATGAGAATTGGTCTCCAGATCAAAAAAAAGAGAATTAAAAAAAGGTTTGTATCATTCTGGTCCCAAATACTCAATAATACAGATTGGGTGCTTTGGAATTACTTCCTCAAGTTCTTCTACCACAATTTCCATTTTACTCACCTCTGCATTAATCTTTCTGTATTACTTATAAATCTTTCTATTTAACTGCTGTGTTGAATAATTAAATTATTTAAATACTTTATTTACAGCGTAAGAAGACTTTTCTTAATATTTGTATAATGTAAGAGATTGATTTTGTTAAATTGGTGAGAATAATCTTTTGGATGTACGTATATTTTTTCAGTTCTTACACTAAAATAAACTAATCTATCATTAGAAAACCAAAAAATATCTCGGCACTTTTCTTTTATATTCCAGATATGACTCCCCGTATTGTTCTGTAAGTCTTTTCTCTTCTCCTAAAATGCTGAAATGTGCACAGGTAATAGAAATGCCAAGAAATATCAAGTTAATCCACGAGCCTATAACCAAAATCATGCCAGCAAATAGAGTGTATAATGCGATCATCTGGGGATTGCGAGATATTCTATACAACCCAGTTGTTATAGGTTCACCCAGTGGGCTATTTTTATAATTGATAACTGCCACAACTAACCCTGTTAATCCTACAGAGTAAAGGATTACTCCAATCATGAACGCACCAGTTCCCATTTTCAAGCGCGCTGATAATATCATGACAATATTTACAAATGAAAATATCTTTCCAACCACAGTGAACGTGATCTGAGTCTTAGTCCACCCTTTCCTATCATATAAGCGGGTTCTCACTTTTTTTGAACACGTACTCATTACTGCTATAAAAACCACTAAATACAATAAAAAGAAAATCCATCCGTTATACAGTCCAAATCTCAATTCAGGGAATAACTCCATTGTGACCACCTCGTCTCATTCTTTTCTATATTAGGCATACCTAATTTTATAACGTTAGGATTATAAATAGGTTTCCCTAAGATAATTAGGATTTTTTAGAAAACCTAAAAATCTTACAGCCGATTCTAGATTTTCGATGAATTACTCGTACGCCTGAATCATTTCACTCCAAATGATTGTCAAGTTTTCGGGGGATGAGGAACTTTAACCTTCTTGGATGTCATCTTTTTGAGGTCAATACAAGGAGGCAGTAGATTGTTACACGTGTAACAAAAAAGTCAATCACCCGACAGCCGTCGGAGGAGAGGGTGTATCACCTCACTTTGACATTCGATTTGATCAGTATTTTATGAGGAGAAGCACTGAACAGGTGCTTCTCCTTGGTTGGTTTGGGCTTTCTTTATGAGGCGTTTTAGCTTTTTAAGTTTTCGGTTGGTGGTCTCCTCTCTCCCGAAGCGATAGGGTTCATCGTTCATGAGCATGTGATACATGGTGACAGCTAATTCACGGGCTATGGCAACGTATGCTTTTTGTTTTCCCCTTCTGTAACTGATACGGTTGAATTTCTCTCGCCAGTGAGGGTCTTGTTGTACAGCTACCTGTGCTGACTGTATTAAAGCCCATCTCACTAAGCGGCTTCCTTTTTTGGTGATCTTACCGTGGTAGCAGGTGTTACCTGATTGGTGTACTGAGGGAACTAATCCCAGCCAGCTGGTTAACTTGGATGCAGAAGGGAATCTGGTAACATCACCGATCTCGTAGAGGAAGAGCATGGCAGTAAAGTAGTCAACACCAATTACAGATAAGAGGGTGACTACATCTTCAGCTATGGCAGGTTCAGAAGGAGATTCATCAGCTTTGAGAGTATCCTCTGTTTTCACGGTCTTTGCAGCTATTCTGAGTGAAACATCTTCAATGCGGTTTTGATGGTACAATATCCTGTCAAGTTCCGATCCCATGATGAATTGGTCTTCTACATCCAAGAGTGGCAGTATCATCCTCAACCATTGTAATCCACNTTTTCCGAATTGATCTGTGCACTCACATGGGGGGAATTCGTACTTATCAAGGATTGTTTGTCAGAAATTGAAAATAAAAGAAAAAATTTGAAATATATTCTGATGGCAACAGAGGGCATGAAAGTGGGAGGGAAATCCTTTCAGCACAAAAATAGGTTTTTTATTGCTTTTGAGTAGAGTCCAAGTCTTTCTAACCGCAAGGCTAACGGATTTCCACAGAGAGAAATTTCTTGTCGTATCTATAGGGATCGTAATCATCATAAACAGTAAAATATGCACACTCGAATGGATCACCCCACCCCAATTCTCCCGTTCTTCTGTAGATGTCTGCCATGCATCCTCCTCCACATACTTTGATGTGCGGGCATTCTCTGCACATGTCATTCTCGGAAGCACTCATACGTCGCACTTTGTTCAAAAATTCTGAATTATTCCAGATTTCAGCAACTGTAACCTCTCGTATGTTCCCTATCGATATCTCATCAGGAAATGCAGGACAGGGAGAAACATCCCCATTGCTTTTTATGAAGAGACTGCTCAATCCGATACCGCAGTTTATCAATTCCGGCCCATAAGGCAGTCGTTTCTTCGCCTCTCCACAAGATATCTCGTATTTTTTTACCTGTTTTAAGATGTCTTCATATTCTTCAGGTGTTATCGTGAAATCTGATCCTTCTGATCTCCCCGTGTACGAAATAGGATGGATAGAATGTTCATCAATTCCCCACTTCTTAAGAAGCCGAAGCACATCAACAATCTCATCAGAAATACTCTTGTGAACACTGACATTGGCTCTTATTGGTATCCCCGCTTCTTTCAGCATTTTAATGGCTTGAACTGCCCTATTAAAACTCTTTACACCTCTAAATGCATTGTGAGTCTCAGCAGTGGCGCCATCAATACTGATGGCCACAGAGACAATGCCCAATTCTTTAAATTGTCGAACAACCTCTTCAGTAATTAGGGTGCCATTTGTGAAGACCATACAAGACAGGGGTTTACTGCGTGCTTGTGCCAAAATATCAAAAAGGTGTGGATGTAATAATGGTTCACCGCCAGTAATCACAATATTCAAAACCCCTGTATGTGCAAGTTCATCTATTAATTGCTTGATTTCTTCATACGTTAATTCACCCTCTCTCTTTGTCCCTGAATTGCTGTAACAGTGTTTACACTGCAGATTACAGTGACGGGTGATCTCGAGCATGATACTCGGCAGTCTCCTCCTCAAGTCAACTTCATACGGTTCAGGTCGCGGTGGATGTAAAGGAGAAGGTGCAAAATAGATTATGTTATTGTCAACCATTTTTTTCATGAGAGGTGAAAGATCTTTTTGAATCTTTCCAGGTGACTCTCCTGACATTTGAGATAACTCAGAAATGATTTCTTCCACGGATTTATTCCCTCTGCATCTTTGTGCAAATTCAAAAGTAGCTTCATTAGGGCGTGCTTTCATTCTGGTCGCAGTATTATAAATAAACATGTCATCTCCTTTTTCTGTATGAACCTTGGATATGGAAAACTCCTTTTGCAGTACTGGATAACTCTTTAACCTATTCATGGGGTTCACCTCGTCTTTTCCCCTTACGTATGTGGAAATATAAACCTATGCGTAAGAACTATTACAGAAAGCCATAGCGAAGATTATTTTCCCCTATGACAATATATATGATCCGCCTCGAAAATTGAATCCGTGCACCAAATCTATTCATTTATTCTCGCGGTCATTATTCAAAAAAAAGAAAAAATAGAAATTTGGTTTGTCTCCTGAGCGTATTTATACTCCGATGGGGAGACATGCTCTAAATGGTTTAAATCTTTTAAATCTTTCTTTTTAACTCGTTGAGAAATGCTCTTTCTTTTTGAGAACGTTCAAAATCTGCTAGACACTGAAAATGAACAAGAACCTTTAGAATATTTTCTAGATCATGGTGAAAGATATCAAAAGTTCGATAACTCTTCCAATGCTGTACAGCATACTGAGTTCAGTACACTTTTTCTCTGCACTATTTGAAGGTTTACCATTAAAGTAATAACCTAGAGGAAAAACTTATAAAGCACTAATAGTTCAGAGAAGTCATGCTCAAAGAAAAACTTGGTTTGGATGAAAAAGATCGAAAGATCATCTCTCTTCTGGAAGAGAACCCTCAGATGTCTCAGAGCGATATTGCAAAAGAAGTAAATTTATCTCAACCATCCGTTGGTGTGAGAATTAGAAAACTGTCAGATAAAGGTGCGATACACTACCAGGTAGGAATGAACTTTCGCACGGTGGGGTTAAACCTGGCCAAGGTGGATGTGACTGCCAAGAATACGCCGCGTCTCTTAGAAATATTTGGAGAGTGTCCCTTTTTCCTGAATGGGCTGATCACCTCTGGTGAACGCAACTTGTGCATGTTTTTTATGGGAGAGGATGTGGCATCATTAGAAGCTATTGTGGACCGGCATTTGCGATCCAATCCACTGGTATCAGATGTGAACTTTGATGTAGTGGTAGCCCCCATCAAGGATTTTGTCTTCCCTGTAAAATTAGATATTGAAGATCACACCTGCGAGATAGAGGTCAACTGCGATGAATGTGCGTACTACCATTCCAACAGATGCTTGGGCTGCCCCATTACTCGATGGTATAGGGGAAAGTTCTGGCCGCGTCCTTAGGTGGTTTGGTGAAGGTGCTGGTGACAGGGTTCGAACCGTTTAAAAAGGAGAAAGTAAACCCTTCCTGGGAAGTGTGCAAAGCTCTTTCACAAGAAGAAGATGTGCAGGTTGTAACAAGACAGCTTCCCGTGGTTTTTGATGAAGCCAAAAAGAAAGCAGTAGAATACGTCGATCAAGTTAATCCAGATGTGGTACTCCACTTAGGAGAAGCAGGAGGGAGAACTCACATATCGGTGGAAAGAATCGCTATCAATTGTGATGATGCCTCATCAAAGGATAACAAAGGCCAGAAACGGGATAACCGAAAGATAGAACCTGATGGAGAGGATGGGTTGTTCACCACTATACCGGTGAAAAAGATAGTAAAAGCGTTAAAGGAGGCTTCAATCCCTGCAGTGGTCTCAAATTCTGCAGGTACCTATTTATGTAACCACGTATTGTATGCAACGCTGCACCATGTAAAGCAAAATAACCTTCCCACAAAAGTGGGATTCATCCATTTACCGTATCTACCGCAGCAGACAGTGGATAAACCAGGAAAGGCATCTATGAGCCTGGATGTAATGGTGGAAGCGGTCAACATCACAATAAAAGAGTGTAAAGCGTAATCACGGCAAACGTGTACATTACCCTTTCCTGGATTTAATCTGCTGTAAGTGGTGTCTGTCATGAGACATAATATTCTCTGCCAGGCTTTCTACAGTGAAGTCGTACCCTGATTTACGTAACTGTTCTGCAGTCAGCCCTGCAAGGAAGTCTGTGTAGGTTTTCCTGTTCTTTCTGACCTCCTTTATGATGTCATCCCTCGTGTGGCTTTTTCTCTTTGCAGCTTCTCTGGCATTGAACTGATCGAAATCAGAAAATCCAGGAAGTTCTTCACCATTCACCATTTTTGTGCTCATCTCCACAAACACTAAATCCCATGCAGCCACGTGCGAGAGAATGTCCTTTGCTGTCCATACGCCTGTGATTATCTGTGTCTCAAATTCCTCTTCGGTTAATAGTTCTGTTTCCTGAATAAGCTTTTCAATGGATTGTTCCATTTTCTGTAATAACTCGTTTTTCATTAGTAAACATGGGTCAGCTCCCTTAAAAGGGTTAACGTACACTGTCATTTTTTGTGCTTTTCTCACTTTCGTTACACGTGTAACAGCTTTTTAGAAGTTTTTGATGGAAAAAATGAAAAAATGAATTTGTGGTTGGACTTGTGAATACATATGTATTGTGTGAAGGCATAAGGCCACATTTCATTTTATATAATTCTTGTGATAAAGGGTTCTCAGGCTCTGGTGCCACATCTATCTAACTGATAAATCATCCTGTTGACAGTTCACAAAGAAATTTCTGTTACACATGTAACATGAACACTAACTAACAGACAACTCCCACGTTCTGTAAAATATATAAACTCTCACTAATAACAAAGGGTATGCCTGCCAATGTGACACCAGAATACCTGGCTGCAGAAGAAGAGTACAGAGAAGCAAAAACCTCCAAAGAGAAGTTAAGAGCTTTGGAAAAGATGCTCACATTAATTCCAAAGCACAAAGGTACAGAAAAAATGCAGATGCAGATAAAGAGAAAAATATCTAAGATCAAAGAAGAAATGGAAACAAAAGCCAGGAAAACAAGCCACGGTCCCACCTTCAACGTAAGAAAGGAGGGAGCTGCCCAGGTAGCATTGGTGGGTCTTCCCAACTCGGGGAAGTCACTGATTTTGAACAAGCTGACCAATGCAGATATTCCCGTGGACAACTACCCGTTCACCACGACAATGCCCACGCCAGGCATGATGGAATACAAAGACGTTCAGATCCAATTGGTGGAGATCCCTGCAGTGATCAAGGATGTCTCTTTAGGAAAGGGGTTCGGTCTCCAGATTTTGAGTGCTATCAGAGCTGCAGATGTAGTGGCCTTAATCATTGATTTGTCTCAAAATCCGTTAGAACAAATGCAAGTGATCCTGGATGAGCTGGAGAAGGGTGGGATTAACCTGAATGAAGAACCTTCTGATTTAGAAATTGTGAAGAAAGCTGAAGGAGGTATTGACATCAGGGGGAAGCAGTTCTTCCACGGTGATGAACACGCTTTGAAAGAGTTGCTGCTCAAGGAAAAGATTCACAATGCACTCATTGTCTTTCGAAGTGATACCACTCTGGAGCAGGTTGTAGATATATTAAATGAGTCTGTAGCTTTCAAACCAGCCATTATCCTGGCCACCAAAGGAGATAGTAAGAACAGCAAAAGGAACTTCGCCTTGCTGAAGAAATATTATGGCGAATATGATATTGTCCCTGTCTCAGCTGAAAAACAGATAAATTTAGAGCACGCTCAAGAAGCCATCTACCAGAGGCTAAACTTTATCAGGGTGTACACCAAAACCCCCAAAGAAGAGGTGGCTTATCCCCCCATTACGATGAAACCCCATTCCACTGTTTACGATGCTGCAGGCAGAATCCACAAGCAGTTCCAGAGAAAATTCAAGTACGCCAAGATTTGGGGTCCTTCAGCAAAGTACGATGGTCAGAAAGTGGGATCAGATCACATCTTGCAGGATGGAGACATTGTAGAAGTACACATTCGCTAATAAAGTTTGTCCAGAATGTGATTTTATGCATTATGTGCATTATTAGTTCTGCATAACCGTGTGCATCAGGCTATTGGGTTATCGATCTTCTGTAATTTCAATTATCCAATCTAAGAAGAAACAATTTAAAAAAAGAAGAAAAAAGAAAGAAAATTTTTATGCTGGTGGAATCTCAGCATAGATGGTCTTGACATCCACACCTCTGCGAATGTTGTATGCATAGTACAGCAAGAAGATGACCAGACCAGCAGTCATCCAGACAGCGCAGTATACCAGGTCTTTCAGTCCCAGACCAGCTCCAGCAATGAAGAGCAGCACGAAGTTCGATCCAAGGCCAGCAACACCTGCAATTGTCATCAACGGTACACTGGTCTTGATACCCTTGGACATCATCCACAAGCCNACGATTAACCAGACAATCCCAAGGAGCGTCATGAAGATGCCCCAGAACGTGTGGAAGCCGACGATCACCAGTACGAGGATCAGGAAGATGATACTGCAGATCACCAAACCAGGTGCTCCAGGTATTTCCCACTTGATACTCCTGTCGTACACTTCTCTCCGTACGTAAGGCGTTATGGCAGCAGCTAAACATCCGAATATCACAGCAAAGATATACAGCATAGTTGTTTCCATAGCTGCCGTCCATGCTCCTCCATGGCAGATCACCACACCAACGAACCCACCAATAGTGGTAACAATGATAGCCCAGTGGGGACTGTGGAACCTGTCATTAACTTCAGCGATCTTCTCCGGGAAGAACCTGTCAAAGGACCATGAGAATACCAGTCGTGAACACACCAAGAAGAATGCAGGAATGTCGTTAAGCAGCCAGATAGCTGCTGACAACGCCATGACCATCTGCAACGCATGCTGTCCAGGAGCCAGTGCTGCAGCAAAGGTTGGTAACAATGGCGATGGATAATTGGGCACTATAGCTTCCAGTTTGTCGGGAACTTCATATGCACAGAAAGCGTACTGCGGGATAAAGTCTCCAAATGCTCTGTACACCATGACACCAATGAATGCGTAGTAGAAGATGATTAATACAGCACTGATAGTAATCGACCACACCATACCTTTGGATGGGTTCTTGATCTCACCACCCATGTAGGCTGCTGCAGTAAATCCAATGTACGCCCAGACAGCGCCGATAGCAGCCATACCTGTATTGTAACCGCTGAACCCTGCTGGCACCCAGCCCGATGCTCTCGCTAGATCCGCAACTTTTTCGTAAGTCCCTGCACCGTAGGTCTGGTTCCAGAGATCTGGTGCGCTTGCTGGCGATCTTGCCAGGAAGAAGACGATCATGACAAAACTTCCGATGACACCAAGGACTAACCCAACGTTGATGATAGCACCGTAGATCCGTGCTCCAAAGAGAGTAACAGCAGCAGATATGACGACAATGAGCATACCTACCCAGAAGCATGTCCACGTACCTTCTTTCAGTACGTTTGCCATGTTGGCAGCAAACTCACTTCCTGTGGCCTGATTTGCAATTCTGAATCCAAGTCCCCAAAAGTCAACATCATAGTAAGCGATGATACCTAAAGACATAATCTCTGTAAACCAAAAGCCCCAGCTCGTCAAGAACCCTAAAACAGGGCTGACACCTCTGGAAATGTAGATGTAGTCACCACCTGTTCGGGGCATACTGACGGCCAGCAAAGTGTAAGCTATAGCTGTCATGAGCACTGGAAGACCAGCGAGAATATATGCCAAAGGAACATTTGCACCTGGGTTCTCGTAACTCGCCAAAATCAACAGCTTGTTAATACCTCCACCAATGGTGTGTGTCAGTGGAATAGCGATAGCAGTGAAAAGACCGATCTCTCTGACTAAGCCTGATGCTCTCCTCGTGAATACTATGGGTTCCTCTTTCGCCATATTCTTTCCTCCTTTTTTGTGTATTGTCGACACAGCGTTCGACACATATAGTGCTCAAAATGACTATATAAAACTTTCGGTTTTCTGTGTTTTTTCCTGGTTAACGCAAAAAGATATGTTCGGGATTTTGTCTTTTATTTTGATGAAATTACGGATATAATTCATTTTATCGTATTATCTTCGGAATATATGTGAACCCATATTTTTTTGTGCACATTTCACTACAGTCTCGCAGTTA
>JGI2171J19970_10002511_pt1 | contig 10055 bp, 9 predicted proteins | sample DeeMarSWOR324_28_FD_19970 | JGI IMG/M metagenome (IMG submission 19970) | reverse complement strand
CATCTTGGGCGCGGCGGCCTTGGGGATCAACAACATCCTCTGTCTGACGGGGGATCATCAGAAGTTCGGTGATCATTCGACGGCCAAGAACGTCTTTGACATGGATTCGGTACAGTTGATTCAGACGGTCAGGTGGATGCGGGACGAGGGGAAGTTCTTGGGTGGGGAGGAGTTGAAGGGAGTTCCGAGGCTCTTCATTGGGGCTGCGGCCAATCCCTTTGCGGATCCCTTCGAGATACGGGTGCCGAGGTTGGCCAAGAAGGTGGCGGCTGGGGTGCAGTTCATTCAGACCCAGTGTATTTATAACCTGGACAAGTTTGAGCGGTGGATGGGCATGGTGAGGGATCGGGGTTTGCATGAGAGGGTTCACATTTTGGCTGGGGTTACGCCGTTCAAGTCTGCGGGGATGGCCAGGTACATGAAGAACATGGTACCGGGGATGGATGTGCCCGATGAGTTGATTGAGCGGTTGAAGGGTGTGGAGAAGGAGAGGCAGGCAGAGGAGGGGATTAAGATCTGTGTTGAGTCCATTGAGCGGTTGAGGGGGATTGAGGGGGTTCGTGGGGTACACATCATGGCCATTGAGTGGGAGGAGAAGGTTCCGGAGATTGTCAAGCAGGTGGGGCTTCACCCGAGGCCATCGGCGTAGAAACCGTGTTCGTTTCCCGTGAACCGTGCCCGTAAACAAGTCAAACAAAGAGGGGAGGGTGTGGATATGTCAAAGATCTTAATCGTCGACGATGATCCCGATTTGGTCGAAGCTGTTACCATGATATTGGAGAGCAAGGACTATGACGTAATCGCCGCTTATGGCGGAATCGAGGGGCTTGAGAAGGCGAAGACCGGGGAGCCAGATCTGATCGTCCTGGACGTGATGATGCCGGATAAGGACGGCTATGCCGTTTGTAAGGAGCTGAAGGCAGATCCAAAATACGGGAAGATCCCGATTCTGCTCCTCACCGCCGTCGTCTCCAAGATCCCGACGACCCGTTACACCCAGCAGATGGGTCTCGAAACGGAGGCGGACGATTACGTAGATAAGCCCGTCGAACCAGCTGAATTGGTGAGGCGCATTGAGGTCCTTTTGGGAAAGGCATAGAGAGCTCTATCCTCTCTTGGTTATACGGGGGAGATATGGCTAACGGGGCCCGAATATTGGTCGTCGACGACGAGCAGATCATGCGGGATGGATGTACCCGAATCCTCTCCAAAGAGGACTGGGAGGTGGTGACAGCGGATAGCGGCGAGGCGGGTTTGAGGGCCATCAAGAGGGGCGATGGCTTCGATGTGATCCTCTTAGATCTGATGATGCCCGGTATCAGGGGGATGGAGGTACTGGAGGCGGCCCATCAAGTCGACCCCGATCTCCTGGTTATCGTGATTACGGGCTATGCCACGGTAGAATCGGCCGTGGAGGCCATGAAGAAGGGGGCCTATGATTTCATTCCCAAGCCCTTTACGCCGGACCAGCTTCGAATCATAGTCAAGAGGGCATTGGAAAAACGCTCCCTGCAGAGGGAGATGGAGGTCCTGAGGCTGGAGAGGGAGAAGAGCCTGCGGGATATCGCAACGGAAAAGAGCAGAATTGCGACCATCATCAACTGCATGGGAGATGGAGTTTTGGTCTGTGACCGGGACAGCTGCGTGGTTTTGAGCAATCCCGCGGCCGGGCGGATGTTGGGGATTCAGGAATCATCCCTGATCGGGAAGCCCCTGTCCGAGTGCCGCGTTGATGGAGCATTAACGGATATTATTCTGGGGAGCTTGGGATCCCTTGACTCAGCTTTCCCCACGGTATCCCAAGAAATATGTCCCACAGGTGGTTCCATCCCAACCTTCCTGATGGCCCACACCGCCCCGGTCAAGAACGATTTGGGGGAGACCTTAGGGGCTGTGACCGTATTGCAGGATATCACGGGCCTCAAGGAGTTGGACAGGATGAAGTCGGATTTCGTGGCCATGGTATCTCATGAACTGAGATCGCCGGTGGCTTCGATCCAACAGCAGCTTTCAGTCATCCTGGAAGGCTTTTCAGGGGATTTAACCGAGAGGCAACTGAGGATGCTGACGCGCGCTAAGGAGAGGGCAAAAGGCCTTCTGGACCTCATCAGTGACCTGTTGGATTTATCCAAAATCGAAGCAGGGATGGCTGTTCAGTACAAGGAACCGCTCCAAGTGGAGGAACTGCTTGGGAAAATCCATGAGGCAATGCTTCCCGAGGCCGAGGTAAAGCGGTTGAAGCTGAAGCTCCATGTAGAGCCCCCGCTTCAAGCCGTGCAGGGGGATAGAAATAACCTGGGGGGGGTATTTACCAACTTGGTACACAACGCCATCAAATACACCCCGGAGGGTGGAGAGATCGACATTCGCGTCAAGGGTGAGGCGGAAAATATAAGGGTAGACGTGTCCGATACGGGTATAGGGATATCGAAAGAGGATCTTCCGAGGATCTTCGATCGGTTCTACCGGGTCAAGTCGGAGAAGACGAGGCAGATCGTTGGAACGGGCCTCGGCCTGAGCATCGTGAAGCACATCGTCGAAGCCCACCTCGGCAAGATATTCGTTGAAAGCGAGGAAGGGGGCGGATCTACCTTCACCGTAGTGTTGCCTACGGTATCCACACCGAGCCGATAGGAGGCGCAGAGAAGTATGAGAGTGGAACTGACCGAGGATGGCAGTAGGTTAGCCAAGAGGCTTCAGAGGATCACCGGGGAGAACGTGATGCTCTGCTATCAGTGCAAGAAATGTAGCTTGGGCTGCCCGTCGGCTTACGCCATGAAGTTGAAACCCCATGAGTTAATGAGGGCCCTTCAGCTCGGCTTGGAGGATCAAGTGCTCTGGTCTGGCACCATGTGGATCTGCCTATCCTGCGAGACCTGTAACACCCGCTGTCCCCAGGACATCAACATCTTAAAGCTCATCGATGGTCTTCGTATATACTACCTCGACAGGGATTACTATAATCCCGTTAGGGAACTCCCCATGATGCACCGTCTCTTCCTGAAGCTCGTCCGTCGCTTCGGGAGGATCTATGAATTGGGACTGGTGCTCATCCTCAATCTGAAGATGGTTAATCCCTTCAAGGATACCGACATGGCCCTGCCCATGTTCGTCAGGGGGAAGTTGAAACTCCTCCCTCATAGGAGCGAAGGGGCAAGGGAGTTGCGGATGGTGATGTCGAGACTTGAGGCGATGGAGGAGGAGAAGTGATGCGGTATGCGTATTTTCCCGGCTGCTCCCTGGGCGCTTCGGCCTCGGATTACGATCTCTCCCTGAAGGCGGCATGCCGAGCCCTCGATATTGAGTTGGTCGAGGTAAGGGATTGGGTTTGCTGCGGCGCTTCGTCGGCCCATGCCACCTCCCACCTCCTCTCCATTGCCATGCCAGTTCTGAGCCTATCCCATGCCGAAGCGGATGGCTTTGAGCGATTGATTGCCCCCTGTCTTGCCTGCCTATCACGGTTTAAGGTCGCCAACAAGGAAATGCAGGAAGACCCTGAGGTGAGGGAGAAGATTCATCGGGCCTTCGATTATCAATACCGCGCAACGGTAAAGGTATATCATCCGCTCGAGGTAATGACGGAAGAGGGGATGATGGAGGCGATCCGCTCCAGGGTGAGGAAAAAGCTCTCCGGTTTGAAAGTGGTGTGCTACTATGGGTGTGTTCTCACCCGACCTCCAAAGGTTGCCCAATTCGACATTTGCGAAAACCCTCAGAGCATGGACAGCATCGTCAGGGCCCTGGGGGGTGAGCCCTTGGATTGGTCCTACAAGACCGAATGCTGCGGGGTCAGCATGACCCTGACGAGGTCCGATATTGTCCTTAAGCTGAGCAGTGACATACTCCGGGCGGCCAGGGAAGTTGGTGCGCATGCCATCGCGGTCTGCTGTCCGCTATGCCAGGCGAACCTGGATTCACGGCAGATTCAGATCGAGGAGAAGTACGGGGTTCACTACGGAATTCCCATCATCTACTTCACCCAGCTCATGGGATTGGCCTTTGGGGCATTCCCGAGGGAATTGGGCCTGGAAAAGCTCATCACAAGCCCTCGCGATGCGCTGGAGGTATGCGGCTTAATGTGAGGCGGTTACGTCCCTACCTCATTGAGCATGAAGCCAGGGCGGCAAAGAATATCCCGATCATAATCAGTCCCAAGATAAATTTCATCAAGGTTCCCCCGAGAAATCCCAACAAGCTTCCCCAGCCCGTGCTCAACGCCCCTTTTAAGCTTCGGCCGGCAAACACCAGCTCCGGAATAACTCCTCCCAAAAAGAGGCCCAAGACGAGTCCAGCGATATTGAGGATTAGGAGGCCGACGACTCCCCCTATGATGGCCCCCCACATCCCATATTTCGTTGCCCCAAAGCGTTTTGCCCCGTAGGCTCCTGCTGCATAATCCAGTACCTGAGCTCCAATGGAAATCCCCGCCAAAGCCGCAAGCACCCAGAAGGTTACCTTCTCAAATCCGGTACATATGCCGTAGACGAGGGTCCCTGCGAAGATGAGGATATTCCCGGGCAGGGCGGGCAGAATCGTTCCCGCCAACCCGATAAGGAAAAGGGCTATGACGAAGATCCACAGGATAATCTGCCACAACATCACCCGTTATTGTAGCCAAGAACTGAGGAAAAAACCACATTTAGAGGGACGTTGTTAAATTGTTGACTAAACACACCTATCCTGCTAACTTTACACTATGCCACGAGCTGCGCGACTTGATATGCCCGGGCTCCTTCAACACGTTATCGTACGAGGGATCGAGAAACGGGATATTTTCCTCGACGATCAGGACAGGCAGTCATTTTTAAAGCGCCTTTCGAAACTGTTGGGGGAAACTGAAACCGATTGCTTAGCTTGGGCCCTCTTGTCCAATCACCTCCACCTGTTGCTCTGCCCAAAGCGCTCGAAACTGGCCGTCCTTATGCGCCGATTACTTACGGGCTATGCAATTACGTTTAATCTTCGCCACCAGCGGTCAGGTTACCTTTTCCAAAACCGGTATAAATCCATCGTGTGCGAACAGGAACTCTACCTGCTGGAATTGGTACGTTATATCCACCTCAATCCAGTCCGGGCCGGCATGGCGAATAGTATAGGTAAGCTCGATTACTATCCGTGGTGCGGGCATGCGGTTTTGATGGGAAACCAGGAGTTGCCAGGACAAAACACCGATGAAATTCTTGGCCGTTTTGGTCAACGGATAACAGTTTCCAGGCGTCGTTACCGACAATTTGTGGTAGATGGGATTTCCCAGGGGAAAAAAGATGAGCTGGTAGGTGGTGGACTAAAGCGTACACTTAAGCTGACAGGTTACGAGGAGGTGAAGGCATACGATGAGCGGGTGCTTGGCAGCGAGGGATTTGTCGGACGGCTAAGAAAGGAACATGAATTGTCAGATCGCCTGCCCGTGGTCATGCCACTTGAAGCGTTGATCGAACGAATTTCGAGCTTTCTGGGAGTAACACCTGAGGCTTTGAGGCAACGGAGCAAAGGCAAAGGACTTGCTGAAGCTCGCAGTGTCATAAGCTATGTTGCGGTCAGGGAGATGGGATACAATGGAGCAGAAGTGGCAAGAGCATTGAATATCACTCGTTCAGGGGTGAGTATTGCAGCAGGTCGTGGTGAAAAGATATTTCGTAACAATCAATCCCTTCGAAATCAGGTCAGTAAGTTAACAATTTAACAACGTCCCCTTACGACTTACGAGTCTATGGCCATGAGCGACATGAAGGAGTTGGGCGAACGAAGACGGGAATCCATTCCCAGGGGAATATTCAACATGACCCCCCTCATCATATCCGAGGCCAAGGGGGCACGGGTAAGGGATATAACGGGAAGGGAGTACATCGATTTTGCCGGGGGGATCGGGGTCCTCAATGTGGGGCATTGCCCCAAGGCAGTGGTCGAAGCCATACGCGATCAAGCCGGGAAGTACCTCCATACGTGCTTTCACCTGATGATGTATGAACCCTATATTGCCCTCGCCGAGATGCTGAACCGCATTGTTCCCGGGGATTTCCCGAAAAAGACCCTTCTGGCCAATAGCGGCGCTGAGGCGGTGGAAAATGGCGTCAAAATCGCGCGCTCTTTCACCAAAAGGCCTGGCATCATCGCTTTTGATGGGGGGTACCATGGCCGAACATTGCTCGCCCTCAGCCTAACCGGAAAGGTGAGGCCTTATAAGGTCGGATTCGGTCCCTTCGCTCCGGAGGTTTACCGAATTCCCTATGCCTACTGTTACCGATGTCCTTTGGGGGTGCAGTATCCCTCCTGCGAGCTGCGGTGCGCGGATTGCCTGAGGGAGGCATTTCGCCTCCATCTCCCTCCCCAGGAGATAGCTGCCCTGGTCGTGGAGCCCGTTCTCGGGGAAGGCGGGGTCGTTGTTCCACCCAGGGGATACCTTGAGAAGCTGAAGGGAATTTGCTCGGAAGAGGGGATCGTCTTCATCGCCGACGAGATTCAGACGGGGATTGGTCGGACGGGAAAGATGTTCGCCTGCCAACACCTGGGTATCGAGCCGGATATCCTCATTATGGGGAAGTCCCTGGCGGGAGGGCTCCCCCTCAGCGCGGTCACGGGAAGGGGAGAGATCATGGACGCTCCACACGTAGGCGGTTTGGGGGGCACCTTGTCGGGGAACCCGCTGGCCTGTCGAGCTGCCCTGGAGGTCATCACAATGATTGAGGAGGGTGCCCTTGCATCCAGGGCCCTGGAAATCGGGAAGAAGGTGGCCGATGGATTGAGGGGATTCGAAGAGGAGTACACCATCATCGGGGACATTCGATGGCTCGGGGCCATGGTCGGATTGGAGCTGGTCCGAGACCGCAAGACCAAGGAGCCGGCGACAAGGGAGACCCGCCAGGTAGTCCTGAGCTGCTATGAACGGGGACTACTCATCACGAGGGCAGGAGCCTTCAGCAATGTCCTTCGTGTTCTCATGCCGCTGGTGATTACCGATGAGGAGATCGACGAGGGCCTCTCAATTTTGAAGGGGGTGTTGAGGGAGATGTAAATTTAGGATACCCTGTTCGCCCATGCGCATCCCTTTTTCCCACAAACGCTCTTTATTTCAGCCAAGGGGTTCCCCTATAAAGGCCCTCAGTTGTTCGAATTATATGAAAACCTTGGGAATGATTTAGATCTCTATACGAGGTAATGGAAGTGAGAGATGAAGACAAAACGGAAGAGCAGCTCTTAAAAGAGCTGGTGGTGCTGCGTGGGCGGTGTGCTGAATTGGAAGCGGCGGAAGCCAAGCGCAAGCAGGCTGAAGATGCGTTGCGGGAGAGCGAGGAGAGGTATCGTCATCTGTACGAGTGGTCGCCCATTGGCATTGGCCTAGCCTCAGCGGATGGGAAGGTGATCTCCTGCAATAAAGCAATGGAAAACATCACCGGATACTCCATTGAGGAGTTCAAAGAGATCAACGTAGCCGATACTTATCGGGATCCGGATGATAGGAAGGTATTAATGGCAGCCGTCAAGCGACGGGGCGGCGTGGTGAATTTTCCGGCGCTATTGAAACGCAAGGACGGTACTCCATACAATGCCCTTTTAACTCTGTCGCGGTTTCATAATCTTGGAGGTGAGGACCTCTTGCAAACAATCTGTATAGACATCACCGAGCACAAGCAGGCGGAGGAGGCCCTACGGGAGCAGACCATTCGAAATGAACTGATTCTTCAAACCGCGATGGATGGGTTCTTTATACTAGAGATAGAAGGGAAGGTTATCAAAGCAAATTATGGCGCATCGGTAATCTCGGGCTATTCCCAGGAGGAATTGGTCGGCATGAATATCCATGATATTGAGGCTTCGGAGAATCCTCAGGAGACCACGGAGCATATCGAGAGATTGATGAGGGAAGGGTCCGATCGGTTTGAGACGAAACATCGGCGTAAAGATGGGCAGATTATAGATGTGGAAGTCGGCGTGAATTTTGTGGAGGCGGCTGAGGAGCGTTTCATCTTTTGCTTTTTCCATGANATAAGCGAGAGGAAGCGAGCAGAGCAAGCGCTGCTCGAAAGGGAGAAGGAATTNGAGAGCAAGACGAGCAGTCTTGAGGAGGTAAATACCGCGTTGAGGGTCTTGCTGAAGAGAAGGGAGCAAGATAAAACGGAGCTTGAAGAGAAGGTTTTGTTCAACACGAAGGAACTGGTTATGCCCTATGTGGAAAAATTGAAGAGGAGCGGATTGGATGAACGACAAAAGGCCTTTGTAAGTATCCTGGAGTCAAACCTGAACGACATCGTTTCGCCATTTTCATCGAGGTTGTCTTCCCAGTATTTGAACTTCACTCCCGCGGAGATGCAGGTGGCAAATCTTGTAAGGTATGGAAAAACCACAAAAGAGATAGCGGAGTTCTTGAACGTGTCCACTCAAACCATCGAATCCCATAGGAAGAATATTAGGAGAAAGATGGGGCTAAAAAGCAAAAGAGCTAACCTGAGGACCCATCTTATATCGATCAAAGAATAGGTATATTTTATACCCATTTATTACCCAATATTTCCTTATTAAATTATTAAGCAGTCCGTGATAAAATAAACAACTGTTTTTCGTGGCTTCGGGTTGGGATGGGAGCCGGAGTAATAATTGGCTTAAATTGCTATAGGGAGTCGAAAATATGGCTAGACGGGAAAAGGATACTTACACTATTCGTTCTATTCACAATGCATTGAATCTATTGGAGGAGTTCAAAGGGGACAGGGATGAACTTGGGGTGACCGAGCTCAGCAATAGGCTCAACCTCCATAAAAACAGGGTTTTCAGGATACTGGCGACCCTTGAGGCAAAGGGATACATCGAGCAGAATAAGGCCACCGAAAATTATCGACTGGGCGTGAAAAGCCTGGAGTTAGGACAGACCTTCATCAAACAGTTGGGCCTGGTCCGGCAGGCCAAGCCCTTCCTGAGGGAAATCGTTGAGAAGTGCAATGAGATGGCTTACGTCGGGATTATTCGGCAGAACTCCGTAATCTATCTGGATGTGGAAGAGGCAAACCAGATGGTAAAGGTGGATAATCGCGTCGGATGGAGGATTCCCATCCATTGCACGGCCATCGGCAAGGTCCAGGTCGCCTACTCATCTGAGGAGGAGTTGGAAAAGCTGGGCATTTTGGAGGATATGGAGAGGCTTACTCCCAATACCATCGTCGATAGCGGTGAGTTTCTCAAGCACCTCAAGGAGGTGGCCAAACGGGGATATGCCCTTGATAGTGAGGAGTACTATTTGGGGGTGCGGTGTGTTGGTATTCCCCTGAGGGACTATACTGGTCGAGTTGTGGCGGGAATTTCCGTTGCCGGTCCATCCTTTCGGATGACGGATGAGGTATTGAAAAAGGAAATTATTCCCGCGGTCAAGGCCGCAGGCGAGAAAGCCTCCAAAAGGCTCGGATTTGGGGCTTAGAGGGAATCCGTCCCCATCCGGGGTCTAGCTTTCCTACCCGGGGTCTAGCTTTCCTACCGTTTTCGTTCTCCAACAAACCATATCTGTTTTTCCCGAGAGAAGGCCGTTGTACCTTCGCTCATTGTTCGTGTCCGTGATCATTAGGACCGAAGACCGCCGACGGCACACCGCGTAAGAGGATCGTGTTTCTCTTTCCATTTTTAACCAATAAAACCAATCAAACTAATAGAACCAACCAACTCATTGCCATTTGTCATTTGGATTTTGAACTCTGAAATTTGACATTGTTACTTTCTGCCTCCACCCTCTCGCTTGACGTCTCGAAAAAATTCGCTCTTCGCCGCTCAAAATCTTTTTTCGATCATTTCAAGACCTGCTTCTTTGCAAAAATCGTTTAGGGCGCTCCTTGGTTCCCAAGGCTTGGCCAAAAAATCTTTGATTCGCGCTCAGAGCTCGTTTTTCCGCTCTCCCAGAGATCTCTCCATTTGGAATTTGTCATTTTGCCTTCCGCCTCCAACCTCCAACCTCAAACCTCTTTCCCTTTTCCGACTGCAGCACTGCAGCACCACAGCACTGAATAATGTTCGCTCCGGGGAACCCGGGCAACAAAACGGCTACCTCCTTACATAGGGTAGGTACCCCACTTCTC
>JGI2171J19970_10002510_pt1 | contig 10059 bp, 8 predicted proteins | sample DeeMarSWOR324_28_FD_19970 | JGI IMG/M metagenome (IMG submission 19970) | reverse complement strand
AGCCAAGGTGAGTACCGTTATGACTTTGCAGATCATGCAGGTAAGACGCCACTGCTTAAAATGTATACTTTAGGTCATGATACGGAAATGCCACCGATATTCGGAGATGGCCTTCGATACTCAGGAGCATCGCCAATTCTGAGTCTATTGAGAAACTTAGGGCATATCAACACAATAACTTATCCTGTTGACGAAAAACTAGTTTTTGAGGCAACTCGGATTTTCCTTCAAACAGAAGGATTCCTACCTGCTCCAGAATCATCCTACGCCATTAGAGCCATGATAGATGAAGCAGTGAGATGCAAAGAAACTGGTGAGAAAAAGGTGATTGCCTGCAATGTCTCAGGTCACGGATTTCTCGACATACTCGGATACAAAAAAGTGTTAAATCTTTAGCATGAATTTGCTTATGAATCTACCAAAGCTTTTACAAAAGAAGGATTAACTGCATTTCAATCGACAACCGAGTTGGCTTACATCCACAACAAGAAAGTCTTAGACAAGACGTCATTCACTCTGATAGCGCACGAGTTAGTTGGTAGAATGCGTGTTCCAAAAATTGGACTTATAAGTCTCATATTCGCAAACTTTATTGTAGAAGCGTGTTGTTCCTTGAATGCGGAGGATCAGACTAGGCTCGATTTTGAACTTCGCGGAAAAGCTTGGAAAGTCTATTGGCTTCTTTTGAAAAATGGTAGTCCGATGAGTGTTCGTGAAGTTCAGAGAGCTTTACATTTCAGTAGTCCAAGTGTTGCACAGCATCATCTTGAACGGTTATGCGAATTGAGGTTAGTGCAGAAACAGGAGATAGGTGGTCATTACGTTTTGGTTGGCGAAGTTAAAATCGGGGTGCTTCGTCACTTTGTCAAGTTAGGAAAACTTCTATTCCCAAGATACTTCTTTTACGCGGTTTTCTCCACAACTTTCTTTATTACTTATCTTTTTGTATTAATGCAAGGGTTCACACGAGAAAGCTTATTCTTTATTTTGTTCGCGGCGATAGTTTCGATAATATTTTGGTATGAAGCAACTCGGGTTTGGTCTCTAAGACCGTTCTAGTTTCTGGAACAATATGTACTAAAGATTGGTATAAAATACAATGAAATCCATAGGTTTAGCAGGTGCTAATGACTAATGGAGAGTAAGATTAAGAAACGTGCGCAGATTTATGGGATTGCCGGCGTTCTCTTAGCTGTAATTCTAGGTACATTATGCTATAACGTTGGAGTTTATACGCCAGAATCTGACTCGCCTGCGTCTTTGAACACATTTTCATCTTATGAGGAGCTTAAAGATTTCTTGACGGAAAACATGGGAACTCAAGGATATTCCCCATATGAAGGATCATGGGGCAGATTCTTGTTGAACGCGCCGACAGGAACCGATGCCTATGCAGAAACAGTGGGCTCTGGACCTGAATATTCAACTACTAACATTCAGGTGGAGGGAGTTGATGAAGCAGATATCGTGAAAACCGATGGAAGATACATCTATTTAGTCTCAGACAACAATGTATCGATTTTAAAGGCTTATCCGTCTAGAGATGCTGAACTTCTTTCTAAGATATCCTTTGAAGACACGAGTCCTGTAGGAATATTTGTAGAGGGTGATAGACTGGTCGTTTTAGGATGCGAAAATATCAATCCTTATGAATATTACTATAGAAGATACGATGAGGATACTGAAACCAATGTGGAAATCTACGATATCACCAATAGAACAAGCCCAACGCTTTTGAAAAGTTTCACGATGAGCGGCAGTTATTTCAACTCTAGGATGATCGATGAATACGTCTACTTTGTTGTCAGCCAACGAGCCCGGTTAATTAACGAAACGATCATTCTTCCAAAAATTATTTCAGAAGACAGGAATAGAACAATCAGTGCTACTGGAATTCAATACTTCGATACATCTGATAGTTTCTATATGTTCACAACAATAGTTGCCATGAACGTGCAAAGCATTACGGAAGAGCCAACAAATAAGACAATCTTGCTAGGTGGAACAAGCTGCATGTACGTATCCTTAAACAACATCTACATAACATTTCCCAAGAGTGAAAGCACACTAATCTATAGAATTCATATAAAAGAAGACAAAATAGAGGGCATGGCAGACGGTGAAGTTCCAGGCTACGTGCTCAACCAATTCTCTATGGATGAACAAGAAGGATATTTCCGAATAGCAACCACAACAGGGCACATTGCCAGAAGCATGGATCAAGCAACATCCAAGAACCATGTATACATTCTGAACATGAACTTAAGCATCGCTGGAAAACTGGAAGACCTTGCTCCCGGAGAAAAGATTTATTCAGCCAGGTTCATGGGAGACAGATGCTATCTTGTAACCTTCCAAAAGATTGACCCATTATTCGTAATAGACTTGAGTGAACCAACCAATCCAATCGTTCTCGGCAAGTTGAAGATACCAGGATACTCAGATTATTTGCATCCTTATGACGAAAACCACATCATAGGTGTCGGCAAAGAAACTGTAGAAGCAGATGAAGAAGATTTCGCCTGGTATCAAGGAGTGAAAATATCACTCTTCGACGTTAGCAACATAAGCGATCCAAAGCAAATAGCAAAATACATAATTGGTGATAGAGGAACAGACTCGCCTATTCTGAGAGATCACAAAGCCTTCCTGTTCGACAGATCAAGAAATCTCCTAGTAATACCTGCCTTGGTAAGGGAAATAGATGAAACACAATATCCAGAAGGTGTGCCACCTTATGCTTATGGAACACCTGTTTGGCAAGGAGCCTATGTATTCAACATAACCATAACTGACGGATTTATCCTAAGAGGCAGCATTACTCATCAAGAGAATGGTGTAGACATATTGGACAGCAGCAGCTGGGTAAAGAGAGCGCTCTACATTGAAAACGTGCTCTACACGGTGTCTGACAAAAAAATCAAACTTAACAACTTGGAAGATTTAGCGTTCCTAAAAGAAATCAGCCTTCCCTAAATCCTTTCTTCCCTTTTTTTGTGAAATGCAACTTCTTAGTGCACGTTAAGATTACAGGGTAAATATTTAGGTTTGATAGTTGAATTATGGAATGATGTCTATGTCTATTGTGGCTGTGCAAGAGATTTTGGATGGCAAGTACGAAGGGAAGTCTGTAACGGTTAGGGGATGGATTTACCGTAAAAGAGAGAGTAAGAATACTATTTTCTTGGTTGTTCGTGATGCTTCAGGTTTTATTCAATGCACGGTTAAGGCTGATAGTCCTTCATGGAGTCAAGTTGAAAAAGTGACTATTGAATCATCTGTAGTGCTCGAGGGTACAGTTAGGCAGGATAAGCGCGCTCCGGGTGGCTTTGAGATTGCTGTCGAAAAGCTTTCTATTGTTGGTTTGGCGGAGACTTTTCCAATAACTAGGGATAAGAGTGAAGAGTTTTTGCGGGATGTCCGTCATTTGTGGCTTCGAAGCAGGAAGATGAATCTCATAATGAGGGTACGTAGTGAAGTATTACGGTTTGTTCATGATTTTTTCAGAAAGGAAGGTTTTATTGAGGTTTCGCCTCCAATGTTCATTTCCAGTGCATGTGAAGGTGGAGCAACCCTCTTCGGCTTGAAATATTTTGGCAGAGACTTGTATTTGACTCAGAGCGCTCAATTGTATCTTGAAGCCCTAATTTACTCACTGGAGAAAGTCTATTGTGTTGCTCCCTCCTTTAGAGCTGAAAAAAGCCGCACTATAAGACATTTAACCGAATACTGGCATGTTGAACCTGAATGGGCTTTTGCTGACATGGACGATTTAATGCGTTTAGAAGAAAACCTTGTAGGTTATATATGCCAAAAAACAGTTGAAAACTGCAAGAATGAAATAAAAAGGTTAAATGCTGACATTTCAAAGTTAAAGGCCGTCAAGACTCCTTTCCCAAGGATCACGTACACAGAAGCCATAGAAAGGTTAAACAATAGAGGCTTGAAGATTGAATGGGGTGAAGATTTAGGCTTCAAGGAGGAGAAGGCTTTAGCTGAAGAGTTCAGCGGCCCGTTCTTTATTCACACTTATCCGACTCGAATTAAAGCATTCTACTGCAAAACTCACAGAGACAATCCAGACCTTGTATTGTCTACCGACATGCTTGTACCAAAGATTGGGGAAATATCAACAGGCGGTGCAAGAGAAGACGACCAACAAAAATTGGTGAGGCGACTTAGAAAATTCGACTTAACAGAAGAAGACTATGACTGGTACATTGATTTGAGACGTTATGGCACCGTACCCCACGTAGGATTCGGACTAGGCGTAGAACGACTGCTAACTTGGATGCTTGACCTCGAAAACATCATAGAAAGCATACCATTCCCACGGACAATAAGACGATTTTATCCATAGCGCGCGCACGTTACAATAAAATAGAATATAGCAGAAAATTGAGGAATCGAGAGTAGGATTCTTAGTATGGTTTTTTTCTGGACGTTTTTACGCATAGAATATGAGTTCTTTTTCCTCTAGAAGTCCATGAAGTTTATGTACTGCATCGAATACGTCGCCTTCTCTCTTCGCTCCTGTGCAAACGAGTTTACCGCTTGCAAATAATAATATAACGACCTTGGGCACAGCCATTCTGTAAATCAGCCCTGGAAACTGTTCAGGCTCGTACATTGTTTTTCCAAGAGAGAGCGTCGCACTTTCCAAGTCTATCCTCCCACCTAAACTTGCAGACGCAACAATATTCTGGATTTTCAACTCGGGTTTACTGATAATTATTATTCCGCCTTTCTTCAGTTCCTTAATCACTTTCTTAACAGCTCTTCGAGCTTCCTTCTCAGATTTTGCTCCAGTGCAGACCATCTTACCCGAATTAAAAATCAAAGTGGCCGTCTTCGGCCTCTTCAACCTAAATACGAGTCCAGGAAACTGTTCAGGACGATACTCTACCCCCGGATAACTCTTCACAACAGCGTTCAAATCAACCTTCTGATTCAAAGTAGCAGAAGCAACAACATTCTCAATCTTTATCGTAGCCGTAGTTTTCGGCATGACCCATCACATCTCATATTGAGTGTTTATATACCCTTTATAAACTCTTAGGTAAGCGATTTTTGCTTTAGGTAGGTACCTTTTCTATTTTCGTTTTGCGCGCGGGTAATGTCGAGAAAAGCTTTAGTGCGTCGTACGCAGCATTGGTAGCTTGGAGAAAGACAATTTGAGAAGAAAGATAGCTAACCAAATATTGCTGATGCTCTTTCTAGGAAGCATCGTAACGGTGGCATTTAATGTTCACTTGGTCATATCCGATTACTCGTGGAATGAAACAATATACATCGGTGCTGACGGAAGCATCACGCCTTCTGAAGCGCCCATATCAACGGTTGATAATGTGACTTACACGTTTACCGACAACATCGTAGATGCGGCCCCATCACTATACGATTGTGCAATCATCGTCGAGCGAGACGACATTGTGCTCGATGGAGCGGATTACACACTACAAGGCTCCACGGGCCTATGGTCGGTAGGAATACAGCTGACTGGGGTGAGTAACGTCACAATGGAAGACATGACAATCAGGCAGTTCTACTATGGCATCAGGCTTCATGATTCTTCAGGTAATAACATTTCCCGAAATAACATAACGAACAACAGCGAATCAGGCGTGGACCTCTTGGGTTCTCACAACAGCATCATTTCTGGAAATACCATAACAAGCAACACCCAGTACGGCATCTACTTTGAGCTATCTGACAACAACACCATTTCTGAAAACCAAGTAACAGACAGCATTGTCAATGTCTACCCCTATCAATCTTCTGACAACATCATTATGAAAAACAACATTACAAACGCAAATACATGCATCTATGTCAGAGTATCTTCCAACAACACTGTATCCCAAAATAAAATAACACACGCACGCTTCTATGGTGTCAGACTGCACGGTTCTTCTAACAACACTATCTCTGAAAACTGCATAACAAACAACGATGTCAACGGTATCCGCATCGACACTTCTGGCAACAAAGTTTACCATAATAATTTCGTGGACAACGCTGAACAAGCTTACATAGAACCTGGAAACGCTAACATTTGGGATGATGGGTACCCCTCTGGTGGCAACTATTGGAGCAACTACAACGGCACAGACGCGTTCTACAGTCATGATCAGAACATAACTGGAAGTGATGGGATGGGTGACAACCCATGCGTTCTTGACTCACAAAACAACGACAGTTATCCACTAATGGGGCCGATCACTTTTTTTGACGTTGGAATTTGGAATGGAACAACATACTCTGTTCAGACAGTCAGCAACTCAACAGTTTCGGATGCAAACTTTAGCATAATCCACATGATGATCAGCTTCAACGTAACTGGATCAGAAGGTACCATCGGCTTTTCCAGAGTCAGCATTCCAAAAGAACTCCTATACTCCCCTAATCCAATGAATTGGAAAGTCAAAGTGAACAATACTCAAGTTCCCTTCAGAGTGCTAGAAGAAATAGATGGTGATTATACGCACATCTATCTCACCTACAAACATGACGCACAACAAGTTCAAATCATTGGAACTGAAGTAATCCCAGAGTTTCCATTATTCTTCATTCTACCATTATTCATGATAGTAACACTTCTGACAACCACAGTCTACAGAAGAAAGATGTACGACTGAAAAACTAAAGAAAAAAGAGGGGTGTGCAGGAAAACAATCGGGTGAAGACCTTACTATTAGTTGGCTTTTTGCGCGCGCGCTGAAAGGCACAATCAAGAAACAAAAGCTAAAAAGGAAAGAAAAACCGCTAATGCTCCGATAAACTCCCTCTTTTCTATCTTCCCTATCCCCCAATTTTTTTAAACAACTGATTAAACCGTCTTAATTAAAGAAGGGAAAGTTGAGAGCCCGACAACCTCCTCGCAGAATTTCTTCTATAAATGGTTATTCAGCTTTAGTAACCTTGGATAGGGCAAATAGTATAGAAGAAAACAGCAGCACGGCGGTTAATGCTGGAAATGTGCCTTGGTAGGCTAGTTTTGTTGCAAGTATCATTCCTGCGATAATTGGTCCCATGGTTTGACCTACATCCATTACTGTGTCAAGAAAACCCATAGCTGTGCCAACGAGATTCATAGGTGCAAGTTCGCTGACTAAGGCGGGAGTAGGGGCTGTCACCATTGCAAAGCCAAGCCCGTATACTATTGAAAGAAGCAGGAGAACTGGAAACTGGGTTGAGAAGGGAATCGCCAGTAACGGTAGTCCGCTAACTATTGAACCAGCAATTATTGGAATTCGCCTTCCAATCTTGTCTGAAATTCTTCCCATAAGAGGTTTGGCAAGAATGACAGCGACTATTTGACTTCCCATAATGATGCCTATTTGGAAAGCGTCCAACTGAACAGCATCCTTTAGGTAGCCCACCAAGAAATACTCCACCGCTCCATAAGTATAGTATTGACTTGCTTGGATGAGACTTGCCACCAAAATGCCTCGGCTTCCAGCAACAATTCTCCATCCATGTAGCATTCTTTTAGCCGTCTTCTTTGAACTGCTAGACTGAATAGCAGAACCTTTCCTGTCAGCTAAAAAAAGTAGGGTTGTAATGAAACCTGTGACGCCAGCCATGCCCACAGACAAATAGAGTGTATGATAACTGTAGTCTGTCACAAAAAGGATGTAACCACCTAGAAAAGGTGCAATCCCTCTCCCAACGGCTGTAGCTGAAGAAAAAAGTGAAATACGTTCTCCCCGTTTGGTTGGAAACAACTCAGCTATTGAGGCTTCAGTTACCGGGACAAAAATTGCTGTTGCAAACCCATGGTAAAAACGAACGAGTATGAGCTGCCACCAAACAGTAACCAAAAGATAAAGAAAAGGGGCTGAAGCAAAGACAACAGCGGATGTCAACAAGAGTTTCCTTCTGCCAAAAATATCTGAAAGAGAAGCGGCAGGCAAACTAACCAATATTCCTGGGATTGTTGAAGCTGAGGCAACGAAACCTATCCAAAAACCCTCGGGGGTTTCGAGACTTGTAGCGAAAAGCTTCAAAGCAGGGTTTTTAGACATTGTAGAGCTCAGAATCGCAAATATTCCCATTATGCAAAGTGTCAAGAATATGCTGCCCCTAACGTCTTTCACACGTGAAAACATCAAAAAACCAACTTGAATGTTTCCCGAACTTTAGAGTTGATAAGAAAGGGAAATGTAATGCCTAGCTTATTGTTTGTCCCTGCATTTTCTCCATTAAGAATATCCTTTGCTGTTTCCTGTCCATTTTCTCTAATTCATTCTTGTATTTCTGGCGAAGCAGCTTAAATTTGCAGTAACTGTAGAGACCATCATAAACATATGCAGCTTTCTCAACTGCTTCAAAATCGTCTTTAACATTGAATCTTGCTCCAGTCATTAATGCATTTAACCCTACCCCTTCAGGTGCTAGATTAGTGTCATTTGTATCTGCAGAATGGACGATTTTGGCGAGTTCATGAAGCACGGGGTCTTCCAGGTTCTTGTCTTCTATTATGACTTCGAAGCTACATTTGCCATCTCTATGTCCAAGCTTAACACCAGGTGCGTCAAAAGGTGTTGCGCCTTGGTCTTTTACGATTTCTTCTATCTTCTCTGTAGGCACAAAGATAAATTCGGCTTGTGGGTCTATGAATTTTCTAATAAGCCATGGACATGCTGTTCTGTCCACATGAACGAATTCCCTAGTTACCCATTTCACAATGCTCACCTCTTCGAAATAGCTGTAGCTAGTATTAAAGTCTATTTTTCAGAATTCCCTTAAAGATTGAAAATATCTCAGACCCACTTCGACTTAAGAAATGTAGAAGAGTTATAGCCAAATCTAATCTAAGTAATGCTAGTGACACTACTTGACTCACCATTGGGGCTATGTAGGGGCAATTGCTTCGGCGGTCTTGTTTGGAGTAAGCTCAACTCTGAACAAGACTTCATTAAGAACATCCCTTTGAATGCAGCCACAAGTTTCTATTTGATGATTCCACTTGCTAAAGCACAATTTGAGGTAGTCTTGGAAAAAAACCCTCTTTTGAAGTTACCGAGAAAGGACATTCTCGAGTCTCGCTGAAGAAAATAGTAAGGGAGATGAGTGTTCCCATACTTTTTGCCGTATTGCTCTTAGCTAGCACAATCAGAAATCCTGTCGCCCTCCTATTCAATTGGTTTTGGTTTTTATTGTATCTTTCAAGCCCATTAGTGATTTACCTAGCCCAGAGATGAGTGCACGTCTACGTCATGGGCTATTCGCAGAAACGTTTACACTGAACAGAGGATTTCAGCGCGTGCTAAGTATCGGGAGAGCTGCGCCTACTCTGACGCTCCACCGAAAACAGTCAAGAGATATCATGATGAATTCAGATCTATATGATTCAAAGTAGATAGATGAATCGTGTGCGATCTCTTGTCTTGTCATTTGACGATTATCTGATCAACAGCGGCATCATCTGAATATAAAGTCACCACTGTGACTGCATCAAGGTATATATGCTCAACCATGATCCTGAACAAGATTCTACGTGACTGACCAGACTTCAGTGTACCAACAGTTCTTGTATCTGACTTTTTTACAACGCCCTTAACCTTCAATTCTATAGCAAGCCTGAGATTTGCTGCATCATCAGACTCTGTGTTAGCAATGTCAATGTAGTACCTGAACTCATAATAGTGGATCTCCTGCCATTTTCCCTCTATGTAGACATCCGCCCAAGTCCAAGCAAACTCTACCAGTTTCTCAACATTTGTGATTTCTATGGTGTCGGAATAAGACTGAAAAAGACCCTGAGAGACTATCAAATATGCTGTGGCTGTTAGAAAAATGCCTATTATAGGTATGACGATCCAGTAGACACTATTCTTCTTCTTTCTGGCTTCATCCATTGATTGTTCTATCCAATGTACATCCAGCAATACTAAAATGCTTACTTGACAGATAGATTCCAGGTAAATAAGGATTAACGTAATAGAAACTATTATGAATCCAGCATTCATTTTGCTCTTATTCTTTAATCATCCAGAATGATCTGGGTTATCACTAGACTTTATTGATCTAGACTAGCGGGCAAATTCAGCTTCG
>JGI2171J19970_10002504_pt1 | contig 10080 bp, 10 predicted proteins | sample DeeMarSWOR324_28_FD_19970 | JGI IMG/M metagenome (IMG submission 19970) | reverse complement strand
CGAAAGAGTTACTACTTGACGATTTCGAAACGAAAACAATCATGTTTAACTTAAGTAAAGAAACGACAACCAGGAGTTTGAAGAATCTCTTAATGCTTACTGGAGCTAAAGACCAGGAAGGCAAGCTCTTCTTAAGAAGGGTTAATAATGCAAGAACAAGGAAAGTAATTCTCAGTTATCTTTTTGATAGAAGCCAAAAATCTTTGGAAGATTTAGCAGTTAAGTACAAAAGTAAAATGAGAAGACTAGTCCAACATGCTTTAGGAAAGCAGAACGTTCATAAACTTTTGTCTGACGACGCTAAGACTTTTCGGAGATTCTTTGGCGACGATAAAAAGGTTTATCCAGTTTTGTTGCACCTTTTTAATCGTCCATACGCTAGTTCAGGATATTCTTATCCGAAGATTGAAACTTACTATGAAATGAGACAGGCAGCAAAAGATAGGGATTTTGAAGGATTCACAAAAGCTGTTTCAAAAAGAGAGATACCATATGAAGTAGTTCTTGGTTTTAGAAATACTTATAGACTTAATATTCCATTGAAGGGTCTTCTTGAAAAATCAGTTTTGTCAACGAGGCAAAAACTCCAGATGGAGAGTGCTGCAAGGGAAAAGGGCGTTGAGCTAGAATTAGATTACCAAAAATATGACCTTTATGAACTTTGGAAGGTTTTCTATTTCAAAGTTCTCAATAAAGATTATGAAAACATTCAATTAGTGTTGGATGCACTTAAACTTAAGTCGCAAGAAAAAATTGAGTTTGATTTTGGAGAAACAGTAGTGATATTTGACTGTTCAGAGTCTATGAAAGGCTCTGAAAAGAGACCACTTCACCCTTTCCTTACAGGGTTAGCAACAATATCTACTTTGAGGAACGTAACTCATGTTGAGTACGTTGGGGGTAAACATATAAAAGTAGAGGAGGGGCCACAAGATAAGGCAATTTTCCCCTCTGGAAGTACGAATTTGTGGAGAGCTTTGATAAGAGCCATACTTAGAAACCCAGAAACGATTGTGGTTATAAGTGATGGGTATGAAAACGTTATTAAGGGACTATTTGGGGAAGTTTATAACCACTTTAGAGATTTGGGTTTTAATTTCAAGATGCTTCATCTCAACCCTGTTTTCGCGTCTGAAGTTGGAGGTGCTAGGAAGCTAGCTGAGGATGTGAAACCAATGGTCTTAACTGATTATAAGTTTCTTGAAACGGATTGTATGTTTAAAATGCTTCAATCAGACAGGGGCCAAGTTGAGAGGTTTTTGGTTTCAAAATATCAGAACTTGATAACTCAAGAAACGGGGGGATAAGAGATGGGAGAAACCTTGTTTGACATTTTGGGATTAAAGGAGGCAGAGTGGGGCGAGGTTCAATCGGTTGACGAAATGTCTTTAGTACCTATACTGGGTAAAGACAGAAGCAACCGAGTAGCCACTCCTAACGAGGTGAAATTTAGAAAGACAACTGGTTACGGAAGCATGGCCTTCCAGAATGAAAACCCTGAGTTTGGGGCGATTGTTCTATCTAACTTAATGATTATTTCTAATTTAGCAGCACAAGATCACGCTATGGCAGGCGTTGGCTTATTAGATCCAGGAAAAACTAAAACGTTTACTGACGCCTGTTGTATTCAGTCAAGTCAAGGGGGGTTACTTTCAGAGAGCGAAAACTACTATGATATTCTTCCGTTAGAGTTACGAACATCCTTATTAAATCCCCAGTTACGAAAAAGAAAGGAGTACGGGAAGCTCTGGCCGAGCATAGAAAGGTTCTTAAGGGATGTTCCTGGTGTGGCTGGAAGAGGAGCTCATTTAGAGTTCTTTTTCAGACCATACCAAAAGAATCTTGAAGATTTTACATCTGAGTTTGAACCCCTTGATGGACAGATTGGTGCTCTTATATTATACAATGGAATTCCAGCGGGGATAGAAATCTTACCTACGGCTGCGCACTGGTTAGCGTATTGGAAATGGATCGTTAGAGGATGTTATGGAGCGCAGCTCTTGAAAATGAAACTTACGAAACAAATTCAGCCTCTTAAGCTCGGTGCACCAGTTTTACCTAGAGAGATTGGACAAGTTGAAGAAAAAGTTGATGATTACCTTGAAACACTTAAGAGAACAATGGTAACTATGTTTACCGCATTGAGCGTTTCTGGGTCGTCTCCCACGTCAACAATTTCTGACTTGATCAGTACTCTGGTGTCAGTTGAGACGGGAGGAGGGGATATAGTTCAGCAAGGTCCCCAAACGATTTACGCTAGTTTAGTGGTGTACAGATGAAATATAATTATTTGGACGACCTCAAAAAGGTAAGGCGACGGATTGAAGATTACCTAAGAAAATGTACACCAGAAGAACTCCTGAAAGTTGCAACGAAGCTGAAAATTAAAATTCCAGAAAAGTTGAAAAAAGCATTAGGGGGAGACAAATAGCAAGGCGACCAGCCAATGATGGCTATAGCACCGCTAACCCTCATTCTATTTAATAGGAATGAAAGGAGCGGTGTTATAGACGTCATTGGCTGGGGAGGAAAAATTTCCTTGTTTGTTGTTTGAATCATGAAAGGGGGCCTTAGATGAAGATAGTGTCTACAGAGAAATTCGTCGAAAAGTTGGATTGCGAAGTGTATCCAATTACCATCGTAAAGTTCTTGTTAAACAAACGAAAGATTCTTACTTATTTTGCTAAAGCAGCAGATAGGGAGTTTGAGATCCGGGGGATCAAGTACAAAGTAGACCACTCTGATTGTGAAGTATGTAAAGAGAAAGCACCAGAAGGGGTTCTTTGTAGACAACATACCTCTATTGACAGGATTTTAACTGCTATGAAGGTGGCGTATGATTTAGATACGAATGTCCATTTCTTTAGGAATGAGATTTTTAGAATGGTTGGGGACAGACTAGTGATAGTTTATTGCCCCCACCCAAAACTTATTACTGGTGAGATAACAGATGCTAAAGTTAGAAAAGTAAATCCAATTACAATCGAAGATCCAGAACTTAAGTTTCCCAAGTATGAAGTTATTCGGGAATTTATTTCATCAGAACTTTTGGATCAACATATGAAATGTTGGTTCAACTCAGACTTTTCGTTAGTTACTATTCCAGAAGATAGGAACTTCTCAAATTGGTGCTTAGTAGCTAATAAATAAGAAAAGAAGGAGAAGAAAATGTCAGACATTAATATTGAGGAATACTCTGAGTTGGCAGATGTTGGGTTTGAAAGTAAAGAACCAGTACCTCCTGAAGAGGAATTTTTCCATGCGGTGTACATCGCAGGACAAACAAGAAAGAATCATATTAACGTTGTAGAAGAGGCAGATAAGTTTCAAATAAGAGGAGTCCAGTACAATCTCCAGAAGATTAATATGATTATCACTATCGCGAAGCAGATTCTTGTGAAGTCGAATAGAGGACCTGGTGGGAGAGAAAGTGTAGAGTGCTTCTCTTATATGGAAGGTCCTGCTCCGTGGAAAGGTACAGCGCATGGCCCTTGTGGTCAGAATTCAGCTGCAAGGGCTGCTGACCCTTATTGTAATGCATGTAGAGCTCAGATCGTTTTAGCAGGAATTCTTTGCGATGAAAATGGAAAACCAGTTACAGGTGAAGATAAGAAGCCAACTTTCGTCTTCTTAAGAGGGAAGGGAATGAAGTATTCTGGTGTGTCGAATTATTTGAACGAACTTTATAGGATGGACTTTGAACCAGTTTTTAAACCAACTTCTGATGAGAAGAAGAAATTTGAGAAAAAACACTTAAATAACAAGAGATTTGTTACTGAAATCACGATTGGAGAAGCTTCTTCAGCGTTTGGTATGAAGAAAGTATTCGAGTTTAAAAATGGAAAAGCTCTTCCTGAAAAAGTAGCTCTAGATGTTTTGAAGATAGCTCAGAAGACGTTACCTAAATTTAATGAGAAATTTGACTGGTCCAAAAGAGGAGCAGCTACTGGTTATACTCCTGAAGTTGAGGAAGGACAGAAAATGCCAGAAGCTCCCGAATCTCAACCAAGTGCGGCGGAGGATGAAAGCGCTCCTTTTGACTTTGATAACCTAAAGTTCTAAATAAAGAAGGGAGCTGGAATGCCAGAAGAGCAGAAAAATGGAGAACTAAAATATTTTGAACGGTTGAACATTTCAGTTCTGAGTATAGATAGGATTAAGGGTTTAATTAAGACGAATATTAAGAATACTATTAAGTGTTGGGAAAAAGGTTTAGAAATAGAAAAGCAAACATTTCATATTATCGGGCCAGCTGGCATCGGAAAAACTCAAATATGTTTACAAATAGCTGGTGAGTTGAGAGAAGAAACGGGAAAGCCATTTTCTAGTATATTGATCAAGTGTCCTGTTTTATCTAGAGATGATTTTCTAATTCCTTTCCCAGTTACTAGTGACGGTCAGCTAAAATTTAAGATGCTTTATTCTGACTTTATTCCGTTAGAACCAGATAGCTTTGGAATATTTATTATCGATGAATTTGCGAGAGGAGACCATAGTTTACAACAGTTAATGTGGCAGTCACAAAATGAATACAAATTACATTTAGCTGACTTTCCACAAGGTTGGTTTATAGTTACTCTAGATAATCCAGATGACCAAGAATATAGTATGGACTATCTAGAAGATGCAGCTGGTTTAAGGAGGACGCTTCATTTGTATACAGAAGTGTCGCCAAGAGCTTTTCTGGACTATGCTATTTCTAAGAAATATCATAGGTCGATCATTGAGTTTATTCAAACTCACCCAGATTTCTTATATGATTTTGATGCTCAGAAAGTAGGGAGTGTTTATGCAAATCCAGCAAGTTACGAAAGACTTTCGAATATCCTTATAGGGTATGAAACACAAGGACCCTTGAAAAATTTCTATGAAGAAATAGAACCTCTAGCAGCAGGGTTGTTGAATACTAACAAAACTAGATTGTTCATGGAATTTCTCAAAGATATGAAAGATATTAATCCAAAAGACATCTTCTTTAACTATCCTAAAGTTAGAAGAGAAGTTTTAAAGTATGTTGAGCAGAATGATAACGCAAGATTGGGTGAGTTAATAGCATCTTTTACGACGTACATTTTGACTTCTAGACCTGACTACAAAAGAGGAGAGATGGAGAATGTAGCTCAGTTTTTAGTAGATATGCCGATAGATACCGCAGCAGTTTTTGTATCACAGGTTGATACAGTAGAAAGAGACTCAGAAGCATTTAGGTATGTTACGAAACTTCATGTGGCGCTTATGAAAAGCTCAGCTGACTATAAAGAGAAATTCTATGAAGCGATAGTAGCGGTTGGGAGTAGAGACTAATGTCAAGTTCTAACGTGAAGTTAAAAGAGATGATCGCAAAGATGGTACTTACCAATTCCTATTGGGGTTACTTGTTTTCTAGAGTTAGAAGAGTACCTGACGAGAATTACCCTGAGTTGAGAATTATGGGTGTAGCTCCAGAACCTGATGGTACAATCTCCTTGTACTATAAACCGTCGTGGGTAGAGAAGAATACTGATGAAGTTATAAAACTGATTCTAGAGCATGAAGGAATGCACCTTTTAAATAAACATGTTCCAAGACTTATAAGAATTATTGCAAACGAGTTTAATCCGAGAAAAGTTAGAAAGAAAGTGAAAGTATGGAATATAGCGGCAGATATGACTGTTAATTACCAGATGAGAATGCCAAGAGCTTTGCAAATGGCAGGTGAGGAAGAAGATTTTGAACCGTGGTTTCCAGATGATGTTGGATTTCCTGAAAACAAAACTGCTGAATATTATTATCTTGAAATTATGAATATGAAGCCAGGTAAGAGTATAAAGAACCGTAAACCACCTAAGAAAGCTCTCCCGATTGGTTCAGATGACAAAGGAGATGATGAAGAAGGAAAGAAGGATGGAGAAGGAGAAGGAAAAAGCGGACAAAGTGACCAGTCTGGAAGAGAAGGTAGTGGTTCCTCTTCTAAAGAAGATGGAAGAGGAGAAAGTGGACAAATTGATGATCATTCTCGTTGGACAAAAAACCTTGAAGGCGTTAGTGACTTAAGCTCGCTTTCAAGGAAGATAGATAATTATGTCCAGAATATAATTAGAGAATCAGTTAGAAACTTTAATAAAGAGAGAGGGAACTTACCTGGACATATAATGGAATTGATTGAAGAAGCGTTAAAACCACCAAAAGCCCCTTACTACCAAATTATTAGGAAGCTTGTAAGAGGGTCTAGACTGAGTAAGTTTAGGCGGAGCTTCACGAAGATAAACAGGAAAAGGACGTATATGTTTGCGATGAGAGATTTGGACTTGCCTGAGCTTTCTCCTTTTCCGGGTAGGACCAGGGACTTTACTTTTAATATTGGAGTAGGGTTAGATACGTCAGGGAGTATGACGAGGGATGATATTCTCGAAGGACTTTCCGGCGTTAAAAGTATTATTGAAAATGACAGACATTGTAAAGTTACTGTTATAGAGAATGATACGCAGATACATAAAGAGTATGAAATTAAGAAAGTAAAGGATATCCGGTTTAACGTAAGAGGAAGAGGAGGAACAACGTTACGACCGGCACTGGAGAGGTTTAGAGAACTAAGTCCAGATGTAGTGTTGTTCTTTACTGATGGTTATTGCGACCATATAAACGCAATTCCTAGAAAGTATTTACCTAAGAAGATCATTTGGGTAGTAGGAGAAAACGGAGGAATTGATAAAATTAACCAAACTGGATATATAGTAAGAGTTCGTGCATAAATGGAGAGGGTCATGTATTAGATCACTTGTCCCTCATGGGATATACGAGGTAGCGGTGATAAAGACAAATGGGTGTGCGGTACTAGCTGAAAAATGCGGGAACCAATATCACCTTAGTAGGTCCTAAACTGAACAGATACCATCGCGAGTTGTCTAAGCATGACCCTTTCCGTTAAAATGGAGGTAGAATGCGAGTACAAATTAAAGTGGATGATAACACTACTGTTACTAGGAAAGTTAAGTTTGTTCCCTTTGGAAATTTTGTAATGAATATAGTTAGGTACAAGAATGGTGAGTATTTGATCGGAGAAGGAGATGAATATCTCCGAGGTTATAAAGAAACTTACGAACTAGGAAAGAAACTAGGAGGAGGGTCGTGATGGGAGCAGTCCATTGCTCTGTTTGTGGGAAAAAAGTGTCGAATGAAGTTTCTGAAGAGTTAGTTGTACGAGCTTGGGTAGGTTGCCCAGAATGTATTGAAGAAGAAAGGTATAGAGAAGCGTTAGAAGAAATGGGAATAGATCCCGATAATCCTGATTCTAAGGAGATGATCGCTGGGAGGGTATGATGAGTGAGCTGGAAGCGTATTATTTTCCTGTTACTATCACTGGAACTGCTTTAGTTTATGAAAAATCAAAAGATGCTGCTAGGAGACTTTTAGAAGAGGCAAAAGTTATGGTTGCAGGAAACAAAATGCGAGAGTATAGTATTGTGATTCACGGACCAATAGAATATAACGATGAAGCTTCACGAAGAATTTGGACTGGGTTTAAAGTACCACCACAAGAAGAGGGTTAAAATGGATGCAAGTCAGATTTACTGGGAAGACTTAAAAAAGGTAGCTGATAAGTTATTTGAGAAAGGAATAGTTGAGCATTCCAACTTTCACCAACGTTTAAACAGTTGGAGTTTTGGTGAAACAACTGAGGGACTGGCTAAAAGCTTAAATGAAATTTTTGAAGAAGTTGGGCTTTTCAGAGCAGCTCAATTTTGTGAACTCGGGAATGTGTTTCATGGGGGATATAAGATGGGAAAATGTCGAATGAAACATACTGAGTTTCAAATAGATAATGAACACTGGAAATGTCCTAGCTGCGGCGCAGGGCAGGAGAGTTTCTATATTATCTCATCAATAAACGATGACTGTCCATTGATCCACCCAGATGATGAAGTTATCTGCGATCATTGTAAACTTAGTATGTATGGTGAAGAAGTTGTTAAACTTATAATGAAGAAAGAAGATCTTGTTCCTTGTCCTTTTTGTGATGGAAAAGGATTAGTTCATAAAGACAAAGTTCAGTAAATGGAGGAAAGAAAGTGGAGATCACAGAGAAGTATTTAGAGAAAGTTATGTTAGTTGAAACGTTCCGTAATAGTGTAATGTTTAGATTTGGGTGTGATTGTTGTAATGAAACTTGCGATATAGCTCTAGATTTTGAGTTTGACAAAGAGCACAAGTTAATTTGGGTTAGTTTGTATAAGAAACTTGAGTTTTGCGATTATTATGGATTAAATGATTCTATTGAAGATAAGTTCTTTACACGTTGCAAGAACTTCTTGAAAAGGTGGAAAAAGAGGTTCTTAGGAGCATTTAAACTCTTCTTCACTGGTTATATAGAAGTAGAAGGAGAGATGATAATTATGGGAGAAAAACAAATTAATAATTTGATTGAAGTATTGAAAGATGGGAGAGATTACTGTTTGAAGAAGATGACAGAAAGCGACGTTAAAGAGCGACATGAAAAGCGACAATCCGGCGGGAGCGAAACATGAAAGAGTCGTATAAAGCCTCAGATATCAAGGTTCTAGATGAAATTTCACATATCCGGTTAAACGCAGGGATGTACATTGGAGACACAACTACTCCCGTTCATCTAGTGGAGGAAGCTTTAGACAATGCTTTAGATGAGTGTCTTGCAGGTTTCGCAAGTATAATAGCGGTAACTCTTGATATAGAAAACCATATTTATTCTATTCTTGACAACGGGAGAGGAATTCCAATTTCTAACGATGTTCCCAAAACTATTTCAATGAAACTTTTCTCTGGAGCAAAGTTTCAACATAGCAAAACAGCCTATTTGATATGTAGCGGTCTTCATGGAGTAGGGTTAGTGGCTGTAAACGCTTTAAGCGAGTTTTATTTAGTAGAAGTTTATAGAAATAACAAACACGCTGTCTTTAGATTTGAAGAAACTAAATTCAAAGAGAAGAAAATTGAAGAATATACAAGCGCAGTTCCTTTTTCAACTAAAATTCAATTTAAACCTGATAAGAGTATTTTTGAAACTCTTGTTCCAGACATTGACAGAGTTAGAAGAAGACTATTGATTGCGTCAATAGAGCTTCCTAAAAGTACGTTCGTTTTGAATGTTGACGACAAAAGAGAAGTTTTTAGAGTTGATAAAGATAAGTTTTTTACACAATATTGTTTAAGTGAGGGAGATAAAGAAGTATCGAAAATTATTAATATCGAAGTTAAGGATGGAGTAGAAGAGTTTAATGTAAAGTTTTGCTATTCTTTAGAAGGGCCAGTGTCTCAAAAAATTTCAACGTCCGTAAATTTACTCCCTGTAGATGGGGGTGGAACTCATGTAAACTGGTTTTTGGATGTTGTGAAAGACTTACTTACTAGTAAGGCAAAGAGAGCTGGAATCAAAATCCAACCATATGATTGCTTATGTGGTTTACGAGCCTATCTAAGTTTATCTTTGAAAGCGCCTGAATTTTCAGGTCAAACAAAAGATAAGTTGATCAATAGAAAGTCTTATTTTGATAAGTTAGTTAAGAAACTTAGAACAAGTCTGGATTTTTACTTTTCTCATCATCAAGATCAACTTGACTTACTCTTAGGTCATTTCGAACAGTACAGACGTAAGTTAGATGCTAAGAAAATCCGAGCAACTCTTGATGGAAAAAGAGCAGCCACGAAGTTTACGAAACTTAGAGACTGTACCACTAATCAAGGAGAGCTTTTTATAGTTGAAGGAGACAGCGCAGGAGGATCGTTTATCCAATGTAGAGATCCTAGGAAGCATGCCATTTTCCCCCTGAAAGGAAAGATTCCTTCTGTTGCGAATGTTAAGGACATACTAAAGAACAAAGAAATAAATGAGTTAATTCAGTCTTTAGGAACAGGGGTTGGCCCTCATTTTGATGTTAGTAAACTAAAGTATGAAAAAGTAATATGCGCAGCTGACGCAGATGCTGATGGTTATCATATTGCTTCTTTACTAACTCTTGTTCTAGCTGTTTTAGTTCCTGATGTAATTAAGAATGGTCATTACTATATAGCTACTACTCCTCTTTACGCTGTTACCAAGGGGAAGAGTTTTGTACCTCTGTGGACAAA
>JGI2171J19970_10002499_pt1 | contig 10088 bp, 8 predicted proteins | sample DeeMarSWOR324_28_FD_19970 | JGI IMG/M metagenome (IMG submission 19970) | reverse complement strand
ACAAATTGTCTTGTCAATGATATACAAAAATGCAGATAAATTCACTGATGTTACACGTGTAACAACATCAATCCCCTGAGAATTGAGTTTTTTCCCCCATCTCAGAAATCTACAGGTTAACCCCTGTAACGAATGCTGTCACACTTTCCAGGGGGTTGCCAAGAACTGTGATACTCAATATATGTCTTGAAATATCACAAAATCAGAATGCAATTAATAAAAGCCAATTTTTTGTTACACGTGTAACAAAATTGAGATAAATCCCAAAGATTTGACAATCCCTTCCATAGCAAACAGTTAAATTACATGAAAATATAGAAGAGAGAACATAAAAAGGAGATCACATGAGCTTAACAGAATCTGAAAAAAAACTCCTCACCCTAATTGGAGAGGACTCCTCACTCTCTGCATCACAGCTGCAGTACCAATTGCAGTACAAACGGGTAAATACAGTAAGCAAAAAAATGAGAGATTTAGAAAAAGCAGAGTATATTAGAGGACCGTATTACGACATCAACCTGAATGCAGTGGGTAAAAATCGCATCCACAACGTGTTTGCTGAAATCAAGTTCGATCCCAGACAGTACGATGCAGTCCTTGAATTGGTCACGTGCATTGACTGTTGGGAATGGATGATCCCCACCATACAGGGAGATACACTCTTCGTTTTTTTCAGATCTAACTACTACTCGTACCTCACACGGCTCTTATCTGTGATCAAGAAAGCGGGATTCATTGAATACCAAACGTACTCTTCTCAGAATCGGTGGTTCATGCAGAATCCCAACTTTTTTGGGAGTATATCCCCACCCATTACCAACCTCTTTAAAGATGTTTCCATTGATCTGGCGTACCCAAAAAAGACAGACGACACACAGTGGCGATTCATTGATTTGAAGGTGATGCAGTATCTCCAGGTACAAACCTGCAACATAAGTGAAATACAGAGAATGGAAAAAAGAGAATATGGACGATTCTGGAGGCGCAGCCAGATCAAATACAGCATTGAAAAGATCATTAATACTGGGATTGCTGAGAGAAAACATTACAATATCTCCCCGTATCCCCGGAGCAAATGTTATGCATTTCTCCTGCTGGTTGAGGGTGATACCGCAGATGTGTTACAATTCATTGCGAACTTTGCTCAAGGATGCAGAATATACAAGGCTTTTACCATGTGCAAAGATACGGGGTTTGTATGGTGCTGGACAAGTCCGCAGTTAGGGCCTGAATTAATGTACACCCTTGAAGGGTTATATCCACGAATTCACACTCGCTGCCTCCAGGTGAAGTCTATATATCACCCACAGAGAAAATCGTTTGAAGATGAACATTTTGACTTTGAAACACAAAGATGGACATTTCCATTCACAAAATATAAAGAACAGATCGAAACTGTAATGGAAAAAAGAAAAGGGTAAAAAGGATTTCTTGGTCAACAACCCGTTTAACAGGGAGTTCCCGGGTCTCCTCCTGGAATTCCCCCGCAGGGGATTATTGTTCCGAGGAGGTCTGGAAAACCTACTTGCCCTATTTCATACATCTTTGTCACCTCATAAGTAAGTTAACTTGAATATATATAATTAATTCTGATTTTAATAAATAATAGTACATTTACAGTAATTTAGTACGAAATTAATTCTTAATTTTCTAGAAGTGTCTCAAATCTTGAGATTTCAATTAAAATTTAAAAGAAGAGTTGAACCAGCATCAAAATGTTAATACCTGCAGGTTGTCTTAGCAATTCTTGTGTAGAAAATTCTTGTGTAAACTAATCTGTGGATACAATAAGATCATCTGTTTGGAATTGAGCCAATTCTTTGTACGCTTGTCTAATGTCCTGCGAAGTTCCCGTTTTTAAAGCTCTTCTGTAAATTTCTTCCAGGTATTCTTCCTTTTGTTTCCTATCGATCTGTCTGAGATTATGTTCTACCTTTTTGATTTCTACTGGTTCCTGCAATTCTCTGTAAAGGGCTAAACTTTCCTCCCAGAGGATTTTAGCCTTGTCTAAATCTTCCTTTCGTGCGTAGCATAATCCTTTGTTGTACAGAGCAGAAGCTTTCCGGGCTGTATCAATTCCTGGTAAGGTGAGCGCTTTTTCAAACAGGTTCAACGCTTCATCTATGTCATCATCCATGTACAAACAGGAACCTACATTGTTTAACACATCAGATAGCAACAGGATGTCCTCTAATGTTTGAGCAATTCTGCGGCTTCTCTTGTAGTAGTGTGAAGCTACTGCGTATTTTTCTTTCTTGAACGATACATTTCCTAGCCCTTTCAAAGCATATGCTCTTCCTCGGGTGTCATTAAGCTCTTCACAGAATCCTTCCATACACAAGTATGCTTCCTCTGCCTTATCCAGGTTGCCCTTCAATTCGTAGAGGGTTCCCTGGGTGTGCAGCACCCAAACAAGCTGGGATTTATCCAGGCCTTCTGGGACACTGTACTCCATAGTGTAAAAGAGTGCGTGTTCATCTGCTTTTCGTTCGTGAGCGACTCGGTCAAAAACCTTTTTGAGGGTGTCGTCCCACTCTTTTAATGTGCGCAATTTCCGGGTTGCATCAATTTTTGTCATGTAAAAGATCCCCTCTCCCTTTTTTGATAGTCTGTACTGGTTCTGGTCGATGTGACTCCTTTTCTCGTATTCAATGTACCCTTTCATTCTCAGGTGCTTGATATTCCTGTAGACATTTGCCCTGGATGTTCCCTTTATGTCGGGAAAGTACGTGTGGAAGTAGTCTTCAATATCTTTTGTGGTGACCACTTTTCTTTTCCCAACCACGTGAATGATGTGAAACATGACTTCCCAGGGTTTTACTTCCAGTTCAGCCATTGCGTACGTGAGTTTTTCTGTAATTTGGGCTCTTGATTCTTCTGAAATTGGCTGGGACTTTCTCTCCCCTTCGAAAAGATTTAATCCCTTAGAAGTGAGCGTGTAAAAGATGGGAATATCTTTTTTTTCAACTTTTGAGAGATATTCACCTATGAGAAGTCTTTGGAGAATTATTTGACCTTTTTCGTCTTCAAAATGTGCATGGTCTGGTAAAATCTTTCGTCCATGGCAGCGTGCAAAATCCAGTATTTCACACATGAGCTCAGCTTCCCTTTCTGCACTGCTTTCAATTGGAGTCATAGTTATATGTATGAGTCTTATTTAATATGTGTTGTGCACATTTGCAAAATTTGAGATTCCATTGTCGATACGACTAGAGGAGCTTCTTGGGTTCATTTGTGAACTCCATGAGTACAAAAATCTTCCGTTTACTACATTCTTTTTTAATCTCATAGACTCTTCGCATTAGGGATATAAGGGGATCTTAAATTTTGGTAAAAGGCTTCCATATCTTAGTATTATATTCCTAGAGTGATTAATAACCCCCAATAATTTGTTACACGTGTAACAAAGTTGAGAAAAAAACAAAGTTGACATTCCTTGATATCCGAAAGATACAAAGGCAACGACTACAGTAAAAAAATAACCCTATCTGGCAATCCCCAACAAAAGAGATAGTGCAAGCTGTTTATAGAACCCGTACACCGTTGTTAACCTGTTAACCTATATGTTACCAATCATCTCTATTTTCCATAAAAAAATCGACAATTTTTATAGAAAGCTCAGGGGAGAACTTTTTCTGTGATAAAAGCTGCAGCATTTCCTGTTTGAGGCTTTCACTGTTTTCTGGTTTCATTCTCCCATTCATGGTGAAGAGAATGTGGAAAGCTCGGATTACTCTCGGCGCCATGATAGTGCCGTTCTCTCCCAGTATGACTGTGGGTCTTTTCAAATCCCTGATTGTGGGTCTTTTCAAATCACTGACAGTGAGTCCTCTACTGGGGCCAATATTCTTTTTGCTTTGGAGAGCTTCCCTAAAAATTTCCCACGCGATGTCAAAATAGGGAGCCTCGTCAGGGTATTCTCTTTCCACAAATTCCTTTGCGCAACACTTAACCTGATCCATGATGACTTTATCTGTGTTCATAATATCTCCCTCATATAACTCTGAGACCATCTATAGTAGATTTCACCAGGTCTTTATAAGCTTTTTCAACATCTTCTGGATTCCAAGGTGAGAAGTCTTTTGAGGGTCCCTCTAACCAGTCTTCTTTTTGGGTTCTATCACTTTTTGAGGTTGTGTCTTTGTCTTTGTGAATTTGAATTCGCTACAGATGATGCATTCATCCTTGTTGTCGTGGTCCTGGTTTTCAACCTACATTCAGACAGGATGTCAGACAAGGTGACACCCACATTTCAAATGTCCTAAAATGTCAAAATCAATACTATCAATAAACTCCAATAGATTGTTACACGTGTAACAAAGTTGAGAGAAACACCGAAGATTGCAACCCTTTCAGACCAAAAATATAAGAATGAATAGAATAAATAGTATGTATTCACCTTTACTAGATACCCTCGTGATTTAAATGATGAATACATGTGAGGGATGGGAGGTGTGACATGATTCACCATCCCAAAATCCTCTGGCTGTTTTCTGCACCACTGGTGGCTCCAGATGGCAGCCCTTCGGATGCTTTGGACATGAAAGCAGAACGTGATGCTATTGTGCGCGAGTTAGCTGGTTGTGAGAAAGCAGTTTCACTTCGCATTGGATATGCCACCATTAATGAATTAGCTAGAAGTATTGCAGAGGAGTTCAACTTTTTACATGTGAGCTGCCACGGCCATGAAGAATTCCTTTTGTTTGAGGACGGAAAAGGTGGAAGTCAGCCCATAACAGGTGACTACCTCAAAGAACTTATTCGTATGAGAGGATTTGAACTCGCCATTGTTAGTGCATGTCATTCTGAACTTCTTTCATCCCTATTGCAGAAGCACGGGCCACCATCTTATTCTTTGTCTTTAATTCCTTAGAATCATCTGTTGCTGTCGCCGTATGAATCAAAGCATCGCCAATTTTCTGCATTGAATCGTTTAATCTCACCTGTATACTATCTATCTTTCGTTTGATCTTATCTTCTACACCATCAATTATTTATTTGTTTAATTCTTTGTCTTCCTCAATAAATGCCACCTTCATATTGACACCTCCATTACAGCCATACAAAAGCAACACAAATCCACATACACTCAGCACAAGTACCAGTCCCACCATCACAACTGATCCATAGAATAAGGCAACGCAAAGACTCCCAAAACTTATCATCCACCACGCTAGAGATTGCAGAGCTCCTCTTCTCTTGCAGCAATATTTCTTTGATAGTCTCTCAACGAATTGGTTGAATAATACTGCAAGTACCAGGAATGCAAAAACAAAAAGTACTATCACCTGTGATTCTACGATCCTGCTCATGTATTCTTCAGAAAGGAAATACACTGGGAGCACAAACAGGACAAAAGATACTACAAAGAGTATCACTGTAAATTTCTCTCTGAAAAAAGACTTTCTGTCCAAAAAGTGCAAAGAAGCAGCATAGTAAAGGAATGTCACCGATACAGCAACAAGCACAAAGGTTACCATTCCTAGAATTTTGTGGAATCCGTAAAAAGCTCCAACTGCCGTGGCCAAGATCCCACATGCGAGTAGTGAGAATCCCGTAGCCCACCACAAGAATGCTCTCAATCTTTTGTTCAGAAACGCTCGGAGAAAGTAGACAGCAAGTACAGCGCATGCAATTATACATGTGGCATAGCTCGCTAACCGTGTCACTTCAATTGTTATCATTGTATACCTCCTGCATGTTACCCTATGATTTCTTTATGGCTCTTTTAACTCTTGGAAATACTTCTATTTAAGCTTTGCTGCCTTTCGGGAATTGTCAATCATTTATGTTGTTACACGTGTAACATTTAAGGTAATTTCCTTTTATTGCTTGTGGACTATTGATAAAGAGATAATCTATATCATGAGATGGGTACTGCATCAGAGATGTGACAGCCCTTGAGTTCGGAACTTCATATGATAAGTTTTTGAACATGCTGATTTGTCGTTAAAATCTCAGAAGATACACGGTTATACGCATAACTTTAAAAGATTTCAGGTGTAGAACAGGTGAGGTGATGTAGGAAGATAGAGGAAATTTTAAAAAGAGTAAGGCTTATTCGAAGTAAGGCTTATCCGAAGTTGAGCCATAGTGTAATGTTGAATGTGATGCGGGCTCATGGCAGCAAAAAAGTGAAAAGGAGGTGATACCTATGTCAATAGAAGAAAACAAAGCTTTGGCTAACCGTTGGATGAAAGAGATCTGGCAAGAGGCGAACCCAGCTTCAATGAATGAGCTTCTTTCCCCGGACTTCCTCTTCAATTATGCCCCTTCTGGGGTGGAACCTAACCGAGAGGCCTACAAGCAGGGTATTAACTCGTTCCATGTTGGGTTCCCCGACATTAAGTGGACTTCTGAGGACATAATCGCTGAAGGAGACAAGGTTGCAGTCCACTGGAAGGGTCAGGGCACACACAAAGGTGAATTCTGGGGCGTTCCCCCCACGGGTGAGAGAGTGACAGTGGGTGGCATCAGTATCATCCATATCGAAGGCAGCAAGATCGTAGAAGAATGGGGTTACATAGACATTATGGGTCTGATGGAACAGCTTGGTGCGCTTTCACCGCCAGAATAGGTATCTTGGTGCAGCAAATGAATAAGAGAAGCAGTTGAGACCACAAGGAGTCTAATAGGGCTATCACAATGCAGACGTATCATCCCAGAGGAAAATGTGAATTTCAATGTTTCTTTTCTTATACTTCAGGACAGGGATCATGAGTGTACACTCTAGTAGTCTGGCATTACTAAAATCCTTGTAACAGTGGAGCATCTTGACAAATGCGGAGCAAAGGAGCAAATATGTCTTAAAAAGAGGGAATTCAAAAAGTAGGAGTATTGTAACCTGAGACGAGAGAATCAAAATGACGTATAACCAGAGGATCTTTTGAAAGTTAAATTTGTCCTTTTTCCCCTTTAGCAATGGGTTATAACCGAACCAAAATGCATTTTTTCATGGAGGAACTAGTATGACAGCCAAAAATACGATTCCTTTCAACGTTCTACATGTCCATACGTGCTGTTCTGTGTCTTGAAACCACTCGTGGGTCAACGTTCATACCACCACATCAGATTTCTTCTGCATTCGATAGACAAAGAAGGCCAATCCGCAGAAGAACACCCATATATTCTCGAGGGTGACGGCAAGCAAATTGAGGGGTTGGGAAGTAACTATTTGTTCTCCAGAAATAAAGAAGGTGCCTAGAATCAAAAAGATAACAACTGAACCAAAGGCGAGAAAATCCATCAACTTACTCGGCTGAAACAACTGTATAGAGGGTTTGGGAGTTTTGAAGCTCTTAATAACCAGAAGGACAGCAACAATAACTAGTAACCCAAAAACGAGATAGCCCACTGATGTGCCGCGGGGAGTGACAGGATTCTGATGAGCATAGACCATCACAAAAAACTGGTATACGACAGCTGCACTCCAGCCTACTTTTCCCATTCGGGGATGATTCCAATCGCGGGCCAGAATGCGGTTAGCAAAGTAAAGAGTAATTATCCCTTGCATAACTCCCCAGGCCAGAATACCAATAATGAGTAACGTGCCGATATTAACTCCAGCCACTATAATGCCAGAGTACACTTGTGTGTTGAACAGGTTGCCAGTGAGAAAAGCAATGGGGAATAACCCATATAAAAAGGCCACAAGAATGATCTGGTAATTCTTAAGCCTGAACCGCACCATAAGGTCCTCAAGCATGGAAAAATAGGTAAAATAAATTCCAAATAGGGCAAGGATAAATAAAGGTCTGCCTACAAATTGCTTAAGACCTCTGGCAGAATATTCAAAGAGAAGATTAAATAAAGCACAATAAAAGATCAAATTAAACCGGTTTGAGATTATTTTCATTTTTTCTTCCTCCTTTCTGGATTTATTTATTTGCTTATTTTGCCGCAGGATTCTGTTCCTTTTTTTTCGTTTGAAAACAGAGTCATTCTCACTGTCGAAAGACAACTGGTTCACGCACGTTTCTCAGACTATACTTATAAATTTATCGTGGTTCGGCTGTCAATTGTGGATGTCACTGTGTTACACGTGTAACATATCAGATAGATAGACTGGTTCTCAAATCCTTTCTAACCTCTATCTGGGATTGTCACATTTCTGGGTGTTTAACCCGTCATATCTAAATTGTCTATTTTTATTGAATCAATAAGATTCATGATAATTTACCTGTTACACGTGTAGCATGATAGGAAACACCAAAGACGGAACGACCCCCACGAACCAAAAGATTTATATGAACCAATACACCCGCAAAGTGGTATCCCATGATAATCCAAAAGGTGACAATGGCATGGTGTACGTTCAGCAGATCTAAAAACAGGAAGGCTTTAAAGGAGGTTGTAAAATTTGATAGGTGATTTCAATGATTAAAGAACTAGAAGAACCTGAATTCGGTAGAGTAACAACTGTGTTTGAACCCTTATATTACCATCTAGGGGTGCGCGCGATTATTGATGGTTACATTCCCGGAAGGATATGGGTGGATGATGCTGATAACTGTAGAACAGCACTCATCTGGGATACACGTTATGCATATTATCTTTCAGGGTTCGAGGATAACCATGAATTTAATGTGGCTCTTGATCAGTTAATTACTGAAATAATTGCCCCAGAAGCAATGAAGAAGAATATAAAACTATATTTTGTAATATGTCCACCTCATTGGGANAAAAAGATACTGAATAATGAAGTACTGATAGATCGTTTCCCAAAGAGGATAAAACGCTGCTACTATGCATTTAACCAGAAGGTGAATACCAACTGGAAAGATAAAATACCTTCAGGATTTACCATGGAACGTGTCGATGAAAACCTGTTAGGGAGAACTGATTTAGAAAATAGTGATATACTTATTGACGAAATCAGAGATATAATTGCTTCTGTTGATGAATTTATACGAAGAAAATTTGTTGGTTATTGTCTGGTCTATAAAGACAGAGAGGTTGCCAGCTGGTGCCTTTCATTTTTGTATGGATCATCATGTGAATGTACTGTACAAACGGTGGAAGAGTACCAACAAAGAGGGTTTGGCACACTTACAACAGCTGCTCTCATAGATTATTGTCTCTCAAATAATTTTACCTCTATTGGATGGCATTGTGGTCAAGAAAACATACCCAGTATAAAATTAGCTCTAAAATTAGGCTTTAAAAGGACAGACCATGATTATTCATGGATTTATGGTAATTTAATAGATTAAATCTCTTTTTGTTCAGTCTATCTGCATCTAGCAAATACAGCTCCCCTTGATAGCTGTAACCGGAATGTGTTTTTTTACAAAGAAGCTGACCTATTCAATCAAAATTCTCAAAGTAATATGTGCAAAAATTTTATGAACTCTCAAAAAATAGGTGTACAACCTTGGATAACCTAAACCTTATTTTTTCGTCGGGGAACCTACCTTCTGCAACCCATATTTCCATCAAATAACTTATAAAATGTGCAAAAATTTTATGAATTCTCGATATGAAAAATAAATATATTATAAATAATACACTATGTAAGAAATCTATTATTTAATCTATTTTATTAATTTGTATTTCTGTAGTAATATTAAAATATAATTAATAATATATTATATAAAATAATTTCATAATAATATATAAAATATATATAGATATATTTAAGATATGTTAATGTATATTATATTATAAGAATACTAATTATTATGTTAATATAATTAAGTAAATATGATAAAATCATATTTATAATGCTCTAATAAAAAAAATCTATATATAAAATATTATATAAAGTATATCATTTTTTTCTCTATGGATTGAATATACTAGAATCAACATTGTTGTTAAATAACCCATGTTCCTTGGTTGAAATATGGATTCTCATCTACTGGTTCACTTGGAATCCACCTGAATATTGCCGGCCGATCTATATATCAATAAATTGATGTCACACGTGTAACAAATGAGAACCTAACTAGGACTGACTCCAATTGGAAACCCTTTTATCTTTCAAATGAAAACCATTTTAATGGTGCACAACAAGGAAGAACTAAGAAAAAAAGTGGAGGAAACTCGCTGGAAAGAAATGGTGAGGGATGCAATCTTATTAAGAGAGA
>JGI2171J19970_10002497_pt1 | contig 10096 bp, 8 predicted proteins | sample DeeMarSWOR324_28_FD_19970 | JGI IMG/M metagenome (IMG submission 19970) | reverse complement strand
GAGTCAAGCTGGTGCGGAAGGTGGGACTCGAACCCACACGGTCTAAAAGACCATAAACTCCTGAGGCTTACGCGTCTACCAATTCCGCCACTTCCGCATGCGAGAGCCTTCCACTCTCACGAGCGCTCTTATTATAATCTCATCTTGTTTAAGAGTAAAGAGTAATGGGGTCAGGCCTTAGTAATTTCAGCAATTTCGATCTGACTATAATTTTGACACCAATTCTTCCAATACTTGACAAATTGGGGTCCAGTTCTTATTTTAACATTCAGTGACATCTTCCAAATTACGTCTTGTCTTTTCATCTGAATCTTTAAACTCACGTATAACTCATGAAAAGGAGGCCTGATGAAACTTTTGAGTCAGGAGCAGGTTGAAAATCTATCTAAATTCCAGAGTGAAGATTTTTTTACAACCTCTTTTTATCTCAACTCAGACAAGAGTCAAATGAGAAAGAAAGAGATTGCTCTTTCTTTGAAAAACCTTCTGAGCCAAAGCAAATCTGAAGTCGAACAGATGGATACGGATAAGAAGAAGAAGGACTCGCTCTATAAAGATTTGAACAAAATAGACCGCTTTTGCTCTCAAAATCTCTCATCAAATAATTTTTCAGGGCTGGCCATATTCTCGTGCAGCAACCAGGATTTTTGGGAGTTCTTCAACCTACCCAGCTCTCCGCCCAACAGAATCATATTTGATAAAAATCCCTATGTCCGGCCGCTCTCAGTGATTCTGGATGAGCACCACCGCATTTTTGCCCTGACTCTGGACCGGAAGGAAGCCAAATGGTACGACATATTCATGGGAGAAATCTCTCTCTTGCATAGCCACAGGGAGGACGTCCCCAGTAAAGTCAAAGAAGGAGGCTGGGAAGGTTACGAATCGAAGCGAATCGAAAGACATGTTGCCACTCACGTCCATGATAACCTCAAAAAGATAGCTCAGACGACATTCAAGCTGTTCAAGCAAAATCACTTTGACTGGATTTTCTTGGGATGCAGAGAAAAATACTGCTCAGACTTTGAAGATCTCCTCCATCCTTATATTAAAGGCAAAATAAAAGGAAGGCTCAAAGCGGCTCCCAACGATTCACAAGCCACTCTCTTGAAAGAATCTCTGGAGCTTGAAAAAAAGCTAAAAAAGCAGGAAAAGGACGAGATTATTCTCTGGCTGATCTCTGAATTGGAAAAAGGGAGACTGGCCACTTCCGGCTTGAAGCAGACTCTGAGGAGCCTCAATCAAAGCGAAGTCCAAACTCTTGTCGTGACTCGCAATTTCTCTCAGCCGGGGAGGAAGTGCCCCAAATGCCATTTTCTGTTTGTGGATGAGCTCAAGTGCCCCTCCTGCCAGAGAAAGACAGATAAAGCACTGGATATCATCGACGAAGCTGTAGAGGCGGCCTTGAATAAAAACTGCCAAGTTAAGCACGTCACTCCCCCATCGAAACTGAACAGATACGGAAAGATTGGAGCGTTCCTCAGGTACAAGACCTAGGCTTCCATTCCAGGCCTCTGACTTGAACGATAATTTTCCTTAACGTCTGATGAGCAGAATTACTGAGACGAAAGACTCAACGATAAGGAAATAAGCCTCTGCAATATCGGAAGTTTTAACCGATCCAAGCCATCTGTTCGGAATCCGCTTTTTCTGAGAAGTGCCTTTATGCAGCCTTTTCTTTAAACTTCACCCGGTCGAAAAGGCTGTAGATGATGGGGATGATGAAGAGGGTCAGAAAAGTCGTGGCCGCCAATCCCCCGACCACTGTGATGGCCATGGGCGCTCTCATCTCAGCCCCTTCGGAAACACTGATCGCCATGGGCAGCATTCCCATGATCGTGGTTAAGGCCGTTATCAAGACAGGCCTCAGCCGCACGACGCATGCCTGAAGAATAGCCTCCTTCTTGTCCACTCCTTTCTGCTTCAACTGGTTGATATAATCCACCATGACAATGCCGTTGTTGACCGCAATTCCACCCAGTATGATAAAACCGATCAACACGGGCAGGCTGACAGGCCTTCCCGAAACGAGCAGAGCAACAATCACTCCGATGATGGAGAGGGGAATGGTGAACATGATGACAAAGGGATGGCGGAAGGACTCGAACTGGGAGGCCATGATCATGTAGACCAGCAGAGTGGCGAGGGCAAAGGCAGCAGCCATGATGATGAACGCCTCCTGCATCTGCTCGAACTGACCGCCGAATTCGGTGAAATATCCGGATGGCAGTCCTCTCTCGATATCAGCTATCCTTGTTCTGATGTCTTTCACCACGCTCCCCAGATCTCGGCCGACGATATTCCCTGTGATCGTAATCACTCGAGCCTGGTTCTCCCGGTTGATCCGGATGGGGCCTTCTCCCCGAGTGATGGCAGCCACCTCTCCCAAACTGACCATGGTGTTCAAAGGAGTCAAGATCGGTATGCTTCTGATGTCTTCCAGGTTGTCTCTGGACTTCTCCTCAAACCGAACTCTGATGTCTATCTCCTCGTTGCCTTCTCTGAAGCGTGTGGCAACCTTACCCAACGTAGCGGTTTGAATCGCGTTGCCGACCTGGCTGACTTTCAGCCCCATGCGTGAGGCCTTTTCCCGCTCTATGGTGATGTGGTACTCGGGCTTTCCTTCGACCAGGGAATGAGTGACATCCCTCAAACCTTCCACATCACGGATTCTCTCGACCACGTTATCTCCGATCTCTTTCAGGATGTTGATCTCTTTTCCGAAGATCTTTATCTCGACAGGGGCTGTGGCTCCTCCCATCATGGCCTGGCCGAGATCGAGAGACTCGAATTTGACATCTTTGAGTTTGGGCAGCTTGCGCCGGATCTTCTCCATGACCTCCACATCAGAAAGTTCTCTTTCTCTTAAAGGTGTTAATCCGACCCAGAGCAATCCTTCGTGCGAGCCCGTGGTGGACATTCCTCCGGCCATATCCGCCGGGTTCTCCTCAGCCTGGGAACCGACTTGGACCGATACATTCAGTACCTCTGGCTCCTGGGCCATCAGCTTCTCGACCATGGTCACAACCCTATTCGTTTCCTCCAAAGATGTTCCGACAGGCATCTTGACCTGGAGCATGATCATCTCTCTGTCCATGGCCGGCATGAATTCTGTCCCCAGGAAAGGAACAATGGCCAATGAAAGGGCCAATAAACCAAACGTCCCACCCAGAACCAGCCCTCTTCGCCTGAGCGCTTTATGCAGGAGATTCCTGTAAAAATTTCTGGCTTTTTCAAACTGGATTTTTCTCTCATTCTTTCTTTCTTCATCCTGCCTGTTATTGGCTTTGAACAGGACAGAGGCCACCATGGGGACAACAGTGAGAGCCACAAACAGTGAGGCCAGCAGAGCAAAGGCAATGGCCAGCGCCAAACCTCGAGTCAACCTTCCGGTGATTCCCTGAGCAAAGACCATCGGGAAAAACACAGCGATCGTGGTCAGCGTGGAAGCGGTGATGGCCATCCCCACCTCGGAAGCGCCTCTTTTTGCCGCCTCCTCCCTATTCTCGCCTTCCTCCATGTGGCGGAAGATGTTTTCGATGACGACAACCGAATTATCGACCAGCATCCCGATGCCCAACGCCAGCCCTCCAAGTGTGAGGAGGTTAAGGGTGTAGCCGGCAAGGTAAAAGGCGATGAAAGTGGTGATGACCGAAAGAGGAATGGCCAGAGCGATGGTCAAGGTTGGACGCCAGTTGCGAAGGAAGACAAAAATAAAGAATATAGCTAAAATCCCGCCGGCCAGGGCATTGTTGCCGGTGCGTCGGACGACGCTCTGGATCATATCCGCCTGGTCCATAAAAGGGTGAAAAGTCACATCCGGAGGCAGCGTCGGTAAAATTCTATCCAGTTCTCTGTTGACAGCCTGGGCTGTGGTGACNGTNTTCGCCCCGGAACGTTTGCTGATGAAATAGAAAACNGCTTTCTCACCTTGAGTCCGGCTGATCAAACGGGTATCCTTNAGAGTGTCCCTGACTTCAGCCACATCCGTAAGGTAGATGGNNTGNCCGGTCTGCGTTATCCCGATGATCGTATTCCGGATATCATCCAGCTTTTTAAATTCTCCCAGGGTTCGCAGCAGGTATTCGGAGTGTCTCTCCGTCACTCGTCCGGCAGGAAGGTTCAGGTTCTCCATCGAGAGAGCCATAAGGATCTGGTCAAGAGATATTCTGCGGGACTCCAGGGCAGCCTTATCCACAGCCACCAGGATCTCTCGAGTGTCCATGGAGAACACCTGGGCTGACGCTACGCCGTCGATCCTCTCCAGCCTCGGTGCCACCTCATCTTCGATCAACTCTTTCAACTCCAGAGTTGGCCTGTCTGCGGTGATCCCTCCGAAAATGATGGGCATCTGGCCAAGGTTCCACTTGACCACCAGCGGGTCGCTCGCATTTTCAGGAATAAAATTCCGGTAAAGCCCGATCTGGTCTCTGATATCCTGAGCGGCAAAATCCAGGTTTGTCCCCCATTCGAATTCGACCATGATCACCGATACTCCCTCGGTCGTCATCGAATCCACCTCCTTGACCCGGCTGATGGTGTTGATGATCTGTTCCAGTGGCCTGGTGATGGTGTTCTCGATATCCTCGGACGAAGCGCCTGAGTAAGTGGTGACAACCGAGACCGTGGGAAACTCAATGTCCGGGAAAAAATCCAGGCCAAGACTGGCGAAGGCGATGAATCCCAGCACGACCAGGATCATGGCCAGCATGGCCGTTGAGACTTTTCGTCTAACAGCTAGTTCTGGTATCTTCATTCTATAACCTCTCTGATCTCTATTTGGGTGCCATCCTCAAGACCGAAGTTTCCCTCCACGACAACCAGGTCTCCTTCCTTGAGCCCGTTGATGACTTCGATCCTGTCTGAATTTTGAAGACCGAGGCTGAGATCGACTCTTTCCACGGTATTATCATCTTTGACTCGAAAGACATATTTATTCTCCAGCACGGCCTTCTGGGGGATAACCAGGGCATTCTCGTGCGTGCTGACTTCGAGGCTGACTTCACCGAAGGTGTTGGGTCTCAAAGACAGGTCAGGGTTGTCGATGGTGACTTCAACCTTGAATTTCTTGGACACCGGATCAGCGGTTATGTTCACGATGGATACTCTTCCCTGGAAGATCCTGTCTGGTAAGGCCGTCACTCTCAGTTCGGCTGGCTGACCTCTTTTGATACGGGCCACATCCTGCTGGGTCGCATCGATCTCAATCTTCACTCGAGAAAAATCCATCAATGTCAGGATCCCGCTGGTCGGAGAAAATCCGCCCATCATTGGATTGATCACCTCCCCGACCTCTGTGTTCTTCGAAGCAACGACTCCGCTGAAAGGAGCCTTCATGAGCGAAACATCAAGGTTGTAACGGGCCAGGTTCACAGCCGCCCGAGCCTGTTTGAGCTGCGCATCAGCCGCATCATAGGCCAACTTGACTTTTTCATACTGCTGGTCGGAAGCCGCGTCCTCTTTTTTTAACCGCTCCATCCTCTCCATGTTTTTCTGGGCATCATTATAATTAGCTTCTGCCACAGCTAAAGCCGCTTGCGCTTGTTCCAGTTGAAGTCGGACAGCCCGCGTATCCAGTTCTGCTAAAAGCTGCCCCTTTTGGACTATGTCTCCCTCTTCGACGTGAATCTTTGCGATTTTTCCTCCGATATCAGGAGTGACATTTATCTTATCCCAGGCTTCGATCACCCCAGTGTAAAAAAGTCTCTCTGATATTTTTTGTCTCTGGACTTTGAACACTTTTACCGGAGCCGCACCAAACTTTTCTTCTGTGGGTCCTTCCTCTCCCTCCGGTTGACGACAGGTTAAAAAGGATAAGAAAAGGAGCCAAACCACACAAACCTTTATCATTCGCCTTTTATTCATTTTTTTCCTCCAGTCAATTTTCGCCATTCTCATAGTTTCTTCTCTCATCTATTCAATCCTTCCAGCCCACTCCCATGGCTTTATCCAATTGAGCCAGGGACATGACATAATCATACAGGGCTTGAGAATAATTGGTCTTGGCCTGGGTTAAAGCCGCCTGAACAGAACTGACATCTAAAGTTGTGACCATCCCTTCCGCAAAATTGATTTCAGCAATCCTCAGGCTTTCCTCAGCTTGCTCGACATTTTTCTCCTGGGAAAGAAGAGACTCTTTGGCTTCGTCGAGCTTCAACAGGGCCTGCCTGACTTCGAATTTCACCATGTCCACAAGACCCTTGGAGGTTAAATCCAGTTCTTTAATCATGGCTTTGGATTGAGCCACTTTAGCGGATGTGCTGAAACCATTGAATAGGGGAATGGACAAAGCCAAATTAACCGTATAGTAATTCTGCCAGGTATCTTCATCAAAATTTAAACGGTCGGCCCAGTAATTATACGTTCCTGATAACGCAACGGTCGGAAGTCTTGATGCTCGAGCCAACTTCAGCATCTCTCCGGCCATCTTTTTCTGGTAGCTCAACTGGGAGAGCTCGGGTCTTTTCACGAGAGCCGTATCGATAAACGTCTCTAAATCGGGTTCAAAAAGCTCAAACTTCAACTCCCCTTTGATTTCGATGGGCTGCGAAAGATCCAATCCGAGAAGCGTCTTCAGGTTCAGCTCGGCAATTTTCAGGTTATTCCTGGATTTTATCAATTGAGGTTTCAGGTTAGCCAATTCCACTTCAGACCTGAGGAGGTCAAATTTTGAGGCCATCCCGACTTCATAAAGTCTTTTGACGTTATTAAAATGCTTTTCAGCCACCTCAACCGCCTCCTCTGCCACTCTGACAAAATCCTCCGCCAGCAGACAGCCATAGAATGCCGCTTTGGCGCTGAAGACAGTGATGTGCTCTGATTGTCGCGCCGCTTCTTCAGAAGAAAAAAGGGAGTATTTCGCCTGCTTGAATCCGGAAGTCAAACGGCCGCCGGTGTAAAGAGGCAAGGAAGAGATAAGGAAAATTGATAGTCCCTCGTAAAGTCTACAGAAATCCTCTGAGACTGTCCGGTGATAGGATCGGGAAATTCCAGTTCAAACAGCTTCTCATCAAGCGTGTGAAGTCCCTGAGCATTCAGTGATGGCAAAAAACCCGCTGCTGCCTCCCTGACTTGGGCCCTGGCTGTCTCCACTCTTTCCTCAGCCGCCAGATGATATGGATTCTGGAAAAGAGCCAGTCGAATACTCTCTTCGAGTGTCAGAGTCATCTTTTCTTGTGGAAAAGAAAATTGGACTATCCATAAAGTCAACAGGACAATTAAGATACCGGTTCTTCCTTTCTTCATACTGATTCTCCTTTTATGCTTTTCTCTGTATTTTTATCCCATAGAGGAAATAATTATAGAGCAAATCGGTACTTTCCTGGATACTCAGTTCTTTTTTTTCTCTGACAGGGCCTTTAAAGTGAAAACCGCGAATCATAGCTCCCAATACGAAACACGCCTGTCTGACATCCACTCTCCTGAATTCTCTGTTTTTAACTCCTTCTTCGATAATCTCGCACAAGAGATTGAAAGTCTCATCCGATATGGCCTTATACCGGCCAGGGATGGGGGGATGATGTGTTGGGGCAACCTGGNATTTTGAATCCGGATGAAGAAGCTTCCTCATCAAAGCTTTTTCCATGANGAATATTCGTGCGATGTTCTTTTTCGTGTGATAGTAATAGCCAATGAAATAAATGGCCTTTTTGAGCTTTTCTTCTGCGCTCACATTCATTTTCTGGACATCTTTAATTTTTTGGAGCAATTCTTCGAAAGACTTATAGATAATCTCGAAAAACATCTCATTTTTACTTTTAAAGTACTGGTAAAGAGTGGCTTTCGAAAACTGAGCCCCCTCAGCGATTTCATCCATGGTCGTAAAACTATAACCTTTCTGGGTAAAAATCTTTTCCGCAATCTTCAAGATAGACTTTTTGTTTCCCTCTCTCCTGTTGCGTTCTCTCTCTGTCCTGAGATTTTTCTTTTTCATTTTTAAACCCTTAAGTTTTTATTTTAGACTGATGAGTTTAATTAATAAACTGATAAGTTATCATAGCAGGACTGATGAGGCGAGTCAAGACTCAATTCAACTTTACTGGCTGGACATAGGACCCCGCTTAATTATCAGGCTCGGGGATGAAACTTATCATAGACCCGGCGGAGTCTCTTTCTGCTCACATGAGTGTAAACCTGGGTGGTCGTTATCTGACTGTGTCCGAGCATTAACTGCACAGATCTCAAATCCGCCCCTCTTTCCAGAAGATGCGTGGCGAATGAATGGCGCAGGATATGTGGGCTGATTTTCAAGTCTAATCCGGCCTTTCGGGCATATCCTTTTAAAAGCTTCCAGAATCCCTGCCGTGTGAATGCTCCCCCTCTCTGGGTCACAAACAGGAATTCACTGGTTTGCTTTAAAAGCTTGGGACGAGCTTCATCACGATACTTTCGAACGGCTTCCACAGCCGACTCTCCGATCGGAACGAGCCTTTCCTTCCCTCCTTTTCCAAGGCAGAGAAGAAATCCATCCTCCAGATTCAAATCTTTGATCTTCAATGAAACAAGCTCTGACGCTCTCAATCCCGTGGCATACAGAAGCTCCAGCATAGCCTTATCCCTGATTCCGCGAACATTCTCCTCTTCAGGCTGACTAAGAAGCGATTCGACTTCCTTCACTGTTAAAAACTTGGGCAGGGCGAGCCAAGTCTTCGGCGAAGAAAGATCCACGGCGGGATTTTTCTTGAGGATTCCATCCAGGATAAGAAACCTGTAAAAAGATTTCAGAGAGGAAATCACTCTGGCCATGGACCGCGGAGAAAGGCCCGCACGGCTCTGGTGATGGATAAAACATATGAGATCTCCCTCTCCGGCTTTTAACCAGTGTATCTTTTCTTTCCGAAAGAACCGAAATAGCTTCTGCACATCCCGCGAATAAGAAAGGACTGTATTCGCAGAAAGCCCTTTTTCTACGGAAAGAAAATCAAGGAAAACCTGGAGAACAGACTCAAACTTCAGGGAAGCATCTTTCATGTGATGAAAGGATTTGAGCTTCTTTCCTGTCCAACAGTTGTGTGAGGGCCGTGACCTGGAAGAACGATCATCTCATCCGGCAGGGTGAGTATTTTATTCTTAATCGAATTCACCATTTCCTGCCAGGAACCTCCAGGAAGGTCGGTCCGTCCCACTCCTCCAAAAAAAAGAGTGTCTCCAGAAAGGAGAAAGCCGTTTCCTAAAAAACTAACGCTTCCAGGGGAGTGACCTGGCGTATGAATCACTTTCAAGGAATACTTTCCTATTTTTATCTTCTCTCCTTCCTTGAGAAAGTGATCCGGGGCTGGAGAATCCTTTGCGCCCAGGAATAGCCCCATTTCAGATTGAAGAACATTGTTCAGCATCGCACTGTCAGCAGAATGAATATAAAGAGGAATATCAAATTTCTCCTTGATGTCTCTGTTGGCTCCAATATGGTCGATATGGCCGTGTGTATTCAACAAGTGTGTTGGCTTGAGATTCATTCGGGCAATCGTGCGAATGATGTTATCGGCTTCTGCTCCAGGGTCAACGACTGCACATTCCATGGTTTCCGGGCAGTAGACAAGATAACAATTTGTCTCCAATGGCCCCACGATGAGTGATTCGTATTTCATTTCTTGTTCATAATAATTCTATCTTTGAATTGAGTCAAGAAACGAAAATACAAAAATACAAAAAGGGGACAGGCCCCTTTTTTTTTGGGACTGTCCCTTTTAATCCTTATATTAAAGAAAGAGAGGGACTGTCCCCCTTCTTATAAAAAGGGTCTGTCTCCTTTTTGTTTTTCTTGTTTTTTTGGATGAAAAAAAATATAATCCCCCCGAATGATTGCAGGTCCCTTTCAGTCTCAATCCTCAGGAATCAAAACAAAAATTCTCCAGCTTGCTAATAACAGGGTAAACTCTTATTCCGATACAAGAAATCTCATTTTTAGATTTGCATAGTGCCTCCCCAGGCCTGAAAAATGGAAAACAGGAAAAAAGCAGGCTTTTTCCTCGGCCCAGTTCTTTTTCTTCTGGCTTACTTTTTTCCTCTTCTCCCACAAAACCCAAGGGCCAGCCGTCTACTGGCAGTCTTTCTGCTGATCGTCGTCTGGTGGGTGACAGAGTGCATCCCTATCCCTGTA
>JGI2171J19970_10002495_pt1 | contig 10105 bp, 9 predicted proteins | sample DeeMarSWOR324_28_FD_19970 | JGI IMG/M metagenome (IMG submission 19970) | reverse complement strand
GCATCCCCACGAACCTCTCCGGGCCGGAGACCGCCTCTGCGAGCTCGGATATGCTGATGCTGGAGGTGTTCGTGGCGAGCACCGCGTCCCTCCTGGCGTTCTTGGACACCTCGCCCCAGACCCTTTTCTTCAGGTCGAGGCTCTCAGGTATCGCCTCGACGACGAGGTCCGCGTCCCCCACGGCTCCCTGCATGTCGAGGGTGAAGGAGATCCTGCCCATAAGCTCTTGGGCGGCCTCCTCGGTCATCCTGCCCCGCTCGACGTTGCGCTTCAGGTTCCTCTCGATCCTCTGCCGGGCGCCGTCGAGGAACTCCTGAGAGATGTCCCTCATGGTGACCCGGTACCCTGCGCCGGCGGCGATCTGGGCGATGCCGTGGCCCATGACCCCGGCGCCGAGGACCGCTATCTTCTCCACTGATCCCATTGACATTCAGAGCTTTCTATCCCGGCAAGCGTTTAAAGCGTTTTTCAGGTGGAAAAACTAAATAGCCGCTCTCTGAGTATTCCGTTTGTTCGGGGGTATCTGGACTGACCAGGATAGTGGTCCTCCTCAAGGACATAGTCGACCTCAACGAGCTGAAGATGGACCCCTCGACCCGGAGGCCCGTGGTGGAGAGGGTCAAACGTAGGATAAGCGACGTGGACAAGAGGGCGCTCGAGGCGGCAATCCGCCTCAAGGAGCGGCACGGCGGGGAGGTCGCCACCCTCTCAGTGGGGGGCGGGGGCACGAGGACGGCGATGCTGGAAGCGCTGGCCATGGGGGCGGACGCCTCCTACATAGTGAACGACGGGGCGCTCGCGGGGATCGACTCCCTGGCGACCTCGAAGGTGCTCAGGGCGGCCCTGGAGAGGGTCGGCGGCTACGACCTCATCCTCTGCGGCGAGATGACCCTCGACAGCCTCTCGGCCCAGGTCGGTCCGCGCCTCGCCGAGCTGCTGGGCCTCCCCCAGGTCACCTACGCCAAGCACCTGGAGCTCGTGGAAGGCGGTCTGAGGGCTGTTCGTGACCTCGAGGACGTTGACGAGGTCGTTCAGGTTGGTTTGCCAGCCGTCGTCTCTGTGGTCCGGGAGATAAACGAGTCGAGGATCCCGTCGCTGATGAACATCATGAGGGCCAAGAAGAAGCCCACGGAGGAGTGGGACGCCGCGGCTCTCGGGCTGTCCGCCGAGGAGGTGAGGGCGGGGTCGTCCGTGGAGGTCCTCGACATCGTCGCCCCCCTCGTCGAGCGGAAGAGGGTCGTCATAGAGGCCGATACGGTCGAGGAGGCCGCTGAGAAGCTCGCTGGGGCCATCCTCGCGGAGAGGGTCTTGGAGGGCTGAGGATGGCGGTGAAGAGCGTCCTGGTCTACTCCGAGGATGGGGAGCTCGCCCTCCAGTTGCTGGGAAAGGGCAGAGAGCTCGCGGACAAGATCGGGGCCGAGCTCGTGGCGCTCGCTATTGGACCGCGGAGATCCGATCCCGACAGGTTCGTCGAGCACGGCGCCGACAGGGTGATCGTCGTCGACGACCCTGTCCTCTCCAAGTTCGGGGTCGAGCCATACAGGGCGGCCGTGCTGAGGGCGGTGAAGGCCGTCGACCCCGAGATGATCCTCGTCGGGGCCACGAAGCGGGGAAAGGAGCTCGCCGCCAGGGTCGCCGCGGCCCTGGACACAGGATGCATGACCGAGTGCTTCCACCTCGACGTGGACGGTGAGGGGAGGCTCGAGGCGAGGAGGCTGACATACGGGGGTTCGACTGTGGCCACCGAGGTGAGCAAAAGGAGGCCGCACATGGCGACGGTACCGGCGCGTGCCTTCAAGAAGCTGGAGCCGTCGCCCCGGAAGGAGGAGGTCGTAGAACTCGACGTGGAGATCCCCGCCCCGCTGGTCGAGGTCGTCGAGACGAGGCAGAAGGCCAGGGGCGAAGCGGGGCTGGAGGATGCGCCCGTCATCGTCTCGGCGGGCAGGGGCTTCAAGGAAAAGGGGGACCTGAGGCTGCTCGAGGCACTGGCGGAGGTGCTGGGGGCGAGGATCGGCTGCACTCGGCCCATCGCCGCGGACCTCGGTTGGCTGGAGGAGTGGATCGGCATAAGCGGCCACAAGGTCGCCCCGAGGCTCTATGTCGCCTGCGGCATCTCAGGGACCATCCAGCACGCCGCGGGGATAAGGGACGCCAGGCTGATCGTCTCCATCAACAATCAGGAGGGGGCGAGCATACACGAGATGTCGGACTACTCCATAGTGGGGGACCTCTACACCGTGCTCCCTGCGCTCACAAAGGCCCTTAAGGAGAAGATGAAGTAGAGCCACCGACCGCTATCTTCTTTTTACGAGTCTTCGTATAGTTGATGAGGGAACTTCAGGGCTGATGGAGACGGCAATAGAGGAGGCGGCTTGCCTGATCCTCTCCGCCGATTACCTGGTAGCGCTCACAGGTGCCGGCGTGTCGGTGGAGAGCGGGATAAGGCCCTTCAGGGGGCCCGGGGGCATCTGGACAGAGAGGGGTGAGCCCTCGATGGACGGATACAGGCGGTTCATGGCCGACCCGAAGGCCCACTGGGAGGAGAGGATGAGGCCCAGACGGGAGAGCGGCTTCGGCACAAGCATCACGGAGGCCAAGCCTAACCCCGGGCACCTCGCCCTCGCCGAGATGGAGGCGATGGGGCTGCTGAAGGCGCTCATCACCCAGAACATCGACAACCTGCACACCTTGGCCAGCAGCAGAAAGGTGCTGGAGATCCATGGGAACGCCCACAAGCTGAGGTGCGTCTCATGCAGCGCAAGGTTTCCCCGGGAGGGCTTCGACCTATCGGAGCTCCCCCCAAGGTGTCCCGAGTGCGGCGGGATCGTGAAGAGCGACACCGTGATGTTCGGGGAGCCGATACCCCCGAACGTACTCGAGCGGTGCCTCGGGGAGTCGGGGCGCTCGGACTGCATGCTCCTGATAGGGACCTCCGCCATCGTCTACCCTGCGGCGGGCCTGCCCCTCATAGTGAAAAGGAACGGGGGTGCTTTGATAGAGGTCAACCCGCTCCCCACAGAACTCAGCAACATCTGCGATGTCTGCGTTCAGGCACCATCCGGGGAGGCCCTGCCGATGCTTGTCTTGGCCCTGAGAAGGCTGAAAGGCCGGAGGTCTCGTATTTCCGTGTGAATACAACGCCTCAGGTGGAGTTGGTCTTCAGCCTCGTGCTCCCCAAGTGGTCCTGATATAATTACTCAACAATGCCGCCCCTGCTCCCTGCAATATGTTGGCGTGAAAGTGCTACCACATCTAAACTGAGCCCGTTTAAGGCAATACAGACCACTAAATAAAAAGAATGGAAAAAGAAGGCTAGGCCAGCTTCTCTCTGACCCAGTCCGCCGTCTCCTTGCACGTGGCGAACCAGATGTCGCCCTTTGACTTCATCTCCCCGACGAGCTTCTCCAGCATCTTGAGCCTGGAGACCCTGCCTATCGCCTGGGGGTGGCAGGTGAGGCCGAAGTACCTGCCCAGTTCGTAGATCCCCTCGAACTCCGGCTTCCAGACGCTGTAGGCAGCTTCGGGCCCCCTCCTGTGAGTCTCGAACTGGGGCCAGTCGTCCAGCATCCACTCCACCGGGAGCTCCACGAGCCCCGTGTCCTCCCCCCTCCACCTCAGCATGTAGGGCATGTCGCTGTCCATGAAGTTGCTGTCGTACTCGAACCCGAGACGCATCACGAGCTTGATTGTCCTGTCGCTTATCAGCCAGTAAGGAGCCCTGAACCCCACAGGCCTGACCCCCACCCTCTCGAATGCTGCCAGCGACCTCTGGAAGACCGACTCCTCCGCCTCGAGAGAGATCTCCGCAAGCCGCTCATGCAAGTAGCCGTGGGCCGCCAGCTCGTGACCCCGGCTCACTATCTCCTCAACAGAATCGGTGAAGGTATCCACCGTCCAGCCAGGCGTGAAGAACGTGGCCTTGACCTCATGCTTGTCCAGCAGGTCCAGTATCCGGGGTATGGCGACCTTAGGGGCGAACCTCCCCCTGCTCTGGGCGACGATGTCCAGGGGCGCTCTCCTCATCAGGGCGCTGTTCGAGTCGTAGTCGAAGGTGACGTTGACGCAGCACCTGTAGCCTTCAGGCCAAAATCCCATTCAATCACCGGATACTCGTAGGACACCTCGTATAAGATAATAATGGTTATTTCGCTGACTTCTCCTCGTTGAGAATTAGGTTACTGTGAACACTGATGTACTACTGAGACTTGGGAAACACATAGAAGGCTCCCACATCGGGAATTGAATTCGATGAATGTCGAATTTTATATCGATGCACGTCGAAGAAGTTAAATAATCAAAAGGTCAACAGGGTTAGACCTTTAAAAGGTTAAAACAATATATCCGAATTAGTTGAGAAGAAAGATGATCGATTTCTCGTTTACGGAGGAGCAGGAGCTCTTCAGAGAGGCGATAAGAGAGTGGCTGGCGAAGAACCTGCCACTTGAGAGAGTGCGGGAGAACGACGAGAAGCACGAGCTACCCAGAGACGTAATAAAGGGGATCGGCGATCTCGGTCTGCTATGCATGACACTTCCGGAAGAGCATGGTGGCGTAGGAGCAGACTGGGTGACGACTGCCATTGCGGCAGAGGAGCTTGGATACGCCGATATCTCAGTCGCACTGCCCGTCTTCTTCCTAGTACAGGCGAGTTGGGGTTACGTCGTCGATAGGTGGTGTACAGATGCGGTCAGGGATGCTTGCCTAAGGAAGGCGGCCAGGGGCGAATCCTTTATCGGTATAGGAGTGACGGAGCCTGGAGGCGGCTCGGACGTAGCGGCCTACAAGACGAACATGGAGAAGGTCGATGGCGGCTGGAAAGTCAACGGCGAGAAGAGTTACATCAGCGGCGTGACTGAGTGCGCGGAGATGGGTGGAGGCTACTTCGTCAGCGGCTACAACGACAGGTCGAAGGCCCACAGGGGCATGACCGCATTCTACATGCCCATCGACGCACCTGGAGTTGAGCTCCCCGAGCGATTCGACAACATGGGGAGGATGGCTATAAGCACCGCTGGCTTCAAGATGAACGACGTCTTCGTACCTGACGAGTACCAGCTTGGAGACACAGGGCGGGGCTTCTATCTGACGATGGAGGGCTTTGACGCGGCCAGGGTCCTCGTCTCAGCAAGCTGCGTGGGAGCCGCCGGAAGGGCCTTGGATTACGGGATGGACTACATAAAGGAGAGGAGGGCGTTCGATCAGCCCCTGGCCATGTTCCAGGGAATACAGTTTGACCTTGCCGACATGGCTGCCCACCACGAGGCTGTCAAGCAGATTATATACAAGACTGCTTGGATGATGGATCAGAAGTACCAGCACGAGACCTTCACGGCCCTAGAGGTGAGCAAGTATATCGCCATATGCAAGTACCTAGCCCCCCACCACGCACTAGACGTGCTGAGAAGGACGATGTACTGGATGGGTGCCTATGGATACACTAAGGAGTGCCCGTTGGAGATGGGCCTCAGAGGCGTAATGAGCTACTGCATAGGCGCGGAAGGGTCAAAGAACATACAGCAGATCGTAATAGCCAGGGAGACCCTGGGACGAGATTGGACGAGGACCAGATCCGGCTGAGAGACCGAACATACCCCTTTCTTTTTGTAACAAAAAACCCATGAAATATATCTCGGACCGTCCATGAAGAGCAGAAAACCCGAACTTTTTCCATAGACGAATATCATTCAGCTGCAAAACGTAAAATCCACGTGAGTAACCTTTATGTATTGGTAATCAACTCACATCAGGAAATGAAATTCGACACGTCCGAGAAGGGTCTACAGACCCTCTTCAAACCCTACCAAGCTTCGCTGATGGAGCACATCTGGGAGTTGAACAACCCCGGCAGGACCGGGATAACCTCCGGCGAGGCGTACAACTACCTGCAGGACCAGCCAGACAAGAAGTCCAGGGCGTCCGTCATCTTCTTCCTGAACGAGATGGTCGAGGAAGGCGTCCTGGACTACGAGGAGCGGACCGGGAAAGGCGGATACCACAGGGTCTACTATCCAAAGATGAACAGAGAGCAGTTCGCACAGCACGTCGTAAACACGATAACCGGCAAGCTGAAGGAAGTTTTCCCGAAGGCGTAGGCGCTGAAGGCAACAAACCAAAAATAATATTTTATTTTTTTTTCGACCCCTTCCCCGAAGAACTCAGTGACCAGAAGGCTCTCAGGGACAGCCATCCGCAACGGAATTTGCTCAAAATGGTTATTAGCCCTCGGGGAGTCTGCATCGTAAATCCACGGTGCAGATGATGGGTGAGAATAGGTTCTACCTGAGCCAGTACAAGGCCATGTCGGAGATCAGCCCCCCCGAGAGGGTCTGGATATTCGACACGACCCTGCGCGACGGGGAGCAGATGCCCGGCGTCACGTACACCATAGACGAGAAGATACTGATAGCCAGGCAGCTCGACGAGCTCGGCGTCCCCAAAATCGAGGCCGGGTTCCCCATAACCTCGCACGGCGAGACGGAGGCCGTGAAGAGGATCGCAGCCCTCGGCCTCGACGCCCAGGTGGTCGCCCTCGCCAGGCCCCTCAGGGAGGACATCGACCGGGCCCTAAAGTGCGACGTTCCCTACGTCCACGTCTTCATCTCGACGAGCGACCTCCACATCGAGACGATGATGAAGACGACGAGGGATGAGGTCATGCGCCAGACCGTCGAGGGCGTCGAGTACGCCAAGGAGCACGGCGTCTTCGTCGAGTACAGCCCCCAGGACGCTACCCGCACCGACATGGACTACCTCAAGGAGATCTGCGTCGCCGCCGGGGAGGCGGGCGCCGGGATGCTCAACATCCCGGACACCGTCGGGGTGATGACGCCGAGGATGACCTTCGAGTTCTTCAGGGAGCTGAAGGGGGTGACAGACGTCCCCCTGAGCGCCCACGCCCACAACGACCTGGGCCAGGCCACGGCGAACACCCTCGCAGCCATAGAGGCGGGCGCCGAGCAGGCCCATGTCTGCGTGAACGGCCTCGGGGAGCGCGCCGGGAACACCTCCCTCGAGGAGGTGGTCGTGAGCCTCATCGCCCAGTACGGCATCGAGACGGGGATAAACACCCGGAAGATAGCGGAGACCTCCATGCTCGTCGAGAGGCTCAGCGGGGTCTACATGCCGGCTTGTACGCCTATTGTTGGCGACAACGCCTTCTCCCACGAGGCGGGGATCCACGTCCACGGCGTCCTCAGCCACTCCGGTAACTACGAGATCCTGTCCCCGGAGTTCATCGGCAAGAGGTCTAGGATAGCCGCCGGAAAGCACGCNGGGAGGCACGGCATAGCCAACATGATGGGTGAGATGGGGCTCGAGCCCTCCTCTGAGCAGCTGAAGGCCATCGCGGTCGAGGTGAAGAAGCTGGGGGACACCGGGAAGGTGGTCACCGACGCCGACCTCTACGCCATCGCGAAGAACATAATGGACATCCAAGAGGACGACCGGGTCAAGCTCAAGCAGCTCACGGTGGTATCGGGCAACACGATAGTGCCGACGGCCTCGGCGACCCTGCTGGTCGACGGCGTTGAGCACAGGGGATCGGGGATAGGCAACGGCCCCATAGACTCTGCCATAAACGCCATCAGGAACGTCGTGAACGGCTTCGCTGACGTGAAGCTGGAGAAGTTCTCCATGAAGGCGATAACAGGCGGAACGGACGCGGTCGCAGATGTCACAGTGGCGGTCCGCAGAGGGGACAGGCTGGTTACGGCGAACAGCGTCAACGGGGACACCGTGATGGCGAGCGTAGAGGCCATACTGAAGGGCATGAACAGGCTGCTCGACAAGAGTAGCGAGAAAAAGCAGAATCCCAATCAGACATAAAAACGGAAGACTCCCCCTTTAGTGCGTGAACCGCTTGTGCGAACACTGAGTAGAAGGGGAAAACGGGAAATGGGTGAGACGGTGTCGGAGAAAGTCCTGGCCAGGGCGTCGGGACGGGAGGAGGTCAGGGCCGGAGAGATTGTCAAGGCGAGGATCGATGTCGCGATGATGCCCGACCTGACCACGATACTCGCCGTGAGGGCAATGGAGGCGATGGGCCGGGACAGGGTCTGGGACGTGGACAGGGTCGTGATCGTCCTAGACCATGTGGCCCCAGCCTCTACCCTGATGGCCGCCACAGTCCACAGGGACATAAGGAGGTTCGCGAGGGAGCAGGGCCTGAAACACCTCTACGACGTCGAGTCGGGGGTCTGCCACCAGGTCCTCCCGGAGAGGGGCCACGTCAAGCCGGGGGCGCTCATCATAGGCGCGGACTCACACACCTGCACCCACGGCGCCTTCGGCGCCTTCGCCACGGGCGTCGGCTCTACCGACATGGGGGCTGTCCTCGCCACGGGGAAGACGTGGCTCAGGGTACCCGAGACGATCAGGGTCGTGGTCGAGGGCGTCCTGCCCGAACACGTTGCCCCCAAGGACGTGATACTCAGGATCATCGGTGAGATAGGGGCTGATGGCGCAACGTACAACGCCGTGGAGTTCTCCGGTAGCACTGTAGCCGAGATGAGCGTCTCGGGGAGGATGACCCTCTGCAACATGGCCATAGAGATGGGGGCCAAGACGGGTATTGTGGAGCCCGACGAGAAGACCCTCGGCTACCTAAGGGGCAGGACGGACGGCGCCTTCGACCCAGTCTGGGCCGATGCCGACGCAGAGTATAAAAGGGTCCTCCGGCGCCTTCGACCCAGTCTGGGCCGATGCCGACGCAGAGTATAAAAGGGTCCTCGAACTGGATGTGGGCCAACTGGAGCTTCAGATCGCGTGCCCCCACAAGGTCGACAATGTGAAGCCCATAAGCGAGGTGGCGGGGACCAGGATAGACCAGGCGTTCATAGGCTCCTGCACTAACGGGCGCTTGGAGGATCTCGAGGCCGCGAGGTCCATACTGAAGGGGAGGCACATTCACCCCGACGTGAGGCTCCTGGTGGTCCCGGCCTCACGCGACGTCTACATGGAGGCCCTGGATGCAGGGATAATCCAAGACCTGATGACGGCCGGGGCGACCGTCAGCAACCCCAGCTGCGGGGCATGCTTCGGCGGGCACATCGGCCTCCTAGCCCCGGGGGAGGTGGGGCTGACGACTTCCAACAGGAACTTCAGGGGGAGGCAGGGGAGCCCCGAGGCCGAGGTCTACCTTTCGTCCCCGGCGGTCGCGGCCGCCTCTGCGGTGACGGGCGCCATAACCGACCCGAGGGGGCTGAGGTGAGCGGGATGATGCTCAGGGGGAGGGCTTGGAGGTTCGGGGACGACGTGAACACGGACCTCATCATGCCGGGGAAGTACCTGGAGCTCGTGGACCCCGAGGAGATGGCCCCCCACGCCATGGAGGGCCTGGACCTCGGATTCGCTGAGAAGATCGAGGACGGCGACATCGTGGTCGTGGGGGCAAACTTCGGCTGCGGGTCGAGCAGGGAGCAGGCGCCCCTCGCCCTCAAGCACGCGGGGGTGGGCGGGGTCGTGGCCGAGTCCTTCGCCCGCATATTCTACAGGAACGCCATCAACGTCGGCCTCCCGGCACTGGAGTGCCCGGGGGTCTCGGAGGCCGTCAGGGAGGGGGACACGCTGGAGATAGACATGACGACGGGAGTGATCTCGAATGAAGACACGGGCGCCCGGCTCGGGATCGACCCAATGCCGGACTTCATGGTCGAGGTGCTTCGGGAGGGCGGGCTGGTTCCCTACATGCGGAAGCACATCGAGGAGTGGTGAGCTTGACGAGGTACAAGATAGCGACGATCCCCGGGGACGGAATAGGCCCCGAGGTCATGGAGGCGGCTGTCAAGGTCCTCCGGGCGCTGGAGGACGGGGGCGGCATCGGTTTCGACTTCGTCCGGCTCGAGGCCGGAGACGGGCTGAAGGGGAGGACCGGGGTGGCCCTCCCACCTGAGACGCTGGACGAGGTCAAGCGATCCGACGCCGGGCTCTTCGCTGCTGTGGGGGAGACCGCCAAGGAGGTCATCCTGCCCCTCAGGCAGAGGCTCGACCTCTACGCAAACGTCAGACCGGCGAAGGCCTACCCGAACGTCCCGTGCCTCAAGGACGACGTGGACATTGTTATAGTGCGGGAGAACACGGAGGGCCTCTACAAGATGGTGGGGGACAG
>JGI2171J19970_10002488_pt1 | contig 10124 bp, 9 predicted proteins | sample DeeMarSWOR324_28_FD_19970 | JGI IMG/M metagenome (IMG submission 19970) | reverse complement strand
GATGACTCCCAATATTGCGAAAATTATTCCAAGCCAGCTGGTAACGTGAAAACCGAAACCCATCGGATCTAGGGCATCTTCCAGCTCTTTACGACTTTTGAAAGGTTTGGCCCAAGGTTTCTCCATAAATTTTTCACCCCCGATCTAATTTTTTTTATATGCTTGCGATATTGTCAATCATCTAAAATCTTGAAGTTGATGACTATACGATATTTTCCTATTTGAGTTCCTTGTAGGATTTATAACTAAAATATATGAAGGCGAAAGCAAACAGATAAGCGCGCGCGCTTGGATTCCAACTATATAGCTCCACTTGATTCGTTTCACATAGAGCGGGACCAGTATCCATAAGATAACAAGCAGCACTAGAAAGCTCGTTAAAGCAGAGGCGGGCAGCAGACCCGCCATCACGTCTGCGCGCGTGCGCTATGGATTGGGCATATATTGCATTATGTTTGGGAATGACTTTATTCGCAATCGGGAATGTATTTATTATGTTTTTCAGTTTGATAGTCTATGGTCTTGTACTCGGAGGTTTTTATAAGGAATAATCTATTCCCATCAATACTGCTTGCTAGATTTCCTCAACTACTATTCTTTTTTCTCCACGCTTGAAGCTGACCTTGACTTTTCTTGATTTTGTGAATGGAATCGGGAAACTTGTATCCTCAGCTACTGGCAATGGCACGTATACGAAGTGCTTTCCATCCTTCCTCTTGAATATACTTCCTAAACCTTCGTTAGTCAACTCAATACACACATCTATATTGTATATAGGAGAAACTATGTTATAAACATCTAAGTTAATTTTTAATTACAACATACTGACTATACATATCTATTGATTTAGAAAATGAACACTTTGAAAATTGGGATTATTGCTGGTCTTATAGCTGGATTAATCTATGGAATATTTTTAATTATTACTGAAAACATTCTTGCAACAATTGAACTCGCATTCTTTTTGTCTATTTTTATATAAAATTGGCTTTCTAAATCTATGGACTTGAACCCAAATTAGTATGGAACCCCGCGGACCCAACATTTGATCTGAATTAACGCACACTATGCTACAAACTAATTTTAACTATCTTATCTTCAAGTGCTCGTCGAGGAATACGAGTGTTTTCTGCCAAGCATCTTGTGCTTCTTTAGATGCAAATGCCTGTGAGGAGGGATTAGCAAAAGCGTGACCGACGCCTGGATAGATATAAATCTCGTTCTCAATCCCGAGGTTATTGAGGGAAGCCTTGAATGCCTCCACTTGGGAAACGGGGATAACAGCATCTTGATCTCCAAAGATACCCAAGACTGGCCAGCTTATCATGGAAAGCTGCGACTCGTTGGTGACAAGATCACCATAATAGATAACAGTTGCATCTAGTACTTCTCCACTGAGGGCTAGCTGAAGGGATTGTCCTCCGCCAAAGCACCATCCTAATGAAGTAACTATGGTAACGTTTTCATGAGTTCTCAAATATGAAACTGCAGTTCGAAGATTTTTAAGAGCTTTCTCCTGATCAAGAGATGAGACGAGCTGTCTGGCTTCTTCAGAAGTCGTCGCAACTTGGCCTTCATATAGATCTACAGCCAATACAATATACCCCTCTGACGCAAGTTCACTCGCCATGTTTTTTATGTGCTCATTGAGCCCCCACCACTCATGAATCATGACAATCCCCGGATATTGTCCACCTTTTGCGGGTTTAGCAAGGTAACCTGGACTATTCTCAAAATAAGTTATCATGTTCGTAGTAACTTCTGATTCCTCCTTTACTTGAAGTATGTTTGGATATTTCATTAATATCAATGATATAAGAAATCCAATTATTACGATAAGGACTATAGCAATAAACTTACGCCTTATCTTTATCATAGTTATTCTTGCCTCTTAGGCTAATCTAATATTCTCCATGTAATTAAAAAAGATGCTTTTAGAGTTGAGAACTAATCTTTTTCGAAATATAAGCTCCCGCGCGCTTTTAGAAGTGAGCTAAAGATTAATCCCAATAAAACAAAGATTGCCATTGATAAGAAAAAGAGAGAACTGTTATCCGTTGAATCTAAAACATAACCAAGTGATAAAGGACCAAGAATAATGCCCAAGTTCAAGAATGTATTCGTAATACCAAAGCCCAATGCACCTTTCTTTACTCCAAGAAGTTCTCCAGAAAGAGCGAATATATTTGGAACAATAAAAGAAGCGATAAGGCCTATTAAAAGTGCTAAGGCCAGATAATATGTTGATGGAAGTTTGGGGAATAAGAGTATTAATACAAAGATAGAAGCTTGAGAGATTATTATCAAGAGCTTTCTTTTACCAATAATATCTGAGATATAACCTGACAATGGCTGTATAAATGCCCCCATCATGATCATGCCTGCCAAAAGATCAGAAAACTCTAAAGATAAATCATAGTATCTGGTGAAAACAGTCTTGCCCCAAGTTGAATAACCTAGCACTGCCATATTGAAAAGTGCCCATGCTATGCCCAAAATCCAAATATCAACATTTCTAAAAGTCCTAAGAGTAATTTTAGCAGGACGAATGTCTCTTCTCTCTTTTGTAAGCAAGATGGCCGTTACTAAGGCTATCAAATTAACAATTGCTGTAATCAAGATGGATGCTCTCCAACTATGAATTGAGGCCATAATTCCTAGACTATTGAACGCCACTACGGTTCCAAAAGGCATACAAAAACCAAAAAATCCCATTGCCATTCCTAGGTTTCCCTTTTCAAACCATTGGTATAATAGAATTGAAGCTGCAACTACTGCAATAGCTCCTCCAACTCCAAAGAGAAATCTGGAGAACTGCAAAAATAGAAAAGTACCTGAGATAAAACACAATAATGAACTTAAAAAACAAATCAATAAACCGGTAGTTAGTAGCTTTTTGATTCCGTATCTTCCAGTTAAGAGGCCTCCTAAAATCGATATAAAAAGACCTGGTAATGCAACAAGTAACATGAGACTACTTGCTACTGTGAAACCTATTTTGAACTCTTGTACGATCATAGGAAAGAGTGGGGGTATAGCTTGTAATGTGAAGATAAAAGAGAATCTGGTAATAAAACCCACAAAAAGTGCCCTTGACTTTCCTGCATTAGCTTCGTTCAAGAGATTTCACTCATATAGTCGATGTGGTGCTAAAATAATTCGATATGCCTATTCATTGGAGGTGTCTTAAGTTGCATAAGTTAAATAATTTCCATTCCGTCACGTTTTTTTGTTAGCGCTTCTGTAGCTGGAAGACCCTTTTCGATATCCTCGATTATAACTCTCTCAATTTTATCGACTTTTCTAGCATTCTCCAAGACAATTTCTGCTTTTTCTTTAGGGATAACGACTACTCCATCATCATCTCCAAGAATTATATCTTGAGGCTTAACAGGGATTGTTCCACAAAGAATTGGCTCATTATATTTGGTGTAGATTCTCCTTCCTTTTGGTGACGTAGGCACAAGACCATTGGAAAAAACAGTGAAATCAAATTCTTTAATCTCCTTAAAGTCCCTTACTGGACCATCAGTAACGACTCCAGCTACTTCCTTTTTCATTGCACAACGAGTAACCAGTCCTCCCCAACTATCGCATGTTGTGTCTCCTCCAACACCGATGACTATAACATCTCCCTTATTGCATGAGTCAATTGCCTCAAAGAGAATAGGTCCTGTATTTGTACTTGTGCTAGGAATTGCTTCAACAGTTACCGCTGGACCGCATATCTTAAGACCTTGGTAAATTGGCTTAACTTTAAAAGACATAGAGGCTCTGAAATCCATCTCATCCAGTATGTCAGATAATTTAGCTGTATCGAATCTACTAATTTCCTTAATTATTTCATGAATATTGGACATAATGTTTACCTCAGTTGTTGATTTAGTTAATAAGTGGATTAATTACTAGTTGCTATACATTTCTTTTTTGCTAAAACTTAGCATACATTGCTAAACGTGCGCGCGCTGTACTCAGTAAGTAAGTTGTTTTTCTCAGAATTCTAAAATAAAATGAATTAAATATAATATCTAAAGAAAATAGCAGAACTATTCGCTGGATTTTGATGGATTAATGGTAAGAATAGGAGACTTTGAGTTCAGTCTAAGGGAATTTGCTGGATCTCTGGGTGATTTTGGGCCTTTAAATCCATTCATCCTAGGATATATAGTAATTTTAGGATTAAATCCAGCTGGAATATTTCTTGCAATGGGTTTAGCTAACATAATATATGGCCTGGTCTACAAACTGCCACTACCAGTAGAGGCGAAGAAGGTTATTGGTGTAGTAGCTTTAGAGGAGAAGTGGAATTCATCTCAGATCTATTTAAGTGGCATATTAACAGGCATTGTCTGGCTTCTTCTAACCTTTTCAAAAGCAGTTAGGAAATTTGCAAAGATGGTCCCCTTAGTCGTTATTCGTGGAATTCAACTAGGTCTTATGTTTATTTTGTTAAAAGAATCGATAAAATTCATGCAGACAAATATTCTATTGGCGATCGTCTCTATTGCTTTAATAATACTATTGATAAATAATCGATTTTTACCTTCAGCTATTGCTATATTTTGTGTTGGTCTTGCTGTTATTTTTCTCTCAAATCAAGAGATTAGCTTAAAGTTCGGATTATATATCCCCGAGTTATTCATACCTCATTATAGTGCTATAACTTTCGGTTTGCTTATCGCCATTGTAGCTCAGATAGTCCTGACTTTTTCAAATGCAATTTTGGCAACTCAATTAGTGGTAAAAGAGAGATTCCCTAAAAGAAAAATTTCAGAAGAGAATCTTGCAAAAAACATGGGCTTCATGAATACTTTCTTTCCTTTCATAGGCGGTATACCAATGTGCCATGGAGCAGGAGGTTTTGCATCGCAGTACTTTTTTGGAGCAAGAACGGGAGGATCTATGATCATGGAAGGAGTTGTAGAAATAATTCTTGCTCTTTTTTTAGCTGAATCTATAACATCAGTATTTGGTAATTTCCCTCTTTCTATTATAGGTGCTATGTTGCTATTTGCCAGCATAGAGCTTGGAAAATTCGTGATTAAGGTTACAAAGAAAATAGAGCTAATTCAGGAGATAATCATAGGCATCGTTTCTCTTTTAACAAATTTAGCTTTTGGCTTTTTAGTAGGTTTATTAATGTACTATTTTACGAAAAAGATAAGCTCTCGTTTTTGAGGTTAGGTTTTGATTATTAAAAAAATCAATGCTAAGACAATTCTGTCTAAATCAAAAGTAAGGGATTATACTATCAATGCATATGTAGGTTGTGAACACGGTTGCACATATTGCTATGCACGTTTTATGAAAAGGTATACAGGACATAGAGAGCCATGGGGCGAATTTGTAGATGCCAAGATTAATTCCCCCGAATTATTGGAACATGAAATAAAAAGTAAGCCTACCGGAAATGTTTGGATAAGCGGAGTTTGTGATCCATATCAACCAATCGAAAGTAAATATATGCTTACAAGAAAAGTTCTTGAAATTCTGAGAAAACATCAATGGCCTATAACAATTCAGACAAAATCCCCACTTGTATTGCGTGATATTGATCTTTTAGAAGGTTTTAAGGAACTTGAGGTTATAATGACCGTTACTACATCTGACGATACTGTTAGAAAAATTTTTGAACCAAACGCTCCACCCATCGAGGAAAGATTAGAAGCAATAGAGAAGCTTTGTCTTTTAGGCATACGGACCTATGCAATGATAGCGCCTATACTACCAAAAGCAGAAAGCTTAGCAACAAAATTGACTGATAAGGTTGATTATGTGATAATAGATAAGATGAATTACCATTATGCTGATTGGGTATATAAAAAACATAATCTGCAAAATGGAATGAGTGATGAATTTTTTGATCGACACAAAGCAGATCTAGTTGACAGTCTTAACAAAAATGGATTCTCTTGCCAAATATTGTTTTAATAAAAAAAGCATATATGCTATTAGCTGATAGAGGATTTTCTACCGTGAGTGCCAAAGTGTTAAACGAACATGTAAAGAAAAAGATATTAGATTCTCAAAAGAATGAGGTCACAGAATATCATATTTACGATAAGCTTTCCAATTCAATAAAAGATGCCCATAATAAGAAAATTTTGAAATTGATTTCAAAGGATGAACTGGATCATTATTATTTTTGGAAAAAGATTACAAAAGAAGATGTCAGCCCAAATAAATTGAAAGCATGGATGTACATACTAATTGCAAGGATATTTGGGATAACTTTCGGTATTAAATTGATGGAAAGAGGGGAAGAGCAAGCTCAGATTACATATAAAGAGATCTCTAAATCTGTACCTAAAGCCAAAGCTATTGTAGAAGATGAAGATGAGCATGAAAAGAAGCTAATAAGTATGATAGATGAAGACCGTCTCAAATATGTTGGCTCCATGGTAAGAGGATTGAGTGACGCGCTTGTGGAGCTTACAGGTGCACTTGCTGGATTTACATTTGCCTTACAAAACAGAAGTTTGATTGTAATGATAGGTTTGATTACTGGAATTGCTGCGTGCTTATCTATGGCTGCATCAGAATATCTTGCTACAAAATCAGAAGAAAGTGGATTAAATCCAATTAAGGCATCACTCTATACCAGTATTGCCTATTTCCTAACTGTTATGCTTTTGATCTCTCCTTATATCTTCTTTTCAAACGTCTTTCTATCATTGGGTATTACGATATTCAATGCGATAATGATAATTTTCGTCTTCTCTTTCTATGTCTCAATTGCCAAGGATATTTCTATAAAGTCGAGATTTTCTGAGATGGTATTGATCAGTTTAGGGATAGCAACATTAACTTTCTGCATAGGAATTCTAGCCAGGACATACTTACACATAGAGGTATGAAAGCATAACAACACACATTCAAAAGTTTGGTCTTCTGAATATGAACTAAACCTATTAAATTAACGTAATCTGCTTCTCATTATGCAATAATTGGGCACGAATCCTCTCTATATCATACCCAAATACCCCTAGCAAAGTTTCTGCTGCTGACACTAGCATCTTAAGATACTCCTCTACATCATACTCGGTGCTTGGCTTCAGTAATTTTGCTGCTAAGACTCTCTCTTCAGCTCTTCTGCTTTTCGAATTGACTATCAGGTATTGAATTGACTGTCCTGCGTGAATCTCGAATCCAGCTTTCTCCAGCTGTTTTGCAGCCATTGCTTGGAAAATCTTATGATCATAAGCAGAGGGTGATTTTGAAAGTCTTTTTTTTATTAGCAGATTGCATAGATCGATTTCTCTATTGATCAATTTCTCAGCATGTATTCTTAGATGTCGCAAAACTTCAGGGATCTTTGCTTCAAAACTTTCGAGTGTAAAGGCTTCGGATAGTTTTCTGATCATTTCCAGCTGAACTTCACGAATGAATTGAGGAGTATCTCTACGTCTGGCTTCTATGCCTCTGATTTTAATTTCACCATTCTCATAAACGCCATAATATCTGTTGAGAACTGGAACGCCATCCAGAACCTTCGATGGAAGAAAAACAATCCAGCGGTATACTCCCTCTAAGCATAAGGTAATTCCTACCTCCTTTGAGATCTTATTACAAAGTCTCATTACTTCTTTAGACGAAGCGCTGTGCTTTTTTATCCATAAGGAATCTACGATGCCGTGAATAACCTCAAAACCATATTCTTCGGCCATCTTTGCAGCCTTCAAAAGTATGTCTCTGCTAAAAGCACAAACAGTAATATGTGCCTCAACCTTTCCAAACCGTGCGTTCCTATAACCCAAATAACCAAAACAAGTAACCAAGATCCATTTTAGTGCAGCTTGACGTGCATTATAAACGCTTCTTGGCTTTTCCTCGCAAGCTTCTTTCATCAAGCTCTTGTACTTCATGCGCTTCTTCAGTAGCAGATCCAAAGTCTTTGGCACTATACCACGCCTTTTTTCGCAGATATTGTACCCTAACTCTGGCACAACAAGTTCCGAATCTGGACAACACCCACAACATACAGTTTCAGCTGATATATTACGCGTCAACATAAGGGTTGGATACATAGAAGCAAAGTCAACTTCTGCAACATCTGTGTGAAATCCAAGCTTAGGTTCAAAAACGAAACCACCACGATCGGCTATGATAAGTTCTGAGGCGGATTTGAAAGATTCAGGCTCTTGCTTCTTCCATGGTATTAGAACATTATCTTTCCATGCGATATAGAGTTGCAAAGAAGACATTATGTTGCCGATAGTTGCCCTTGCGGCTTTATGAAGCGGAACCTTGCAGGTTCTTGAAACCTCAATTAGCCCCTCTAGGCCGCAAGAATTATGGATGAAAGTATTACCTACGTCTATATGAATTCGCCCATAGAGTCTTCTTGCTGCTGAGGTGCGATAGGCTCTTCCGTAGGAGAAGAGTGTTCTCCCTCGATTCTTTCTCATAGTCAGTGGAATTTTATCCCTGCTAAGAAAAAATTGGCTTAGAATTCCATTAGCAGAAGCTCGGTATGCCAGGTACGGTATAAGAAAAGAATCCCCATCTTTGGTGTATATTATATCAGGATCTTCTTCACTAACTATCTTGACCAATTCTAAAATTTTGTTAGCCTCATTTCCATCATTTATAACTACTTTTTCATCATCTAACTGCAGCGATATGTTATCTATCTTGTCGCTTAACTTCTGAAGTGGACCTATGCTTTCAATATCTACATCTAGCCATGCAGAACGCAGTGGCGGTGTAACATAATCAACGCTCTCAGACGAATCGAGGATTTCATACCAAAGTTGATCTCCAGAATCAACGACGACCAAACGAGCTAATGGAAAAAGATTCTTCTCATACAGATAGGCTTCGGAGGGCTTAATATCGATGTTGTGTAAACGAAATTTCTCATAACCAGCCAATCTGAGGAGCTTTCTAGCAAAAAAGCGGGTTCTTCGATAATCACCTACATCAATTTCCAGAACTTTATCTTTATAGGCTTTCATAAGATCGGCGTGTTTTTCAACAAAACGGCAGGCAGTTAGAGACTTGTTCTCACCGATTATTTCGGCCAAACATTTTAGATCTTCAAGGTTCCCAGAGGCATAAATTTTACATGTAAACTTGTCAACGAGTCTAACTCTCTCATCATTCTCGGTAATAATCCAGACTACCATATGATCAGGTAGCGATGGATAAACATCCAACAACCAGCCTCTAAAAGAGTTAAGTTTGGCGAAGTTTCTTTTCCAGTCGCTCAAGGTTTTCCATAATCTCCATGATCTCTTTCTGCTGGTTTAGTAAGATTGACATGAACATAGATTCCATCAACACAGGTCGAGTAGCCATGCCTCCTGCTGAGGCATGCATTCTGCATGCATTCATAATCTTCTTGAAAGCATCAGCATCCTTGCCTCTCAAAGCTTTGTGCAAGCCTTTCCAACGATTGATCTCTCTCTCCAGTGCTTGTCTATAGGATGGTACAGTTCTTCCCAAATTTTATGCCTCCATGTAAGCTGATAGATTGGTGTAATCTGTTGGGAGATCGATCCCGAATGCCTTAATGCAGGAATGCTTCTCCAAGATAAAGCTCAAGATCTTTCCTTTCTTCTCTAATCTAGTCAAAACGTTCGCTCTTTCGAATAGGATGTTCTCTAAGAGTTGGACTTGCCTTGATTTCTTCTCATGTAGTCGATTCACTATTATGATAGTCTGTCTTCCTGCGACAATTTCAGAGAACTTCTTACAAATTTTAGTGAATAGATCCTCAGCTTCGTCCTTAGGAATCCCAGATAAAAATAATGAAATGATGTCTGAAGCGATTAGAAGCTTGGCCTTCTTGCTTTTTAAGAAAATCTCAAGTTTTTCCAAGATCAAAGAGCAAAGTTGGTAGGCAGTAAAGGCTCTAGAAATGTAAACTCTCTCCAAGACGGATTGTGGATCTAGATAATGATCAAGTGCGATTTCAGCTAACAAATAGGGGTTAAACGAGTTACTAGCATCAATGAAAACTGCAGAAGAGTCTAGACCTCCAAGCTTTGTGGGAAGTTGACAACGAACAGACAAAACGAAAGATGTGGGTAAGACATTGTGACCATATATAACAATAAAATCCCCTAGCTCAAATCCTGGAATTGAATCATCGAGTGATGACTCTCCGAGAGAAAGTTTAC
>JGI2171J19970_10002484_pt1 | contig 10132 bp, 7 predicted proteins | sample DeeMarSWOR324_28_FD_19970 | JGI IMG/M metagenome (IMG submission 19970) | reverse complement strand
TGGCGTGCGCCTGTCTCAGTAGACAGCTTGAGGACCAATTGCTCCATGGCCACGGGAGCCTTTGTTCGGCCGGTTTTTATTTCGTAGTCGATTTCGGCTAAGTGCTGCAAGGATGTGCCGATTTGCTTTAGGCTCATCTGCCGAAGCTGTGCGAAGAAGCCGTCTTTNTTGCCCCAGATGCGGAGCTTTTTCTCGATNGCGCCGCGGCCGACACCCTTTTCGAGCAGTGCCTTGGCGCTAAACAGCCGGCGAAAATGATAGGCAAAAGCCCCAACAACGGTGTACTCCGCGGATTTATCGTCGGCGAACATGCCCCTCAGCCGCTCCACCGCGGCCCCGACGTCACCGGCAATCATCGCGTCAATCACCGCAAAGGCATTGAACAAGCGATTATGGCCGACGAGGGATTCTATATGCTTGGCCGTTATGACCTCCTCTGCATTCGCGAACAACGCCAGCTTATCGATTTCACTGTACAGTCGCGTGAGTTCGTCGCCGGTCAGCTCGACCAAGAGCTCAGCGGCCTCTCTGCTCAGTCGTTTGTCGTAGGCATCATTAGCATATCCCATGAGACGCTGAGGTAGCTCCCAGCGCTTCGGCTCTGTGACGCTGATCAGTGTGCCGACCTCTGGCAGCTTCTTAGCCAGCCTCGTGCGAGCATCCCAGGTTCTTACCGTCAGTATGAGCCGGCCCGTAGGGCACGGTTGGTCAAAATACTTTTCCAGCAGCGGACGATTCCTGGAAACAAAATCGTCCGCTCCTCTTAGAAGCACGACCCGCTTGTCCGTCAGAAACGGCGCCGTCCGCAACTCATCCAGCACATCGGACGCCGAGACGGAATCTCCTTCAGCATCCAAGAGTCCCGTCGCTCTTTGCGACGGCTCCAACAGTCCGTCAAGCAGCTCTCGGCACTGTGCGCCGACGAGGGACTCCTCCTTGCCGGCAATGACGTAAATCAGCTCGCGTGCGTCACGATTCACCGGCATCCTCCGAGACGATCTTCGCCGCGGCGACGAGCTTGTCGCCGGGCTTGAGATTGATCAAGCGCACGCCTTGCGTATTCCGGCCGATAGATCGAATCTGGTCAAGTCCGGTGCGAATAATCATCCCGGCGGCGGTGATCATCATGAGGTCGTCCGTACTCTGGACAGCTTTGAGAGCGACGACTTTACCATTCCGGGCGCTTGTCTTTATGTTCTTCAGGCCCAACCCGCCCCGACTCTGTGGCCGGTAATTGTCAAGGCCCGTCCGCTTGCCGTAGCCGTTTTCGCAAACCGTGAACAGGGCGGCCTTCTCCTCGACGATCACCATGCCGACGACGGCATCGCCTTGACGCAGCTTTATCCCTATGACGCCTCGTGAGGCCCGGCCCATCGAACGAACCTGACCCTCGTCGAAGCGTATCGTCATGCCGTCGCGCGTGCCGAGTACGATGTGATTGGTTCCCGTGGTCAGCGACACGCCGATCAAATCATCGTTCGGATCGAGATTAATGGCGATCACGCCGGTTGCCCTCGGATTGCCGTAGGCGGACAACTTTGTCTTCTTGACGAGGCCGTTCTTCGTGGCCATAACCAGTTGCCGCTGTGGCGTATCTTCGTTGCCTTCATCATCGAAGCTGCTGACATTGATGATCGAGGCGACCTGCTGGCTGCCCAGGTTCAGCAGGTTGACGATATTCCTGCCTTTGCTCTGCCGGGACATACTTGGCACGTCGTAGACCTTCAGCCAGTAGCACTTGCCGCGATTCGTAAAGACAAGCAAATAGTCGTGCGTCGAGGCGATGAAGAGGTGCTCTATGAAGTCGCCTTCTTTTGTATCGGATCCGATGATGCCCCTGCCGCCTCTGCCCTGCCGGCGGTATGTGTCGATCGGCATTCGCTTGACGTAGCCGCCGTGACTGACGGTGACGATCACCTCCTCTTCGGCGATCAGATCTTCAACGGCAAACTGCTCGGCTGCGGCGGTGATCTTGGTTCGCCGGGCGTCGCCGTACTTTTCCTTGATCTCGTAGATGTCTTCCCGAATGATGTCCAGCAGGAGCTGGTCGCTGGCCAAGATCGCCTCGTAGCCTTCTATCTGCTCGGTCAGCTCGGCGTACTCTTTGGCGAGCTTTTCGATCTCCAGGCCGGTGAGCCTCTGCAACTGCATGGTCAAAATCGCGTCGGCCTGAGGACCGGTGAGGAAGTGCTCACCTACGCTCTTTTCCCGGACAAAAGCTTCGGGGAGGATCTTCTTCAGCGTCGCCAGCTCCGCCAGTCGCAAGGGTTTGCCCATCAGGTTGAGCTTGGCGGTCGGCGCATCGGGCGAGCTCTTTATCAAGTCGATGATCTCGTCGATGTCGCTGACGGCTAAAATGAGACCCTCGAGAATATGGGCCCTGTTTCTGCATCGTTTCAGCAGGAACCTGCTGCGTCTACGGATGACGGTCTTGCGATGCTCGATAAAACAGTCCAGCATCTGGCGGATGTTGAGCGTCTCGGGCCGGTTATTCACCAGTGCGATGTTAGCGATGGCAAAGGTGCTCTGCAAAGGCGTGTAGCGGTAGAGTTTATTCAGCGCGACGTCGGCGTCGGCGTCCCTTTTCAATTCCACGACAATCCGCAGCCCATGACGGTCCGATTCGTCTCTGACGTCGGAGACTTCCGGGAGCGTATTGCTCTGGACACACTCGGCGATTTTCGAGACGATCGTGGTTTTAACGACCATGTACGGTATCTCGGTGACGACAATCCTGTCCCTGCCCTTCTTGGTCGTCTCGACGTCCACTTTCCCCCGAACCGTCAAATGGCCTCGACCCGTCGTGTAGGCCTCCATGATCCCCTTCTTGCCGCAGATGATCCCGCCCGTCGGAAAGTCCGGGCCGGGAAGGCGCTTGATAATATCTTTGAATCCGCAGTTGGGGTCTTCAATGACCAGCAGCAGGGCGTCACAGACCTCCTTGATATTGTGCGGCGGGATATTGGTCGCCATGCCCACCGCGATCCCNGTNGAGCCGTTGACCAGCAGATTGGGGAACTTCGCCGGCAGCACNGTCGGCTCCGTCCGGGTTTCATCGTAGTTCGGCACAAAATCGACGGTGTCGTACCGGATGTCTTCGAGCATGTCCGTGGCCGGCGAGGCCATTCTNGCCTCGGTATATCTCATCGCCGCCGGCGGATCGGAGTCGATGCTCCCGAAATTGCCCTGGGGGTCGATCAGCGTGTAGCGCATATTCCACTCCTGGCCCAATCGCACCAGCGTGCCGTAGGTGGCCTGATCGCCGTGGGGATGGTAGTTGCCGCCGGTATCACCGACGATTTTCGCGCACTTTCGATGCTTGCTTCGCGGACCAAGGTTCAAGTCGTTCATCGCTACCAGGATGCGCCTCTGTGACGGCTTCAAACCATCCCGCACGTCCGGCAGGGCGCGCGCCACAATCACGCTCATCGCGTAGTTCAGATACGAGTTCTTCAACTCATCGAGGATATGCATATCCTCGAATCGCTCTTGGGGCATCTTGGTTTCCGTCATAGGTTGTCTGCCATCCCTTCGACCCAACTCAGGGGGTGCCTTAAATGCCGCGCCATGCGCGCAAATACACTACCTACAAGCCGTCAAAAAGTCAAGGAATATCGGCAATTTTCGACGCGGGGCCGCTCGACATTTTCAGGGGCAACCGGACCGCGAGGGACGAGTCGCTCATCGTCCCCTCGTTCCACTGGCCCGCGGGTTTTTCGCTGCTTGGTTCTTTCTTGGGGGCGACCACGAATTGTTTCTCGACATTCTGTTTGTCCTCACCGTCCAGTGTAATGCCCGGTCCGCCGATAAGGACAAAATCGCCGGCATTGCCTGATTTCAACTGGCACTCAATGCACCTGGGCCCGACCTTATCCGGGCCGGAGGGATGAAGCCAACGGTGATAGGCAGAATCTTTCCTGCGGCGTCTTTGTCTTATTTGCTTGTCGCGATTGCCGCTTGGTGGTATATGGGAATCACAAAATGGACAAAGACAGAACATTGCTGAGTTTTTTCACGTATAGAACGTGACAATAACGCGCGACTACTCGTTCAGTGAGGAGAAAATGAACAGAGAAAAAATAAAGAGATTCCTCTGCAAGTCCTGGAGAGAATGCCGGGTAACCATTCTTGTTATCGTCTTCGTGGTGATTCCGGTAAAGTCATCGCTGGCGGACTGGAATTGGGTCCCGACCGGTTCGATGAATCCCACCATCCTGGACGGCGATCTGATCTACGTGAACAAAGTCGCGTATGACCTCAGATTTCCCCTCACGCTGCATCGCCTGGCCAAATGGTCGGATCCAGAACGAGGCGATATCGTCATTTTCTTTTCTCCCGAGGACGGGACGCGATTGGTCAAGAGAGTCATCGGCCAGCCGGGCGACACCATCGAGATGCGGAGTAACATACTTCTTATCAATGGAGAGGCCATCGCCTATACGCGAGTCGATGCCGAATACACGGACGATCTACCCCGTAAGCTAAAAGACCGATGTATTGTGGCGATGGAAGAGCTGGATGGGTCTGCTCATCCGGTGATGAGCGTCCCGTCGATTCCCGCCACGCGGAGTTTCGGGCCTGTGACCGTGCCAGAAGATAGCTATTTCGTCATGGGTGACAACAGGGACAACAGCCGGGATTCGAGATATTTCGGATTCGTGCAAAGGGAATCCATCGTAGGCAAGGCCAAGGGCGTCATCGGCTCGTTCGACATCACCGACAAATTCCAACCCCGATTCGACAGATTCTTCGCTGCTCTGAGATAATCATTCCCCTCGCACTCACCGGCGAGGACGCCTAGGGGGCACGGCAACCAAGGACAGCCACGAACAGTGGAATTCTAAGCCTTATTTCGGTCCTTTTCGCAATTACTGGAGATTTCATGGTCCAATTGGCAGGATTGCTTATAGGGGCCGTTCTTACTCACTTTCGTCGGCAAGAGCAGTATGTTCCAATTCATGCGCGTTCTCTTGCCGACGCGGGAGAGTTCTCTGCATAAGTTCATCGAATCGTCCATGCTGGACAGACTACGCCGGCGCCGTCCGGGTTTTGCATCTCCAATTCCATTTCTTATACTTTAGAGACGCAAGTGCGGCGTCATGGGTCGATCCGGGCTCAACGCTCTGGTTGCGCAAACCTTCGTTTATTTGGGGGAAGAGGTCATGGGCACGATAAGAGGATTTTGGCAACATGCGAACGGCAAGGTCTACGCCATCGAAAGTGATACATTCGGAAAGATCCTGGGAGCCGCCGGACCGTTGGATCCGAACGACCTGCGTGACCTTGACGACTACGATTACCGACCCGCCATAATCGGATGGGTGGCCGACGCACTGGCCCACCACGCGCTGCGCAGGATCAATCCCTCCTCCTGTCGCCGTTGATATTCCACCTTCTTACGCCCGCTGCTCATTCGGACAATATTCTCCCGCCGGTATCCTTTGACCCCTTCCTATTCAGAGGTATTCGCACGAACTTTTCTTGCTATCCGAGGTAAAATCTGCTAAGAGACCTTGATGGTAGACTATTTTCCCATTCCTGGGAAGAAGCCGCACGGGCAGATAGTCCGTTTATCCCCTGTACATAACACGATGATGAGAAGAAGATGAAAAATCCGATATCCGATACTGAAAGGAGGATATTGGCCGCGATTCAGGGGGGATTTCCGAGAACCCAAACGCCTTATAAGGATATGGCCGAACAAGTCGGAATAAGCACGGAGCAGCTCTTGACCGTCCTGAAGAGCTGGAAGCGAGAGGGCAAGCTGCGGCGGGTCGGATCGGTCGTCGACCATTTCAAAGTTGGCCTGTCCGGCGGGGCCATGGTCGTCTGGCGCGTTGAGCCGGAGCGCTTGGAGCAAATTGGCACACAACTGGCCGGATTCCGAGAGGTCAGCCATGCGTATGAGCGATGTATGAGTGACAATTGGCCTTATAATGTATATACGATGGTCCACGGCGCGGATCGCCGGGAGGTTGAGCAGACCGTGCGGCGCATGAGCCGGGCCTGCGGCGTATCCGACTACCGAATATTGACGACCGTGAGGGAACTTAAGAAGGTTCCTCCCACATACATTCCCGACGGGGGAAGCGACGATGCGAAGGGAGAAGGATAAGGATGTTTGATTTGCCCCTGCGTGAAGCGGCCCTATTCGTTCTTGTTGCTGTGCTCTATCTCGCCGCGGCGGCGGTAGGAGTGCTTCAGTTATCGCCGAAAGGTGAGAAATACAAGCGGTTCCTCTTGCCCTTCGTCTTACTGGCGGTCACACTCGAGGCGGTGATCCTCCTTTTCAGGGCCGTTGCGATTAAGGCGGTCCCGCTGACGGGGCTTTTCGAGTCGATGATTGTTCTGACCATTGTGTTCGGCCTGACGTACCTTTTTTTCAGTGTCGCGATCCGACAAGTCTGGTTCGGTTCGGTCATGGTGTGGGTGATGTTGGTGCTTGTCGTCCTGACNGGCATCGTGGCCGAGCCGGCCTCGCAGGCCCACGCGGCTGCTTCCACNCCGTGGGCGATTGCCCATGCCATTGCCATGATCCTCGGAGGCGCGGCGGCGATGCTCGCAACGGCCAGCGCCGTGCTGTACCTTTTCGCCCGGCGAAAACTCAAGCAGAAAGATCTGCTCCAGGTCCTCGGCAAAGTTCCGAACATTGAAAAACTCGAACAAATGAATCTCTTCGGTCTGAAGTTATGCTTTGTGCTGATGACGCTTGGGCTGGCAAGCGGCATCGGCTTGGCGGCAACGACGACCTCGCTCAATATGACAGCCCTGGATTGGATCACCGATGCGAAAATCGTCCTCGTCTCGGTCGTCTGGCTGCTCGTGGGGGCCATCCTCGTGCTGTGGCGAGTGGTCAATTTGAAAGAAAGAACGATTGCCCATGTGACGCTGGTGGCGTTTGCCTTGATCCTTTTCGCCGTCGTGGGGACCTCGGTGTTCTGTGGGACGGGGCATGACTTTAGCAGCGCCGGGACGGCCGAAGAAGCACGATAAGAGTAAGACATGAAAATCGCAGTACTGGGACTCAACCACAAGACCGCTCCGGTGGAGATTCGTGAGAAGCTGGCCTTCGACGCCGCCGAGACGCGCGACGCGCTGTGCGCGTTGAAGAAGAGGTTCCCCCAGGCCGAGTATGTCCTGATATCCACGTGCAACCGCGTCGAGCTGTATTGTGCAGGTAAGCATTGCCAGGGCGCCGATACGGACAAGCTCGCCGAGTTCCTCTCGGAGTTCCACCATGTCGATTTAGCTCAGTTCCGCCCGTTCCTGTACGTCTACGAAAATGAAGATGCCGTGCGGCATCTGCTGATGGTCGCATCGAGCCTGGATAGCCTCGTGGTGGGCGAAGCGGAGATCATCGGGCAGGTCAAAGAAAGCTACCGGCTGGCCTGTGCGGCCAAGGCCACCGGCAAGGTCCTGAACCGGCTGTTTCATTGTGCCTTTGCGACGAGCAAAAGAGTATATACGACAACTTCCGTCTCCAGCGGGCGGGTGAGCGTGGCCGGCGTGGCGGTCGAATTGGCCAAGCAGCTCTTTGACGACATCTCATCGGCCAAGGTGGTCGTCATCGGCGCCGGCGAGACGGGCCAGTTGATCGTTCAACACCTTCTTCATGTCGGCGCCCGGAACGTGACGGTCATCAACCGCTCTTTCGATCGCGGCCTGAAGGTGGCCGAACAGTACGGCATCACCGCCCGGAAATGGGAGCAGCTCAGCGAGCAGTTGACAAGAGCACATATTGCCATTGCATCTGCCTCCGTGCAGGATTATCTGTTCAAGAAAGATGCGTTCGAAAAAATAGCCGCCCGCCGGAAGGACCCGAGACTGCTGATCGTCGATATCGCCGTGCCGCGGAACTTCGAGCCGGCGGTCAANGAGTTAGAGGGNGTTTACCTTTACAGTATTGACGATCTGGCCGCTGTGGTTGAGCAGAATCGAAGGACGCGGGAGCGGGACATCGCGCGGGGCAAGGAGATCGTCCTCGAAAATGTCGCCGACTTCAGGGAATGGTTCGGGGCCAAAGATTTGGGGCCCTTGATCGGACAGATGAAGGAGCAGTTCACCCAGATCAGCAAGCATGAAATGGAGCGGTTTTTTGTCGGGGTTAGGGAAAATGCCTGCTGCAGGGAAGTTCTGGAGGCGATGGTCAACCGCGTCGTCAACAAGCTGCTGCACTGCGTCATTAAGAACGTCGATGAGGTGGCCAGGGAGAACGGGGCTGGCGAAGCGGCAAAGCTGGTGGATACGATTGTCAGGCAAGCTGAAGCGATAACCTCTGAGCCGGATAACAAGGAGGGCACGCCGTCGTGAGAGAGGCTTCAGGCCCAGAGCAGATCTTGAGGCTCCTTTTCTGGGAGAGCACGATCAGGTGTAATCTGACCTGTGCGCACTGCCGGCGCGTGGAGTCCAATGACACAGCCCATCGGGACCTGTCAACCGTACAGGCAAAGCAGCTCATCGGGCAGTTGGCCGAGCTGGGCCGAGGGCAGCCCATGATGCCGGTCCTGGTATTCTCCGGGGGCGAGCCCCTTTGCCGGGAGGACTTGTACGAGCTTATCGCGCGGGCGAAGTCTCAGGGAGTCACCTGCGCCCTGGCGACAAACGGAACGCTGATTGATGCCGCCGCGGCCGGCCAAATACGGGATAGTGGAGTCGCGAGGGTCTCGGTGAGTCTGGATGGGGCGACGGCGGAGGTCCATGACCGGCTGCGCCGGTTAGCAGGATCATTCAAGAGGGCCGTTGAAGGAATAGGGTATCTTCGTGATGCAAAGGTGCCGTTTCAGATCAATATGACTCTGACCCGGCACAACGCCGGACAATTAGAGGACATCTACGAGCTCGCCAAGTCGCTTGGCGCGGTTGCCGTGCATATTTTCATGCTCGTACCTGTCGGTTGCGGACAATCTTTGGCCGAGACGGATATGCTCTCACCCGAGCAATATGAACGCAAACTGATCGAAATATGCACGTTAGATGGCCGGGGCGAACTGCAAATGAAGGTAACCTGCGGCCCACACTATGAGCGTGTTATCAGACAAGCGGGTCTACATACATCTCGCTCGAAGGCCGACGGCGCGGTCCCTGGCAGGAGCAAGCATGGAGGAGCATCCAAAGGCTGTCTGGCCGGACTTGGAGTCCTGTTCGTTGGACATCAGGGCGACGTGTTTCCTTGTGGGTATCTGCCTATCAAATGCGGGAACGTACTTCAACAAAAGCTTGCCGATATCTGGCATAAGAGTGAAGACCTCGCGCGAATGCGGGATACCAGCGCGCTTGAAGGCAAGTGCGGCATTTGCGACTACAGGCAGGTATGCGGCGGTTGCCGGGGCCGAGCCTATGCCGCGACCGGCAATTATATGGCCGAAGAACCTTTCTGTGCCTACGTGCCGGAGAGAAAATCAAAGAGCAAAATGTAAAAAGTAAAATTTATGATAAATATCAGCAAATTGTATTGTGACCAGGTGACNCCGGGGGATTGGCTTCGCTACGGCAAGAAAGGCTCGGGCGAACGCCAGGGCGAGATCGTACCCAAGACGGCATCCGAGAGACGTCCCATTGTCGTCTGGAACATCACGCGGGCGTGCAATCTCAAGTGCGTGCATTGTTATAACGACAGCGGGGCGAGCAAAGCGAGCGACGAGCTCTCGACAGAGCAGGCAAAAGCTGTTTTGGACGATCTCGTTCAGTTCGGCGTTCCATCGATTCTGTTTTCGGGCGGCGAGCCGTTGATGCGACCTGATCTGTTTACATTGATTGGCTATGTCGTCGAGCGAGGGCTGCGCGCGGTCATCTCGACGAACGGAACTCTCATAACGGCCGATATGGCGACGCAAATGAAGCGGCACGGCGTTTCGTATGTGGGTATCAGCCTGGATGGTGTAGGCGAGGTGAATGACAAGTTCAGAGGCGTGGCCGGTGCGTTTGACAGGGCCGTAGCCGGTGTCAAGAACTGCCAGGACGCCGGCGTAAGAATTGGCCTTCGATTGACGTTGACCCAGAGAAACGTTCAGGATTTAGAGAGTCTTTTTGAATTCTTCAAGGCGGAGAATGTCGAACGGGCCTGCTTCTACCACTTCGTGCCGAGCGGTAGAGGCGGGACGATGGCGGATGAGGACCTGACGCACGCCCAGAG
>JGI2171J19970_10002483_pt1 | contig 10134 bp, 8 predicted proteins | sample DeeMarSWOR324_28_FD_19970 | JGI IMG/M metagenome (IMG submission 19970) | reverse complement strand
CCCCGAACGGCAGCGATTCCATAAAGGCTCTGGCTCCGCCCAGTTGGGTCCAAACTGGCTCCCACGCCGACATCGGACGGTCATAAGGCTTGTGAACGTGAGCTTCCCAAACGCCGCCCGCCAGGTAAGCACTCCACCAGGCATGACGATCCTCCTCGGGTCTGCCCTCGTCGAAGTTGATGACGAGCGTTCGCCTGCCGCGCCGACGGCACCGCTCGATCCAGTCGAGAGTCATTCGATGGTGCTCGAGCGCCTTGTCGAGGCCGCTAAGCGTACTGTGAGCGCCTGTCTGGATCGATGTAAAATCCACCTGCGGAGCGTCGATGTACCGATCATTGGGGGTATTGACATTGTGAATTCCACGCGGATGATCGTAAGGATCGATCTGTTCGAGCTCGCGCATAAATTCCAGCGCCTGGGCAAGCTTGTAGTTCTCGTTGTGTTCTTCGCCAAAGTTGAAAAGCAGTGCCGGCAGGTCCCCAAAGCGGGCGATGACCTCGCGGTAGTAACGTCCGTGTCTGTAGCCTTTCCAGGCGCTGTCATCTTCGAGAACCAGATAAGGCACAACGCCTTTCGTCTGCATATATTCGAGCAGCTCTCGCCACTGCGCCAGCTTCGCTATGTCAAAGCGCGCGTCGCGCCCGCCGTTGGCCATCGCCTCGCGTGGCGTCTCACCCAGCCAGGGCCAGACATCGCGGTCGTCGCCGCCGAGGTTATGGGTCATGATGTAAAACGAGTTGATACCTCGACCAGCCAGGTAATCGATAGCCGCCTTTCGCTTGGCCGTTGTGTTGTAGTTGCCGTAGCCGCCCAGGAAGTTCTCGGGATCGTCGCAGCCGGCCTTGAGCCAGTAGGGGCCATCCCGGAACTTCAAATAGCGAAGTTTGTTCTCTGCGGTTCCCGTATATTCGAGTCGTCCCCAGCGATAGAATGCCGGCGCATCTTCCGGTGACTCAATAACTGTAAACTGCCCCGAATGCCCATCAAGTCGGCGATCATCGCTCTGAGAAATGTATTTCCAGTGGCCGGTTTCGTCGGCTGAAAAGCGGACCTTCCAGACGTCGCCGTCGAGACCGCCTCGTCCGTCTCCGTCGTAAAATCCCGGCACGCGGTACTGTCTGCCGCTTGGGCCGGTGAACATGATGTCAAGTGAAACGGCAAACGGATTCGGTTCGCCCCGTCCCCGGGATTCGGGCCCGGTGAATGTAATCTCGATTGACGCCCACTTAGCGAGACTTCTGACATTTTCAATCAGCGGATTGGGGCCGTCGATGCAGGATTCGATGATGTGAGGTATGCCGTTTGAGGAGGGGCCCTTGGGGACGCCGAATCCGGCGAAGACGATGCCGTTCCTTCGGTTCCACAGCACGCGCGATCCGCCGGCGCCGGCGCCCCAGGCCCAGGCTTTGTCGGCGCCCGGATAATAATCGCCGTCGGTATTGACCCAGGTCATAAAGCCGTAGGGGGCCTCCGGGAATTCCTTCGGATCGAGACCAATGATGCCGTCGTCGGGTCCGTTGTAGTTGACCCTGGCTCCATAGGTCTGCTTGATCTCGAGCTGCTCCACGAATGATTGCGGGATGACTTGCTTGTCCCGCCATCTGCCGCGAGCCAGTACGAGCAGGCCGAGTCGTCCCATGTCCTCAAGGTCGAGCTGAAAACGAATCCCGTCCTGGTTCACCCTTGTCGTCCATCCACGCATGTCGATGGCCTCGAAATACGCCTCGCGCACCACGTCGTCGTAGTTGTCGGTGAAATCCTTCTTGCCGTAAACGCGGGCCAGCGCCGTGCACAGATGTCTCGGATTTTTGTCGGAATAGGTCCATATCTGTCCCGGCTCATAAGCCGGATGTTCGCCGTAGGGATAGTCGAATCCCGACGTCTGCGTTATCACGTGCCACCAGGTGGCTTTGGCGTCCTTGCCTGTCAGTTCCTTGCGCCAGACGTTGATCTTCTGGTGAACTGATGGAATCTTGCCCTGTCCGATGGCTGCTCCGACGGTCAGAGCGTGCCAGGTCTTGCGGAGCGATGCAACCTCCGTGTTCTTGTTGAAGTCACCCTCGACATGGACAAGATAGCCGTGACGCCACAATGCCCAGCGATGGTCTTGCATTTTGACTTTGAGCCGGGCAACGATCTCCGGGCGTACGCCAACCTCCTCGGGTCGTCTAAGGTTCTGATTGGCAATCGACTGGCCCAAAGGGGCGAAGTAGATACCCGCCTTTCCAAAGTCCTGCGTTTCCATAGCGGCAGCAGACGAATTGAACAGGATCAATCCCAAGGCCAACAGTCTTTCGTATCGCATGCAACGCATGGTCAGCGCCTCCGTCGTGTCGGGAATCATTCCGGTATCTCAATGCATTGAAGTGTACCTGCTTCTTCGTATAAGGCAAGGAATTCATTAGTCGGGTGGTACGGGTCGTTAGTCGGTGGGTAGGTGGACGATAAACGTGCTGCCACGTCCGGGTGCGCTTTCGAGGTTGACGTATCCGCCATGCACCTCGGCAATATGTTTGACAATGGCCAGGCCCAATCCGGTTCCTCCCAGTTTGCGGCTGCGGCTTTTATCCACGACATAGAACCTCTCGAATATCCGATTCTGATGCTCTTTGGCAACGCCACAACCGCTGTCACGGACCGCAATCGCGAGCGTCCCATCTGCTTTGCGAACCTCGATCCGAACCTGGCTTTTTGACTCGCTGTACTTGATTGCGTTGTCCACCAGGTTGAAGATGGCCTGCTCCAGCAAGACCATATTGATCTTGGCCTCAACCCCTTCGTCACAATCCAGCTCAACGGTAATCTCCTTCTCTTCCGCCTTGATCGTCGACATCGCAATGACGGAATTGAGTACAGGGCGGATTGGAGCCTTCTCAAAGGTGATTTTCCTTGTTTGACTGCCCTCTTCCAGACTGGACAAGCTCAGTAGGTCTTCGACAATCGCATTGAGCCGGTCGGAGTGTTTGGCGATAATTTGAAGAAACCGTTCTGCTTTTTCCGGCTCCTTGAAGGCGCCCTCCAGAAGTGTCTCCACAAATCCTTTGATCGACGTGATTGGCGTTCGCAGCTCGTGCGATACGTTGGCGACAAAATCACGTCGGACATCTTCCAAACGGCGCATTCGAGTCATATCACTGATAACGACGACGGCCCCGCTCTTGTCGCCTTTGCTATCCGTCAACGTCGCGCCATTGAGCCCGACAATTCGATCCTTTTGACCCGACAACACGACCTCCGTCTGGCTGGGCTGTTCTTCGTTCAGGATGTCCTGGATGAATTCCAGAAAATCGGTGTTGTGAACGGCTTCCTCAACCGTCCGGCCCCTGGCCTCCGTCGGATCGGTGTTGAGAAATCTCGCTGCGGCTCTGTTGATACTCACGATATGACCTCCGGCATCAACCGCGAGAACCCCTTCAATCATGCTCGACAGGATCGCCTCGACTTCATTGCGTTGCCGGGTAATTGTATTGATTCTGTCCTGCAGTTGCCGGGCCATCTCGTTCAGCGCTTGAACAAGTTCCGCCAGTTCGGCTTGCCTGGGTACAGGGACCCTGAGCTCAAGCTCGCCGGAGGCAAATCGCTGAGCGGTCTCCTTCATCTGCTCAATCGGCCGGCTTATTTTACGAGAAATCACCAAACTGATTACCGCAGCGCAGATTGCGACAATTACGACACTGAGAACAATCTCATTGTAAATATTTCTGAGGTTCTCATCGATGGCCGTCGCGGGAATGGATGTTCGCATGACGGCCAAGACCTCCCCTTGCTCCTCAATGGGCAGGGCCAGGTACATCATGCTTTTGCCCAGAGTGCTGCTGAAGCGCAGAGACCTGCCGATCCCTTTTCTGAGAGCCTCCCTGAACTCCGGGCGNCCCCCATGATTCTCCATTCTCGCCGGACTCTCGTCCGAATCTGCAATGACCCGGCCATCAAGGAGGATGATCGTAATACGTGTCGAGCTGCTTGCCCCCAGTTGCTTCGCGGCATCGTCCAGACTCTGGAAGTCATTGGCCTTGAGGTTGGGAAGAATTTGCTCTTCTATCAGGTACGCACGCGCCTGAAGGTCATCGGCAACCTGGTCGTAGTAGAATTCGGGCAACAATCGCGACAAGTAGAGAGTGATGACGAACAGCGCGGCAACCGTGATTAAAAGATACGCCGGATAGAGCTGCCATAGCAAGCTTCTCTTCAGCATCAATTAGTCCTTAAAACGGTAGCCGACGCCCCGCACCGTCTCGATATAACTCCCGCAAGAAGCCAGTTTTTTACGCAGCGATACAATTTGAACATCCACAGCCCTATCCGTGACGAGGTAATCATCACCGTGTATTGTGTCGATAATCTGATACCGGGTAAAGACCAATCCCGGTCGTTTGGCCAGCGCATAGAGAATATTGAATTCCGTGAAGGTAAGGTGGACGGCTTTTCTTTTGACAAGCACCTCGCGCCGGCCCGGGTCGATCGTCAAATCTCGTATTCTCATCGGCGGTCTTTCCAAGTCTCGGCTGACGGCCCTGTGCAGAAGCCTGCGGACTCTGGCGACCAAAACCTTTGGACTGAACGGCTTGGTCACATAGTCCTCGGCGCCAAGTTCGAGACCGGTCACGATATCCGTCTCCTCGCCTTTGGCCGTGAGCATAATGATAGGAACGGATTCTGTTTTCACGTCGCTCTTCAACTTCTTGCAGACTTCAAGCCCGTCGATACCGGGAAGCATCAAATCCAGGACGATGAGGTCCGGCAATTTCCTTTTTGTCTTCGCCAGAGCCTCTTCGCCGGATGCAGCGGTCTCGACCTGATAGCCGCTCCTGTCAAGATTGTACCGCACGAGTTCAAGGACATCTTCCTCATCATCCACGATAAGGACGCGTTCGTTAGCCACGAGTATCACCTCATTTTCAGCACGTTTTTCGACTATATGTTGGATATTTATGTTAGCATATTGTTAGAATTATGTTAACGCATTATGTGCCTTTTTCGTAGAAGTCTCGAATTTCGATTATTCATGTGGTTTGGCATATACTTAGGGCGAATGTTAACTTTCATGTGTTAGGATTATTCTATATTTGTGTTAGGACTACGTTAGCGCGGCGCATCTTGCCCTCACAATCCCAGCAAGAAATTCAGTACAAATGGTCCCATAAAGAACCACACCGCTTGACACAGAGGCGCGGAGGCCCAATTCGCTGCCGACCTTTCACTTTTTGGGCTGGATTGGAGCGGAGTTTTTTGGTATAATTATAAAGAGAATGATATGAAAAGCGTGATTTGAGATGGGGGGTTAGTGTGAGAGTACTTCGCTTCTTACTGAAAGGCTGGTGCCAGTTCTGGTGCCCACGTGCAGATTCTTCGACCGAAATCGATGTTCACAGATGGTCGGAACAAATACAAAACGTTAACCGCACGTCGAGCAAACAACGTTAGGAAGCACAAAGACGACCTGTGTTCCCAGCCGGCCCATCGCCTTGGTGAGACCCTAACAGGCTGTACCCAAACGCCCGCTGATGAGAGGTGGAAACTCCCAGCCGAACATAAATACTTTCATTGGTACCTGGTCTCGTATTCGTCAGACATCACAGCTTCCGGTCGAAGAAGCTCAAAATCCCATATGTTGGCTTCATAGTGCTTGGCCTGTGTTTATCTGCTGCCTGATCTTCGCCGGGGAGTCGAGCACATCGAGGTTAGACCCTACCACACCACGGACTCTGGTTCACGCCCGTGCCAGTGCCGAGATGTCATTAAACCTCACATGGAAAACAAAGCCCATTCCTCTCGACGAATGTCGTTCGCGAGCAGAAATGCATCGAGCGCATGAGGGCCTGATTGGAGAGCTTTCGAGCTACCGCTCACGCTCAGACTCCATGCGCGTTTTCATCTACGAGCTCCCAGGCATGAAACAGCCCTGCAAGCCAGTTGAGCTCGGGGTCACCGCAATCCCCATGGGTTAGGTCGTGCAAGCAGCCCAGGAGGTCTCCTTCAATTTCTTCTCGCAGGGTCGGGCTGAAATTAATACGCTCCAAGCGCCAAATCTTCCACATGATGCCCATGCACAGCTTCGCTCTCAAGTCCAAATGATTGAACACCGTCTTAAGCCGCTCGTGGGTTGACGTAAACTCCATTGTCTGTGTGAATTCTTCCATAACACTTTTCCTTCCTTGATTTCTGCTATGAAACGCGCGATCGCGCCCTGTTTTATCGGCTCTTATTGCAGATTCTCTGAGCGGATGGCTTTCCTTTTGTGGACCAGGAAAACAATAATACCCAATGCGATCAGACCGACAAGCCCATTTTCACCTAATGTGTCGACTAAGCCGGTGAGATTGGCAATGATCCCTCCGAAGAAAGGAACGTCGCTGCCAAAAAGGAGTTCCGCGCTCACCCCGAGAGCCACCAGCAACAGAAAGATTTCAATGAATTCACCGATCCATTTCCTTATTTCCTCGAAGAAACGCATGATTCATTCTCCTATATTTCACACCCAAAAAAGCAAGAAATTGCGCGTCTCTTCCGATAATATCGGTTTCTTCTTCTCGAATAGATTAACTTTTGTGCGCGAAATGCGCCAACAGGAACTGATGATCGCGTTTCTGTTTACTTAGGGACTTGGGCCAAAAAGTGCAAAAAATCCCTCTTATTAATACTGAAATCCAGGGTTGCCTGGATTCATGCTCACCCAACCTCTTCAGCCGTTCACCGAAAAATGCTATTGGGCGCTTTGTGTAGGTTACCATTTGCCAGTCTCGATGTATCTGGTGGGGCTCGTATTTCGTGAGCTTGTCGAAGATTGCCTTCCAGGGTCGTACCGGTACGGATATCACCAGTTTCAACACCAACGACGCCGGCATCACCGCGCCGCATTGGGTTAAGTTGGAGCGTGACGCAGCGGCCAACTCCACGGCTTCGCGTTCAACTAACGGCACCACCTGGCAGCCAATAGGCAGTGCCTTTTTGGAGAACATCCCGATGGACGGAACCATTCACGTGGGCCTGGGGCCGACGAGCCATGATGCCGCTCAAACGTGTGAGGCCGTATTCTCCAATGTCACGATAAGTGGCAACGTCGGCGCGCAGTGGGCGCACCAGGACGTCGGAATACTCAACAATAGTGCCGAGCCGTTTTATGTTGCTCTTTCCAATGCGACCTTTGAAGAGCACAGAGCGCCATCTCGAGATGCCAACTACATTCCCTGGTCGGCAGGCATTACGAGAATGCGCGGGATCGCCACGTGGTCGGGCTGCTCGAGCATGAAGCGGATGGCCCGGCTGATGTCCGCCGGCCGAACGGGGGCCTTGATTTGAAGCATGTCCCTGGGGTGAACCGGGAAGTGGTCCTGCAGGTGTGTCTCGACAAGGCCTGGTTCAAGGGCGCACACCCGCACACCCGTTTTGGCCGCTTGCATACGCAGGTCTTCAGTCAGTGCTTCGACCGCGTATTTCGTGCCGGCGTATGCTCCCGTTGTCTGGCGCACCTTCGTGCCAAGGATGCTTGAGGTATTGATGAGGTAACCGGTGCCTTGTCTTATGAGATGGCGCATTGCGACGATCGCTAATCGATAGACCGCCTCGACATTGATACGCACCATCCGGCACATCGCTTCGAGATCGATATCCTCGGCTCTGCCGACAATCATGACGCCAGCGTTATTGAAAACGACGTCGCAGGAGCCGAGTTTTTCTACGGCCGTGTCGATCAGCTTCTGCGGCAGCGATTCATCGGTAATGTCACCGGCCATGACGGCGACTTCTGTGTCGAGTTCCGCGGCGATCTTGTCGAGCAATTCTTTACGCCGGGCCGTGAGTACTAGCTTCATGCCCGCATCCGCCAACTCGCGTGCGGCGCCTTCGCCGATGCCGCTCGATGCACCTGTGATGACGGCGACTTTGCCTTTGAGTTCCATACTGAGTAACTCCTTTTCAATTCCATTGTCAACTTCGATTTTCCATCAATGTGATTATAGTACACGGGGCTTAGAGGTCAAAGACAACAGGACGGGACGATAAGATAATGTTGACGAACAGTTGCGATTATCGGGCAAGTTCGATAACATATCGTTGGCAAAGCTTTATCCGCTCAACGCTACAATTAGTATGGGAGACCTGAAATGAAAACCAGCAAAAACTTAAACCGTCGCAAGCTCCTGGCCCGTTCCGCCGCCCTCGCGGCCTTCACGATTGTTAAACCCTCCATGGTTTGTGGCTCACAAGCCAATTCCCGGATCGAAGTCGGACTCGTCGGACTTGGCGGGCGAGGCCGTCTGATTGCCAGGATGATGACAGAGAACCACAAAGGTTACCATCTGACGGCTCTGGCGGATTATTTTGAGCAGGTGGCCCGGGCGGCAGGTGAGCGCTTCGGTGTTCCCAAGGACAGATGTTTCTCTGCTCTGTCCGGATATGAAGGGATTATCGCCGGCAAGGTCGATGCCATCTTGCTGGAAACTCCACCCTGCTTTTTCCCGGAACATGCCTCTGCGGCCGTTAATGCGGGCGTTCATGTATACATGGCCAAACCGGTGGCCGTCGATGTCCCCGGGTCTCTAACCATCGATGAGCTTGGAAAGAAAGCGACAACTCGCAGGCAGGTCTTTTTGGTTGATTTTCAGGTGCCCACGGACCCGTTCAATATCGAGACCGTCAAGCGCTGCAAAGAGGGTCTTATCGGCAAGACGGGGATGCTCAGTTCCTTCTACGCAGACGAAGCATTTCCCGATCCGCCCAGGACCAAGACGGTCGAAAGCAGACTCCGGAATCTAATTTGGGTCAATGATATTGATCTTGGGGGTGGTTTCCTCGTGAATGCCGGCATTCACGCTATCGATGCCGCCCTCTGGATGGCAGGCAGGCCTCCGATCAATGCCGTGGGACTTTCGCGAATCGTCAGGGGCGATCCTCATGGCGATACGGCGGATGTCTATTCCATTACGTACGGATTTGATAATGGTCTGATCCAGAATCATCGTGGTGAGCACCTTAAGAACACACATGGTTTTACCTGCAATTGTATTGCCTACGGGCAGCACGGTTTTGCTGAAATTGGCTACCAGGGTAAAGCGTGGCTCCGCGGCAACAAGGGGGGATATCGCGGCGGCGAGGTGAAAGATCTATACGTCCAGGGCATCGCTCGGAATTTGGATCGATTTGAAGAGGATATTCGACAACAGCGGTACGAGAACCCTACCGTCCGGCCCAGCGTAAACAGCACTTTGGCGACGATTCTCGGTCGTGAGGCTGGCAAACGGAAGGCTCTGGTAAGCTGGGATGAAATGATGACCGAACAACGTCGAATCGAGCCTGATCTGACGGGTCTGACATAGTGATTGCAAGGCGCATTGGATTGGTTCGGTTCCGAAGATAGAGACTCTTGACGGCGTGGATTGGATTTCGGACAATATCAGAGCACATGGGTCAGACTGGAAAAGGGATCGATATTAGACATTCACAATCATATTCTATGGCAACTATGCGAAACAACTGCGGACTTTCTGTCAACGCTATGGCATCCAGGTCCTGACATAGTGACAGAAGACGGTGCCATATGATTGCATGGCTTTAAGTGTTGGAGAAAGGAATCATGAAAAAGCTGTACGTTACTGCCATCCTCGCTGCGGCGATCTTCGGATGCAAGCGGCAGACAGATCAACCGCCGGAGGCGGCGAAGGCCTCCGGGCCAGCATCGGAACAAGGGTACCTGGGAAAGCCGCTGAACCACTGGACCCAACTGGCCGAGAAGGGGGGGACGGACAGGAAATGGCTCGGACGGTTGATGCGCTTGTCCTTGCTCTCGACAGTAACGATGTCACGGTGATCGTCGCCGCCGCGGATGCTATTGAAATCCTCGGATCGAAGGGGGCCAAAGCCGCCCCGGTGATGGCCTCGAAACTCGATGATCCATCACCCTGGGTCAGGATGGCGTGTATGTTCGCACTTCAAGCTATTGGCGAGCCGGCGGTGCCGTCTCTGCTTGAAGCTTATCGCAACGGTCCCGGCGGCGCCCCGGTGCGTGCAACGAGCGTGCTGGGCAATATTGGCCCCGCGGCCAAGGCCGCTGTGCCGGAACTGCGCAGAGGCCTTAAGGAAAAGCCGGAGAGCCTGCACAGTTGGATTGAAGGGGCGCTGGCAAAAATCGAGGGCGGC
>JGI2171J19970_10002479_pt1 | contig 10137 bp, 6 predicted proteins | sample DeeMarSWOR324_28_FD_19970 | JGI IMG/M metagenome (IMG submission 19970) | reverse complement strand
CACAATGGCTTTAACCCAGAATGACATAAAAAGGGTTTTAGCCTACTCTACGATATCTCAAATAGGGTACATGTTCATAGGCTGCGGTGTCGGCGCCTACGCAGCAGGTATGTTCCACTTGTATACTCATGCCTTCTTCAAGAGCCTCCTGTTTTTGGCTGCTGGAAGTGTAATGCATGCGCTGTCGGGTGAAATAAACATGAAAAAAATGGGAGGGCTGCGAAAATATCTCCCTTTAACCTATCCTACTTTTCTCATAGGGGCGATTGCCATCGCTGGTATTCCGTTTTTTTCTGGCTTTTTCTCAAAAGATGCCATCCTGACCAAGGCATTCGCTCAAGGTCAGTCTTCAGCATTTTATTATTTCATATGGGGGCTGGGAATTATGGGCGCAGTACTTACGGCCTTTTACATGTTCCGCCTCATTTTTGTGCTTACGGCCTTTTACATGTTCCGCCTCATTTTTGTGACTTTCCATGGGGAGGAACGCCTGGATCCTGGAGTAAAACAACACATCCACGAATCCCCCAAAGTCATGACCATACCCCTGGTCATTCTAGCTTTCTTCTCTGTTGTCGCAGGATATATCGGACTTCCTGTTGTCCTGGGAGAGAAGCTCAACTTTTTTGGCAAATTCCTGGAGCCTGTGATAAAAGAGGTTCACGAAGTTCATCTCAGCCTGCAAACAGAGTGGATGCTCATAGCGATCGCGGCCGCAGTGGCCCTTTTAGGAATTCTTATTGCCTATGTTTTCTACATTAAGTCCCCCATGATCCCACGCAACCTGGCCACCCGATTTCCGAATATCTATAAACTTTTATTTAACAAATACTACGTGGATGAAATCTATAATGCAGTCTTTGTGAATCCCATGATTAAAGGATCAGAGATTATTTATGATAATTTTGATTTAAAAGTCATCGACGGAGCTGTCAACGGAACCGCAACAGCCACCGGCTTTACAGGTAAAATCCTGAGCTATTTCCAGAGTGGCTTGATTAAAGATTACGCCCTCATTTTTCTTTTAGGAGTAATTATCTTTTTGGCTTATCTGTTGTATTAAAAAATGAATTTGCCAATATTGAGTCTAATTACGTTCCTCCCTCTTGCTGGAGCCATTCTGCTCATTTTTATTCATCAGGGCAGGAAAAACCTTCTCCGCTTTCTTTCCTTGGCCATAGCCATCATTACCTTTATTTTATCTCTTACTCTCTATTTCAATTTTAACGATCAAATTCCTGATCCCCAGTTCGTAGAGAAGGCTGACTGGCTAGGCTATGGAATCAATTATCACATCGGAGTTGACGGGATAAGCCTCTTTCTTATACTTCTGACAACTTTCTTGATGCCCGTTATAATCCTTTCTTCCTGGACATACATCCAAAAGAGAGTAAAAGAATACCTTATCTTCATGCTTGTTCTCGAGACAGGGATTATCGGCGTTTTCGTCGCCCTTAACCTTTTTCTCTTTTATGTTTTCTGGGAAGCCATGCTAATTCCGATGTATTTTCTAATCGGCGTTTGGGGTGGTCCCCGGAAGATTTATGCCACTCTAAAATTTGTCCTTTTCACGATGCTCGGAAGCTTACTGATGTTGGTGGCAATCTTCTTCCTTTATTCCATGTATTACAAGGCCACTGGCGTCTATTCTTTCAACCTCTTTGACTATTACAGGCTCATCCTGAATCCCAATATTCAAATCTGGCTTTTTCTGGCTTTCGCTCTTTCTTTTGCCATAAAAGTGCCTTTGTTCCCGTTTCACACCTGGCTTCCTGATGCTCATGTGGAGGCTCCCACGGGCGGCTCTGTCATCCTGGCAGCAGTTCTCTTAAAAATGGGAGCTTACGGTTTTCTTCGCTTTGCCCTTCCTCTTTTTCCTGATGCGGTAATGAAATTCCTCCCTGTTTTGGCTGTGCTAAGCCTGATAGGGATTATCTATGGGGGGTTGATGGCGCTTATCCAGAAAGATGCCAAGTCCCTGGTCGCGTACTCCAGCGTAAGCCATATGGGGCTTATCATGCTGGCAGTCTTTGCTTTGAACACTGAAGCAATGGAGGGGGCTATTTACCAGATGCTCAACCATGGATTGAGCACGGGCGCTCTGTTTTTGATTGTAGGCATCCTGTATGAAAGATCCCACACCCGGATGATTAGTGACTATGGTGGAGTCAGCAAACAGATGCCTGTTTTTTCTGCATTTTTCCTGATCTGCATGCTTTCATCGGTTGGGCTTCCCGGTCTCAACGGCTTTATCGGAGAAATATTGTGTATCTTTGGAATTTTTAAAGCCAACAAGCTTCTTGCCATCCTTGGCATCTCGACAGTTATCCTGGCAGCTGGGTATCTGCTCTGGATGTTCCAGAGGGTCATGCAAGGGCCAATAAAGAACGAAAAGGTTTTTTCTTTTAAGGATATAAACAAAAGAGAGATTGGCTATCTTGTACCCATAGTCATCATGATGTTCTGGATGGGAATTTACCCCAGGCCTTTCCTGAGGAAAATGGACAGCTCTGTGACTCATCTCCTCAACAGAGTCAACAAGAGAGAAATATATTTTACTCAAAGCCGAAAGGATAAGGATTTCTTGTTGCAAATTGAGCCTAAAACAACCGAAGAAAAAAACGAGGAAAAGGAAGATAAATTCAGATGAATAGTTTTTTTGCCCTGTCCCCTATTCTGGTAATTGTCGTTGCCGCTCTTCTCGTTTTGCTTCTTGATGTTTTCTTAAAGGAAGAAAATAAAAATTACCTAGCCTACATCTCTCTTATTTTCCTCGTTATCTGTTGTTTTATATGTATTAAGTTCTGGAATAAAAACTACTCATACTTTAACGGCGATCTTTTCCTGGATAACCTTGCTCTTTTCTTTATTTTTATCCTGGTTCTGGCGACAGGCTTTGTCATTCTTCTCTCCATGAAGTACATCTCCTTCCAGGATGTAAACTACGGCGAGTTCTATGCCCTCCTTCTTTTAGCCTTATCAGGTGTAGCGATCATGCTCTCTTCCATAGATCTTCTGATAATATTCTTAGGCTTAGAGGTCCTTTCCATCTGCAGTTATGCCCTGGCTGGCTTGAAAAGAAAAGACGAGAAATCCTCAGAGGCGGCCATTAAATATTTTCTCTTAGGAAGTTTTGCCACAGCTTTCCTCGTCTACGGTTTAGCTCTTCTCTACGGCTCTTCCCGTTCAACCGATATTTCCACAATCATTAATTTCTTCATAACAGAATCCGACTTGAGCATCATGGCACTTATCGGTTTAGCTTTAGTTATCATTGGTTTCGGCTTCAAAATTGCAGTTGTTCCTTTCCATATGTGGACCCCAGATGTCTACCAGGGTGCTCCAACGCCCATCACTGCCTTCTTTTCCGTGGTGCCCAAAGCAGTTGGCTTTATTGTATTCTTAAGAATATTCATCCCCTACTGGAAAAACGCCCTCAATACTCAGGCCATCTTCTGGATACTCTGGGTTATATGTGTCTTAACCATGGTGGTAGGCAATCTTGTAGCTCTGCGCCAGACAAACTTGAAGAGAATATTGGCTTACTCAAGCATTGCCCATGCAGGCTATTTGCTTATAGCCATCCTGGCCCAGGATAATTCTAGCCTGGTCTTCTACCTAACAGTTTATCTTTTCATGAATATAGGTGCCTTTGCCGCTGTTATCGCTTTGAGCAGGAAAGGGAAAGAATACCTTGAACTCGAGGATTACGCCGGAGTCGGGTTTAAATATCCCTGGATTGGCGTGACTTTTTCTATCTTCCTTCTTTCTCTGGCAGGATTTCCGCCCACAGGAGGCTTCCTGGCCAAGTTTTATGTATTCTCTACTGCTGTAAGGCAGGGTCTCGTGCCTCTGGTTATAATCGGAGTCCTGGCCAGTCTTATCTCTGTTTTTTATTACTTGAGGATCATCGTCTACATGTATATGAGAGAGCCTGCCCGCGAAATAGAAATAGCCATAGAAAACCCGGCTTTATTCCTGGTCCTCTTTTTCTGCCTGTATGGAGTGCTCCAATTGGGCATCTACCCCAGAAATATCCTGGTCCTGATCAACCAAGCTATAAGCTCCTTTTTTTAGGGAGCCCTCGATTTATTATTAAAAGGAGACAGCTGTACTTGCCCAATTATTCGGTAACAATTTTATAATGTCATTGCGGGCAGGAGCGTGGCAATCTCATAAGATATGTCGTTGCGAGGAGCGTAGCGACGCGGCAATCTCAACCTTTTTTTTGAGATTGCCACGCTCCTTTCGGTCGCTCGCAATGACGCTTCTATCTTTTTATATCATAACCGAAAGTGTTACCTAATAACTGAGCATAAAGGGCAGCCTACTTCTTTGGGATTATTCCTGTTCTTCATAAAAAGTAGCCTGCCCCCTTAAATTGTCGTTCCCAAAATAAAAAAGAGGCTGGAGCAGGACGTAAGCCGAATTCTGTTCTCGCTAAATATTTAGCGAGTGCGGTTATTTGTCTAACTCCTTGATTGCTCAAGGAGATGAGCGACCTACCCGCCCTATAAGACGGGCCGTCTCAAAAAGGGCCAATTTGGTCTTGCTCCGGATGGGGTTTACCACGCTCTTGATGTCACCACCAAGACGGTGAGCTCTTACCTCACCTTTTCACCCTTACCTCACGATATGAGCGAAATCGTCATTTCATGAGGCGGTATATTTTCTGTGGCACTTTCCTCCGGTTACCCGGAGTCGCTGTTAGCGACCATCCTGCCCTTTGGAGTTCGGACTTTCCTCCCCCTCTTTCTCACGAAGAGAAGAAGGGGCAACCGCCTCGCCTACTCCAGCCGCTATTTTTATGCCATAATGCTCTAACTTCTTGTAAAGATTGCTGCGCGGTGTATCAATTTCTCTTGCCGTCTGAGATATATTCCAGTTGTTCTCCTCAAGCTTGGCTAAAATAAAATCTTTCTCAGCTAATTCCCTGAATTCCTTGAGTGTTTTTATTCCCTTTGCTTCGGGAAGATATATTCCTATCTCTCCTCTAATACGCTCCGGCAAATCTTGCCTCTCTATTATATCTGCCTCGGTCATGATAATCAATCTTTCCACAACGTTCTTCAGTTCCCGAACATTCCCTTTCCAGGGGTATTTTATCATTGCAGCTACCGCATCCTCTGAAAATTTCTTTACTTTAAAGTTGTTTTCATCAGCATAAATTTTGCTAAAATACTCAACAAGAAGAGGGATGTCCTCTTTTTTCTCCCTCAAAGAAGGAGAATAAAGGGGAATTACATTCAGGCGGAAATAAAGGTCTTCTCGGAATGTTCCCTCTTTTTTTTCTTTTCCTAAATCCTTATTGGTTGCGGCTATTACTCTGACATCTACCTTGTTGATTTTGCTCGAGCCGACCTTTTGAACTTCCCCTTCTTCAAGAACGCGCAAAACTTTGGATTGAGTTTTCAAACTCATATCGCCAATTTCATCTAAAAATATCGTCCCTCCATCTGCCTGCTCAAATTTGCCCGGTTTTTTTTCTGTAGCTCCGGTAAAAGCACCCTTCTCATGGCCAAAAAGCTCACTTTCGATGAGCTCTTCGGGTATAGCCGCACAATTCACCTGAACAAACCTTTCTTTTGCTCTCAAACCTTGACTATGAATTGCCCGGGCAATAAGCTCCTTTCCAGTTCCGCTTTCGCCATGGATAAGTACAGTGGCATTCGTGGGAGAAATCTTTACTATCTCTTTCCAGAGTTTTTTCATCGAGGGATGATTTCCAATAAGCTCATATCTCTTATCAGCTTTTTTTCTCAAGTCCTGGCACTCTCTCAAGAGCTTGCTCTGATTTAAAGCGTTCCGGATGCAGAGCAAGACTCTTTCCCTGTGAAGGGGCTTTTCCAAAAATCAAAAGCTCCCAGCTTCGCCGCATCCACTGCTGTTTTAATCGTGCCATGCCCAGATATCATGACAACTTCTGGCCTGTAAGGCTTTTCTTTCAATTCTGCTAAAACTTCTAATCCATCCTTTCCAGGAAGTTTTATATCCAGCAAGATTAAGTCCAATCCTACTGTTTCTTCTATAACATCTAGAGCTTCTTCCCCATCCGCTGCTTCAAGAAAGCTGTAGCCCTCGTATTCAAGAATCATTTTAAGTGATTTTCGGATGTTTTCTTCGTCATCCACTACTAAGATTTTTTCTTTTCGCTGAGTCTTCATTATTCCTGTTCCTTTTTTCGTCTTTATTGAATTTTAGCACAAAAAAGAATTTGATTCACATTTTGCAAGGTAATGATTAATATTATGCACGGTAATAATTCATATTACGTAGGTGTTTGATTTATCAACCACACATTTTAATCGTAACAATAAATTTGGATTTTATAAATAAAATCATTCCACCATAAGGTGGGTTTGATGAATCAAACCCCTACAGATGAATCAAGCCCCTACAGATGAATCAAGCCCCTACAATAATAAACTAAAATCCTGTACTTATTATCTCATTGCCTCCTATTTAGCATTAGTGTAAGATAAAAATGAGATGTGGAAACCTCTAGCACTAATTATTCTCATGATATTCATTGGCACTTTAGGTTTCCATGTGATTGAAGGGTGGTCATTCCTGGACTGCCTCTACATGACTGTCATAACCATTTTCACAGTTGGATTTAAGGAAGTCAGAGAACTCTCCCCACAAGGACAAATTTTCACCATTTTCGTTATCCTAGGAGGTGTGGGAACAGCTTTATTTGCCTTCACCAAGATAGCCGAAATAGCCTTTGAGGGAGGAATTAATAAATTTTGGCGGAGAAGAAGGATGGAAAAAGAGCTTAAGAACCTAAAAGATCACTACATCATCTGTGGCCACGGACGGATGGGAAAGATAGTGAGAGAAAGGCTGGAGGAGGAAAACTGCCCTTTGTTGTCATCGATAATAAAGAAGAAAAACTAGAAGAGCTTAAGCAAACAAACAGTTGCCTTTTTATAGAGGGAGATGCAACACAAGAAGACATATTAACCAAAGCTGGCATAAAAAAAGCCAAAGCACTGGCTGCACTCCTTCCTACTGATGCTGATAACCTTTACCTCGTTTTAACCGTCAGGCTGGTTAACCCATCAATCTTTGTCCTCTCCAAAGCCCTGGATGAAGAAGCTGAAAAAAAAATCCTCCAGATAGGTGCTAACAGGGTGGTCAGCCCATACAAGCTTAGCGGCCTGAGAATTGCTCAAGGATTGATTCGTCCGACATTGGTTGACTTTATGGACCTAATTATCAGGCGGAAAGAGCTGTCTTTATACATGGAGGAATTAGTAGTAAAAAAGGATTCTAAGTTAGTCAACCGTAATCTTGCAGAATGCGACATAAGAAGAACAGCAAATGTCATTGTTGTCGCTGTAAAAAAACCAGGTGAAGACATTGTATTCAATCCTTCCCCTGATATAAAAATGGGAACAGGAGACATACTCCTTGTAATAGGAGATATGGACGCAGTCAATCAATTTGAAAAAGTATATCTGGGAACTTTAACTTGAAAAGCCATAAGTTGATTCACCTTATCTTGTTTAATTATATATTCAAGATGCATCACAAAGCTTACAGAAAATGCGTATTCGGCGCAGTCCTTCTCTTCTTTTGTTTACTACTTATAACTCCCACTAATTCGCAAGATAAAACTCAAAAATATTTTGAGCTTGACAGCGGTTTAAAAGTATTCCTGTATGAAAAACATACCCTCCCCCTCGTAAATTTAGTTTTTGCCGTGAACCTCGGCACTAAAGATGAATCAGAGGAGACGAACGGGGTTGTTCATATTTTAGAGCATTATATTCTCTTCAGGGGATCTGAATTCAGGAGCGGTTCAGAAATCAGCCAGGATATACGCCGACACGGTGCCTATTTTAATGCCCACACAGGACTGGATCTGGCTACCTTTGAGATATCTCTTCCTTCTGAATACGCAGATTTTGCCTTAAGGAATCAAAAGGAAATTTTGTTTAATCTAAAGCTTTCTCAAGAAGAACTCGACGANGAAAAAAAAGTACTCTTCGAAGAGCTGAGTCAAATTCAGGACGACCCCCTTAAACACGCCACTTCCCTTGTTTATCAAAACCTTTTTAAGGACCATCCTTACCAAAAGCCAGTCCAAGGAAAAAAAGAAATTATAGAGGCTTTAACCGTAGAGCAGGTAGAAAAATTCTATCGCAAGTTTTTTATTCCTTCAAACTGTGTTTTGGCGATTGTGGGTGATTTCGAAATTGAAGAAATGGAGGAGAAAACAAGAGATATCTTCGGGAATCTAAAAAAAGAAGGAATAACTCCCTCAAAATACGAAAAAGCCTCCGCCTTGAAAAAAACATTAGAGATTGAAAAAGAGATGGATGTCAACCAGGCTTACTTGGTCATTGGAATCTTAGCCCCAGATTATAACAATAAGGATCAATATTCCATGGATGTCTTAACCCAAATTCTGGGCAGAGGAGTGAATCCGATGCTGAACTATCCGCTGAGAGGAAGAAGGAAGCTGGGCCAAAGCATAATGATGAGTTATAGTGCCCACAAATACGGAGGCGTTATTATCATCTATGTTACCTTAAACCCAAAAAACATCAGCCCTGCGAAAAGAGAAACGATTAAGTTTCTTAGAGAGACAAGTCATTTTGACTATTCAAAGAAGGATGTTATGGGGGATGCCCAATTATATGCTCTTGATTACTTAGAGAGTGCTAAAAATCAAATCAAATTTAATTTTCATCAATCCCAGGAAAAAGGCTTGGCTATAGCAGCTAGTCTTGCGATGTACCTTCTTCTGAATGAAAACCAAGAGAGAGGGAGCTATCTTGAAAATATCGAGAAGCTAAACTCTTTAGACTTGTGGAAAGCGGCTGGTAAATATTTGAGTAAAGGACGTTATGTCATCGTAACCATTTCTCCAAAAAAGAAAAAATAGCTGGACATTAATATAATGACTTTACGAAATTTTTATTTAAAACTTGCGGTCTCAACGGGCATCTGGGCTTTCACTCTATCCCCGATTTTCTCAAGCCAGAAAGTTTCCCTTTCAAAAAATCTGCCCGAGGAAGAATTTTTATCCAACGGCCTCAAGCTGATTTATCAAAAAGATGAATCCTCTGCTATCACTGTTTTCCAGATCCTAATCAAGGGAGGGAAAGCAGTTGAACCCGAAGAAAAAAGTGGTTTGGCCTACCTCACTACTAGGCTGACGCTAGAAATTCCAGATCGAAAAAAAACCCAAGACTTGATGAGCCAGGCCTCACGTATAGCCATGGCATCGAAAGGTGATTATTCTCTTATTCAATTAAAATGTTTGTCTGAAAACCTTGAAGAAACCTTGAAAGTTACCACTCAAATCATGTTGGATCCTCTCTTTTCAGGCGTGAGGATAGAGGGGACAAAAAAAATGATGGAATACCAGAGAAATACACAAGAGGATGATCCTATCAATGTGGGCCATAGGGCCTACTTGGAAAGACTATTCGCCAAAAAAGGTTATGGAGGTTCAGTTTTTGGCAGCGATGAATCTCTAAAAGCCATAAAAAAGAATGATGTTAAAAACTTCTATGATAACTATTTCAAGGCAGAGAACATGGTTATAGCTGTTATCTCGGATCTGGAAAAGGAGCCTCTTATCGAAATCCTCAATGAATATTTTGCGAAGTTTCCTTCTGGCGAGCCAGCAGAATCGAAGCCGAATTCTGTGACAATCCCTGAAGAGAGACAAGTCTTTATAGAAAAAGACACCAAGCAATTCTTCATTTCTCTTGCTTTTCCTCTACCAAAGATCACACGTAAAGATTTTGCTCTCGCCTCTATCGTAGAAAATCTTCTCGGAAAAGGAGTCGGTTCAAGACTCTGGGATTTAAGATATATAGAGAAACTTGCCTACAATGTCAATGCACAAGCAACACTGATGAAAGATGGAGGGGTACTCGAGGCCTATCTTGAAACAGATAAAGAGAAAAAAGAGGTAGCCCTTGAGGCCTTAAAAAGGGTTCTGAGCAGTCTTTTCGAGAAAGGGATTACTGCAGAGGAACTGGAGGTCACAAAAATCAACGCAAAAGCCTCTTTCCTGAGAGAGAACGAAACAAAAGAAATAAGAGCCGGGAATATTGTCTCCTTTGAGGCTCTGGGCCTCGGCTACGAGTTTCTTAACGGATTTTTCTTGGAAAT
>JGI2171J19970_10002478_pt1 | contig 10137 bp, 12 predicted proteins | sample DeeMarSWOR324_28_FD_19970 | JGI IMG/M metagenome (IMG submission 19970) | reverse complement strand
ATATTGTTTTCCTTATCTATCACGATATAGGTCTCACCCCAGACTTTGGGCATGTTTTCAAGGTACTCGACTGCTTCTCTCGTCGTCTTGCAGGTATCGAGTATCCACCTGGTTGCCAAATTTAACATGATTCCAGGTCCGGTATTTTCAAAGGTTGCTGAATTAGAAGACAGCGCCAGTCCGGCTTGATTTATTCCGCCATATCTCGAAACAAGCGGCCAATGAAAAGTGAAACCTAAACTTTTCAGTTTTCCATCTGGTTCGGTATAGCATAGCCGTAAATTCTTGCTGTCCTTTTCTACCCATTCGTGATTACGGGCAAGAACAGGCATCCCACTCTTGGTATGCTCTCCAGAGATGGCCATAACCAAACAAGAAGTTGTTTCGAAGCGATAGGGTGATGCTTCCAGGGTTACGGGGATATAATAGTCTATACCCAGGCCATCAGCTATCCCTTTAAACTCATCAAGCAAATCAGGAGCATATATCCTGACTTGCTTCTCATACGCGCGTGATTTCTCCAATACTTCTTGTGGATATTTTGGAGGATATCTGTGCTCCTTTTTGAGAATTTTTCCTAATGTGAGACCTATCTCATAGTGAGACCCGACAAGTTTGATTTTTTTCAACATATTTAGCCTCTCCACAATCTATAGCAAATAGCAAAAGATGTTATACCGTATTGAGCCGCCCACGTGAATCTGGATTTCTTCGTGGGTCTCCCATGGATCGAAGTGTTCATCGCCATCTCCCCAATATACATTGTAGTAGTCATCAAAATACCACAATGATGCCAGTGTGTTGATAGGGGTAGCATTGGTAAAAGTGACTGCATTAGTGGTCTGGGTGTAGGTCATCGTAGCAGTTTTAGCAGCTAACATGGTGGCTGATACCACATCCATGGTAGCAGCTCCACTGCCAACCACGATAACTGCATTCGGTTCTCCTGTCTCTGGATCAACGAAGAAGTCTTCGGGCGGAACGTCTTGAGCGACTGCACCTGCCAGAGTTGCTCCCAGCAGGGCTGCTCCAGTCAATACAGCTCCAATCTTTCTCAATTTCATATTCTTTCTCCTCATACTAGCCCATGTCCATGGACTAGCCTTGAGTGTAGACAGATGTTTAGCTTATCAACTACTCCCTTTATAGCTTTTTTTGTTATAGGTTTTGTAGGTGATTACCTAACGATTTATCTTCTGCACCAGTCACAGACTGTAACTCTGCCACCCAGATTACCACGTTCGTTGGTTCATACACGTATTGATTGTGTTCTTTTTTTATTTCTATTAACTTCCTTTTTTCAAGTTTTTGCGTATATTTTTTAATGGTATTCCTGGAAACACTGCATATCTTTGATAATTTTCTCAATAGTTTTTCCTCCTTGTACTATGCAGGTTCCTGCTCTTTTGCTGTATATATCACTGCTTCACGGTCAAACTCCCACAGGTCGGTGATACATACTCGTTCCCATTCTTGAAATACTGCCCGTATGGAAGTAACCTTGACTCTTCCCAGGGATCAGATATGCCTCCTTCCGTCGTTGAATCAATGACCACTAATTGTGGTTGTTTCAATTGTTACACGTGTAACAAACATTTCTATTGGAAAAACAGAGCACTCTAAAATACATGTACTTTGGTAACATACCTATAGAAACTATCGTTTGATATGTCAAACTATCCTTTGGTGTATCACACAACCTGGTTGCATATGGGTTCGTCCGTTTCTGTGATTACCACATTTGTTACAACATCAACGTTCCTCTTTAATTGGAGGTGGAATGGATTCGTTGTGCTTTTTCAGACTTTCTAAATATCCTTCTATTGCATCCTGAATATTCTTGAGGGCTTCTTCTCGTGTTTTACCCTGCGATATACATCCGGGTAATGAAGGACACTCGACAACAAATACGCCATCTTCGTCCTGTTTGATGAGTATTCTATACTTCATGGTTGCTCTCCTCTCTTTACCACAAAGAATTAACGACAAAGATGAGATAGATAACCCATTGAGCTTATAAAATTTTCTTTAGAGAATTCTTAGAGGCTTCACATCAACAAGATTTATAAGGTCTAAGGAGGTCTACTCTTCATGGAAAGTGATTCTATTTCTCTATCAAAACAGGAATACGAAGATATGCTCGAGTATATGGAAAGAATGAGGGAGACAATCGAAGTGTTGTCAAACAAAGAAACTGCCAAAAACTCAAGGAAGCATTGGAGAGAATAGAAAAAGGTGAATTTCTCACTAAAGAGGAAATAGTTTGATGTATGAGGGTTCGATAAAGAGCTCAAGAAAGATCTATCAAAGCTTGATAAGGAAATAAGAGATAGGATTTTGAAAGAAATTTTTGAAATAGAGAAATATCCTGAACTGGGGAACCATTTGGTTGGTGTAGATGTCTGGAGCTTAAATTGGGAAATAGAGAGTACTCTACAAAAACAGAAACAGCTTCAAGTGCTCGTTCTCGCTGTTGGACATAGAAAAAATGTATATGAATAGGCAGAAATAGGAAACTCCTGAGAATTTATCGATAGAAATAGGTTTATCCCAGCCCATATTTTTTGAAAATTTTTGAACTGTCTTTTTTCTCAAATTCTTCAAAGAACTTCTCTCTTTGTTTATCACTCATTCTCTCAATCTTCTCAATACTTCCTTTGTGCTTTTTGAGCGATTCAGTTAATTTTTTCTTCTCTAATTCTTCATTCGTTCTTTTGAATCCAAGTTTATGCAACAATCGCTGACATTGGCGTACACCCAAGTGTACATCATATTCTTTTGAAATAAATGCTGATAAAGTCTTTCCATCCCACAAATGTCCATTTATTCCACATTCTTCAGGTGTAGAAAAAAGTGCATTACCGATTTCTAAAAGCTGCTCTTCTGATAACGTTGGGGGCCTTCCCGGCCGGGGTTTACTCTTTAATTCTGATAACCCTCCATCTTTAAACCGATGAACCCACAACTGCACAGTCCGTACACCGTCACCTAATAAGTGAGCTACTTCAGACGATGACCTGCCCTGAGCCACTAAAAGGACAGCATGTAGCCGGTGGGTATAACGGGCATCTTTAGATCTCTGTATCTCCTCCTGCAGCTCTATTATGGCCTTTTGGGCGTTCGGTATTGTTAACGGCTTCATGAATCAAATCACCTCGCCTTTATATGATCTGTAGGTATTTAAGTCGTTCGGTATGGAATACTTCTACCATGGGCATTTCTGGTGATCGTGGATTTGGCATAACCTTTTTCGTGCTTGGCTCAATGACTAGATCTAACCGTTCTAACACTATTTGACCAATAAGTGGTGGTGATCCCTCGTTTTCGGCTAATACGTCAAAGTTTCCTATCCTTCCCTTTAGTTCTAATCGTACTACACCATAAATTTTTCTGGATTCTCCATAGTTTTTTGATTTTACCGTTACTTCCTCAACCTTTTCTAACCCGAGACTGTCCACAATATCCTGAGGTAACAAATGTGGGTATTTCTCATTTTTGTTACACGTGTAACATTTTGTTGGTTTTTGACTACTAATGTTCTCAAATTTGTTGTAATACAAGTACTTTTGTGAGATCATTCAGATAGTGCCTTTTCAAGTTCTCTGCTCACCACAAAATTGTCAGTTTTATAATGTTTATGGATCTCTCTGATTTCATTTGGTTTTCAACCTTTTTTATTTAGAATATCTGTATATATAATTACCTTCACATTCTTACTATGGTTTCCACCTCTTCATCGATTTTTTCCACTGGAATACTCAGAACTTCTCTTTTTATTCCTCTTTCCTTCAGTAATTCCTTAAAATCTTCTATGTTCGATCCGCAAGACTCTAGCGTCATTGAGTTTTTCGATAAGATAATGATATGCCAAATATGATGGTTGGATATGCCAACCATTCCTTGAAAAAGTCGTTATGTGCAAAAATGTTTGTTACACGTGTAACACAAAATTCGGTGGATAATTAAGGGTCATGTTGGTGATTGTGGAGTTCTCATGTTCTCTGTTCCATATTTCTAGAACTGCTCCTCTTATTGTTGAAACAAAAGAGAAGATGCGTTCAACTTCGCCACAGATGATAACAGATGACAGAGAAATCTTTATAAGTCCAACATGGATAGTACCTGTAGGAAGTGAGAACATGGCACATGGAATATTATCACAGAGGAGAAAATGGAAAAAATGTAAAGAACTTAACATGATATTGATCTTCGCATTTGTTTTCCTTTTAACCATTGATATAGGGTGCGTTAAACAGCAAGAAGGAACTGAGACTCTCTCCTTGGAGGATTATTTCAGAGGAGACTACCTCGTTACAGGAGAACCTATCTTGAACCAGGAGGTTGAAATCCTTTTCAGTGTGAAACCAATGACAGACTCAATAACCACAAAAATAAAGATCTTCTTACCAGAAGGGATTGAACTGGTGCAAGGTAATTTGCAGTGGCAAGGCGACATCCAACAGGATGAAGTTGTTCAAGTAAAAATAATAGTGAAACCTGTTCAAGAGGGACAGTTACAGATTGATACATACGTTGAAGGCCTTCTCGATGGCGAACACAAAAAAGGGCGTACCTATTACCTCTTTTTCCTAACCAAGAAAGAGAGTGGGGAAGTGAGCAGAATCCAATTTTATGAAGAACAATTGTCTGGAAAAGAGTTGAAAGAAGCAGTAATACATATGGGGTTGAAGGCGCCTTCAGAAAATGTGCCACGGTCAAATGAAGAAGTAGTTTTGACTTTTTTCGTCATAGCATCAAGAAACATGTCTCATGTAGAAGCACACATTGTACTGCCAGAAGAATTCATTTTAATTGATGGAACTCTAGAATGGGTAGGAGATCTCGAAGCAGGGAAGGAAAAAACATTTCAAGTAATTGTTAACCCAACTAAACCAGGAAGATTTGAAATTCTGGGATTTCTCACATACGATGGTGAGGAAATGGAGTATACATACTATGTATTTGTTTATTGAACATTTACAGAACAAAAGAAGGAGGTGACATGCTGGATTCAAATACAAGAAAAATGAAAAAATTAGTAGTTTTTCTACTGCTATGGTTGGTTGTCTCAACTGTGGAGAATGGAGCCTCAACTATCCAAGCACACCTGCTGCCAGCTGGAACTGCAAGGGTTTACGGATATGCTCTGTATTCAGAAAACATCGGAATGAATCCTATTAGACGCGCTGGAATAGAGCTCTGGGAAGATGCATTCATTGACACAAGACTTGCGACATCTGAGACCACCGATGACGGTTATTATGAGTTCACAATCTCTTTAACAGGAAGCAAAAACGTTTATGTTAAAATCTATTGTGAGTCTCCAATCGCTCTCGTTACAGACGGTATATTTAATGATCCTTATTGGGAAAGGACATCCACAAGGACAATATCTGAAGGTTCTACAACTTATCTTGGTGTTTATTATGCTCCGCCAGATAGCGTTTATTGGCAAGCCATGGATTATGCAGTTGACGAATACTTGTGGATGAAGAATAAAGTGAATTGGACACGATCACAAGTGGAAATTGAATACCCTGTAGGAAATAAACCTACAACGTATGGAGATGTTATTCAGCTCCCACAAAAAAGTATATGGGAATGGAACAGGGTCACCATTTTGCATGAATATGCACACTGTGTCATGTATGCAGTGTATGGATATCTTCCAGAAGGATACTGTTCTGATCAGTGTCAATGCCCTCAGAGTGATCATTTGTTTAACAGTGCTGCTGATAATGGGTTTGCCTTCAGAGAGGGATGGGCTGATTTCATGCAGAGTGCTGTTGACAGCAATCCGAGCAATACATACCTTCATGATTTAGGTGATGTTGATGGAGATTTCATCCCAAATGGCTTTGCAACAACTATTGAAGATAACGAGTACCCAGCAAAGGGGAGAACCTATAAGTGGTACCACGGGCGGTGCTATCCTGCCCGCCACGATGGAAACACAGTTGAAGGAGCTGCAGCTGGTATCTTCTGGGATATCTTTGATCCTGGGAACGACGATAGGTTGTATATGGGGTTTGGTCCAATATGGTATATTATTTATATGTACAAACCAAGGAGTATGGTTGAATTCTGGCATTACTGGTTTAATGTCTATGATTATAAACAAGAAATGAGTGACATCTATCTGGATCACGGAATACCTACTATTGGCAAAACAGATTGGCTGTATTACGATAATACCTTTTTTGTGGCTGGAAATCAGGCGTACTGTACTGATGTGTTGGGATCTGCGAAGATCGCTTTTGGATTGGGGAAAGGGAATACATTACAAAATCCTGAAGGGAGAACTGATACCATTTTGAAATATGCAGAACACACGACTGGGGACTTGATCATTGTGGGCGGTCCAGCTATCAACCCATTAGCTGTTGAGTTTGATGATATATTTGGGATTATCTATATCCATACCCCAGGAGTAGGCTTTCAGATATTTTGTGAAGGGGAATCCACATATCTCAGGTTATCAGACTATCCCCATGAAGATATTTGCATCGTCTATGTAGGAGAAAACAACTCAAGGAGTGTTTTACTGGTCTGGGGATATGGCTGGCAGGGCACATACGCTGGTTCTGCTTTCATGGGAAATCCGGTAAACTGGCAGCAATACAAGGATGCCCATATGCTTATGCTACGATGGATTGACTGGGATATGGATGGGCTTGTTCAGATGAATGAAGTGTATGTGGAGAAGTATACACCAAAGAGTACTCACCTGAACAATTCCTTTGATCATTTATTTGATACTGAAGCTTCCACCGATTCATTTAATAATCTGGCGTCATTATTTTACAATTATTCCTTTTTTGCAGTGGGAGATCAGGCGTACTGTACTGATGTGTTAGGATCTGCAAAGATCGCTTTTGGATTAGCGAAGGGTGGCGCTTTCGAGAATGCTGAAGGAAGGACTGATCTAATTATGACCCCAGCAGAGCATGATACAGGCAATTTAATGATTGTGGGTGGCCCAGCCATCAATCCACTGGCTGTTGAGTTCGATAGCAAATTTGACATCGCCTACAACCATAATCCAGGAGTAAGCTTTCAAATCTTCTGTGAGGGAAAGTCTATATACTTAGATCTTACCCAATATCCACGCCAAGATATCTGCATTGTTTATTTGGGCACACACAATTCGAGAAATGTTTTACTGGTCTGGGGGTACGGCTGGCAGGGCACATACGCTGGTTCTGCTTTCATGGGAAATCCCGTAAACTGGCAGGCATACTCTGGTGCCCACATGTTGATGTTGCGGTGGGTGGATTCGAATGCGGACGATCTAGTCCAGATGACAGAAATAATTGTAGAGGCATATATCTAATACAATCTGAATCGGTATACCATTTCAGAAGAGAGTATCGTATTGGAGATGAAGCATTAGAATGCTACAATGAATGACATATATCCAGATTTTTTCTCGATACTACAACTGTCTACTTTGCACAAATATCCTTTATTCTATAAGCAAATATTTTCAATCTCACCTTTTAACACTATAAAGAAATAGCAAATAGGTGACGACCATGAATAAGACATTGAAAAGCTGGCCCTTCGAACCTCTTAAAGGTATCAATCCTCTTGGAGAAACTGGAGATGGCATGGGGCCAGGTACCCCAGGATAAGAAGAAAGAATTAGATCGCGTACGCTATAGGCGTGTAGAGGAGATAGTCATCTATAATGCCTGTCTCCTCCATTTTTTCAATAACCAGCAAAATATCCTCAACACCTTCATGGAATAATCCCAGTGCCAACTCATTTTCGAAAGGAAAAACATAACTCGTGCACGGCAGCTTCCTTAACGCATTCACAATACTCTCCTCATACTCAGTATGAACCCTCAAAAAAGCCTGCCCATAAAAATCATAACCTTTTGGAAAGAAATAGTTCACAATCACGCAGCATGGCAATACTTTCTCATAGAAATGCTTCTTCACCGTATTAGAATACACCTGTGTCTCTCTTGCCACCACCGTAAGCTCAGTGCGGACATTACCTCTCATCGCATCATAAATCCTCCAGTCCACATCTGACCATCCCAATTTTTTGCGAATTTCCCGTGATACTAACCCCTTTTCAAAATCAGAATGCAAAAAAGCATTCAATCCCTCATCCATTTGCATATTCCACTTTTCTGGCATCGTATACACAGGGGTGTAAAGAATAGATTTCTCCTGAACATCCAGACCATATCGTTCAAGATCCAACTCTTTTTCTCTGCTGGTCACGAAGAAATCACGGCCAGATAAAAGGAGCACATACGTAATCTTTTCATCATGATACAAATCCAAGAATGTAGAATACAACCCTTTGCCATCTCTTTTTTTACAGAAATATGCAGTATTCTGCCAGTTCTCAAAGGTTTTCAATGTTAATCTTGGTTCTCTGGATATTTTCTTTGTATACATGTTTTGAATATGCCTGGTTACTGTTGAAGGTGATTTGCCTCTCCCTACGTAACCGAGCCGTTCTGCTATAGTCTTTACCTTTACCCGTGGGAATTCCACAAACATGGTGACAATGGTGTAGTACAATTGCAAAATGTTGGTTATTTGCATACAGTAAAAAATATAATGTCAGTTATAAATGTTTCGATGGAACAACGAAAGATGGGCAGAAAGGAGGTTTGATATGTTACAAGAAATGGAAGGAAAAAGTGCCGATATTAGTATGCATAACAGTTTATTTGTCTGTCCTGTTTGTGGAAAACCATTACACGACGATAACCTGGTGGATGCAAAAAGTATTGTGGAGGATAACTTGTACTACGTGGGAGGTGTTTTAATTGTCTCTGACGTGTGGTTACACTGTAATTTTGAGCATCGCTACACAGAAGAAGGCACGACAATGGAGAACCCACACAAATTGGTAGCAGTGGTAAAAGCTGCATTTGACAAGAAAGGAAAGTGCATCACCTTTGAGATAGTGGAAGTACATCCTGCTGAAAAACAAGGTGAAATGCTCCATAATTAACCCACATGGTGATACAATGGGCAAAATCACTCAAGAGACCAGAATGAGAAACTACCACAAAATATATGAGCAAATATACGGAGAACCCACCATGTCCCTTTACGATATAGCAGTAACCACAGGATTATCCAGAAATACAGTCTCTGCCTATGTAAAGGACATGTACACAAAAAATATTATGGTGGGTCCCCACCTGAGAATGAATCCCTGTTCAAACTATAAAGAATATGTGCATTTATTGAAATTTACTGATCCCTGGCTGGTTTTTAGAGGATTGAATCAATTTCCTCACGTGTTGTACCATGGAATGACCTTTGGAGACTGGAATACCCTGGTGATCACTGACAAGTTATTGGATTTTTCACAATTGAAGGGATTTCAAACTGTCGTACACCAAGGGATAAGGGGCTACTCTTTAACTCCAAAAGTGGCATACACCACCTGGGATACCTGTTTTAAAGCTGTGAATGAACACATAGTGGTATTTACTCCACGAACTGAATACAGCAATCAACAGTTAACCCCTTTACTTTGGGGAAAAGATGAATGGAAGTTATTTTATTCCTTTAAATACAATATGAGAAAAACAGTAACTCCTTTGTTAAAAAAAATCAACGTACGGTACGAAACCTACGCCAAATGGATGGAAACGTTACACAACCACTGCAGTATCCATACCGGGTTCTACCCTGAAGGGTACAAAAACTACTTGAGTCACTGCTTTTTGGTCTCTTCAGATTACAGATCATTACTACAACCACTGTTTTCTTTGTTGCCTGCCACACCGTTTATCATGGAAGTGGGTGACCAGTTATTGATATTCGTCAATGTACCCTCTCCACAGATAACCAATCTGTTCTGTACAATCTACCACATGAAAGTAAAGAAAATTATAACCACATTCAGCCAGGCAGTGGTAATCTTCCATTATCAGCATCAAATCCATTTTATGATGCAAACCATTCCATGAAAAAGTCGTTATGTGCAACGGCGCACCGAGATGCTTATCTCTATAAGCCTCAAAATAACTATCATATCATTATAAAATGACATATAGAAAAGAAGGAAACTGAATGAATTCTCAAAGACACGAGCCTTGAAAAATGGTAATGAAGAAGATTAAATTCTTTACAATATCATAAAAAAGGGTACGC
>JGI2171J19970_10002477_pt1 | contig 10137 bp, 11 predicted proteins | sample DeeMarSWOR324_28_FD_19970 | JGI IMG/M metagenome (IMG submission 19970) | reverse complement strand
AATTCTTTGTCCTCCACCGGGCTTCTGTTTTCCGGGCTATCTGAAAAGGTAGTTTCCGCTTCTATAAGTTTCTTGTTGTCTTCTGTCAAGTGTAGTTTGTCAATGGTTCAGCTGAGCCGATGAACCTATGGATCAGATCTTTCCTTTGCCGGCGAACATTGAGTGTTGTTTCTTTAGCTAATCTTACAGTTTTGTCTGCCTCTTTGCGATCCACATCATTTACATTAAAGGCTTCAACAGCGTTTTCATAGACTGCCCTTGTTTCTTTTGAGCCTCTCAGCGAACGGAGAAGAATTGTGTAATCGAGCTTGATTCCCTCGTCGGCTGATGTTAGCCAAGCGTAATTTTCGAGCATGCCAATAAGGGTGTGAAGCATGTAGTGGGATGCTTCAACATATATTCCTTGGTGAAGAAGAGCATGTGACCGATCAATCATGCCTTTCAAGAAGCTGTGTTTTCCATAGTATTCTAACATAGTTCTGACTGTGAGGTGTAAAGAATTAAGTGTAGAGGCATGTTCCTTCATAAAAGTTGCAACATTCCTCCAAGTATCCTTGACCAAGCCGATTTTTTTCTCAACATCACAATGGTCCAGCTTGGACAAACGCGCTACAGTAAGGTAATTGTCTAAAAGTCCGGGCATCTCCAATTTTTCTGCTGATTCTTCAAGGGCTCTGATGAAGCGGCTGTTAGAGATGGATAGCAAATTGAGTTCTATTAAGGTCTTTAGCATGAATTCCACTCCTATGCCTGCAAATATGCAAGTACTTTGAAAATCTCCTCTAGCATAGGCCGAGGCAGCTCTGCTCATGTATATGTCCGATCCTACCACATATGTTTCAGTTCGAACGTCGACACGTTCAGGCTTTTGATACGCTTTGGACATCCACTGTTGGGCGTTCGTCAATGACCAGTCTCGATCGTACAAGATGTGTAGTTCATGGAGTCTCTGATCAATTTCGGGTGGAACTGGACCTGTAATCCATTTCTTGGGGANGTAGTTCAAGTCAATAAGTAAACCATGAGGTTCGAGACGATCTANGTACTCATAGTTGAGGTTCCGTTCATCTATGATTAACAGGTCTACGTCGCTACTTGGATCAGCGTCGCCACGNCTCCAGCTTCCAAAGAGACCAATCCCTGAAACCATTTCTTGTTTTCTCAGCTTTTGAACAAGTTTCTCTAAGGTGCTGCGAATGTTCTCTGGCAACCGTGTCAAATCTCTTTCTCCATTCGAGGTTTTGAACAGTATCACATCAAAATGCAATAGTAGTTTGGTGTTCTGCTAAATAAACTGGTGTCGCTATAACGTTGAAAACGGATATTATCCGGTTATTGAGAAACGGGTATGGAAAGCGTGTTTCAAGACGTAGCGATTTAGATGCTGGAGATGGTTGTTTTCTTGTATGGCTTGAAATCTGTATTTTTATTCCGAATGAGCTAGCTGTATCTGAAAATCGAAAGGTTTATATATTAAGACATTTGCTCAAGATAAACACGGCGGGCCAGATGGACGGTTTCTGACTCTGAAGCTATGAGGAACCACCAATTATGACGGGTTTGTCGCCACGGTGCTCCATCGAGGAGGTAAACGTGAGCAAAAAAAAGGATAGGACGCTTCGGTCGACAGACAAGTGCTCCGAGTGCGGGAGCGCGAATCTTATTCACGATTATGACACTGGGGAGACTGTTTGCGGAAACTGCGGACTTGTTCTCCGTGAACAAATGATGGACAAGGGTCCAGAGTGGCGAGCTTTTACTCAGGAAGAGAAAGCGTCCAGAAGCCGTGTGGGGATTCCTACATCTTATTCCGTTCATGACAAGGGCTTGTCCACCGCCATAGGCCGTGTGGATCGAGACGCTTTTGGACGTAAACTTCCACTCTCTACGCGCCTCCAGATGTGGCGATTGCGAAAATGGCAGATACGATCACGGGTCCACTCCTCTGTGGATCGAAACCTCGCTCAGGCCATGGCAGAGCTTGACCGCCTCTGTGATAAAGCCCATATTCCTGGGCCTGTTAAAGAAAAAGCCGCAGTCGTTTATCGAAAGGCGCTTGACAGGGGCTTGGTGCGTGGGAGGTCAATTGCAGCTATAGCTGCTGCTGCTCTTTATGCTGCTTGCAGAAGCACCAAAACCCCTAGAACCATTCGTGATATAGCGGATACTAGCCTTGTCGACAAGAAGGATGTTGCTCGATGCTACCGACTTTTGCTTCGTGAGCTAGACATGCACATGCCGATTGCTGACCCTCTTACTTACATCTCTAAAATTGCGGAGAGAACTGGAATCAGCGGTCAGACTCAAGGCCTTGCTATCAAGATTCTGCGTGATGCAAAAACTCAACGTGTTGCTTCAGGCAAAGATCCTATGGGACTCGCAGCTGCCTCCCTTTACATTGCTTGCCTACAAACTGACGAGAAGAAGACGCAAAAGGATATTGCCGAAGCTGCAGGTGTAACTGAGGTGACTGTCAGAAATCGTTACAAGAGTCTCAAGAGACAGCTAGGGCTTGAACTACCCGATTAGCGGGTTTTCTCTTCTTCCATTTCCATTGCTATAGGTCCTCTGTACCCGCAGTTCTGACAGACGTATTCTAGGGGTGTTATTCCGAACATTCGGGGATACGTGTCAAAACCGCTGGAGACTCGAAGTTTGGAGCTACCACATTTTGGACATAGCTTCGGGGATAGTTTTCCTCGCTTCAGTCCGCTGACTACTTCGCGTAGGCTTCTAAGTATATGCATGCTCTTTCGCTCTGTTTATTCATTGAAGCTCAATGTTTTCTTGTAGGTACCCCATTTGAATGAGGTAAGATCGTACTTTCTCTCGGTGGTCACCTTGCAGAAGGATTTCGCTGTTTTTAGCTGTTCCTCCACATGCACAAAAAGTCTTGAGTTTCTGGGCGAGTCGTCCAAGATCGGTGTTCTTGTCGTCTATGCCATTGATGATGGTTACAGCTCGCTTCCATTTTCGAAATTCCAAACGAACTCTGATTCGTTGTTGTTCTTTGGTGATTTCTCTGCAGACACATATGTCACGAGGAAGTCCGCATACTGGGCAAATTTCCGCCATGTCACTCAATTAAACTTAAAACCTACAACTATTTAAGATTTTCAATCTACGGCCATTTTATAAACAACGATATCCTAGGATGGCTGCTCTCCGTTGTCACTTAGGCAAAGTCTCTCTATTTTCTACGAATGCTCTAGAAGTTTTGTGCCTAGTTGAGGCGGCTTCAAGGAAACTCTTACAACAACACGATGTTGACAGGCAATTTGGCCGTGTTCACATCCACTTTTGCACTAAACTCGCTCCATTTAGCTGGATGGCTTTCACTAGATTTTCTCTCGTTCTATCTTGAAGACAGCTGTTCCACCCGAGGTGTAGGGCGGTCCTGGGTCGAGACACTGTACGTAGCCGACCTCTTCTTCTTCCTTCGCCAAGCCCAACTCTCTGAAGCTGACGCCTCGGCTTAAGGGAATGATCATAGATAATATTGAACCAAACGCGTGAACGCAAAGCCTATCCGTCTTCTCGGTAATTATTTCAGGTTCTTCAACGATTATTTTGTCTCCAACTTTGAAGACAGGGCATCTGCCTCGAATTTCCTCAATGGTTATGATGAGACGATAAATCTCGTTCACAGCAAGGTCCTCCTATGCAAGCACTCGACAATGATTCATTACAAGAGAAGATAAAAACTTATACCACTCAGCGCCTCGATACCAGCGTCGCACCATGGAAGCTTTTTATCGAGTACAAACACTTAAAAAGATAGGTTGAATAGCATAGAATTTTGAGGATAAGGAGACCACGAATTTATGGGACACAGGTGCCCAGCCATAATTGGTGTTGGCAGAACCAAGTTTGGCGAGCATTACGAAAAGGCGCCGGAAAAGATGGTGGAAGAAGCTGGGCTGACTGCCTTAGATTCAGCCGGTATAGAGCGGAGAAATCTTGACGCATGCTATTTTTCAGATTATTTCCTTCAAATCACAAACAAGATTGGAATTGAAGAGGGTTTTCTATCCGAGTTGTTGGAATTACATGTTCATATGGAAAAAGCGAGGTCATTCAGTTCCGCCCTTCTAAACGCCTGCTTTGCGGTTCAATCGGGGAGACATGACTTAGTTTTAGTTGGCGGGGTAGAGAAAATGACCGATCGCTGGGATAAAATCAGGGACGACTTAATGCTTCTGGAAGATCCGTGGAGCTANTACGCCGGNTGTACACCNGAGGCAAATCACGAACTCATGCTCAGAGAGTACGTCANAAANCACAGGATTTCTGAAGAATCNCTTAACAAGTTTCACANTGCTTTAGCTCAGATATCTGTCAAGAATCATCACCATGCAATGAACAATGAATNTGCACAGTTTCAGAGAGAANTCAGCGTGGATAGTATCTTGAAGGAAAGGTCTANGACACGAANACCNCTGGGACTATACGATTTNGCNCCCATTTCAGACGGCTCAGCNGCCTTAATCCTAGCAAGCCCTAAAATGGCCAAGGCACACACTGACGTACCAATACACATTGTTGGTTATTGTGCAGCCACAGATTACGTCACATTTCCCTCACGTGAGAACAGAACTGGATTCATCGCAAGCGAAATAGCGATGAAAAACGCTGTTAAAATGTCAAAAACAGACGTAGGCGATATTCAATTAGCTGAGCTCTACGATCAATCTACCTTGTTAGAAATGATAGCCTTGGAAGACTTGGGCTTTTCAAAAAAGGGTGAAGCTTGGCTTCACATCTATAACAGTTGTAGAGATTACAAAGGATTTTATGAGGTTGATGGAAAGAAGCTTTTTGTGAACACAAATGGCGGTCTCAAGGCGGATGGAAACCCGTTAGGAGCCACTGGGGGAGCCCAAATCTTTGAAATCGTTAAACAACTGAAAGGAGAAGCTGGCGACAGGCAAGTGAATACAAATGAGATTCCGCGGTATGGTTGTGTCTTAGAGCTTGAGGGATTCGGAACAAAGGCGTACGTCCACATCTTGAGTAGGGATTAACATGAGTAGCGAGCCTATGGAAAGAAGAGTCTCATACATAGGTGATAGACTCAGAGGTAGCCGATGCGGCATCTGTGGCAAAGAATACTTTAGATCTAAAGACTACTGTGGAAAGTGTGGAAGGAAAAGTTTCGGGAAGATGGAAGATCTCGACTTCTTCTATGACAAAGGAACACTAGAAGTTTGCACTCTTGTCAACAAACCTACAAACAGATTTACTAAGTTCGGTCCCTACATCTACGGGATTGTCACATTTCATAATGGAAAGGTAAGAGTACCAAGCAGGTTAACTGATCTCATTTTGAACAGCAAAGAAATCGATCTCTCCAGCCTTGAAGGTAGAAATGTTGTTCCAAGATTTAGAAGAAGATATGCCGTGAAGCAGAGCGAGATAATCCCAACGATCTCTTTGGCGTTCACTTTTGCTGATGAGTACTATCCACACCAGAAATACGAAGTGACTAAACCCAAAAAGGAGTATGAGACGCCTGGAATCGTCGGATACGGAGTATACGTTTCCAAATTCAGAATTAAAGAGAGAGCCATGGAAAGGTCCATACCATTTATGGATGAAGACGCCATCACGGCTGCGGTTGAGGCTGGGAAAATGGCTCTGATTCACTCTGGCGTAGACTCTTCGCTTGTTGGTAAGGTGTATGTGGGTTCAGAGTCTAATCCTTATGCAGTCAAGCCTATAGCTTCCAAAGTAGCTCAGGTGCTGAAGCTCGGTGAGGAGGAAAAAATCGATGGCTTGCAGGGCGTAGACGCAGTTGACACGGAGTTTGCGTGCAAGGCTGCAACAAGCATGTTCAAAGACGCAACATCACTGGTGTACTATCCTCGTGCGAGTACAACTTACGCCATGGTGATAGGCACCGATAATTCTCAGGCTGCACCTAGAGAGGAGCCTGGAGGGGAATTAGACCTTTTTGTTGGATATGGCGGTTCAGCCTTCATTTTTGGTATGCAAGACGTCATCGCCGAAGTGGAGGGTTGGTACTCATGCACATCGGATACGCCGGACTTTTGGAGGAGGGCGCTTGAACCCTATCCCAGGCATGGTGGCCGTTTCACAGGTGAGCCTGCCTACTTCAAGCATGTCGTGAAGGCTTGTGGAAAATTGATGGCAAAGTTAAATCTCCAACCCAGCGACGTGAACCACTTCATTTCCCATCAGCCTAACGTAGGCTTTCCAATCAAAGTGGCCAAGGAACTAGGGTTCAAAGAGGAGCAGTATATGCTGGGCCTCAAAGTCTCCAAGTTTGGCAATACATACTCCGGTGCTTCGCCTATTGGATTAGCGGCGGTTCTGGACAAAGCCAAGTCAAACGAGAGGATAGTACTTGTTAGCTATGGGTCTGGGGCTGGGAGCGATGCTTATTCCCTGATTACAACCAGTCAGGTTGAGGAGAAAAAGCGCCGACAAAAATTCACTGTGCAACATCAGATTGAAAATGAGCACATAGAGTTTGTGGACTACAATACCTACAGGAAGTTCAAGCTCGGGCTTTGAAGCGTTATTACGTTACACAACTAATTAGGAACAGCAACCGTAGCGTAATTTGACAATTGACAAAGCGTCGGAACAATAGAACCTGACGAGTTTCGTTAGAGTGTTTAAGAACCAGTTGAAGCGCATCTTTTATATTGCAAGCGTTGATATGAATGGGAAAAAGGTGAACAAGCGAAAGTTGTTTGTCCGTGAAATATTCAGGGTTTTGTATTCTCCACTTGAGGCATTTAAGGAAATTGCTAAAAAACATGACGTCAAGGGTCCTATGCTAATTTTGTTGATTGCCGTGCTTGTCACAGCAGGAGCACAATATATTAGTGCTTCCAAGATATCTTTTGAGAATCCGACGCCTGAGATGGATATATGGACCGAATCAACTTCACTTTGGGCTTCTAACGGAGTGTTATCAGACGATACAGATCGCATAGTTGGAAATTATAGTGTGAAATCTTTCTCTTCCAATGACACATGTATTTGGATGAAACTAACCGAAATAGGACCGTTTGACTGTTCAGGAGACTCGGGTTACAGAGGCTTTTCTTTTCGAATTAAATGGATACATCAAAATGAGACGCCTCCGAATTCTAACGCAACATTACAATTATTTTCTAACGAGGAAAATCGTTACTTCCAATATGGTTTAGGCAATAATATAACAAGCTCAAGCAATAAATGGGCGAATCTAACAGCTGATGTTGGTCCAGGGCAAGGTTGGGTTTCAGTCAATTCTCCCGATTGGGGGAACATAACTGGATTAGAGTTCCGATTAGCTTGGTTGCCTTCTGACGCCGCAAATCTCACGATGAAAATTGATGATTTATATTTCGGAGAGTATGTTCCCCTTCTTGCCTCAGGCGATTTCACTGGGTGGTTGGCTAGTTCTTTAATGGGCTCGGCTACTGATTTCATCGTCAGATGGATTCTATACGCTGGCCTTTTGTTGCTGACGATTAAAATCTTTGGTGGCGAAACGGGTCCATGGAGCGTGTTATTCAATGTTGTTGGATACGTGTTTGCTGTTACATTGGTTTACCTCGCAATTGATGCGCTTCTAATAAGTATGCTTCCATCACTTAGTTTCCCATTAGAAGCTTGGAGTCCAGCTGCAGGAGAGGAGGAAATTGGACTTGCGTTGTGGAATCAGATCATCCAAGATAATTGGGGTACCATGTGGGCGTACAATCTGCGTTATTACCTTCCGTTCGCCTTCCATGCGTGGACGGCGGCACTTGGCACGATCGCGTTACATTTCGCCCGTGAGTTTGCGTGGAAGAAAGCGGCGGCTATCTCTGTTATGGCGTATGTTATGCTCATCTTCTTGAAGGCAATTATACCGATTTAGTGAATTGGTATTTCTTGTCTGATGTTAACTGGAACTTGAAGCCTTTGCTTTGTCCCATGCTTCGGTTATCTCTTTCAGAAATGTGGGTTGCAGGGTGAAAATATCCTTGGGGTCTTTGAAGTAGAGATAGAACATGTAGTGTCTCTCCAGCCTCGTCAGCTTAGTCATTCCGTACTCAGGTTTTCTCGGAAGCTTTTTTTCGTATCGTTCAATCACTTTGTCGAAGGTTTTTTCCAGTTTGTTCGTCGGCAAAGAGTGATCAAAGCTCAGTTCAAAACTGTAGCAGTAGAGACTGGGCTTTCCACTCTTGTACCGATAATTGATGATGTCTTGATCCAAGATTTTCTGGTTCGTCATAGAGACCGTCGTATTTCCAGGTGTCAAAATCTTTGTATANTTAATTGTTATTTCCTTGATTANGCCTTCAGTACCAGCTATGGAAACGTAGTCCTGCACTCGAAACGGTCGCGCAATGAGTATGTATAAACCTGCAATAAAGTTTCCAAGAGTTTTGGTTGACGCGAAGCCAATCGCTGCGCCTCCGAGTGCTGAAATTGCTGTGAACCACTCAGTGGATAACCCTCCAACCCTGAAAAGCGTGATGATTGCGCCTACTACGATCAGAAACCGAGCGATTAGCACTAACCCGTTTCCAACTTCTGGGGGCAACTCCTTCCGCTTAGAAAAACGTTTCAAATACTTTGCAACCGCACGCTCCAAAATGACTGCAACAATAATGGTGATAGCAATTTCAAGAATGGTTGAGTATGGATATGGGATTTCAGGGATCATGTTCTCATCTCTCTGCGAGTTTTAGGCAGCATGTTTTATAAAATTTGCATTAGATTGCTAACCAATAAAATATATTTTTGTCGTTTGCAGCAAGAACGAGGTGCGTGGAGTTTTTCCATTGAACCATGTTAAGATCCTAAACCTAAGTATGTCCGCCTCTGTCTCTCCGTGCGAGTCCTTGCCTGTTAGTTCACGTGCGTCTTTTAATTTAGCGTGCCTAGAACCTGTTCCAGTCTACAAAATTCCCATATGACAAAACTTATATTTAACATCAATAATCCTTCATCTTCACCGGCATACCGGAACGGAGCTACGCTAGAAGTCGGTTTGCCGACAATGCGGTTCTGTCTGGATGGCTGGTTCCGCGATAAGGGACGAAAGAACATATGCCGAGAAGGCTTTCAGAAAAACCAAGACACGTAAGACCGAGACGCAAACATAAAAGGGAACGGAAGTTTAACGCTATACCTTTTCAACCAGTTCCAGTTAGAAAAGGGCAGGAAATTGACGTGGTTATAAATGACGTAGGCACAAGAGGCGACGGAATAGCGAGAATACAAAACTTTCTAATATTCGTACCTCAGGCCAAGGTCGGGGAAAATCTGAGGGTGAAAATCGTAAATGTTGGGAAAAAATTTGCCATCGCGGAAAAAATAAGCGTACAGGAGGAAACGTTGTGAAAATTGAAGAGCTGAGAAATGGAATGAGGAGAGTAAATGTCGTTGCGAAGGTGACCGACAAATCAGATCCTCGCGAGGTTCAGTCAAGGTACAAGGATGAGACATATCGTGTTGCGGACGCTCTCGTTAGTGATGATACTGGTTCAATAAAGTTAACCCTATGGAACGAGCAGATTGATCAAGTCAACGTTAACGACACAGTCAAGATTGAAAACGGGTATATTACTTCGTTTAGAGGGGAGATCCAGCTAAACGTAGGAAAATATGGAACTCTGAACGTTACATAGGTCAACGTCTTTTTTCAAGATGAATAGCGTATTCTAAAAATAAGCAGAGGTGAAAAAGATGAGATATGAAAGAGAAGAGCGCAGAGGATTTGGTCCGCGATTTCCCCCAAAACCTGTTGAGTTGGGAAAAGAATACGATGTGGAGATTCAAGAGACCAGTCGTCGTGGTGAAGGCATTGCACGAATCAAGGGACTTGTATGTTTCATTCCAAACGCGAAACCCGGTGAGCATGTGCGAATAAAGATAACGAGGATTAGTCGAAAATTTGCTGAAGCAGAAGTGGTTGGAAAAGCGGGGGAAGAAGTAGAAGCGGAAACAGTAGAGGAAGAAGAGGAAACCGAAACAGTGGAGGAAGAAGAGGAAGGCGAGACTGAGTAGCCTGGAATCTTTGTGCATTGAGTTCTTTGGCAGTCTGAAAGGCTTTGGCTTTTTCTGGTCATTTCGGTCCTGCGGTTCGAGGGTTTTGGAGTGTATAATGGTTACGTCTCAGAAACATTA